>ENA-ORLW01000116-ORLW01000116.1-human-gut-metagenome-genome-assembly--contig:-NODE-116-length-112997-cov-29.685689_pt1 | contig 112997 bp, 97 predicted proteins | sample MGYA00243017_ERZ508829 | MGnify/ENA primary metagenome ERZ508829 (study PRJEB26277, sample SAMN04329776) | human gut metagenome | biome: human-associated habitat | host: Homo sapiens | place: USA...
TACTATTTGATAATTGATTGTATATAACATAAAAATATAGAATTATCAGATGTATCTGACAGATAACTATTTATTATTAATCATTTTCAATTACTTTTCTTCTCTATGTTTTATGATTTATATTCATTGTAGTTTATATAGTTTTTAATTGCAATATCATTTATTACGTATTTATATTGTTTTTTCATTCCTTTTGGCATCTTGATCATCATTTTCCTATGAGTTCCCTGAAATGCCTGTTTACCAACCTTCTGCAGGCATTTTGATTTGATCTGCACTTTCTTTAGTTTTTTGCATTGATAGAAAGCCTGTTTTCCGATGTTTTTGACATTTTTGCCGATCACAACCTGTTTCAGTTTGGGCTGCTTCTTGCAGGCTCCGGCTTTTATCGCTGTTACCTTGTACTTTTTCCCAAGATAGGTAATCGTATCCGGTATTACAATCTTTTGATAGTTTTTCCTCGGTCTTTGATAACAGGCTGTTCTTGAGCCTTTTACAGATGTTATTTTATAAATTGCAGTCTTTGTTTTTATCTGCATTCCTTTCTTGGCAGTTTTCTGTGGCTTTCCCGGATCCGGTGTTTTCTGTGGTATCCCAGTTGTCTCCGGCTTATCTGTTTTATCTTGTCCCCGATTAGTTCCTGTTTCTCCCTGTGAGCTTGAACCATTACCTGGATTTGGCTTCTTCGTTGTCCCCGGTTCCTTTGTCGGCTCCGGTTTCGTTATAATATTTGTCTCCGCTTCTGTCATGTTGCCATTTGCATCATAGTGATACTGCACAGAGTCCCCATTTTCATAAGTAACCTGCTCCACCCTTCCTAACTGATCATATTTGATCTGTTGTGCATGAACTGTCTGATTTCTGACATATAAAAAAAACAACACCAGCAAAAAACATATTTCTAATCTTTTTATTTCTGCTACTGTTGCTTTATCTGTTATTCTATTCTTCATCTTCCGTCCCTCTAGATTGCCGAACCACATTTGGGATAGTTATGATGTTTTATACACCACGGATACGATATGGGATAGTTATCGAGCCAGGTTCGGCAATCTATTTACATTCCTCTTCCCCTGAGTTTTATGGGTATCAGCTTTACTTAACCCACTTTTATTGTATCTGATATGTCATAGAATGGCGATACCGTTCAGCCCGAAATTCCTACCGTTCAGCCCACAGAAGATATGTTTTCCTTATCAAATTCCCAACATCTTACGCGCTTCATCCTCAGTAATTTTCTGAGACTCCATCAGATTATGAATTAATTTTTTCTGCGTTGTTTCTGTTCCCTGCTCTATCCCTTCACGTTTTCCGGCACTATATTCTGAGAGCAGACATCTTTCATAATCTTCTCTTGCTTCACACTGCATCCTGATTTTTTCATCTTCACTCAGTTTCTTCAATGTCAATACCATGTTTTCAAATACCTCCTCCTTACCTGCCAGTTGTTCCAGTTCCTCCAGAGTTTCTGCCTTAAATATACTTGCCCATATCTCATCCATTCAATTGGAATACGACTATGAATAAGTCTACCTATACATTTTTCCTTATTTTCTTCCATACGTCCCCCTATCGTATTGTAAATACATCAAAGCCATCCAGTACTTAACAGGGAAAAAATTCCTACTTCTGCATTTGATATAAACTGCCCATTAGGTCTTTGCCACCTTCCTGTTAACTTTTACAACATATTACCTTGTAAGTCTTTTATGTACTGAGGATAATTATGATAATTAATTTCTATCAAACTACCTTCTTTAAGTTTTTGAGTTTTGTCCACAATAATTTTTACAATTCTCATTGCACATGCATGGTATTCTTCATAATCAGGGACATCTTCATCTAATCCATTATCAGTCTCATAACACGTATCTACTTGTGCTTCAATAATATCCCCGTCTGAATATGTTAGTATATAGATTTGAGTTGGATTAACATTGATTGATAAGAAAAGTTTTTCCATAACCCTTTTCTCATTATCTGAAAAAAACACATTCCCACTTCCTTTATTCAGTAATTTCTTTTCCCCTAACAAATATTATTTTCAAAATAACGATATACCTTTTTTGCAGTCATCAGTCTTGGTTTTCTCTCTTTCTATTTCCTTATACAAAAACAGCAGCAATAACATAAACACACCTCAAATCGTCTCTTCATTGCTATTGCTGCCTTTTTTATTCATATTTTCTTTTCCCCCTCATATTTCCTCTTTATCAAGATCAAATGCCCAACATCTTACGGGCTTCATCCTCAGTAATTTTCTGAGATTCCATCAGATTATATGAAGCAGTTTTTTCTGCGTTGTTTCTGTTCCCTGCTCTATCCCCTCACGTTTTCCGGCACTATATTCTGAGAGCAGGCATCTTTCATAATCTTCTCTTGCTTCACACTGCATCCGGATTTTTTCATCTTCGCTCAGTTTCTTCAATGTCAATACCATGTTTTCAAATACCTCCTCCTTACCTGCCAGTTGTTCCAGTTCCTCCAGAGTCTCTGCCTTAAATATACTTGCCCATTTCAAAAGCTTTTTGTCAGTTCCAGGCTGTTTCTTTGCTTTTTCTATCTGCGTCAGATCTAACACTTTAATGCATAGTTTGTCCGAGTACAGGAAGTGATCCTCCACGTCAAGGATCTGATATTGTGCCATAAACTTTGGATGCTCATTAAATAATGTGAAATCCAAAATCCCGATGTGATATGTCGGAAGCAGTCTATCATATTCCTGTCCGCTTTTAATGCTATCATAAGCTCTCGACCAATATAAAAGCGACCGGTTTACCCAGTAGGTCTGCTTATATACCTGTAGTTCAATATTTATAATCCTTGCATCATTCAGTATGATCTTGACATCTAAGATACATTCTTTCCCCTTGATCTCCCTGCCAAGTTCAATTGGATTTTCTATGCGGCAGCTTACAATATCCGCTTCGTCCATCTCAAGCAGTGTCGCCAGAAGATTTCTTAATACTTCTTCATTCTTCTGCAGGACTGCATGGAACATATAGTCATTCCGCATTCCGTAAAATTTTCTTTTCTCTGTCATCTGTTATGATCCTCCTTCGTTTGCCGCAGGAGCTAATCACACGTACATATCCTATCGAAACCCCTGCTTTATAAATTTGTGAAATAAAGCATGAATTTCCTGAAATAAGATATGTTTAAGACATAAAGCGTATCGAGAATTTATTCTCTTCTGCTCAATAGACTTGATAAAAGAAAATATGCTTTGTAACAACTATAGCATTATTACAAAGCATTGACAATTACTTAATAAAAATATGTATTTTCTTATCATTTCTATACTATTGAAAATAAAATCATCCATATATAAATTTACCAATAAAGCAACTTTCTTATTTCATCAGATTTTCTTAATAATCTTTTCCATTCTTCAGATGTTCTTACCACTTCAACACTAGGCAACTCTTCATTTTTTTCTAATTGCATAAATAAATTTCTTAATTCTATGCTTTCTTCTAGTATATCATCATCAATCATACCTTCATTTAAAAAGAGATTTAATGTATCTTCATGCAGAAAACTAATACCATCTATCGAAAATTCTTCAAATAGATTATATTTAATTGTATCATCACTTTCTGTCAGCAAATAACTTCCACATTCTTGAATTGTTTTTTTAAAGTTTTCATATCTTTCTTCTAATGAAATCATCATCCTACCACCTCTATATCCACCTTTTATCCCATCATTACCAAGATTCCTTCTACAATTAAAATTTCCCCCTTTAAATATTCTTTCCATTTAGACCCGCTTCTAGGTATTTCATTATCAAAATTGTCTTTTTCTAAAACTAATGCTGATACAATGACTGGTACTATCCCAATCATATTTATTGCATTACAGATAAAGATATAATTAAATACTTTACATTATATCAGACCAAAATGGTATTGGAATGATATTTTTAAATTCTATCTTCCCCTGCTCTTTCCCACCAAATTCGACTTTAAAATAATCTTCTAAATTTTGGCCATAATAAATGATGTCTATATCGTGTATAGAAATTATTGGAGGATTATCCTCTGGAATCATAGGTATATATCTATGCCCATAAACAGGAATCAACTTGGGGGCACTTTTCAATCGTTCTCTTACAATCAGTGCAATATCTGTTTCATTCTCTGGTTCCTTCCCCCAGTCATCACACCAACAAACCTCCTCTGCTAATTCGTAAGCAGCTTCAGTTGGTCTATTTATAATTTTCTTGATAAACATAACATTATCTTGGTCAAGATTTCTCCAATTAAAAAATCCCTTGGATATTGGTAAAGTCATCATTAAGAATTCTTTTAGACTCTTCGGAAATTTTATTGTATATATATCTTCAATTTTTGTTATTTCTTCAATCGTGAGTCCGGTCTCAAATTCAACACCTTGCCGTTTCAACAGCTTTATACTATCTTCATAAATCAACCTTATTACCTCCATCATTCAATTTGTATAAATGCATAATGGTCATTTGTATACCAAATGTATCCCCTCAGTTTCATCTATCAAATTTTCTTTTTCTTTAACCTCAGGAAAGGTGTAGCCTTCCGGAATTTCTTCTTTATAAGTTTTATATAATTCATCATATTTTATATACTATCACCTACCTGGCACACCATGTAAAGCTTCTAATGGAGCATCTCCCATTATGTGTGTTGAGGTTTGGGTATTAAGGGAATTGTTACATTTACAAGCCTAACTAAACAAATTCTATATTTTCTATATTTTCAGCTAAAATCTCTAATAGAATTATTTCATTCCAAGAATCATAAAAGGTTATACTTTTAACCTCTGCTAATTCATCAATTGTACCATCACCGTTTACAATATCTTCTTTCAATTCTTCTAACAAAGAAGAATTTGTTTGAATTATTATATCTCCAATCTCTCTGCCTATAGAATTTTTTCCCTTAAAGGCATAATAATCGGAAAAAATAATTTGTCTAATTTTTTGATCCCATGTTTTGATATATATAATTAAACAAGAGTCTTTTATACAAATTTCATTTATAGTATTATCCATATTACTTATACTATTTATCCAATCCACTATTCGTCGCCTCTCTTATTTTGGGAATGATTCTCCTGGTATAAACTCAGATCCTGCTCATGGTGTATATCCTTCAGGATACCATCCTATATCTAGTCAATCTTTAAATATCCTAGCCAGAATTGAATTAATTTGCTTTCAATTTTTCGTTCAAAATACTTAATACAACTTTCACCCTTCGTTCCAACATATCTACAACCTGTTCCTCTTGTTCTATAGAATATATCATGTTTCCAAAATCCTCATGCCACAGTAACTCATAGGTAATCTTATCTAAATGTAATTTTATTACACTGAAATATATATAGTCCACCTTTTCTTCTGCTGACATACCAAACTCCTTGCAGAAAATCTTTGCTAAATAGTCACTGCCATCCTCATAATCCCAATTAACAAACAAGAACTCTGTTCTATTTTCTTTATCTACATTTATATGTTTTTTATATGTTACTTCCATATTTTTCACTCCAATCCCAATGAATTATTTACAGATTTTCTTTGACACTACGAACTAGCGATTATTTCTTTGTATGTGTCATCACCAATAAATCCTTTTGTAGATTAGGGTTACGGTTTTATATAATTCTGCTTTTATAATACATTTCTGTACTATCAGAAGTAAGAAGCAATCTATATATGAGTCTAAGCAACATAACGACATATGAACTGATATAGCACATATATAGAAAACTATAAAATCACACTAATAGTTGTTTTACATATTCTGCTTTATTCAAAATACTTTCCTCAGAGAAAAACATATTTGGAATTTTTAACTCTTCTTCATCATCAGAAAATCTACCTGCCATTTCACACAAATCTCCGAACTCTTTATTTTCCAGTTCAGACAGTTGCTCATAATCAACCTCTAAATCATATACTCTCATAAATTCTGAACAAAATGTCTTTACCTGATATGAACCATCTAAAACTCCATTAATCAGGTAATATAACTGCTCTTTTTCTGTCATGCTTCTCCATCACTCCTTCTCCCATATGCTCTAAAGCTCTGTTAGTTTTGTGGATAAAGTATCTATCATATCTTTAAATTCTTCCTCTTCTCCATCATATGTCCAGTCATGTGTTTCACTTTTTACTAATGCATTGTTAATAATATTTTTTAAGTCATCTGCATAAGATATTAAAAATGAACTATCCATTTCTGATACTTTTTCCAGAAGATCACCTTCATATAATTCGCCAACAAATACATCCTCTCGCAAAAAATTTATTGCCTTTGACATAGCAAGATCTGTAAACTTTTTTTGACGTATCATTCTTAAAACATCTGCCACAGTAATTTCAACAATTGTTTTTTCTATTAATTGATTATACCATTTCTGCAATGGATACAATTCCTCATTAGATGCAATAGACATGCAGTTATATATTTCTTTTATTTTTCTCTTGTCTTCCATCAATTTATATCTCCATAGAGATCAAACAATTCCTCTATTTTATTAAGGAAACTTTGACTTCTTCATCCTCTGATATTAATGATACTAATGATTGTCCAAATCTTTCAATCTGTCCCAGTTCACAGCTAACATAAAAGCAACATCTATGGGCACGTCTGTCATTATCCGCAATTTCCATATCTACTTCAATTTTTACATGTCCATGATTATCACTTGGTAAAATACTTAATGAAAAAGCAGGTGTATAGTATCCTGTCTTATTTCCAAATTCTAAATAACATACCTCATCAGGATTTTCGATATAATTATTTATTTTATCTGCAGCATTTTCTAATAAAACATCCTCAACATAGCAACTCTGAAACACATTAATGTATTCCGAACTTGCCATCACTTTCAATTCTATAATATTAGAATCTTTCCATAATCTTTCAAAAATAATATTGTCCATAAAATTCCTTACTTAAATTTAAAATCATCGAATGTGCCTGTCACTTTATTATATACATAATGGATTGTAATTTTATTTCCATCAGCTGTCTCTACAACGGATTGCATTTTGACCCAGCCATCTGATGATTTCCACCTCGTATCATTTAATTTAATCGGAAGTTCAGTAGCACCTTCCAAAGGATCAGACCGTACTTGATGCATAGCCATTTGTTCTCCTAAATTATTCGGAATTGTTCTTCCTGTACTACCTCTCCCTTCTACTTTCACAGGATTTCCAACCCCAGTATTAGAAGAACTGCCACCCTTTGCCCCTTTTTCTACCGCTTCCTTCGCAGTCCGCTCAGCAGATTTTTCTGCAGTTTCCTTCGCCGTCTTCTCTGTAGCTTTCTCCGCGGCTTCCTTTGCTGCTTTTTCTGCACCTTTTTCGGCGGCTTCTTTTCCGGCTTCTTTTGCCAGTTTTTTCTTCGCTGCTTTCTTTGCCGCTTTCTCTGTGGCATTCTTGGCAGCCTTTTCTCCTGCTTTCTGGGCAGCCTTCTTTCCGGCTTTTATGGCTTGCTTGGTTCCCTTGGCTATGAAGCTTCCTGCCGCCGGTACGATGGCTACTGCCGTTGCTGCTGCCATGGCCGCATTTCCTTCGGCGGTATACCAGAGGAAGTTAATCGCATCTGCCGGATCAAATATGAAGCCCAGCCAATCCAGAAGTTCGTTTCCTGCACGGCTGAAGTAATCTTGTGCACAGAGTCCGAATAATGTCATGCATCGAAGATGCATGATGCAGCCTCAGCCCATCGCGAAGCGATTTTCATGGCTGAGGTTCCAGATGATCTATAAGGTTTACAGGATTTCCCTGCACATAGCTGTATTTGTTCAGAGATTGGCTGTCTGTGATGCTGCCGTCTATGATGTCTCTGTTGATAAAGCGTTTGATCTGCGGATTATAGTAACGGGCTCTCATGTAATACAGTCCGTTTGCGCCTGTTTCTACGCCATATCTTCCATTATACAGGAAGCGGAGGTTTTCTGCCTGTATGACCGCAGCCGTATCCTCTGCCTGTTCTCCATCTGCATCATAAATTCCGGTAAGTTCTCCATAGGTTCCGTAAGCGATCCTATAGAGAAGGTCACCATCTGCATCTGTGATCGCAGTTGTACTGCCGATATGGTTGTAGTGGTAGTAGCGTTTTTCTGTATCACTGTCTTTGGCTTCTTTTCTGCTGTCGCTGATGAGACCGTTTCCGTATGTGTAGGTTATGATTGCGGTTTTATACAATTCTGCTTTTTATAATACATTTCTGTACTATTAGAAGTAGAAAGCATCTATATATGAGTCTAAGCAACATAACGGCATATGAACTGATATAGCACTTATATAGAAAAATAAAACCCATCCTTGTTCAGGTAACAGCCGCCAAGTAGCTCTAAGTGTTTTGATTCAGTTTTTGTAAACTCACGCAACCGATGTCGGGAACATCGGTCATTAAAATTGCCTACGGCAATAGACCGATGCTACATAATATATGGCAAGCCATATATTACATTCTTCGCCATCCAGGCTCAGGTGCACCTTGTCCGTACTTCCTTGTACGGACATTGCTATTACCTATACAAAACACCAAGAGCTTCTAGGGCGGCTGTTGATTCACAAGGCTGGATCTTTATTTATCTTTCACTCAACATACTAGACTTAATATATCAAGGAGCATTGAAAATTCCTTTAATTCATTACAACTCTTATTCTGAAATATTCGTATCACATGTCACTATTTTCATATTCATCTAGCACATATGCTTTATAATATGCATCTAAAAATTTGTCTGGTAAACGCAATCTACAATACTCATCAATTATTTTAAGACTATTTTTTATTGATTCTTTATCACTATTTACAGAACACTTTTTCCCTAAAAACTCCGTTATCGCAAACTTTCCTCCTGTTTCGATTTCAGCTCCAAATCTTCCATTCTGAACATTCACGCCACATTTCATACAAAAAGAATCATATAATAGGCATTCAACCTCTTTGGTTTCAGAGTTATAAGATAGCATTTGGGCTTTATATCCATAATATTCTTTCACAAAGATATACAACTCATCTACATTCATTGATTTTCTCCCTTAATATTATAAAATTTATAAATTACTATTTTCATACTCGTCTGTCACAGAGTTTTTACAATATGCATCTAAAAATCTATCTGGCAAACGCAATCTACAATACTCATCAATTATTTTAAGACTATTTTTTATTGATTCCTCATCGCTATTCAAAGAGGCGCTTTCTCCCAAAAAGCGCGTTATCGTACACTCGCCTTCTGCTTCAATTCCAACTCCGAAGCATCCATATTGATCATCTAACTCACACCCTAGCAAAAATGAATCATATAATAAAAATATAATCTCCCTTTTTTCAGAATCAATAGATTTCATTTTTACCTTGTATCCATAATATTCTTTTACAAGATCATATAACTCCTTTATACTCATTAGTTTTCTCCCTTTATTATTATGGTCTCATAGTCATCGTCTTAGAATCCCATTTATAGTTATTTTTCAATAAATATTGATACTCATCCTTCAACGCCCCTTTAGCGTTTTGGGGATTATGTGAAAAATAAAATGTTTTTTTAGCATTTATTCCATCATCTAAAAAAGCTTCATTAAATAATTTAAACATCTCATCATCTGTATAACCATATTTACTTTTTATAGAATCCCACTCTTTTCCCAAACTAAAATATGTATACTCGTCTCCTGCTTTTGTTATATAACTTGTTGATCCTCCTCCATCATATTTCCCTAACATCACTTTATTTTTCCCACCATTATGTATGCTGCTTTGATATATACTATCATAATCTTTATATGATATATCTTTTAAACTCCTCTTACCGGCATCACTCAGTTCTTTCTCTGCCGCTTCTTTTGCCGTTTTCTCCGCAGTTTCCTTCGCCGTCTTCTCTGTAGCTTTCTCTGCTGCTTCCTTAGCTGCCTTTTCTGCCCCTTTTTCTGCGGCTTCTTTTGCCAGTTTTTTCTTCGCTGCCTTCTTTGCAACTTTCTCTGTGGCATTCTTGGCAGCCTTTTCTCCTGCTTTCTGGGCAGCCTTCTTTCCGGCTTTTATGGCTTGCTTGGTTCCCTTGGCTATGAAGCTTCCTGCCGCCGGTACGATGGCTACTGCCGTTGCTGCTGCCATGGCCGCATTTCCTTCGGCGGTATACCAGAGGAAGTTAATCGCATCTGCCGGATCAAATATGAAGCCCAGCCAGTCAAGGAGCTCGTGGCCTGTACGGCTGAAGTAGTCCTGTGCACAGAGACCAAATAATGTCATGCATCGAAGATGCATGATGCAGCCTCAGCCCATTGCGAAGCAATTTTCATGGCTGAGGTTCCAGATGGATCCACAAGGCTGATCGGATTTCCCTGTACATAGCTGTATTTATTCAGTGACTGGCTGTCTGTGATGCTGCCATCTATGATATCTCTGTTGATAAAGCGTTTGATCGTTTGATCTATCTTCCATTATACAGGAAATCAAATTCTCCCCCCTATTATTGCTATTCTTCCACAAAAACTCCTATTTGAGGAGCATTAATAATAACTATGTCATGATTGCTAGAACTAACCTTTAAAGTATTTTTATCAATTCCTTTAATTTCTGAAATGGAACTATGTTTCTCACTATATATAACATTTTCTTTATAGGACACTGCAACTTTTATATACATTTCATATGTGGAGACTACTAAGATAATTTTAAAATCTCCTTGTCTTCTAACATACATATATTCTCCTGCTGCTTCTTCATCACCTATAAAAATTGGTTCAGATTCAAAAAATTCTATTAATTCAATTTCATCATATTTAATAAACATCTCAGTTCTTCTCCTACTATTATATTGTCATAGTCATTCTTTATCCTTTCGAAGCTACTTTACCCAGTAGTAAAAGGTGCTGACAGCAATGCCATGCTCGCGGCACCAGTCAATATCTGTCATGCCACTGGTTCGGCATTCATTGATAAGTTTCAACTGTTCTTCTTTTGGAACTCGGGATTTTCTGGTGTTTGCCATGATGTTGTCCTCCATAATTGTAGTTGTTGTAGTAAAATAGTCTAACTACGATTATGAAGTTAGAGGCGGTTGTTGGCTAGCCGCGGGATTATTTGGCGCTTACGTTAATATACTGGATCATACCAATTCCATTTCTTTTATAATCGGCATAAAATCTATACTTTTTTCCACTTCTTGGATTTGTCAAATCTGCTACTCTAATAGTTGTTTTACATATTGTGCTTTATTCAAAATACTTTCCTCAGAGAAAAACATATTTGGAATTTTTAACTCTTTTTCGTCATCAGAAACTCTACCTGCCATTTCACACAAATCTCCAAATTCTTTATTCTCCAGTTCAGACAACTGCTCATAGTCAACCTCTAAATCATATACTCTTGTAAATTCTGAACAAAATGTCTTAACCTGATATGTACCATCTAAAACTCCATTAATCAGATAGTATAACTGCTCTTTTTCTGTCATGCTTCTTCATCACCCCTTCTTCCTTACTTAGGTATTGCTGGCAAGTTTCCCATTGCTTTTCTTGCATACTCAAAGTGATACACTGTATTAGAAATTTCATCATACAACACTTCCAAATTATACATTTTTCCATTTTTATACATAGTTGTATAATACATCGTTGCGTTTGAACCTCTAGGGTCTGGCATAGCCTCTCCATATCTAATTGTATCTTGCAATGTTTGTATTGGAACTTGTCTTCCACTTTCTCCCATGTGCTCTAATGCACTGTTAGAAAAGTTTAATCCATCATCTAAATTAGATATTCTACTACTCTTTATCCCCTTTTCTGCTGCCGCTTTTGCTGTTTTCTCCGCAGTTTCCTTCGCAGTCTTCTCTGTAGCTTTCTCTGCAGCTTCTTTCGCTGCCTTTTCTGCACCTTTTTCGGCTGCTTCTTTTCCGGCTTCTTTTGCCAGTTTTTTCTTCGCAGCCTTCTTTGCCGCTTTCTCTGTGGCATTCTTGGCGGCTTTTTCTCCTGCTTTCTGGGCAGCCTTCTTTCCGGCTTTTATGGCTTGCTTGGTTCCCTTGGCTATGAAGCTTCCTGCCGCCGGTACGATGGCTACTGCCGTTGCTGCTGCCATCGCTGTATTACCTTCTGCGGTATACCAGAGGAAGTTGATCGCGTCTGCCGGATCAAATATAAAGCCCAGCCAATCAAGAAGTTCGTGTCCTACACGGCTGAAGTAGTCCTGGGCACATAAGCCAAATGGATCCACAAGGCTGATCGGATTTCCCTGTACATAGCTGTATTTATTCAGAGATTGGCTGTCTGTGATGCTGCCATCTATGATGTCTCTGTTGATAAAGCGTTTGATCTGCGGGTTATAGTAACGGGCTCTCATGTAATACAGTCCGTTTGCACCTGTTTCTACACCATATCTTCCATTGTACAGGAAGCGGAGCTTTTCTGCCTGCAAGGTTTCCCTGATGCTGCGTTGGTCGGCTGCTTCTCCTGCCATTTTCTGACCGTCCGCATCATAAATTCCGGTAAGCTCGCCATAGGTTCCGTAAGCGATCCTGTAGAGAAGGTCGCCATCTGCATCTGTGATCGCAGTTGTACTGCCGATATGGTTGTAATGGTAGTAGCGTTTTTCTGTATCACTGCCTTTGGCTTCTTTTCTGCTGTCGCTGATGAGACCGTTTCCGTATGTGTAGGTTATGGTTGCAGTTTTATACAATTCTGCTTTTCATAATACATTTCTGTACTATCAATGGTAATAATCACCCATATATGAGGCTAAGCAACATAACGACATATGAACTGATATAGCACTTATATAGAAAAATAAAGCCCATCCTTGTTCAGGTAACAGCCGCCAAGTAGCTCTAGGTGTTTTGATCCCGTTTTTGTAAGCTCACGCAACCGATGTCGGGAACATCGGTCATTAAAATTGCCTACGGCAATAGACCGATGCTACATAATATATGGCAAGCCATATATTACATTCTTCGCCATCCGGGCTCAGGTGCACCTTGTCCGTACTTCCTTGTACGGACATTGCTGTTACCTATACAAAACACTAAGAGCTTCTAGGGCGGCTGTTGATTCACAAGGCTGGATCTTTATTTTCCATAAATTAATACAAAATTGTTACATTCTACTCCATGTAATATGCCGTCATATCCATAATTAATTCTAGGGTCAGATTATGACTTCTTGTTGACACCTTAGCAGGAGAAGTAATTTCTACTTCTACATTTGATATATACTCTCCATTAGGTCTATGCCACTTTCCTGTTAATTTTTATAATATATTACCTTGTAAGTCCTTTATGCACTGAGGATAATTATGATAATTAATTTCTATTAAACTATTCTCTTTAAGCTTGTGAGTCTTGTTCACGATAATTTTTACAATTTTCATTGCACATGCATGATATTCTTCATAATCAGGATCATCATCATCTAATCCATTATCGGTCTCATAACATGTATCTACTCGTGCCTCAATAATATCCCCGTCTGAATATGTTAACATATAGATTTGAGCTACATTATCACTAATTGATAAGAAAAGCTTTTCCATAATTCTTTTCTCATTATCTGTAAAAAACATATTCCCACCTCTCTCTATTATTTCGGTTGTGCCGGGACAATATGTACTCCCGTTTTTGAATAGTGAATTATTCCTACTGTTGTTTCAACTGCTTCATTTGTTGCTGGATCTATATACTGTCCTATTACTTTTCCAAAATTAACACGTTCTTTGTTTGTACCTATCCACTCTCCTGCACCTGCAAATTCATCTACCAACCGTTGTGCATCATCTACTGTTCCATTAAAAACACTTCTTCCATCGATATAATTATTATTCCCTATAATATGTTTGCCTTGTTTTCCTGCATTTACTGTTGTATTATATCCATTTACAGTTCGTGTACCACTCTTTATCCCCTTCTCTGCCGCTTCCTTTGCTGTTTTCTCCGCAGTTTCTTTCGCAGTCTTCTCTGTAGCTTTCTCTGCTGCTTCCTTCGCTGCCTTTTCTGCACCTTTTTCGGCGGCTTCTTTTCCGGCTTCTTTTGCCAGTTTTTTCTTCGCTGCCTTCTTTGCAGCTTTCTCTGTGGCATTCTTGGCAGCCTTTTCTCCTGCTTTCCGGGCAGCCTTCTTTCCGGCTTTTATGGCTTGCTTGGTTCCCTTGGCTATGAAGCTTCCTGCCGCCGGTACGATGGCTACTGCCGTTGCTGCTGCCATGGCCGCATTTCCTTCGGCGGTATACCAGAGGAAGTTGATCACATCCGCCGGATCAAATATGAAGCCCAGCCAGTCAAGAAGTTCATGTCCTGCACGTTTAGATGATCTTTTCTCCCCCTGTTACCAAATATCAATTCTGGATACCTCAAACTGAATATATATCCCATTTGACATATCTTTTGGAATTTTATCTTCATCAATATGTAATTTAAATCCCTTTACCTCAACAATCCCCTTTTGCATATTTTTTAATTTTCCCCTTATCTTATACTTAAACTCACCCTCCATTTTTTCAATATTATTATCCTTTGTTTCACATATTATAATATTATCTGTATCGAGACACTCTAACGGTTCTACTAATACATCTCCTACATTATATGGACACGGACACGCAAAACAAATCAAACAATCTTCATCACCTACAACTTTTAAGACAGCTTCCTCTCCCCCTATATCTAACCAGTTAATTCCTTCAATATGCATATTTTATACCTACCTTCCAAATCCTAAACTTGGAGCTTTCTTAATTAACTCAGAAATGTTCTTTATATGGAATGTAGTTATATCTCCTGTAGCACGGTCAAGTCCTACAAAACCATACTTTTTACCATTCATAAAACTCACATAACCATTTAACTCTGGTACATATGTCCCATTGTTTACTATGTAATTTGCATCATCTAAGTATTTTTCCATAGAATAGTTGGGATCACCTAAAACATCTGCAATTTCCTGACCATGCCTTCCATAGTGCTCATCTAGCAAGGACTTATCTTTAAACATTTTATTGTTCTTACTACCACTCTTTATCCCCTTCTCTGCCGCTTTTTCTGCAGTTTCCTTCGCTGCCTTTTCTGCACCTTTTTCGGCTGCTTCTTTTGCCAGTTTTTTCTTCGCTGCCTTCTTTGCCGCTTTCTCTGTGGCATTCTTGGCAGCCTTTTCTCCTGCTTTCTGGGCAGCCTTCTTTCCGGCTTTTATGGCTTGCTTGGTTCCCTTGGCTATGAAGCTTCCTGCCGCCGGTACGATGGCTACTGCCGTTGCTGCTGCCATGGCCGCATTTCCTTCGGCGGTATACCAGAGGAAGTTGATCACGTCTGCCGGATCAAATATAAAGCCTAGCCAGTCAAGGAGCTCGTGGCCTGTACGGCTGAAGTAATCTTGCGCACAGAGTCCGAATGGATCTATGAGGCTTACAGGATTTCCCTGCACATAGCTGTATTTGTTCAGAGACTGGCTGTCTGTGATGCTGCCGTCTATGATGTCTCTGTTGATAAAGCGTTTGATCTGCGGATTGTAGTAGCGGGCTCTCATGTAATACAGTCCGTTTGCGCCTGTTTCTACACCGTATCTTCCATTGTACAGGAAGCGGAGCTTTTCTGCCTGCAAGGTTTCCTTGATGCTGCTTTGGCCTGCTGCTTCTCCTGCCATTTTCTGACCATCTGCATCATAAATTCCGGTAAGTTCTCCATAGGTTCCGTAAGTGAAGCTATAGAGTAGGTCTCCGTCTGCATCTGTGATCGCAGTTGTACTGCCGATATGGTTGTAGTGGTAGTAGCGTTTTTCTGTATCACTGCCTTTGGCTTCTTTTCTGCTGTCGCTAATGAGACCGTTTCCGTATGTGTAGGTTATGGTTGCGGTTTCCTTGTAGGTCAGCAGATGTTTTTCACTGATCGTTTCGGTCAGGAGCTGGCTGTATGTCGTTTCCTTATCCGTCACAAAGGTATGACGGGTATTGGCTGTCTCTTCTGTCAGTCTGGTATTTTCTGCATCATAGGTATAGGCTGTGACTGTTCCGTCTGCAGCTTTTGTCTCTATAAGACGGTTTCTGCAGTCGTAGGTGTAATCTCCCATTTCGCCGTTAAGCGGTCCGTGAAGCATATTTCCACGTTCGTCATAGGTCACCTTTTCCCCATTGTAAGTAGCAAGCCTGTTGTCCTTGTCATAGGTCATGACTGCATGACCGGCTGCTGTATCTGCTGTTCCACCGATCTTTATGATATTGCCTGCGCCGTCATAGGTGTAGGTATAGCTGTGCAGGAGGCTGCCATCCGCATTTTTGTCCGTCTGTGCACTCAGACGGTCTGCTTTATCATAAGAATAGCTCTCTTCCGTACCGTCTGCACGCTTTCGATATCGTGTGTGACAAGGAAGGATGTTGCACACATGAATATTGATTTTTGGAACTTACTTCTTTCATCAAAAAGTCAGTAGACATTTTACATTTGCTGACTTTTACATAACAATCGAACATTTTTATAGTTTATATCTCATCCTCATATGGTTGACGAACCATATTTATAAAACGTTCTTCTGTGGCTCCAAACAACTTATAATTCTTCTTAGCAGTATTCAATGACACCTTATTTGCTCCAATAATTCTATCGGGCATATTTTGAGCCACTTCATCATATTCCCAAAAGCAAACATCACAAATATCTGTAATTAATTCATCTGTATCGTCAATAGTTAAGTAACCACAACATGGACATCTTTTCATAAAACTCTCTCCTTAAAATTTATTTTGGTGCATATTTTTCAATTTGCTCTAGCCAATATACCATTCCATTTTCAGGCTTAAAATAAGTGGATATTCCACCATACTTATTTATTATACCAAACTCATTAGTCGTTGTATCATATCTAAAATACGTTCCTTCATTAGATACAAAAGATTGTATAGTTGAAGTCGGTTTTTTTTCCAAAAAGTTTCTTGCATCTTTTAAATATTCTTTTGGAGATGCATATCCATGTTTACCCGCATGTTTATTTAATGTACTTTTCCCTTTTCCATTTACAAAATCCACATCCGGATTTCTTGTTCCATTATATAGTTGTCCTTTAATGTTACTACCACTCTTTATCCCCTTCTCTGCCGCTTCCTTTGCCGTTTTCTCCGTGGCTTCTTTTGCTGTCTTTTCGGTCGCTTTCTCTGCGGCTTCTTTCGCTGCCTTTTCGACTCCTGTTTCAGTGGCTTCTTTCGCCAGCTTTTTAGCTGCTGCCTTCTTTGCCGCTTTCTCTGTGGCATTCTTGGCAGCCTTTTCTCCTGCTTTCTGGGCAGCCTTCTTTCCGGCTTTTATGGCTTGCTTGGTTCCCTTGGCTATGAAGCTTCCTGCCGCCGGTACGATGGCTACTGCCGTTGCTGCTGCCATGGCCGCATTTCCTTCGGCGGTATACCAAAGGAAGTTGATCACATCCGCCGGATCAAATATGAAGCCCAGCCAGTCAAGAAGTTCATGTCCTGCACGGCTGAAGTAATCCTGTGCGCAGAGTCCGAATGGATCTATGAGGTTTACAGGATTTCCCTGCACATAGCTGTATTTGTTCAGAGACTGGCTGTCTGTGATGCTGCCATCTATGATGTCTCTGTTGATAAAGCGTTTGATCTGCGGGTTATAGTAGCGGGCTCTCATGTAATATAGCCCGTCCGCTCCTGTTTCTACACCGTATCTTCCATTGTACAGGAAGCGGAGCTTTTCTGCCTGCAAGGTTTCCCTGATGCTGCTTTGGCCTGCTGCTTCTCCTGCCATTTTCTGACCATCTGCATCATAAATTCCGGTAAGTTCTCCATAGGTTCCGTAAGTGAAGCTATAGAGTAGGTCTCCGTCTGCATCTGTGATCGCAGTTGTACTGCCGATATGGTTGTAGTGGTAGTAGCGTTTTTCTGTATCACTGCCTTTGGCTTCTTTTCTGCTGTCGCTAATGAGACCGTTTCCGTATGTGTAGGTTATGGTTGCGGTTTCCTTGTAGGTCAGCAGATGTTTTTCACTGATCGTTTCGGTCAGGAGCTGGCTGTATGTCGTTTCCTTATCCGTCACAAAGGTATGACGGGTATTGGCTGTCTCTTCTGTCAGTCTGGTATTTTCTGCATCATAGGTATAGGCTGTGACTGTTCCGTCTGCAGCTTTTGTCTCTATAAGACGGTTTCTGCAGTCGTAGGTGTAATCTCCCATTTCGCCGTTAAGCGGTCCGTGAAGCATATTTCCACGTTCGTCATAGGTCACCTTTTCCCCATTGTAAGTGGCAAGGCGGTTGTCCCTGTCATAGGTCATGACTGCATGACCGGCTGCTGTATCTGCTGTTCCACCGATCTTTATGACATTGCCTGCGCCGTCATAGGTGTAAGTGTAGCTGCTGCAGATCGTTCCATCCGCATTTTTGTCTGTCTGCGTACTCAGACGGTCCGCTTTATCATAAGAATAGCTCTCTTCCGTCCCGTCTGCACGCTTGAGTCCCGTGCATCTGCCCTTTTTATCATATGTGTAAGTATTTACACTGCCATCCGGCTCTGTCACGGTAAGCAGATCACCGCACTTGTCATAGCTGTAACGGGCGATCTCACCGCCCGGATAGGTCAGGCTGATACGGTTTCCAAGCTCATCATAGCCGTAGCTTACCGTCTTTCCGTTTGCATCCGTAACAGACGTGACACGGTTTAAGGCATCAAAGCTTCTTTTGATTGTTGTTGTCCTGCCATTCTGCTGCTCCGTTACCTTTGTGATGTTACTGTTTGCATCATAGGTATAAGTGATCCTGCCAAGTGCGTCCACTTTGGTAAGGATCCTGCCAAGTGCGTCATAGGTATAATCCGTCTTGGCATCTGCGGTTTTCTCACTTGCCAGAAGTCCCTGTGCATTGTAGGTATACTCTGTCTGTGTATCCGCTGCAGTTCTTACCCGGCTGATCCTGCCTGCACTGTCATATTGATAGGCTGTTTCATTTCCCAGCGGATCTGTCACCGATGCGATCTGCCTGTTCCGGTTGTATGCAATGCTGCTGATCCCCTGTAACGGATCTTTGCTCTCTTTCAGCATACCATCCTGCGTATAGGTATACAAGTACTCTGTTTCTTGTCCGCTGCCACAGGCTGTCCTGTGACGGATCAGGTTATTTTGTGCATCATAGGTATAAGCTTCTTTTCCTGCTGCATCACTTGTCTCTGTCAGTCTGTTCAGGGCGTCATAGGCATATTCTGTAACATTTCCCATGCAGTCTGTTTTACTGATACAATTTCCGTAATCATCATATCTGTAGACTGTCCTGCTGCCTTCTGCATCTGTTGTGGTCAGGATATTTCCCGCTGCATCATAAGTATAACGGTTTGTGATCTTTCCTGCTTTGGTCAGTACAGACTGCTCTGTCATTCTGCCCGTCATATCATAAGTCATTTCCGTGACTGTGCCCATCGCATCCGTCCGTTTTATGCAGTTGCCGGCCGCGTCATAGGCATAGCTTTCACTGTTGCCTCTGGCATCTGTCTGCCTGATCAATCTGCCATGGATATCATATGCATAAGTGATCCTGTTACCAAGGGCATCTGTCTGTTCGGTCAGATTTCCTGCCTTGTCATAAACATAGCTTTCGGTATTTCCGTCCTGATCAGTCACCGTACTTAACAGTCCGTCATTGGTATAAGTGTACTGCAAAACTGTTCCGTCCGGATTTTGTTTTTTCAACATTTTCCCATATGTATCATTTGTATAGATGGTTGTCAGTCCGTTTTCTGTTATGGAGGTAACATATCCATTTTTATCATACGTATAGACGGTATTAGCACTGACTGCACCGGATACTGACAAAAGCTGCCCTGCCGCATCATAGCTGCTCAGTTCTTTTTGTCCCGCTCTGTCTGTTTCTGTTACATTTCCTTCCGTATCATAGGCATATGTCGTTATAATACCTGCTGCATCTGTTTTTTGGATCAGTCTGCCTGCCGCATCGTACTTGTAATGGATCCCCCTGTCATTTGTTTTCTCAGTTAGCAGCCTGCCTTCTGCATCATAGGTATATTCGGTCCGGATTCCTCTTGCATCTGTCTGCGAAAGCACCCGTCCCATCTGATCATATACACAGGCGGAAGTATTTCCGAGCGCATCCGTTGTCTTAATGAGATTTCCATATTGATCATAAGCGTATTTTGTGCAGTTACCCAGTCTGTCTGTTACACTGGTCCTGTTTCCGTATGTATCATAGGTATAGGACTCTGTTCCAAGTCCTTCCGTTTCCATGCTACGCAGTGTTCCATCCGGATTATAGGTATAATGACGCGCTTCTGAAAGGGCTGAGATGTATTCACTGATCCTGCCCTTTTCATCATAACGGTAGGTTCCGGCGGTTCCTTCCCCGGATGCAATATTTACCGGATTGCTATCTGTATCATAGCTGATTTGTGTCTGTTGTCCTGTCGCAGTTTCCTGTTTCGTCAGATTTCCTTCTTCATCATAGGTATATGCTGTAGCTTTTCCATCCGGCTCTATTTTCTTTACCAGCTTTCCTTTTTCATACACATATGAAGTTTCTGCCCCATTTTCGTCCGTTTCAGACAGAATATGTTCAAAAAGATCGTAATAATAGATTCTGGCTGCTCCATCTCTTTTTTGGATTTCCGTCCTGCCTACGCGGGAAGTAGGTTCTGTGTAAGTAAGCTCTGCATATCTGTCATCGCCCGCCTCTTTCTGCCGGATCACTCTGCCTGCTTCATCATAGCTGTTTTCCACCAGAACAGTTCCCATTGGGCTGACAACAGTCAGCATACGTCCTTTTTCATCATAGGTATAAGTCGTCAGATTTCCTTCTTCATTCCGGTAACCGGTAAGGCAGTCATTTTCATCGTATGCAAATCTTACGCCTCTTCCATGAGAATCTCCGGCGTTTACCAGCCTGCCATTTGTGTCATAGGAAAGTGTCACAGTTTCATCTGTTGTCCGGTTATGGATCGTAAGTGCTTCCTCGGTTCTTTCATAGCTGATCACCTGCCCATTCGTATCTTCTCTTTTATATAACACACCTTCTTTATCAAAATACCACTTATTTTCCTCAGAATCTGTCAGCAGATAGCTGCCATCCTTATCTTTTGTGATCCACACATTCGGATCAGCTTCCGATACATAATTTCCGGGGAATGCGTGATCGGGTACATTTATAATATCCACTGTCTTTATACTGCCTGTTACTGCTGTTTTGTCGCTTTCCAGTTCCTCTGCAGTTGCAAGGGCTGCCATTTCAAAATACTCTTCTTTCGTCTCCCATGTATGCAGTACAATTTTTCCCTGTTTCTCGGAAATATGGTACTCATAACTGTGACGGAAGCCTCTGCCTGCCTCTCCGATCTCAGCAGCCTTCCGGGAATCATAAGACAGATCTAAAAGGCTGTCTCCCACACTGTTCGTAAAGGCATGGATTTCCTGTATAAACGCACCTGTCGCCACATTGACCGGATCGCCGTAATAAGTACTTCCATCCTCATTTACATACATCTTATGATTGGCAGACATATTTCGGATCGGAGCAATGATAAGTGTAACGCCCAGATTTTCACCCTTTAATATCTCTGCCTTTGTTTCTACCAGCTCCAGATAGTGTTTTTCATCACTTGGTGCTATTCCCAGCTGCAGCATTCCGGTAACGCTTTGTCCGGGGCGTAAGATACCCACATCCAATATATCCTGCTCTCTGACCAGCGGAACAGCAGTATTCTGAGTGCCCTCCGCGATAACATATTGCTGTGTATCTTCTTCTGCTTCTCCAAAGGTCGTCTTCACATTGTAAAAATCGTGATCCGACCTGTTCTGCAGGGAAAAATAAATATAAGACTCTTCTCCATAAAAAACAGCACTATCCGGCTGTACGATCATATACAGTCCTTCTCCCGCACTGACAGTTACATCCTGTTTTGCAACAAATTCCCGATGGATCGGTACATGGAACGGCTCCATATTAGCGCTGAAATCTGCCCGGATCTCATAGCTTCCGCTTTCATCGCCTTTTACGATCCAGCTTGCCAATGCACATTCCTGTCCCTCTATATCGCCAAACTCCTTTGTCATTGTCTGACCGGATTTTGTTGCTGCAAGTGAGAGTCCCCCCGGCAGAGAAAGGGTTGCGGAGGACTGTGATAATGTGAATCCACTGTCCGCCTGATTGATAACCGCGAGCTGTATATTATACATATCCTTTAACCAGGAAACAGTCTGTTGTGTATTCACATAGATCAGTGCCTGCGGCTGTGGCTCTTCATTTTCTGCTTCAGGTTCTTTACAGATAACCTGAATACTTCCCCCGTTGCCCTCTGCTGTATATGTGCGGAAGCCGCCACCTGTACTACTTCCCTTTTTTAATGTGCCTGCTGACATACCGCTGAATACAACCGGTATAGGGCGTTCTTCATACCCCAGTGTTACGGAGAATGTATAGGTATGCAGGTTTTCCGGATCTGACAGATCCACGCCTGCCTCTATGATCTCCTCAAGCGTCATCCGATGGAAAGTCAGGTTTCCTGTTACCACTTCCCCGGAAGGGAGGCAGATCTTCTTTTGCAAAATTTCACCCTTGCTGATCGTGATCTGCTCCTGTTTCGGCAAATATCCTTCTGTAAACGCTGCTATTTCATAGGTTCCAGGCTCAAGTATAAGCTCTGCTGCACCGTTTTGATCGGTTTTTGTACAAAATGCTTCCTGTCCTGATTCATCCGCACTGATATACAGATCTGCACTGGCAAGAGGACTTCCATCAGATCCCATCACTGACAACTGCAGCTTTCCGTTCTGCTCCGCGTCCTTTACTTCTATTGTACCATAGGTACTGTTTTTATTTCCTGCCTGATCCGCAACTGTCAGCGTTACTGTATAGGTTCCGGCTTTTTTATAAGTGTGAACAGGCTTGCTTCCTGTCTGTTTTGCGCTTTCGTCTCCAAAATCCCACGTATAGGATTTGATCCTGACATTATCCGTTGAACCTGTTCCATCCAGATGTGATGCAACTCCGGTCAGTCCTGTCATGTTCTGCGGCAAAACAGCTACCGGCGCAATGGTATCAACACTGCTGGCATGGTTGTATTCTGTACTGCTTTCACTGTAATTTCCGTTTTCGTCATAGCTTCTGACTTTGTAATAATAAACCTTTCCCGGTTTTGCGGTCGTATCCTCATAGCTGCCTTCCGTTGTGCTCTTTACACAGGTAAATTCTTTTTCGCCATATTCTTTTCTGTAAATCTCATACAGTTCTGTGCCCGTATCCGCTGTTCCATACTGCAGATCTATCCGGAAGCTTCCTGGTTTTGTTGTAAGTTCCGATTTCTGAGGCGGGGTCAGATCAAAGGTATAGTTTTTCGTAAATGCCTCACTGTAATTTCCCGCTTCATCTATCGCAATCGCTTTGATCTCATATCTGATATTTTCTGATAATTCTTCTGTCTGCATGGCTGCAGTTTTATACTGCTGTCTTCCGGACGCAGGAAGCTCGGCAAATACGATCCAGTCTTTTCCGCTGTCCGCTTCTCTGTAGGAAAGCTGTATCTGTGACAGTCCTGCATTATCTGCTGCCAACACAGTAATAGCCGGATCAATGCCAAGTGTTTCTGTGTCAGCAGGTCCGATTCCGTATATAACCGGCCGCTCTTTATCCTGCTCTGCCACAGCAGTGATTTCTTCCGAGTATTCGCCCTCATTTCCAGCCTGATCGATGGCAGATATTTTGTAGGTGTAGCTGTTGCCCGGTTTCACATCCGTATCATAGGTATTCAGTATGGAAGCCTCTCTTATTTTTCTAAAGGAGCTGCCATACTTTTTGTAAACTCTGTACGCCTGAATGTCTGTTTCTCCTGATTCTTCCCATGTCAGTCCGATACAGCCGTCCGTATCCGTAACACGTACTTTTTTTACCTGCTGCGGCGGTGTATGATCGATCGTATATACGATCTCCACCTGCTTTTCTTCCTCTGTCAGGGCATTATGATTGCCTGCTGCATCATATACCTCAAATCGAACGCCAATCTCTCCTTCCGGCATTTTTTCCGTATCCCATAAATAGCTGAAGCACTTCCTGCTTTCCATCTCGTCTGCCCTGACTTCTGCCAGCACAGTATACTCTTGTCCATCTGTCGTATAAGAAAATACTGCCTTGTCAAGTGTGGCATTATCTTCTGCCTGTATTTCCAACCGGATCTGTTTGCCATAAGCACCTTTTACGGGACTGATTCTTTTTATCACAGGGCTGACTTCATCCTGCACCGTAGTCAGTGTGATCTCATCCGATTCTTCCCCTCTGTTTCCAAGAGCATCATATCCAGCCACACGGAAAGTATAGGCTGTCTGTGGCTGCAGATTTTTACAGTCATATCCAAGACTGTCTGTTATTTCCGCCACCTTCTCCCAGAATATGCTGCCATCCTTTTCTGTCTTTCTTTCTACCAGGAAATATGCAAAATCCGTTTCCGTAACATCTTCCCATCGCAAGCGTATCACAGATGCCAATGTATCACATTTAGCCATCTTGATTTTGGCGATACCTGTATTATCAATTTCATACCGTCTTTGGAACAGATTCTGGCTTACATTTCCCGCACAGTCCCGTGCTTCCGCCTTTACAAAATATTGTCCGTCTTCATAGCCCGTTGTGTCCAACACACAGGTTGCTTTATTGTTCTCCGCCTGCACTTTTGCCAGTTCTGTCCATGGATTCTCACTGTCTTCTCTAATGTAGAAAACAAAGCTGTCTATCTTTCGGTTATCATACCCTTCCGCACTGATCTGCAGTTTACCATTTACTCTTCCAGGATCCGGTGACAGAGCAGTCAGCTTCGGCGCAATTGTATCCTCTGTTACCTGCAATGCCTGCGTACAGTCTCCCGACACGCTTTCCCGTCCATATACATCTACTGCAGACATTCTGTACCGGTAACTGTGACCGGCTGATACGGTTCTGTCCATATATGCCCGGCACATAGGATCCTCTATCGTTTCTAATGCATCATAATTACCTGCGTCTGTACTCCTGTAAACAATATAGCCGGCGATATCCGCACTGTCAGAAAAATCCCAGGTCAGAAGGATCACATCTTCTTTTAACTGCACCTCTACTTGTTTTGGCGGATCCGGTATTGTACGATCGATCGTACAGATAACTTCCTCTTCTGCCTGATTGCCATCTCTGTCCGTCAGCACTGCTTTGATCCTGATCTCTTTATTCCCTGTTCCGGCAAATTCCGGCAATTCCCAGTTCATAGCTGCCTGCAGATAATTTCCCCCATAGCGGCTCTGCCAAACCGGCTCTTTATTTATTTTCTGCCAGTTTTTCTTTCCTTCTTCTGTCCAGTAAAAGTCAGCATAATTTCCAAAGCTGTTACCTGTATTTTCAAAAATTACCTGCAGTGTTGTTTCCTTTGCTGCAATAGAAGTCTGATCTGCAGGTTTAAGCTCTGTAATATACGGCATCTTCACAAAAGCTTCCCGTACCTGACTTTCTTCCGATTCATTTCCCGCCAGATCAAAAGCTTTTACGGTATAACGATATAAAACATATTCCTGCAGTCCATTTTCCAGATCCTTTCCATAATCTGTGTATTGCGGCTTAGCTGTCTCTGCGATCTTCTTTCCATCCCTGTATACAAAATAGCCTGCAACACCCACGTTATCCTTTGCTCCACTGTATCCAAGCGTAACCGAAGAACCGGTTCTTGTATGCACCCACACATCCGTCGGGGGCGTCGGTGGTGTCAGATCTGTTGCAACATATATTTCTATGGGCTCTGTCTGAGCGGCATTTCCAAATATATCCTGCACCTGTATATAGTAAACATATGTACTCTGTTGAAGTACAGCGGTATCCGTAAATTGATAGCTGTCCTTTCCATTGTTTTTGACAGAGCAGATTTTTCGATAAGCTTCTTCCATATCATTTCCACTGACCGCCTTTCTGTAAACCTGATATACAGCACAGTCCTCATCTGCGCTCCGGTTCCATGTCAGTGTGATCTTTGCATCCTTCTCACTTCCCGTCAGCTCCGGTAATGCCGGCGGTGTTCTGTCAAGATGCAGTGTAAGCTCCTGCTGTGCTGCATTCCTGTCTTCATCAAGCACAACCACACGGACACGGATATCTGCATCCTCCAAAAAGGCAGAGGTATCCCAATAAATCCGAGAAGTTGTATTGGCAATAAACGGAGACACCGAGGTTGTCCCGATCAGTTCCCAGCTATCTGTGTCCGGTTTGTAATAGCTGCAGGTAATCGTCTTCTTTCCTGCTTCCGCATAATTGAGAAGTGTTACATCGATTTCGGATTTCTGTTTACCGATCCGAGCTCCATTCTCCGGTGTTATATTTAAAATGACGGGCAGGGTTACCAGACAGGATAACTTGTTGCTTTTTTCCGCTTCGTTCCCTGCCTCGTCCACTGCCGCAACCTCATATTGATAGCTCTGATCCGGCTCTACTTCTTCATCCCGGTAGTTTAATTTATCAGAGATTTCTGTCAGCAGTTCTCCGTTTTTATAAATACGATATGCTTTAACTCCCACATTGTCGGTTGCTGCCTTCCAGCTAACTGTCACTGCACTGCCACTGCTGCTTTTGACCGCTATGGTTGTCTTTGACGGTGCTTCCAGATCCGGCGGTGTTGTTACTTTGATCTCGTCAGAATACGCACTCTGATTATCCACATCATCTACTGCATATATTCTGTAAGATATCGTCTGTTCCGGTTTTAAACCTGTTATTAACCGGCTGCTTACTATGTTATGCCCGGATAACATTCTCCAGTAAGCTTCTCCTTCATTTTTACTCTCTACAATATAATATTTTAAATCGGGCTCCGTTGTCTGATCCCAGCTTAGTCTGACCGTTGTACAGGTAACCTCTGCATGTATTCCCGCAGGTACAGCCGGTGGTGTATTGTCTATGATCAGCTTTGCAGTCTTTTCATCACTTTTATTCCCTGCACGATCTTCCGCATATGCGGTCAATAGGTAATCACCGTCTTCATATTTCCGCGTATCTATGGTTACATCTTTGCTGTACCCATTTACCCCCGATACCACCTCATAAATCGTATTTTCTGTATCATTCTCCCGTTTTCCAGTGATAACAAATCTATTCACATTTCTGTTATCTGTCGCATACAGCCGAACAGTTGTAATTTCCCTATTTTTTTCTTCTCCTATTACTCTAAAAGACTTTAGAACAGGGGCTTGTGTATCCGGATGCTTATAAACAGCCGGTATCTCCGTCTTATCACTTTCATTTTCAAAGGCATCTATTGCGGTCACTGCATAAATATAGGTTTTTCCGTCCTGTACGGTTGAATCATAATAATTGTTCCACCAGCGCTCTGCAAGTTTCTTATATATCTCTGTGTTTTCTTCTCTCCTATAGATACCATAGTATTTTGCATCAGCTATCTTATCCCATTCCAGATAAATGTTTTCTTCATTCTCCACCACTGTCACAGCAGGCTGTTCAGGCGGCGTCCGGTCTAAATGCAATGTAATTGATTCCGCTGTCACACCTCCATCTATATCTGTCAATTCTGCATATACCGTGATGTCCTGCTCCTGTTTAAATTTAGACAGATCTATTGGATACTCTTTCGTATATCGGTATTTCCCCTCAAACCAATTGTCTTTCCATTTTGTCAGGCTTTCCTTTACTACTTCTGTTTCTGTATCAGCTACCGGATCATGATAATATATTCTAAACTGATTATCATTGAAGCCCGGAACCCAATTCATATATGGTGTAATGGTAACCGTTTTTCCAACAGCAGACCCATTTTCCGGTAATACCTTATAAAATGCCAAAGGCTCTGCCTTTGCCGTAATTTCTTTTCCCTTTGCAGATTCCCATCCGGCCTCATCTATCGCCGTAATATAATAAGTCGCTTCTTCATTGACATACTTTTCTTCAATCCGCACTTCAGTTTCTGTTACTTCTTTTATACATGCTCCATTTCGATATACCTTATAGGACGCAATCTTCCCGTTATCCTTCGGTTCCTTCCATGTCAGATAAACGGCTTTCCCTGTTGCACTCTTCATTAAAAGACTGTCTACAGGCTCAGGTGGAGTTATATCAACCCGCATATCCTCATAATTAGCGACTTCGCAATTAGAATCATTTATTATTACGGACTGCGAGAGATCTCCCCAGACTCTCAAAATGTGGCTTTCCCTTGATTTGAAGCCAGCAGATAACCTGACTGTTCCATATGCATCTATTGTACCGGCTGTTAGCAATCCATAATAATCAGTATTATAGCCCAGGTACCCCGATACAGAGACATGATCTTCCTCATGACGCATCTGCAGTCCGTAATTATAGCGATAATAATATACTCTCAAATCACCATGAACCACGATATCACAGATTTCACAATCCAGACTGCCACCTTGAATACTGAGATACCCATCCACCTCGAGTTTGCCGCTTATCTTGGTCTGACTGTCAACAATCATATTACCTGCCACATACAATTTTCCCTGTCCTGTATCGATCACAGTATCACCGCAGGTAAAATCCCCCTGAATCGTCAAAATATGTCCATCCAGATATAACTTCTTTCCTCTTAACGTATAATCCTCCGAAAATGTGATATCCTTTGTCAGTCTGACATAATCTTCCTCATAAATGAGTGCGGGCACATTCTCACTGATCGATCCATCACTAACACTGCCATCGCTGATGGTTGGCGTTTTTTCTGCGTCATCCCACTCTATTGTCTCTGCATCAAATTTCATGGGCATTCTGGCAGCAATATTGTTTCCAAATCCCCATAATACATCATCACATACAACCAGTTTTTGTATATCATAACCATAACTCATCCTGCAATTAATATAAGTAAATACAGGTGGCTGATCGTAGCATGGTGTAATCTCATACAACTCTCCGCTTGTCTTATTAAGCATATAGTAGTTATCTCGTATTTCAGCCCACTCACCCATGCTATTCCTTAAAAATTGATACAGCATTTTATAACAATTCCATGTGATTGCATCTGTTGAATACCAGATATATCCCTCAAAAAAACATAGGAACATACCGCTTTTATATCTGCTCTCTGCATAATAATGTTCATAACATACATTATGTGCGTCTATTTTTGCCAGCAGTGTTCCATCCGGCTGTAGTGTATTAATGGTATCCGATACCGGATCGGTGACAATAAGTTTATTCTGTGCAAAGCACAGACTGTTACACGCCTTTATATCTGACTCAGTCCCCAGCTTTGTGAAACTTTCTCCATCCTGACTACTCCATAGAGAAAATGTATCACCTTCATCCTGATAACGATTCCGATCAGCTCCATCTGTTGCCACATACCATGCCCCCTCCCCATAAGTCATGGCTGTAACTAATCCATTACCAATACTAATGCTTTCCCATTCTTTTCCATCCATACTCCATAAAAAGATGTCATTTACGCCATATACAAAAAATCTGTCATTTAAATACTTCATTTGCAGCTTTTCATATGTATATTTCTTTGTTCCATCAACTCCCGGCAATATTCCGGTCTGAGTCCATGTTAATGCATCTTCCGAAGTATAAAAAATTCCTACATCATTCAATAAAACAAATGTATGATTGCCATATGCCGCAGCAATAGCATCTCCTGTATCTGTTTCATATACCTCCCAGTCCGTGTAAGCCCGTGCCTGTGTCTGGGTAGTCGTAATCGGTAAACTGGTACAGAAAATGGCTATGATGCATAAAATCGCCAGATATCTTCTTCCCATTTGTTTTCTCATTTTTCTTTTGTATTCCTGTCTCATACTGTCCCCCTGCTATTTTGATTTTCTATATAAAAACAACAGCAATGGCAAAACTGTTTGTTTTTCTATTGCTGCATTACACGTGTACATTATCCTGTTCTTCATTTTTCTCCCCCTGGATCGCCGAACCGCATCTGGGATAGATATGATGTATTACACCATCGATACGATATGGGATAATTATCGAGTCTGGGGTTCGGCGATCTGTTTGCTTATTTTCGTCTTTTGTATTCTTGACTTGCATTAACCGATCAGTTTAAAAAGCCACCAAAGAATCGAGCAATCCAATAACATATGTCCAACCCCCTTTACATAAAATAAGCAGGCCAGCACAATGCTTAACCTGCTTTTATTTTATCTTGTTCGTTTTTTGATTGCGATGCCGTTCAGCCCAAAATCGCTACCGTTCAGCCCAAAACAGTCGTTTCACAGTTCATTTCCGGTATGATGATCTCTGTGATGAACCGGTTTCCTTCCACTCTTGCTTCATAAACACCACCGTTCTGCTCTATACTCATTTTGGCATTTTCAATACCAAATCCATGATCTCCTTCTGTCTTTGAAGAAATAAAGACACCTTTTTCTTTTACCGGGTTTTGTTCAAAGTAATTTTGAATAACAACATATAATGCATCATTCAAATATTTCACCTGTACCGTTATCTCTTTCTGCTTCGTTTTCTCCGCCGCTTCAAAAGCATTGCAAAGCAGGTTGTAAAATATTGTACAGATATCATAATTTGACAGAGTAAATGGACTCTGTAATTTTCCATGCCATTCACAATGTACCTCTTTATACTTGCATGACAGATCATTTAAAATTGCCGACACCATTTCATTTCCTGTATTGATATCAAATCCTGTACGCTCCAGAGAATGACTTATTTTTTCAAGATATTCCTGCAGTTCCCCATATTGTCCCTGTTTTCCCAATATTGTCATACAATACAGATGATTTTTGATATCATGGCGGAACGCCCGTATTTCCTTATTCTTTTCCAGAAGCAATGTATAATAATTTGCCTGCGCGTCCAGTATTTTTCTGTTCATATCCTGTTCGCGCTTCAAATATTCATTTTCGCCCGTTTTATGAAACAGCAGTCCGCCAATGATCAGAAAAATAATGCCGCTGCAGATAAGTCCTCCCAGCCAGAGGTTATGGTAAATTGCCTTATATTCATTCATCATTGACAGTTGTGCACAGGTCAGATAAATGAGAGATGCCCCACCACCCAGTATATATAGTGATGCATATGCAGGCGTCGGCAAATGTATCTCCTCCCGATTTTTCTTTCGCAGCACGCCATATATGACTAACAAACCGATCAGCGTTACACTGTTTATTACAGTATACAAGAGAATATTTCCTTGTATCTGCTCCATTGTGAGGCCCAGACAGCGGATAAATACCAGTGAATTTAAAATGTCCAACATACTCACAACAATATAAATGACCGGAATCATCCAGATCTTTCTATATTCTGCCGCATTCAGGCATAATGTGAAGACCGTCAAAATGACAAAGAGCACAGACCGATTCATATTTTCCCGAAAAACAGTCAGTGTCGTAAGCAGCAGCACAGCCGCCAGATAAAAGAAAAATACCTTTCTCTTCTGCTTTATTTTAAAAATTCCGGCTGATGCTATATATGTCTTCAGGAACTCTACCGTAAACAGCAATACATTTAAAATGATCATCCCTTTTTCCTCTTTCTATAAATAGATTGCGTGTTTTTTAATATATTCCATATACGCTTTCCTTACCTCCTGCTGTCTTCGGCGGGATAAGGGAATGCGTGGCTGCAGTTCCTGCAGCACAACCTCCTGATTGCCTACATAGCGGATCGCACGCAGTGCTACCACATAGGATTTGTGCGTCTGGATAAATTCGGCCGGATCAAGCATCTCATAGATCTCCCGCATGGACGATCTGACTACCAGCTCTCCTGTCTTTGTCACGATATAAGTTTCATTATGTACGGCCTCCAGATACAGAATATCTTGGATTTTGATCCGAAATACCTTTTCTCCGGTCAGCACAAGATACTGCTGCTGAAGCTCCTCCTCTGCCGCACAAAGTGCTTCTTCAAGCTGATCTTCCCGGACCGGCTTTTGTAAATACCGGAATGCCCTGACTTTAAAGGCATCCTGCATATAATCGGTATAGCTGGTTAGAAATATCACTTCTCCGTCATATTGCAGCTCCTTTAATTTTGCTGCCAACTCCATTCCGCTTGCCGGCGGCATCTCAATATCTAAAAAGACCAGATCATATTGGTTAAATGTATCTAACAGTCCCTCTCCTCTGAGATACATTGTCACAATACAATCCGGTCTGTGCGCTTCTAAAAGCTTTTTCAGTTGCTCCATGATGATCTGTTCATCATCACATATGGCTATATGCAGCATATTTATCACTTCCTGTTCAATCTGTCTGTATATTCCTTATATTACCAGTTCATAAAGAAATAGCAACTTTTTTTCTATTACAAATTTGTAATTTATTGCTCCACAGAAGTGATATTATTTATGTTTTAGTTTATCTCTCCAGACTGCCTGCTGCTCCATGACAAAGGAAATCCCAAGCGTCGCCAGCGGCAAAAGAAGCACCATGTAATAATAGATATAGCGCGATTTTGCTTCCCACAGAAGCTGGAACAAAAAGCCGCCGATCAGGAGCAGTGCCAGCACACAGAACAGATACTGTTCTAACATTCCTTTCTTTCCGGCTTTTCCTGTCAGGAGTCTGATACACCCCAAAAAGGCAAGCAGGTACAGTAAAAACTGATAGCTGTTCATATATGACAGATAAGGCTGATACCGGTTACCAAACATTAACTGGTATTTTCCATTGGATATCTGCTCGGTATCAACACTTGCGCGGAGTACCAGAAGAGATTCCGCCGTCGGCTCGTTCCACTGGCTGAGTGCTTTCCCTTTATAAAAGGCAAGACAGGCTTTTGGATCTTTTCCAAATTTCCGGATCCGCTCTGCCATGTAAGCTTTGGCTTCCCGGTCTACTGCTTCCGCATCATAGCCGCACTCTGCATACAGTTCCGGTCCGTAACCGTTATACCAGCCGTTCCCCCGGATATCCTCCATCATGCCCATAGCGATCCATGCAGATACCGGAATCCCATCTGAAACCTTTTCTCCCGCCCGCAGCTCATACTGCCATGTCACAAGCCCTCTGCCGGCAAATACAGCTGCAAAGGTCACAAGGATAGCTGCAAGCAACCATTTATCCCATTTTCTGATCATCATCAGCAGCAAAACAATTGCCACTGCGATCAGTACGATCATGGCATTTGCCCGGCATATGACCATCAGACATGCAAAAGCCGCCAGCCACAGCATACGCAGCTTTTTCCGGTCATCCAGAAAGGATGCAAGCTGCCATAAAAAGGCAAAGGTAAAGCAGATTGCCAGAGCTTCTCCGTATAAAAAGGGCAAATACAGATAGATCGGCAGATACAACAGATAGCAGAAAGAAAAGCTGCTGCTCTGCCGGATAGCATGCAGTTTTTTCAGAAAAAGTTGTCCGAAGGCAAGTGCCGCCGTCATAGCAAGCAGATTGGCAAAAACAAGTGCCTTTACGTTCCATACACCTGTCAGACGGAAAACAAGCTCCGTATACAAGGTCAGTCCGAGCTGATAAGGATACTGATCCAGATAACCGCCTGCCTGCAGCGGACTGTAATCTCCTTCTATGAACTTTGCCGCGCTGTCACAAATATACCACGGATCGCTTCCTGCCTGATAGACAGTTCCGTCCTGTATAAAGAGAAAGGCTGCCAGCACAAACATAAGGATAAGCAGCGCCTGCAGCAGCTTCTGTTTCCGATAATTAATCTGTCTGATTCCATAAGAAACAAGTAACAGCAGGAAAAACAAAGCTGCTGCTCCCACCACCGTTTTCCAGACAGAATCCTTCTGCGGGGTTGCGATCTCCAGATATTCCACCGGGAAAAGATAGGAATAACGGAGCGCATACAAACTAAGCCCCAGCAGGATCAGACCTGCCAGAGCTATGATACATTTCATAAAAATGTCTGTTATTTTTTCTTTCATGCAGACTCCCTTTTCTTCACAACGGTACAAGTATATCGTATCTTAAGTAACCGTTGCGGATACTTGTCCGGTTATTTACGGACGATATTTTAGCTTGTATACAGTTGTGCATAAAAGCCCTTCTTTGCCAGAAGCTGTTCATGGTTACCCTGTTCAATGATATTTCCGTCTTTCATCACAAGGATCAGATCCGCATCTTTGATCGTAGACAGTCTGTGCGCCACGATAAAGCTTGTTCTGCCTTCCATCAGACGTGTAAAGGCACTCTGGATCTTCAGCTCTGTTCTCGTGTCGATGGAAGAGGTTGCTTCATCCAGGATCAGCATAGGCGGAAGTGCCAGCATGATACGGGAAATACACAAAAGCTGCTTCTGTCCCTGTGAAAGCATACCGCCGTCTTCTCCGATCACCGTATCATACCCCTTTGGCATACGGCGGATAAACGGATCAGCATAGGCTGCCTTTGCCGCTTCTATCATTTCCTCATCAGTTGCCTCCGGCTTACCCATTTTGATATTGTCACGGATCGTACCGGATTTCAGCCATGTTTCCTGCAATACCATACCATAGGAAGAACGCAGGCTCTTTCTTGTCATATCACGGATATCTGTCTGATCGACGCAGATCTTACCGCTGTTTACATCATAAAAACGCATCAGCAGGTTGATGATCGTTGTCTTACCACAACCTGTGGGCCCTACGATCGCAATATTTTGTCCCGGCTGTACCTGAAGGTTGAAATCCTGAATCAGCTGCTGCTCCGGTGTGTAGGAGAAATATACATGTTCTGCCGTTACATTGCCCTTTGCATCTGACAGCACAGCTGCATCTTCCGCATCCGGGATCTGGGACTTCTCCTCGATCAGTTCAAAAATCCTGCCCGCACAGGCAATGGCATTCTGCAGCTCCGTAATGACCGCGGATACATCGTTAAACGGCTTTGTATACTGATTGGAATAGCTTAAAAAGCTGGACAAAAGCCCGACTGTCATCTTGCCGCCGATAACGGCAAATGCACCTGTCAGTCCGACACCTGCATATACAAGAGCGTTGATAAAACGGGTACTTGGGTTTGTCAGGGAAGAATAAAAGATTGCTTTCAGCGAACATTTCTGCAATCTGTCATTGATCTCGTCAAAGCGGGCGATTGCTTCCTCTTCCTGTCCGAATGCCTTTACGACCTTGGCATTTCCGATCATTTCATCGATCAGTGCTGTCTGCTCTCCTCTGGTTATCGACTGCTCACGGAACATCGTATATGTGTGTGTTGCAATAAAGTTGGCAACAAACAGAGAAAGCGGTGTTACCACAACAACCACACAGGTAATGCCGACATTGAGTGTCAGCATGATGATCAGTGTTCCCAGAATGGTCACAATACCGGTAAAGAGCTGTGTAAAGCCCATCAGAAGGCCATCCGCGAACTGATCCACATCAGTGATCATACGACTGACGATCTCACCGTAAGAATGCGAATCTATATATTTCAACGGCAGATTCTGCAGCTTGTCAAAGGCTTCCTTCCGGATATCCCGTACTACATGATAGGTTACTTTATTATTGATCTGGTTCATGATCCACTGCAGAACAGCCGTGATCAGAACAAGTACACCGATCGCAAACAGATAGCCCTTGATCGGTCCGAAATGCACACCGGTCTCTACGATCTGGTCAATGGCACGTCCGACCAGGATCGGTACATATAGGGTCAGCACAACAACCGCAATGGAAAAGAGGAAGGATAACAGGATCAGCATTCTGTAATGTTCCAGATATTTCCAGACTTTTTTCAGAACATCTTTCTGTTTCATTTTACTCCACTCCTTTCTTATACTGGGATTCAAAGATCTCACGGTAGATCTCACATGTCTTTAACAGTTCGTCATGCTTTCCTTTTCCGACCAGCTTACCATCGTCAAGCACAAGAATCTGGTCTGCATCCATAATGGCATTGGTACGCTGCGACACAATAAACACGGTCGGATGATCCGGCATCCGGCGGATCGCTTTACGGAGGTTGGCATCCGTTGCCATATCCAGTGCGGAAGCACTGTCATCCAGAATAAGGATCGGCGCATGCTTCATGATCGCACGGGCGATCGTCAGTCTCTGTCTTTGTCCGCCGGATAAGTTTTTACCCGCCTGGGAGATCTGCCCGTTCAGTCCGCCTTTGACACGCACAACATCCGCAGCCTGCGCGATCTCAGCCGCCTCCTGCATCTCTGCTTCCGTTGCATCGCGCTTTCCCCATTTCAGGTTCTCTGCGATCGAGCCCTGGAACAATACTGCCTTCTGAAGCACCATGGCAACCTGTCTCTGCAGTTCTTTTTTCGTATAATTCTTTACATTCTTGCCATCGATCAGGATCTTTCCCTGTGTTGCATCATAATAACGCGGAATCAGATTGACAAGCGAACTCTTACCGGAACCTGTTCCGCCGATAATACCGATGATCTCTCCCTTTTTCGCCGTAAAGGAAACATCTGAAATAGCAGCCTCACTGTCTGCATGATAAGCCAGTGACACATGATCGAACACAACCGCATTTTCCGGATCTGTCACTTCTGCTTCCGTTTCTTTTTCCTGCCATTCCATGGAAGAATGGATATCAAATACATCTGAAATTCTGTTTGCACTTGCCAGTGCTTTATTGATCGTCACGATCAGGTTTGCGAGCTTGATCAGCTCGACAAGGATCTGTGACATATAGTTATACAGTGCTACCACCTGACCCTGTGTCAGAATACCCTTCTGTACCTGCAGTGCACCTGTCCAGATGAGCACGATGATTGCAAAGTTGATGATGACATAGGTCAGCGGGTTGGTCAGTCCTGAGATAGAACCGGACTTTTTCTGCATTCTGGTCAGTTCTTCGTTTTTCTGTCTGAAACGTGCCAGCTCTTCGTCCTCCTTACAGAAGGCGCGGATCACACGGATACCTGTCAGGTTTTCTCTGGCGGTCAAAAGAACATCGTCCAGCTTTGCCTGTACGGATTTCATCATCGGGATATTCAGATACATGATTCCAAAGACAACGATCGATAACAGAATGATCGCACCGACAAAGCTGAGTGCTGCTTTAAAATCGATCGTAAATGCCATGATCATGGCACCGAATACAACGAACGGAGAACGCAGGAACAGTCTGAGTGCCATATTGACACCATTCTGCAGCAGGTTGATATCACTCGTCATACGGGTGATCATCGTGGAAGTTCCGATCGTATCTACCTCTGAAAAGGAAAGGCCCTGCAGATGGGAAAACAAAGCATGTCTGAGCTTTGTTGCAAAGCCGACCGCTGCCTTAGCACTGAAATACTGCGCCGTTACCGCGCAGGTCAGTCCGATGAGGGCAAGCAAAAACAGAAGCAGGCACATACGGATGACATAGCCCTTATCTGCATGTGCAATACCGGTATCGATAATAGCCGCTACGACAAGCGGTACAAACAGTTCAAAGGATGCCTCCAGCATCTTAAAAAGCGGCGCAAAAACGCATTCCTTTTTGTACTCACGCAAATAGATGAATAGTTTTTTCATGATCTTGTCCTTCTTGTAATGTCATTTTTTCTATGTTAGTATTGTGCTAAATTATAATGATGCTATACGGATTGTTACGTGCTCCGCACAGCGTGGTCTATGACTTTTGACCCTTGCATCATTATATATCAGACAGAAAGGAATTACAAATGACGAAGCTGCTATTTTCAGATATTGACGGAACACTGCTCAGAAAGGACGGAACGATCTCTCCCACTCTTGCCCGGAAGCTCCGGGAAATGGGACAGGCAGGGCATGGCATGATCCTGTGCTCCGGCCGCCCTCTCGACGGCATCCTTTTGGTGCAGTCCTACCTTGAAAGTCTCTCCATTCATTTTCCATACTCCTATGTGATCGCTAACAACGGTGCACTGGTCTATGACTGTAATGAAAAGAAAGCAGTTCTGGAGGACAGACTGCCTATAGAGCTGATCCCGCGGGCACAGGCACTTGCAAAGCAGTACCATGTCCATCTACAGACTTATACCGATCACGAGATCGTCTGCGAAAAAGAAACACCGGAGCTTTTACATTATCAGACGCATGTGAAGATTCCTGCAATCTTTGCACCGGATTATACAAAAGCATTGTCCAGACCTCCCTTTAAAATGCTGGCGCTGAGTCTGGACGGTTCTGACGCACTGAAACAGTTCCGTGTGCAGATACAGACCGCACTCGGAGACGGCGTACAGACAATGTTTTCCGGCGCAGGGTATCTGGAGATCTTCTCCGCACAGGCAAGTAAAGGCAATGCACTGCGTTTTCTGTGCGACTATCTTTCCGTTCCTGTCAGCGATAGTATTGCTGTCGGTGATTCCGAAAATGATATCCCGATGCTCCTTGCCGCAGGGCTCGGCACCGCAATGCAGAATGCCACTGAAACAGTAAAATCCAGTGCCGGTTTTATTACCGCACTGGATCATGAACATGATGGACTTGCAGAGCTCATCGATACTTATATTTTGTAAGCCTCGGCTTACTTATGCTTCTTTGCGTATTTTCCCGCAGCCTTTCCGGCCTCATATCCGATCTTGTTGAGACCGGTCTGGTTGATGTGGATCGCATCATAATGGTAAGCGCCCGGATTTAAGCCAAACTGATAGGCTGACTTTGATACCATGATAAAGTTTTTATTGGTATCACAAAGCTTTTTCTGCGCCTTTACGATCTCATCCGTCTGTCCGATCGCAGCCTGATTCTGCCCGATCCGGATCATAAACACTTTTTTCACGCCAACCTTTTTCATCTTGGTATAGATCTTCTTCATACGGTTGTTGTACTGCCAGCCTTCCAGCCCCTGTGCAGCATCAGATTCTCCCTGATACCATACCATATAAGTATGGCGGATCTTAATCCCCTTCTTTTTCATATATTTCTTTGCCAGCCTGACACGCCGCTGCGTCTCTTTGACCAGTCCGCGGTTCAGCCATGTATTGGTAGAGGTGCCTCCCCAGCTTGCGGAAACACCGACTACCGGTATCTTTGTCTGTTTGTAATAATTGATACAAAATGCACTGACGAGCGACCCTTTTGTGCTGTATGTACCGCTGTCCTCCAGCCCGTTGATCCGGTTTGTACCTTCTCCGAACGGCTCCTTCATCGTAATACATTTTTTGGTATTAGTGGAGATATCAAATTCATAAGCTGTTCCCGTATCCGGCTTTGGTGCAGCACCGGAATTGCCGCCGGAACCGCACATATTGCTCTGTCCGGCAAAAATGATCAGATCTACCGTATCATTTACCTTTACCGTATAAACCTTTTTGGTCGTTCCGTCTGTCTGCGTGATCTTCACGGTGCCCTTTTTCCGTGCCTCAACAAGTCCGCTGTTTGCCACCGCCGCGATTTTCGGATCACTGCTTTCAAAAGTAGCCGTGTAAGGGATCGATGTGCTGACATATCTTGTCTCGCCTGCCAGCATATTGATCTTTCCCGGTACTTTCGTTACCGTATATTCGATCTGTGTATCCGCTTCCGGATCTGTTTCTTCTGCTTTTACCTCTTTGGGAAGCAAAAATACAAGCCCCAGACAAAGAAGCAGCCCCGCCATCCAAATCTGATTTTTCCTTTTTCCGTTCCTTTTCATCTATAACCCTCTCCTTCATGTCCGGCAGCATATCAGAGACTCCGAACATCTATCAGTATACTGCATATAGTATAAAAAAGAAAGCAGGAGCCTGCTTTTTATGAAACCTTTGATCCTGATCGCCGGAACCATGGATGTCCACAGACGATATTATGAGCTCGTACAGAAAAGCGGTATGAACGCACAGATGCTTTCCTATCGTGCAGGGGAAGCCTTTCCATACAGCAGCCTGCAAAACCTTTCGTTTGATCTGCTCCTTCTGCCCGGCGGCGGCGACTTTGATCCCGCCTTTTATGGAGAAACAGCCGCAGGCGCAAAGCCGTCCGACGGTATGCTGGATCTGATGCAGTTTCAGCTTTTGCAGCTCGCCCTTGTGCGCAAAAAGCCCGTGATCGGTATCTGCAAAGGCATGCAGCTCATCCATGTCTTTTTCGGTGGCAGACTTCTGCAGGATCTGCCCGAAGATAACATGCATTATTATGCTTACACAATGGGGGACGCCATGCATTCCGTCCAGCTTCTGCCGCTCCCTTCCATACAGACAAACAAAGAATATGCCATGCATTTCCCATCACAGGAAAAAGCATCTGCTTCCCAACGGGAAAAGCAAATGCTTTTTACACTTCTTGCCGGGTTTTCTGTTGTAAACAGTGCACATCATCAGGCTGTTTCCGATCTGCCCGACTGTCTGATCTGCCTGCAGCAATCACCGGATGGGATCCCCGAAACAATCCTGCACAAGGATCTTCCCATCATAGGATTTCAGTGGCATCCGGAGCGTCTGCCAGCCTTTTTGCCGGCTCATTTTTCTGACCTTGTATCGATTCTCCTGCGGTGGGAGACTTCCGTATATTGAATTTATTCCTTGTTTCCCAGCTTTCTTGCAATCTCTGCCACGATCTGACGGATACTTTTCTGCTGACAGTCAATGATCAGATCCGCATACTTTTCATAAAGAGGGATCCTTTCCTGATAGATGTCATATAAGGTCTGATTCTCCCTGAGCGCAACGCCGCGCTTATGCAGATCTCCCAGACGTTCTTCGATCTGTTCGTATGGCAGGAACAGGTAGATGATCGTTCCGTTTTCTGCCAGATGCTGCATGGCATGTTTACCGAACACTGCACTGCCTCCGGTCGCGATGACAGTTTTCTCTGCGTCTATGCCTGCATTCACTTCATCCTCCGTCTGTAAAAAACCGTCAAGTCCTTTTTCCGTGATGATCTCATGCAACAGTTTTCCTGTCTGCTGCTGGATCACAATATCCGAATCCATAAAATGATAGCCCAGATTTTTGGCAAGGACAACTCCGATCGTGCTTTTCCCGACACCGGGCATTCCGATTAATACAATGTTGCTCTTCATGTTGTGTTCCTTTCCTCTTATCGCTGATACAACTTTGTCCATCCATGTTTTCCCGTCTGCCGGAATCCTGTGGAGGTTTTTCAAAATAACTATGCATCCATCTGCATCAGTTTCTTCAAAAGCTCCCAGATCCGCTGGGTGGAAGAAATGCTGAGTTTTTCTTTTGTCGTATGGATATCGTCGATATTCGGCCCGAAAGATACACAGTCGAGTCCGTCGATCTTCTGCGATAAGATACCACATTCCAGTCCTGCATGAATGGATAATACCTTTGGCTCTTTTCCCAGTACTTCCTTATAAGTGCGGACTACCTGCTCGCGCAGCTCTGAGTTCTCTTTATATTCCCAGGACGGGTACTCTCCGTTTGCTTCATATTCGCCTTCGCTTTCAGCGATCATATTGCAGAGTTTTTCTTTCAGCGCCTGCTTTGCTGTACTGCTGCTGGAACGAAGAGAAAAACCGGCTTTTACCTCCTCTTCCGGCTCCATATGCAGCGTTGCAAAATTCAGGGAAGTCTCTACCAGTCCCGGCAGATCCCTGCTCATTGCCTGCACACCGTTCGGTGCTTCCAAAAAGAAGCACATGACACGGAAGAAATCAGATGCGTCGATCGCTTTTTCATACTGCTTTTCTGCTTTTTCGAGTCTGATCTGTAAACCGGACTCTTTCTTTGCCCATTCCTCACGGAAGGAATTTTCCACAACGCCGATCAGCTTTTTCAGTTCTTCTTCCTTTGCTCCACAGGCAATCTGTGCTTTTGCTTCGTATGGAATGACATTATCCTTTGTACCGCCGTCCATTGTGATCACACGCACATCCAGCTCACGCTCCATCAGATACAGAAGCTCGCAGAGCAGCTTATTGGCATTGGCCCTGCCAAGACCGATCTCTACACCGGAGTGACCGCCCTTTAAACCATATACAGTAACAACATACTGCTCTTTATCGCCGATCTCTGTATAAGCGACCTGCCAGTTTGCGTATACACGCAGACCACCTGCGCATGCCACGGTCAGCTCATCTTCCTTTTCGGAATCGATGTTCAGCATTTTCTTTCCCTGCAGCATGGAAAGATCGATCCCCTGTGCACCAAACATACCGGTTTCTTCATCTACCGTGATGATGACCTCAAGCGGCGGGTGCGGAATATCTTTGCTGTCTAAAAGTGCCAGCGCATATGCAACTGCGATACCGTCATCTGCACCAAGGCTTGTGCCTTTTGCGTAGACATAGTCGCCCTGCACAGCCAGATCCAATCCTTCCGTTTCCATATCTTTCTCACAATCCGGCTCTTTAACAGCAACCATATCCATATGCCCCTGTATGATGACCGGTTCTTTTTCTTCCATACCGGCTGTCCCATCTTTTTTAATGATGACATTGCCAAGCGTATCCTGTATATAAAACAGATTTCTTTTCTTTGCGAACTCTGCCAGATAATCGCTGATCTTCTGCGTATTGCCCGATCCCCGCGGGATCTGATCTATTTCTTCAAAAAATGAAAAGACGCTTTTCGGTTCTAAATTCTCTAACATACTATTCTTTCACTCCTTACTAAATATACGACAAAGAACACCGGAATACTCCGATGTTCTTTATTTATATCCCTATAGGATGTCCATTATGCAATCTTAGATTTTGCAATTTCTGCTAAAGACTTGAAGCCTTCTGCATCATTCACAGCCATCTCAGCCAGCATCTTTCTGTTGATGTCGATTTCTGCGAGCTTTAAGCCGTACATGAATTTGCTGTAGCTAAGGCCGTTCATTCTTGCTGCTGCATTGATACGAGCGATCCAAAGCTGTCTCATCTGACGCTTTCTCTCTTTACGTCCTGCGTAAGAGGATGCCAGTGCACGCATTACAGACTGTTTTGCAACTCTATACTGATTAGATCTTGCTCCTCTGTAACCTTTTGCAAGTTTTAATACTCTATTATGTTTTTTCTTTGCGTTCATTCCGCCTTTGATTCTTGCCATTTCTATGCTTCCTCCTTACGATTTATAAATATGGTGTTAACTTCTTCATGTTCTTAACATTTGTTGCATCTGTCATTGCAGGTTTTCTAAGATTTCTCTTAGTCTTTGCAGATTTCTTTGTTAAGATATGACGCTTATAAGCTTTATTTCTTTTTAACTTACCTGTTCCTGTCACTTTGAAACGTTTTGCTGCTGCTCTGTTTGTTTTAACCTTTGGCATTTTAAATTCCTCCTATCAACTTTAGAAAATCTATTTCAACTTAAATCCGCAAATTCAAGTTAAAAGCTTTTTATGAGCGTTTCTCTGCAAGCACCATTGTCATGCTTCTGCCTTCTACCTTTGCCGGCTTTTCCACAACTGCGATCTCTGTCAGTGCTTCGGCAAAGTCATCCAGAATATGCTTGCTTGCATTCATATGTGCCATTTCACGGCCACGGAAACGAAGTGTAACTTTTACTTTATCACCCTTTGTCAGGAATTTCTTCGCTGCATTGATCTTTGTATTCAGATCGTTTGTATCAATATTAGGAGATAAACGAATTTCTTTGATTTCAATGGTTTTCTGTTTCTTGCGGGCTTCTTTTTCTTTTCTGGCCTGTTCGTAACGGTATTTACCGTAGTCAACGATCTTGCAGACCGGCGGCTTTGCTGTCGGTGCGATCTTTACCAGATCAAGTCCTGCCTCATCTGCCAGTTTCTGTGCTTCTCTTGAAGACATGACGCCAAGCTGCTCGCCTTCTTCTCCGATCAGACGTACCTCTCTGTCTCTGATCTGTTCGTTAATCATTAATTCGCTAATAGTGATACACCTCCATAAGAATCTAAATAAAAAAATGAGTGGGAACATCCACTCATGACAAAAAATGAAAACGAACATAAAACTTATCGCTGCATTCTTATATAAACACCTGACAGCCCGATTGCCTCAGGGTGAGAGTGGATACTCTGCTTTCTTTACGTGTTTCAAACACCTTAAAAAGAATAGCACAAAAGAGAACCGGTGTCAACACCATTTTCTGCTTTTGTGCTATCAAATTCAATCGCAGCATACTATCTTGTGATATTTTTTACCCATTTGTATTTCATGTAGTGGATATATACAGCCGGGATCTTCACAAATTCATCCAGTGTCAGGATAAATGCAACGAGAAGCACCGGTGCATGCCAGACAAAAGCTGCCAGCATACCAAGCGGAACGACAAAACACCAGAGTGTGACAACGTCACAGATCATACCGAACTTTGTATCGCCGCCCGCCGGGAAGATACCGGAAATGATCGTGGAATTCAAAGAATTTCCGATGATATAATAAGCCGCCATACAGAGCATGAACTTCAGATAATACATTGCCTGCGGCGTCAGTGTGATCACGCGCAGTACAAGCGGGATCAGCAGAAGGATCACAAGACCGGAAGCTGCCCCGATCCAGATCGACAGACGGACAAATTTACCGCCCATCTTCTTTGCTTCCTCCAGCTTATTCTGTCCCAGTGTCTGCCCGATGATAATGGAAACGCCTGCTGCGATTCCCCAACAGAGACTGGCAATGATCGTACGCACAATGCTGGCAATAGAGTTAGCCGCGGTTGCATCGCTTCCCATATGTCCCATAATAACAGAATACATGGTCACACCGCCGCCCCAGCCGATCTGATTGACCAATAGCGGCGTTGTATATTTCCAGTAGTCCTTATGCATTTGTCTGTCCTTTATCACAAGCATATTACCGAGCTTCGGACATTTATACTTTATAACGACAATGATAACGGCGATCGTTTCAAAGATCCTCGCACATACGGTGGCAAGTGCTGCACCTGCGATCCCCATTGCAGGCATACCGACAAGTCCAAAGATAAATACCGCATTTAATGCAATGTTCAGTACAACTGCCAAAGAGCCTATCATGGAGCTTAGCCCTGCATGATCGCATACCTTTAACAGACCGTAATAGATCTGTGTAAAGCCTGTCAGCACAAAAGATAAGGATACTGTCCGCAGATATACCGCACCTTTTTCGATCAGAACCGGATCTGCCGTGAAAATACGCATGATCTGCCCGGGAATACAGGCTGTCAGGACGGAAAACAGTATACCAACAAGCAGTGCATAGCGCATTGCGATCGTCAATATCTCTTCTACAGATTTTTTATCTCCCTTGCCCCAATACTGGGCAGCCAGAACATTAAAGCCGAATACGAACGCCCCGTAAAACAGGCTGTATACAAACGGGATCTGTGTTGCCAGGGAAGATGCCGCCAGAGAATCCTGATCCAGAAAACCAAGCATAAACGCATCTGATGCACTGACAAAGGATGCCATCAGGTATTGAAAAGAAATCGGTGCCACAATATGTAATAATTGTTTATAAATACTTTTGTCATTCTTTGTCTGCATAAGATCCTCCCTGTCAAATTCATTTCTTATCTTCATTATAGAAAAAATTGTAGTTTTTTATATAAAATTTATGCTATTTTTGACATATGTGTGACGCTGTGTATTCCATTTCTATCCATATCCTTTTTTCATTGCAATCTCCACAAGCATTACTCTGCCAACACGATCGATACACGTTTATCTACATATTCCAATGTGTCTGAAAGACTTTGTTGTTTTTCCAGATATTTTATCACTTCCTCTTCTATCAGTTCAACATATTTCTTTTTTTGCGGATATAAAACACATGGCATATCCAGCCATGCTTTTATGCTATGCAGCTGTTCCTGATCCAGCGCTTCCACGACCACCTCGTAATCATTGTAGGCAACCTCACACCGATATGGATTCACCTGCGTGCCATCAGACAGTGTTGTTTCTTTCGTCGCAGATACAATATCCCAAATACGCTGCTGTGCCTTTTCATTGACAGGGAAATAATCGGGATACGTATTTTTTATCTGATATTCCTCTCCGGTCAGATAGTACAAAAAGTCTGCACATTCCTCTTCCTGTTTGCTTCCATGTACAATCCCATAAACACCCATTGGAACGATCTCATTTACATACTGCCCGCTGCTTTTTTGTTCAAATCCGGTGTAGTCCACTGCCTGTTCTCCCATCAGATAAATCCCCATATAATCATTTGGCTCACTGATCTCTGTCACACCACAGATTGGCTTATCTGATTTCAAAAGCTCCGGTAATGATGTATTCTCTTCCGCCTCCGGCATCTCCTCCACAGTCTTTATATATTCTTTTAAGAGGTTTGTATCTACCTTCTTATTTTCCTCGTCCAGAATTCCTTTTACATCCGCATATAAGAAGCTATTGCACACTTCTTCCTTTCCACCATAAAGATACAATTTTCCATTATCCCCCCGCTTATAAAATGTGCGCATTCTAAATCCCGGTATCACATAACGGCTTCCCGCCTCTGTAAGTGCCTCACGCACAGGTTTTGTCATTGCAATATTTTCATACACCCCTGAAAGGTCCTCCAAACTTCCCTGATACTGTTCCATATCCTGTAGGTGACTTGAAAATAAAAGATCTATTTCCCCATCTGTGAGTGCCATGGAAAGTTGTTTCACACCCGCTTCATCTGTTCCATACTCTTTGATTGTGATCTGTACCGTATCCTGCTGCATATTATAGGCAGCTACCGCCAGCTTACATTCTCTGCTGATCGATCCCCCGCCAAGTACAAGCTCTGTTTTCTTCAATCCTTCTGTATTCTCATTCTTTCCTGCTACACGGCAAATATAAATCCACTGATTTGCATTCATATCAAGTCCATCCCTTGCAGCCAAAAGCAACGTGCCATCCGGAAGTTCACAGACTGTCTGCACCATTTCGCTGTTCATTCCTATATCTCCCAATGCAAAGACTAAAGCTGCTGTTCCATTTTCCACATGCCACAGCTTATTGGCGCATAAAAGCAAGGTATGATCAGACGGCAGGGCACGCATATCCCCATTCTCCTCCCTGTCTTCCAACAGATAGATTATTTTTTTCTCGTTCAGATCATAAACAGACATTCCACTTTCCGAAAGTCTAAGACATGCTATCCCATTTTCAGTACCGGTAAAGCCTAAGATCATCCCCTGACAGACATCCTCTTTTTTCTTTCCATTCTGGTCAATCGATAAAACAGAATTGGCATCTGCTATGTAGAACCCACCATCAAATGCCTGCAAACCAAATACCCCCGCTTCCAATTCCTCTGATATTTCCTGTAAAGATATCGTCTGGTCTACGTTTCCTTCCTCATCACAGATCATAATCTGATATGCGGCTGTCCCATCTTGATCCTGATATCTCCATAGCAGAGCAAAAGTGCTTTTTTCATTAGAACTTGATATATTGGAAAGCGCATATACAGTTCCTTCTTTTTCAAAAAGCAGGGAAAGCTGTTTTACCTCATTATTTTTATCTATCCTGTAAATCTCAGGATAAATCTTCTGTTTCTCATCTGTTCTCAATGGCGAAGCGGCTATATATACATATTGTTCATCACCACACATACCTGTGATGGGTGGCAGATCGGAAACATCCAGTTTTTCACTTGTATAAGCCGTTGTCACCTCTTTGGTGGTATCAAATGTGACCTCTTTTCTGCCACAGCCCGTTAAAACGAACAGTGACAATAAAAATATGATTATCTTCTTCATATGTATTCCCCCTATTGAAAAACCCCCTTTCACATGGAAAGGGGGCTCCCGTATGCCTTCATTTTATCGTTCTCTAAAGGTTGCGCAGCTTGTCTGCTGACAATCGCAGGCATTGCTGCCACCGATCTTTACATTATCGGCGTTGCATTTATAATCGGAATTATAAATACATTTCACTGCCTCACAGTCGATATCGATCATTTTGCTCGGATGCTCCAAAGCGCTCAGATACTGATCACCCTTTGCTTCCTTAAAGGAATCGCAGCATGTCTGTGAACAGTCACATGCATTTTTCCCGCCGACACTGATATCGCCCTTGCAGCAACAGTTTTCTTTGTTATAGGTACAGGTACGCACATCACATTTTAAAGTTACCATTTTTCTTCCTCCTTCCGGGTTTTCCCGTAGAAGTAGTATGTGCTTTTTCATGTGATTTTATACGATACCCCAGTTCAAAAGAATTTTGACTTTTCCGAATTATTCATTCTCATCAAAATCTTCTTCCAGATCATCCGGCAGCCATGTATTGCCATTATTATTGCCACAGCTTACTGTAATGCCATGTGTGAGAGGTGCCTTCATGAGACCATACAATACACCGAGTAAGAAGATGACAAGTGCAGCCAGCCAGAAATCTGTCTTTAACAATGTGATCTCGCCATCAAACAAAAGCTCCATTTTTTCTTTTACCATTTTTTTAAATTGAAGCATGTGTCACCTCCTGCCTTCCGGCACTTATTTATTTCTTCCACAACATTTTTTGTATTTCTTGCCACTTCCGCAAGGACATGGATCGTTAGGATAGATCTTCTGCTCTTTTACGATCGTTGTAGAGCTCTTCTGCTCTTTGTAAAGTGCTTTTCTTGTTTCCTCATCGAAGATCTTTTCCCACTGTGGCAGACCGTATAACCAGTCAGCTTCTGCACCAACCATGTTTTTGTACAGAAGTGCTTTATCAAACTTTAAGCTGACAAGTGTATCTTCTTCCATCTCTTCGATCGGATTTGCCTCTACCAAAGAATCATTGATACCATCCAGAAAGCCTGTCATTGTCATGATATCTACATTATATTTTTCAGCCAGTTCTTTTACTGTGCCCTTTACTTCTGTATCAGGATCTTCCAGAAGCTGTGCATAAATTTCTTTTTCTTTCAGAAAATATTTCTGCCAGAGTCTTTTTAAATCACCCTTGTTTGCTGTTTCTGAATACGCCATAGAGCGCCACTGTTCTAATAATGCCATTTTTGTATACTCCTTATTTCTTCTTCCATTCGTTCTTGCAGGCGCTGCCTGCTATATACCAAGACAGTATATACTATTTTGCCCTATTTTTCAAAGGTTTTTTACGGCTTTGCGTAAACTGTCTCGTTTTTGCGATTTCCCTTTTCATCTACCGTTTCGATCTGTACATAGTAGCTTCCGTCTTTTTCCTGCGGGAAACGGATCTCCGTATGCATATTTGTCGTATCGCTGTTATAATCTACCCACGCATAACCGTCACGCAGATCGATCTTCATATACTCATAATATGTCCGGCTTTGATCCACCTTATCATACAGTACATATTTATTTAACTGGAAATCGTAGTATTTGGCTTCCATCGCCTTGGAACGTTCTTCATCTGTCAGCGTACTGTCCATATCCACGTAGTCATTCGTGTAATGCTGTCTCTGCTTTTTGGATAGATTTTCCAGCATCTGACACTGTTCATATAAGGAAGCGTTGTTAAATTTATCATAAAAATGATTGATCCTGATATCCAGTCCTACCTGATACAGCCGCGGCCCCAGCACAATAACTGCCACAAGCAAAAGGGCGGCGATCACCGCATAATACCGGTGCAGCTTTTTCTGCTCATATGCATACCAGAACGGTTTCCGTTTCAGTGTTTTGGTTGTCTCCTGCTCACTGTACAGAGAATCCATATCCATATCGGAAGGCAGAAGTGCTTTCCGAAACGTCTCCAGATCCTCGTATCTGTCAAAATCATAAATAGAAGCCGCCTTCATGATGGCTTCACTCTGGAAATCCATGATCCGTGTCTGCATCTGCTGCGGCGGTGTACTTTCCTTTTCTTCATTGATCCGCTCATAATAAGCCGGCAGTTTTTCTCCCGTTACATAGCGGTACAAAATAGCCGCCATGGCATACTGGTCTGTTTTGCTGCTCCTCTTGGCTTCCGGCAGATAAAGCTCTACCGGCGCATAACCGTCCTGCCGCACGCCCGGATCTTTTAGCTGCGGGGCAGCGATATCCTCCATCGGATTGGTAAAGCCGACAATTACAGTCTTCCTGTCTGGCAGCACCATGATCTGCTGCGGCGAAAGTGCCAGATGGCAGATACCGTCCTGATGCAGTTTTGCCAGAGTCTGCATGACAGGTGCGAGCAGTTTCATCAGATCTTCTACAGTAAACTTGGCACTGTGACGCTTTAACAGATACTTGTCAAGCGTCATGCCTTCCACATATTCTTCTATGCTGTATACAGTTCCGCGTTCTTCCAGAAAAGTCAGTACATTGGCGATCCCTTCCACCGGATACATACGGATCAGCTTCTTTGCCCGGCCGATCACATGCTCCTTCATGGATTCAAACAGAGCTTCATCGGAAAGCTTCTTGCAGTCCAGATGATAGTCATGCAGCCTGTCTCTTTCCACGATATCAACAGGAAACAGTTCCCTGATGACAACTACTTTTTTACGGAATGTATCATAACCTTTGTAGGTAACCATAATGCCGTTATTCCCCAGAAGTGAATCAATCCGGTATCTTCTGTCTGCCAGTGTCATCCCCGGCTGTAACAGATGCGCTTCTATTGTTATTTTCTTCTTCATACCCCAAACTCCTTTGCATTCCTTAGTATAGCATTGCAGCGTGCATTAAACAACAGTCCCTGTTGCTATTTGTTTATTTTGCCATGCACGATTTGTTTTTTGACCACAGAAGCTTTCTATGTTAGTATAGTACAATACAATTATTATTTCAGGCATACTAACCGAATGATCCATATTACAGCTTTATTCTGTTTTTATGCTGCCCGATATCGAAAGGAAGGATTCTGTTATATGTATTCCAAAAAGCAACGTATTCTGGCGATCATCGGAATCGCCGCTCTGGTACTTCTTTATATCATCACACTCATCTGTGCCATCTTCAATTTCGACGGCGCGGGCAGAATGTTCAAGGTCAGTCTGTTTGCAACGATCTTCATTCCGATCATCCTCTGGCTTTACATCTGGATGTACGGCAAGCTGACAAACAAGCATACCATTGCCGATTTTGACAATATGCCTGCCACAAAAGCCATCAAGGACCAGAAACAGAAAGAAGAAGCGGAACAAGTGACGCTTTCCAAAAAAAACACCAGATCCTGAATTCGGGATCTGGTGTTTTTTCGTATACTCTTTATCTATTATTTCTTCAGTGGACTTTCTCTGTAGATGATATCATTTCTGCCCGGTCCGTTACTTACCATTGTGATCGGGTAACCAATCTGTTCTTCGATAAATTCCACATACTTGCGGCAGTTCTCCGGCAGATCTTCAAACTTCTTAATGCCTCTGATATCTTCTCTCTGGTTTTTCCAGCCCGGTAATACTTTCAGAACCGGTTTTGCTTTCTCCAGATCATGTGTAACAGGGAACTCTGTTGTCACTTCTCCGTTGATCTCATAACCGACACATACCGGAATTTCATCCAGATAACCAAGTACATCCAGAACCGTAAATGCAACATCTGTTGTACCCTGCAGACGACAGCCGTACTTGGAAGCAACACAGTCAAACCATCCCATTCTTCTCGGACGTCCTGTTGTTGCACCAAACTCACCGCCATCACCACCGCGGCGTCTCAGCTCATCTGCTTCGTCTCCGAAGATCTCGGATACAAATGCACCACCGCCGACTGCGGAAGAATATGCCTTGCAGACTGTGACGATCTGCTTGATCTCGTATGGCGGGATACCTGCACCGACTGCACCGTAAGCTGCCAGTGTGGAAGAAGAAGTTACCATTGGGTAAATTCCATGATCCGGATCCTTTAATGTACCAAGCTGGCCCTCTAACAGGATGTTCTTTCCTTCCTTGATCGCCTTGTCAAGATATAAGGAAACGTTGCATACATAAGGTTCTACCATTTCCTTATACTCTTTCAGTGTCTGCATCAGCTCGTCCGGGTTTAAAAGCGGTTTATGATATAAATGCTCCAGTAAAACATTCTTTGTCTCACATACACGGACAACCTTTTCTCTCAGCTCGTCCTCATCTTCAAACAGCTCGCTTACCTGAAAACCAATCTTTGCATACTTATCGGAATAGAAAGGTGCGATACCTGATTTTGTGGAACCGAATGACTTACCGCCAAGACGTTCCTCTTCATATTGATCAAATAAAATGTGATATGGCATCACCATCTGACATCTGTCAGAAACCAGAAGCTTCGGCTTTGGCACATCGCGGTCTGTAATAGATTTCATTTCATTGAATAAAACCGGAATGTTCAGTGCAACACCATTACCGATAATACTTGTTGTATGTCCGTAGAACACACCTGACGGTAATGTATGAAGTGCAAACTTTCCGTAATCATTTACGATCGTATGTCCGGCATTGGCTCCACCCTGAAAACGGATGATGATATCTGCCTCTTTTGCCAGCATATCTGTAATCTTACCTTTTCCTTCGTCGCCCCAGTTAGCGCCTACAACTGCTTTTACCATAGTTCACATTCTCCTTTTAGCAGAAATTCTAAAAATCAAGCTGCCCGCAGGCAGTCCCTTTTTTGATACAGATATAGTATATACTATATTGATTCATAAGTAAAATCAATATTTATTATATTTGCCATAATATATGCTTATTTGTCAGTCTTATGTAAAGTAAATAGTTTTTCCGCAGGAGATTCCGGACATTCATTGAAATCACGGATAATTTCTACTATAATGAATCATACTGTCAGAAGGTTTATTACCTCTATCCGTTGACTAGTAATACCTATTTTTAATGAAGGAGATTTATCATGCAAACAAATACACGATCCGCCATAGATGCACTCTTTGTACTGTCCCAGAGTGCCCATTCCCCGTTCCACTGCTGTAAATACTGCGAGGACACGCTCAAGAAAGCCGGCTTTCTTGCACTTCCCAAAAATGAGCCGATTTCCCTTACACCCGGTGGAAAATATTATATCGATCTTTACGACGCAACCTGCATTGCCTTTACGGTCGGCAAGAAAGTCTCTGCAGGCAAAAAGCTGCCAAAGCTGCGTATGATCACGGCGCATACAGACTGGCCTTCTTTTCTGATAAAACCACAGCCTGAGCTGACACAGGGAAGCTATGGCAAACTCAATATCGAGCCGTATGGCGGCGCTGTATATACAAGCTGGCTGGACAGACCGCTCGGCATTGCAGGCAAAGTCTGTACAAAAGGAAAAGACGCTTTCCATCCGGTCACGCATCTGATCGACTCCAAGAAGCCGGTTGCTGTCATTCCGGGACTTGCCATCCATATGAATCCGGAGATCAACAAGGGCATGCAGCTTAATCCGCAGCTCCAGCTTCTGCCGCTTGTAGCGCGCCTTGGAGCAGATGAAAAATCCGATTATTTCCTGCACTATCTGGAGCTGCTCACAGGCTGCAAGGCAGAAGACATTCTGGACTATGAGCTGTTTTTATACAATGCGGATCCCGGTGCAGAAGTCGGGCTGAACGGCGAATTTTTCTCTTGCCCGCGCATCGATAATTATTCCAGTGTACAGGCTGCTTTATCCGCCCTTCTGCATGCTGATACCAAAGAAGATCATATTTGCATTTCCGCCTTTTATCACAATGAGGAGATTGGCAGTGCTACCAAGCAGGGCGCAGGCTCTGTCATGACAATGGATCTGTTAAAGCGCATCTTTGCTGCGCTTGGTTTTTCGGAGGAAATGCTTTCCTGCACGATCGCAGAAGGGCTCTGTCTTTCTCTGGATGTTGCCCATGGCTTACATCCGAATTATCCGGATAAAAATGATCCGACCTGCCAGATCTGTCTCGGCGACGGTGTTGCACTGAAATTATCCGCCAGACAGTCTTATGCAACGGATTCTTCCTATGTCAGTGTGATCGAAGGCATCTGCAGACAGCACAACATTCCATACAAGAAATTTGTAAACCGCTCCGATCAGAGAGGCGGCTCCACACTTGGCAGCATTACATCCGCCAAGCTGGCAATCCCATGTGTTGATGCAGGCGTTCCGATTCTTTCCATGCATTCCGCCAGAGAACTCATGGCATGCACTGACCAGGAAGCCTTATGTGCGCTTGCTGCGCAGATGTTCCGTGGCTGACCCTGAAAGGAGCCATGCGGTAAATATGCAATACAATATGAGACATTATAGTACAATCTGCACCATTTCTAAATTAAAAAATTAAGCAAATATAAAAAATTTATAAAGAATTAAGATTTTATTTATCAGATAACGTCGACATGATTTTATTCATATGATAAGCTATAGGAAAACATTCTTATAAGGGAGGAAATTCACATGGACAATTATTATTCTGCTGTAGGGGCAGGCATTGGTACTGCTTACTATCTTTTCATACTGGTATTTTACATTGCATGTGTGATCGGTATGTGGAAGATGTTTGAGAAAGCCGGCAAACCGGGCTGGGCAAGCCTGATTCCGTTTTACAACCTCTACTGCGTGTACGACATCGGCTGGGGCACAGGCTGGTTATTCTTACTGACCTTTGTTCCTTGTGTTGGCTTCATCTTTGATATCATGCTTTCTTTCAAGATGGCAAAAGCTTACGGACAGGGCACAGGCTTCGGCTTCGGTATTCTTTTCCTGAAACCGATCTTCTACATGATCCTTGGTTTCGGCGATTCCGAATACATCGGTCCACAGTAAACTACCGCTTATTCAGATCTTAATAATTCTAACAGACGGGCAGCTGCCATACTTTTTGGCAGCTGCTTATTTGTTACTACACACATATGCCGCTTGGGCAGCATCTGGTGGAAACGGAGCGCAAACAGCCTTCCTTCTTCCAGATAGGGCTGCGCAAAATCGCGCATCACACATCCAATCCCCAGATTTCTCAAAGCAAACTGCACGATCATATCAGACGTTGCAAGTTCAAATTCAGGATTTAAGAATACACCGTGTTTTTCCAGCACCTGATCGACATATTTTCTTGTACTTGTATTTTTTTCCAGAAAAATAACCGGATAATCGGGCAGCTCATGCAGATCAACCATATGATTTTTCAACTGGGTATAGCGGTGCGCCGCCACAAAGATATCCTCCACCTCACACACGACCTGGATGTCCATTGTCTCATCTTCTGCAAAAGGCTCCGTTACAACACCGAAATCAATCTTACCTTCTTTCAGATACATCAATGTCTCGGGGGTCGGGCCGTTCGTGACATGTACTTTGATCGCCGGATATTTCTGGTGAAATAGATCCAGATACGGAAGCAGGTAAAATTGCAGTGTCATATCGGAAGCACCGATCCGGATCTCACCCGATTCCAGATTTTTCAGTTTGGAAAGCACCTGTTCCCCCTGCTGCATTTCTTCATATCCCTGTTTGATATAGGAAAACAGTATTTCTCCCTCCGGGGTCAGGCGGATCCCTCTGGCACATCTGACGATCAGCTTTGTATCCAGTGCTTTTTCAAGCTGGCGCATTGACTGGCTGACCGCCGGCTGTGAGATCATCAGTCTTTCCGCTGCAAGTGTCATGCTCTGACAGACCGCTACATAATAAAACACTTTATAATATTCCAGATTTGTCGTCATCATCTTTCTCTCCATATATCTTTTGCCAGCATTTCAGGCAGTTTTCTATTTTCTTAATATAGTTCATATTTTTTTAAAAATTAAAACACAAATTGAACACACTTTCCAAATATACTAACAGCATCAGAGATGAAGAAAACCCCTCAACCCTCTCATCTTTGATAAGTGTTTCAACTCTTTATATTTTTTCATGAATCCCTCATAAGAAAAAAGGAAGCGGTTTCCACCCCTCAGGAAACCGCTTTCTTTTTGTCTTTCAGACTTTATACGTTGATCTCTGCTTTAACACCAAGCAGAGCTTCATTTTCTTTCAGTACCGGCCTGAGTACCTGCTCGATAAACTTAGTTACCTGGATCGGTGCTCTGCCTACATATCTTGCAGGCTCCATGCTGCTTTGCAGATCTTCCAGTGTCATCGGGAAGCTGTCATCCGCAGCGATCAGTTCAAGCAGATTGTTGTCCCTGCCTTCCTGCTTTACATTCTTTCCTGCTTCCATGGAAAGCTGACGGATCTTCTCATGCAGCTCCTGTCTGTTGCCGCCCATCTTGACTGCATCCATCATGATATTTTCTGTTGCCATGAACGGAAGCTCTGCCATCAGATGCTTTGTGATAACTTTGTCGTAAACAACCAGACCGTCTACTACGTTCAGGCAGAGATCTAAAATACCGTCGATCGCCAGAAACGCTTCCGGAATGGAAAGACGCTTATTTGCAGAATCATCCAGTGTACGTTCAAACCACTGTGTTGCGGAAGTGATCGCCGGATTTAAAGCATCGATCATCACATAACGGGATAAGGACGCGATACGCTCACTTCTCATCGGATTTCTCTTATATGCCATTGCAGAGGAACCAATCTGATTCTTTTCAAAAGGCTCTTCCACTTCTTTTAAGTGCTGCAGCAGACGGATATCGTTGCTCATCTTATGTGCGGATGCTGCGATACCTGCCAGTACATTGCAGACTCTTGTATCTACTTTACGGGAATAGGTCTGTCCTGATACCGGATAGCATTCCTTGAAGCCCATTTTCGCTGCGATCATCGGATCAATCTTGTCGATCGTTTCCTGATCGCCGTTAAACAGTTCCTGGAAGGATGCCTGTGTACCTGTCGTGCCTTTTGATCCAAGCAGCTTTAAGGTAGAAGCCACATAATCCAGATCGGAAAGATCCATGACAAATTCCTGCGCCCAGAGTGTGGCACGTTTGCCGACTGTTGTAGGCTGTGCAGGCTGGAAATGGGTAAATGCCAGTGTCGGGAGTTCTTTATATTTATCCGCAAATTTTGCAAGCTCATCGATCACATTGACCAGCTTCTTCTTAACAAGCTGCAGCGCCTCTGCCATGACAATGATATCGGTATTATCACCGACATAGCAGGATGTTGCGCCAAGATGGATGATACCTGCTGCCTTCGGGCACTGCTGTCCGTATGCGTATACATGGCTCATTACATCATGTCTGACCTGTTTTTCGCGTTCCTTTGCCACATCGTAATTGATGTCGTCCAGATGCTCCTTCAGCTCATCGATCTGCTCCTGTGTGATGACCGGTTTGCCATCCTGGGACAATCCCAGCTCCATCTCTGTCTCTGCAAGTGCAACCCAGAGTCTTCTCCATGTTCTGAATTTCTTATCAGGCGAAAAAATATACTGCATCTCCTTGCTGGCATAACGCTCTGAAAGCGGGCTTACATATCTGTCATTACTCATCTCTTTCTCCTCATCTTTACTCATCAAATTCTCCGCGGATATCATCCTGCGGTGGTTCCATTGGGTATTTCCCGGTAAAGCAGCCGGTGCAGATCTCTCTGCCGCCTACGATGTCGGGCAGTCTGTCCAAAGACAGATAGGCAAGGGAATCCGCTCCGATAATCTGCCTGATCTCTTCCACAGATCTGTTATAGGCAATGAGCTGTTCTCTCGCCGGTACATCGGTTCCGAAATAACACGGCCATAAAAACGGCGGTGAAGAAATCCTGACATGCACCTCTTTCGCACCTGCATCACGCAGCAGCTTTACAATACGGTCGGAAGTTGTTCCGCGGACGATCGAATCATCGATCATGATGACACGTTTGCCAGCAACAACCTCTCTGATCGGATTCAGCTTGATCTGTACACTGCTTTCCCTGTTTTTCTGCTTTGGCTTGATAAAGGTTCTTCCGACATAGGAATTCTTTACAAAAGCAGTATTATACGGAATACCTGACTGCATGGCATATCCCATTGCAGCACAGTTACCGGATTCCGGTACACCTGTTACAATGTCTGCTTCCACCGGACTGTCCATTGCCAGATATTTACCTGCCATAATGCGGGAATGATAGACGCTGCAGCCATCGATCAGGCTGTCCGGTCTTGCGAAATAAATGTATTCAAAAACACATCTTGCATGCTGCTCTTTTAAAATGCAGCAGCTCTTGTCGGATTCAATGCCCTTTTCCGGTGAGATCGTTACAATTTCGCCGGGTTCCACATCCCGGATAAATTCTGCACCGATCGTATCAAGGGCACATGTCTCAGATGCCAGTACATAAGCATTATCACGTTTTCCGATACAAAGCGGACGAAATCCGAACGGATCTCTCGCACCGATCAGCTTACGCGGGCTCATAACGATCAAAGAGTACGCACCCTTCAGCTTCTTCATGGCACGTCCGACTGCTTCTTCTACTGTTTTGGAATTCAGACGCTCTCTGGCGATCAGATAGGCAATGACCTCTGAATCGATCGTTGTCTGGAAAATGGCTCCTGTATATTCGAGCTCTTTGTGCAGCTGGGGTGTATTGATCAGATTACCGTTGTGCGCCAGTCCCAGTGTTCCTTTGACATAATTCAGGACAAGTGGCTGCGCGTTTTCACGGGTTGAACTGCCGGCGGTCGAATATCTGACATGTCCGACACCGATGTCTCCCTTTAATTTCTCCAGCACTTCCGGGGTAAAGGCTTCATTTAAAAGCCCCATATCCTTATGACTGGAAACCTTTCCTTTTGGGCCGTTTGTTTCACTGACAGCAATGCCACAGCTTTCCTGTCCTCTGTGCTGCAGTGCAAACAATCCGTAGTAGATACTTGTTGCGACATCGCCACCTGAAAAATCATACATGCCGAATACGCCGCATTCTTCCTTTAAGTGTTCTAATTCTGCCATTGTTTTCTCCACTTTCTTAAAAGATTGTTGTCTGGTGTATCTCTTACCTTCCCTAATTGTATATAAACAAAAAACATTATAATCGTTTCCGCTGCAAAGTGCAATCAGCTATCCTACAAATTTGCCGATAAAGTCCCTGACTCTTTCATTTTCGGAATGGAAGATCTCATCCGGTGTCCCCTCCTGTACACAGACACCGTTTTCCATAAAGATGATACGATCGGAAAGCTCTCTTGCAAACTGCATTTCATGTGTCACGATGATCATTGTCATCTTTTCTTTTGCCAGTTCTTTGATGACCTTTAAAACTTCCCCTGTCAGCTCCGGATCCAGCGCACTTGTCGGTTCATCGAAAAACAGGATCTTCGGCTGCAGCGCCAGTGCTCTTGCGATCGATACACGCTGCTGCTGTCCGCCGGAAAGCTGGTACGGATAAGCATTTTCCTTTTCGGAAAGTCCAAGCTGCTCCATCAGCTTACGCGCACGCTTCTTTGCTTCTTCCTTTGGCACCTTATCTACACTGACAGGTGCATCCATGATATTTTTCAAAACGCTGTAATGCGGAAACAGATTGAAATTCTGGAATACAAGCCCGAAATAATGATGGATCTGTTTCAGTTTTTCTTTGGATGCATAAACACATCTGCCGTTTTCACTTTTTGCCGCGTACTCTCCCAGATAGGAAAGCTCGCCGTCATCCATCTGCTCGAGCATCGTCAGGCAGCGCAGGATCGTTGACTTTCCGCTGCCGGAAGGACCGATAATGGAAACAACTTCTCCTTCCTTTACAGAAAGAGAGAAGTCCTTGATGACTTCCAGCTCATCAAAGGATTTTTTTAAATGCTTCAGTTCCAATAAAATCATATCTTTCTCCTATCTGTAATAAGCCATTTTCTTTTCCAGTGTTTCCATGACAAATGCAACAAGCAGGTTAAAAAGATAATAAAACACACCTGCTGCCATCAACGGTACGATCGTTGTCTGTGCTGCTGCCACCTGTTTTGCCAGTGTGAACATTTCCGTCACGGCAAGTACGAATGCAAGGGAGGTATCCTTGACCAGCGTAATGACCTCGTTTGTCACAGCGGGCAGGATCCGCTTGATGACCTGCGGCAGAATGATCTTAAAGAAAGTCTGTCCCTTGCTGTAGCCGAGGATCTTGGCAGCCTCATACTGTCCTACCGGGATGGACTGGATACCAGAACGGTAGATCTCCGCAAAATAAGCTGCATAATTTAATACAAATCCGATGATGACCGCGATCATACGATATCCTGATGAAATGCGGATGCGGAATATGTAATACGGAGCAAAATAAACTACAATAAGCTGCAGCATAAGCGGCGTTCCGCGCATGATGGAAATATAGATTTTTGTGATCGTCCGAAGCAGACCGTTTTTTGACATGCGTCCAAAAGAAATAACCAGTCCGAGCGGAAGCGAAAATAACAGTGTCAGGAAAAAAATCTCTCCTGTTACAAGCATCCCCGTAGCTAATTGCCCAAGCATTGTTCCAAAACTCATAAAACTCTCCTTATGTAAAACCCTGATATTTTATCGTAGTAGCACTTTACCATAGTAAATCGAGCACGGTGTAATGGTACCATTCCTGCCATACTCTGTCAATCTGCTTTTCTCAGCTTTCTGCTTTTTCTTCATAGGCAGAAACCATTTTCAGAATCTGTGCTGCATATTTCGGATACTCCGTTACCAGCTTTTTGATCTGCTCCTGTGCTTTTTCCGCGTTGTCGGTATTGAATTCCATCTGCTTTCTGAGCTGCTGTCTGCGCAGGATCATAGCATGCCTTACCTCGACCATTTCTTTGGGATCTAAGATTGCACCGGTCTGGTGCAGCCAGATCATCGGATCATGCAGACGATATTTTTTCAGGATACGGATCAGATCCTCCTGTCCGAAGGACAGCTCCTGCATCGTCTGTTCCAGCTTTTTCCGTTCCACCTGCTCTGCCTGATAAGCCTCCAGCAGATTTTTCAGCTCCTCCCCGGAGGAAATACCGAATTTCAGATAATAATAATCCAGCAGATTTGTATTATTGACATACCGGATCTTCACACGGTTCTGCAAAAGGATCACTCTGTTCAGACTGCCTGAAGACAATCTGTCCTCCTGTGCTGCATCCATATATTTCATATACATTGCCACCAGTGCGATCGCACAGACTGCTGCCGTCAGAATATAGCCCATCTGTGTCTGCATTTCAAAGGCAAACTGCATGATCAAAAGGATCACGATACAGAAAAAGACCGCCGCTGTCGTGATAACCGCCATGCCCCGCAGGTTTTCCATTGCCGTCTTTGCTTCCTGCCTTCTGAACAGACATGCCTGCTTTTCATTTTCCAGTCTGCTCAGATCGTTTCGGATTGCTTCCTGATACTGTTCCGCTTCCTGCAGGCGCGTCAGGCTGTCATGTGCATCCTCAGACAGACGCTCCATTTTTGCATAATCTGCATCGGACATATGTCTTTTCTTTTTTTCATACCGGCTCTTGTCCTCTTCCAACAGATGCACTGCCTTTGCACAGTCTTCCAGCTTCTCCCTGTCTTCACCGGAAATATAATCGATCAGTTCCATGTCCTTCAGATACAGATCGACCATGGCGTATTCGGCTTCACACTCGCTGATCTGCTTCTGCGCATCAGCGATCTGTGTCAGCAGACTTTCCACATAGCCTGTCCGCTGCTGTTCATCCTCCAGATCCGTTTCATGTTCCGTAAGTCCATATGCTGCTCCGTCTGCTTCATCCGGCAGTTCTTCTTTTTTCTTTTTTCTGCGTCTAAACAATCTGTTCCAAAACTTCATTGCTTACTCCCTTATACAGATTCCGGCTGTTCCATCATGACACGATATGTTTCCCGGAGACTGTCCATATCAGGCAGCCCTTCCATCTGCTTCAATGTATCTTCCGCTGTCTGCAACGCACTTTCATATTCCTGTTCTACAGTCAGCGCACTTTCATAATATGCTTCATGCTCCGTAATAAAGCGGACAAATTCTTCCTTTGTCATCTGCATTCTTCTGCAAAGCAAATAGAGATGAAGCGCTTCTTTTCTGCCAAGCCGGTAGCTTTCCATAAACTGCGCTTCCGCAAGCCCGTATTCAAAAAGCTGTGCCATACATTTTCCGATCTGTTCAAGCAATACCGCCTTGTTTTCCTGCTCCGTCTCTTCCCGCAAAAGTTCCCGGTACAGCGTGATCGCCTGCATATATGCCTTTTGTGAGTACAGACCGTCTGCCTGCTTCTGCTTTCTCTTAAGCGGTGTCAATGTCTCGTTTTTCGTCAGTGTTTCCATCAGCTCCGTCATTTTATCAGCAGAAACATAGGCCGCTTCTTCCAATATCATCCGGCAGAAGGTATGCAGACTCCCCTGAAAATGCAACAGCTGTCTTAAGCTTCCTGCCAGATCAAAAAGTTCCATCTGTTCCACTGCATCTGCCAGATCTTCCCGCATAAACCCCTGATCCAGCATGTCCGCATGTACCGTAATATAATAACACAACTCTTCCATAGAAAAAATATCTGTATGCATGGCGACCTGATATGGTTTTTGCAGCCTCTGTCCTATGCAGACATAACATGCATTTTCCTTCTCATCAGCATCTGGCAGCTCTGCCAGACGGATTGCTTTTGTAAACGGTTCCCTGACAGGTGCAAAGAAACTGCCAAATCCATGATCCAGCACCGTAAGCTCCAAGGTTTCCTTATCCTGCATGGAAAAAGCAAGCTCCAGAAGGCAGCTTCGATATGGTCTTTTGAGTCCGTCCAGACCGATCACGATCTCTTTTTTCCCTCCACGGATCGGTACAACCTGCAGCCGGATCTCATCTGTATCTTCTATATAAAAAGCGAGACTGCCTGCCGCCTCATACCAGTTTGTCCCCGCATCCAAAAGCGGGCAGTAGATCTCCTCCGTTTTGTCATACAGCCTGATCCCTACATTATACTGCAGCATATCCTTGCCCAGATACAGGAAATCTTCCGATGCTTCTCCCTTCCAGATCCGTTCCGCTGCTGCAAAACAGGCACCCTTTCCAAACAGGTTGTCTCCCGCAAACACCTTACGGTTTCTGCAGATCACCTTGAGCGTTTCCTGATACCAGTCTCCGTGAAATCCATCGCCGATCAGATACAGACTTGTTACGATCCTGCCCGCCGTATAGTCCTGCATATATTCCGCCAGTTCCTGATCCAGTTTTACAAGTTCTCTGTCATGCTCCATGATGGATGCATAATGTTTCTTTTTATAAAGATCCGTTTCTGTCGTTTCTATGCTCACAACAACCGGTCTTGTTTTATGGTTCATTTCCACACGGTATGTCACGAGCTGCTCCGAAGTCAGATCCAGAACCTGCGTCTCGTATCCCATAAGCCTTCTGGGCTGATGCACCAGATAAGAAAAGATACTTTCCTCATGGCTTTGGAAGGAAATATCCTCTACCGGCAGATTTTTTACGATTTCCTGCAATTTACCATAATGTACCCCCGGATCGATCCGTCCGGTCAGTACAAGTGCCCGGACCGTTATCTCCTCTCCAAGCTGTTCCCTGACTTTTCTGACAAACGCTGTATATGTGTGCTCCAAAAAAAGGCTGCAAAGATCTGTCAGCTGATATTCACTGTCGGAAAGCCTGATTGTATCCGCATGAAGCATCCGGGAAAAAAGATGCTCTGCAAGCGCCCCTTCTCCAGCCAGCGCACGCTTTACCTCTTCCTTTCCCTCATACCACTGATTCACACCTTCCCGTCTGCAAAGTGCTGTCTCAACCTGTGTGACACCGGGAAGATCCGGCATGACCGGTTCTTTTCCCTCCTCCGCATAGGAAAACTGCACATAATATTCATTGATATCACAGCCTATTACAAGTTCCATTTTGTTCCTTCTCTTTCTATCTGAATAGCTGCCCTGCTACAAGATCCTGTCTGATGTACTCCCGTTCAAAATCATTTTTTGTCCGTTCATCTCCCATGGAAGCACTCAGGAACAGATCATTTAACAGCTCATATCTGCTCTCTCCCGTTTCCGGTGCTGCTTCATTATTTTCCAGGCAACCACTCTCCGTCAGCTGCCAGGTGCTGTCTTTTTCTTCTGTCACATAATACTGCAGCTTTTCTCCAAAAAACAGGACAAAACGTTTCACATAATAGCCCTCACACACTTCCGAAAGCATTTTGATCTCGTACCGGTCCCCGCCACCGTCTCCCAGATAGTGCAGGCTTACTTTAGTACCGGGTTCCGTCCGGTATTCCATGCACACCAGATTCGCATACAGATGAAGCTGCGGGATAAAACCGGAAAAGCTTCGGAAAAACGGTAAATACCCTCTTCTTTCCATGACCTGCTCTACCAGATCGCGGATCAGTTCTTCCTGTTTTTTTGTATATGTGGTCTCTTCCTTTGCCATATACTGCAAATAAGCAATCTTAGAAAGAAGACTGCACTGCCCTTCTGCCAGATACTGCTCCAGCACTTTGAATACTTCTGCCTGCGCCGGATGCTGTTTTACAAAATATTGGTATACTATATAATCCGTATATTGATGGGCAAGCCCGCTGTTTTTGCGATACTTTACATAGTAAGCATATGCTTCCTTTTGTCCGCCGCCGATTCCCTGTGTAAATATTGCTGCGAGCAGGATCCGTTCGGAAAGCTGCAGCACATCTGTGTCAAACCGGAGGGCGGCCTGCATGATCTCCTGCATCTGTCTGCTGCCGCCTTCATAATAACGACAGATATAAGCCAGCATCTCCTGTGTATATTTCCCTTTCCGGAAAGTATAAAGTGCCAACGCCAGCCAGCTTGCATCATAACTGTCATCTTTCTGTAAATGCCTTGTGATAAACTTTGCAAGCAGCTTTGGGGACACACCTTCAAATCCATAGGTAAGAAGTGCCTTTTCTACCTGCTCATCCATTTCACAATACAACATATATTGCAGGATCTGTGCCCGTTGCTGCAAACTTGAAGTTGCCAGATCGCAGCTTTGCAAAAGTGTCTCCAGTTTTTCCCGATCATCCCGCCTGTAATAAATTTCCATCAGCTTTTCCGCAAGCTGTTTCCGATATGCCAGCTCAATCTCATCCGATGCGACCAGACGGTTGCAGATCATAACAGTCTGATCCTCGTCATGCCTCTCACCGGCTTCCAGTGATTCTGCATATAACATCAATGGTGCGGCAGACACTTCTGCCTCCTGGCGCATAAAGATACGTTCCGCATTCATCAGCTTTTTATCTTCGTACAGACTGCTGTCCTGATAACGGTTTCCGTTTTCATCCTCTAAAAAAATCTCATAAGCATCCGTATAACAGGATACATAAGCGATCCCCTTTACAAGCGGTATCTGCTCTTCCCGCTTGAGCTTATCCTGTACACGGATCACACGACAGACATTCTCCGCTTTTGTGCTGATCCGATGGGTAAATGCCACCTGCAAAAGTGCCTTTTTCGCCGCCTGCAGCTTTTGCGGATCCTGAAATACATACCGGTAAATAGTTGCCAATGGCTCACTGATGTTTTCCTTTTCCAGTTGTTCCCATGCAAAGCTTTCGATCTGCGGCTCATAATGCGGCATCAGATCCTGAAGCTGTTTCTGATTTTTTAGGATCAGAGCAAAAAGGGCTGCCTTCCGTTCCTCCGGCAGATCACACTGGAACGCAAAATATAAGAGAACATTTTTAGGCGGCAGCTGACCCGGCTCCGTTGCCATCATATAGTATTCGTATAAAGAAGTGATACGAAGATCCTTCTCCAGTGCACATGCATACCACTTGCCAAATCCTTTTGTTTTTCCGCTGCGGATCAGCAAGGTACACATTGCTTTCAGTGTATCTTCTCTCTCGTACAGTCGATAGCTTTTGGCCAACAGACAGTAAAGCGGTCTGTCCATTTCTTTTCTGCGCATTGCCAGATACGCTGTCCTTTCTGCAAGTGACTCCGTATAAACACCGTATTTGATCGCAAACCAAAGAATATGTATTTCAAAAGATTCCAGTTTCATCAGGCAGGAAGGACTTTTCTCCACCAGTGAAAACGCAGTCTGCAAAAGCACCGGGCTGTCCGCTCCCCTATAAAAATGCGCTTCCAGTACAGAAAAGACGTCTCTGCTTTCCGCATCCGGCTGGATCCTGCTATACAGACAGGCAGGCAGGTAAGCCTCCGGCCTTTCCTCCTGCAGCATTAAAAGTTCCTGTCCGGCTTCTTCTGCAGTATCTTCCTCCTGACAGATCTGGCCGCGCAAATATAAATATGCCGCATAAGGCACTGCATCGATCTCCCCGCGCAGATAGCTTTGCGCCACATGGTTCAATACCCATTTTGCTTCGTTTTCTCTTTGCTGCAGCCATAAGATCAGCACCTGATACAGGCGGTTTTCGAGACTCCTGCCATAACCGCTGTTCAGCTTTTCCGCAAGTTTCTCCGCCTCTTTCAGGATATCCTTCCTGCCTAACGGCTGCATCCGATATGCCAGATACAGACGCATGAGCCTTGCAAGCAGTTTCCTGCGTTGTCTGTCCGCGGTCTGCTTCTCATTCTCCTGCTGCTTCTGCTTTGGAATCATGATATGTACCGTCACACTGCCACTGTCACTTGTAAAGGTAATACTGCCGTAATTATCCCCTTCGATAAAATACTCCGGTAAAATCGTGAAAGAAAATGCACAGATATCTTTCTCAAAATCTTCTTCCGTTAAATGCTCCTTTTCCGGGCGGATAAATTTCCCCTTGGCTGTTACGGTAATATCCGTATGGCCCCAGCCTTTCCGGTGCAGCTCAATCTGCTCCTCTCCCTGTGCATTTCTGCCAAACAAAAGGTTGTCCTCGGCTACCTCATACACCATAGCACTTTTTTTATGGATTCCGATCAGGAATTCATCTACATTGTGGGCATTGCCCGGATATACGGATAATCCTCTGTACAAGTTGTAATACTGCCTGTCATGTCCCACAAAGAGACGCTGAAACTCTTCTGTATAAAAAAGGCGGACCGCCTGCGCGAAGTCAACTCTGGCAAGATTGGCAAAATGAAACAAATTCCGCATTTCCCCCAGCTCATCCGTCATCATCACAGGCTTTACCGTGATCTGATACGGTACCCTGTATTCACCGAAATTTGAAAGAATACTGAATTCGCCGCGGATCTCATCGCCTGCATTCAGTCCTGTCGTATCGATGCAATACGGTAACTTTCCCTCTCTGCCTACAAAGCCCTGATCCAGGCACTGGACTCTGTAATGGCTTGAGTAAAATACACAGGAAATTTCTTTCCCTTTCCGGGAACTGATCTGTATATGATCTTCCTGTTTTTCATTTTCTCCTATCGTGCCTGTCAATCTGTTTGGCGTAAACAGCAGAAGATCATCTTCCCATGCAAAGCCTGTCTTTTCCAGATTCAGATATTTTTCGATTCTGTTCACAGAAGCCCTTCCTTTCGATCATGTTGTATTTCAGGCTCATTATACCATATAATAACCACAAAAAACAGCGTCAAATGCACGCACTTATGCGGTGCATTTGACAGCTGCCGATCAGAGCGCATCCGTATCTGTCAGACCGGTTCCGCGATCCGCGTCACGCCCACATAGATATTCGATATTTCATACCAGGTGGCATAATCCGTCACACCTGTCTTTGGCAGATCAAAAATGTTCTGGAAAGTACGGACCGCTTCCACCGTTTTGGGTCCATAGATACCATCTACATCGATCTTGGGAATCGCCGGATAGTTCTGAGCGATCCGGTTCAGCTGCCGCTGCAGCTGTCTTACCTTTTCCCCGGAAGAACCGATCGTCAGATCATACCCCGGCCAGGAATACGGGACACCGGCAATCGTTTCGGATGTATTGATATACATATCTTCCCCATAATAATAGCGGATGATCTCAATGGCAGAATAACCTTCGTCGCCCAGATACTTACTGCCCCATTGCTTCAGTCCGTTACAGGTTGTGCGTTTTCCGTCACAATAGGAAGTAAAAATCGGTTGTTTTACACCCGGTCTGGATAAGTAATTTGCAAAAACAGAGTCCACGATCCTGTCTACATTTTCGTATATATTTCTCCCATAAACCCATTTCTGGTCAAATGCGGTTGAGCTTGTGATCGTAAAATCGTACCCTTTGTTTCTGTACCACTCTGTAAAAACCCTGTTTAAGGTAAACGACAGGATACAGAGCGTATTGGCATAAATCGTCGCCTCCGGCCATGTCGCATAAATCTCGGAAGACACCACATTTTTAATGTAATCTTTATACTTCACATAATAGTTTGTTGCGCGGCTGTCCGTCGGTGGTCCGTCATGTACCACAACGTATTCCGGGATCACAACTTTGGATAATACGATCTCTCCTGTTTCCGCCATCGGTTTGATCTCTTCCTCCGGGATCTTGGGCGGATATTCTCCATATAATGTATGATCCGGGATCACGATATCTTCTGTCTGCTGCATCTCTTCCGTCGGTTCCATTCTCACCTGCTGCAGTGCAGTTGCATCTGCCAGAAGTTCACTGCCTTCTATCGTTACCGGCTGATAACCGGGTGCTGTGATCTGCAGATTCAGTTCTGCATAAGGGCGGTTTGTCTGCTCTGCATCCAGACTCCATTCCAGCGGCGGTGCAGGCAGAGAAACGGCTTCTGTCCGTCCGCTGTTGTCCGTTGTAATTTCCTCTACCACACTGTCCTCACCTGTATAAGAGATACTGATCCTTGCATTTTCAACCGGCAAAAGTCCGATCGTGCTTGTTACCTGCAGTGACAGATTACCTCTGTCTATCATATCCTGCATAGGTCCTTCCTTCTTTTCGGGCATAAAAAAGCCTCTGCATTTTTTCTTATTTTATGCAAAGGCTTTCTTATCTGCTACATTATTCCAAATTCAACTGATTCTTCATGATATGTGCACTGATAAAGTAGAACGCTATCGTTGCGGCTGTTTCCACCAAAAGAACCACAAGCAGGAGTGTCAGTATCGTCTGTATCATCTTTTCATAGGAATAAGTGTCTATGGAAATAAAGTTCACAAAAACCATTGAATAGGAAGATACCATCTGCAGAAGCATATAAAGTCCGATATAAATACCAATCGCCCCAAGCAGCCTCTGCTTCTTGAAAAGTTGTCCTATACTAATTGCCGCGTATCCCATAAAAACGTTCATAAACATAGATACAATTGCGATCAGTACAAAAAGGATGATAATCACTGCAACACTCGGAGTCCACGGGATTTCTGACAATCCCTCAAACATATCACTCCAAAAGCTCTTCTTATCTGCGGGATCAAGCATGCTGAAGAAGAAGCTGAAGATGGAAATTACCATGACCAGTCCGCCGATCAGCTGCCAGATCAGTGCAACAAATGTTTTTGACCAGATCAGTTCATGCTGTGTAACCGGAAGCGTATGCATCAGATACCCCTGATCCGTATAAAGATTCTTATAAAATCTGTTATAAAAGAAAAATACCGTTACCAGACTGAGGGCTGCTATCGATGCTATGTAAGCCATGACATACAAGGTCATTGTCAGCCGTATTACTGCATTTTCAGATGCAAAACTCCATGTATCACTCTGCATAACAACTGTTCCGATCAATGTCAGTCCGATTACGATCAGATTCATAAGCCCGACCAGACGCCAGCAGTCTTTCCATTCATGTACAAATAATTTCTTTAACATGCAAACACCTCCCTGAAATATGCATCAACCGTTTTACCCTGTTTTTCTCTGATCTCGTCCACAGAAGCCTGCAGAACAAGCTGACCGTTTTTGATAAAGATCACATCATCCAGAATACTCTCAATATCGGAGATCAGATGTGTACTGATGATCAGGGATGCTTCCGGATTATAATTATTCAAAATAGTCTTCATAATGTAATCTCTTGCTGCAGGGTCTACGCCTGCGATCGGTTCATCCAGAATATACAGATCCGCATCCCTGCTCATCACAAGAATCAGCTGGATCTTTTCCTTGGTACCTTTTGACAGCGTTTTTAACCTGTCGCCCGGCTGGATATTTAAAGATTGCAGCATCTCATACGCTCTGTCTGTTTTGAAATCCTCATAGAAATCAGCAAAAAAATCCACCAGATCTTCCACTGTTCTCTGCGCCTCCAGATATGTCCGTTCCGGCAGATAAGAAACATGCTTTTTTGTCTCTACGCCCGGCTCTGATCCTCCGATCAGCACCACACCGTCTGTCGGCTTCAAAAGCCCATTCATCATTTTGATCAGCGTTGTTTTACCACTTCCGTTGGGTCCAAGCAGCCCTACGATATGACCTCTTTCAATCGTCAGATTCAGGTCTGATACTGCCGGAGCCTTTCCTTTTACATAGCATTTTGTCAGATTCATGCATTGTACTAAAGCACTCATTACTCTTCCTCCCTCTTTTGCTCTACACTATTTTTGATCAGCAGAAATGACTGTTCCGGACCAAAGCCCAGCTCCCTCATATCCTGCAAAAATGCATCTATCTTTTCCTGTGCGATCGTTTCTCTTACCATACTGATCCTCTCCTCATCTTCCGTCACCATCCTGCCGCTTGTCCGCATTGTAATCAGAAGTCCACTGTTTTCCAGCTCCGCAAATGCTTTTTGCATTGTGTTAGGATTTACACCGGCTTCCAAAGCAAGATCTCTCACACTCGGCAGCTTACTGCCCGGCTGATAAAAGCCTGATATGATCCTGAGTTTGATCTTCTCCACAATTTGTGCATAGATTGGCCTGTCATTATCCAGTTTCCATGCCATATTGCATTCTCCTTTCTTTGTCTTATTGTACTATTTATATAATACAATCATGCAATAATTTTCCGAATTGTCAAGAGGATATCAGATATTTTTTTACATAACACAAAAGAACCTTTGACGCAGGTGCCAAAGGTTCCTCATTTTTCTTTGTATTTTATTTTCCAAAACAGACCGGTTTATTCGATTACCTTTAACCATCCTTCCGGTGCTTCGATTCTGCCCATCTGGATACCTGTCAGTGTGTCGTATAATTTTTGTGTAACAGGACCCATCTTTTCCATACCGCTTGGGAAGCAGATTTCTTTACCATGATCAACAATCTTACCAACCGGTGAGATAACTGCTGCTGTACCGCAAAGACCACATTCTGCGAAATCCTTTACTTCATCCAGATAGATTTCTCTTTCTTCTGCCTCTAATCCGAGATACTCTTTTGCAACATACATCAGAGAACGACGTGTGATAGATGGCAGGATGCTGCTTGACTTCGGTGTAACAACCTTGTTGTCTTTTGTCACGAAAATAAAGTTAGCACCGCCTGTCTCTTCTACTTTTGTTCTGGTAGCTGCATCAAGATACATATTTTCATCATAGCCTTCCTGATGTGCCGTTACGATCGCATGTAAGCTCATTGCATAGTTAAGACCTGCTTTGATATGACCTGTACCATGTGGTGCTGCACGGTCGAAATCACTTATCTTAATTGTCAGAGGCTTTACACCGCCCTTAAAATAAGGTCCAACAGGAGTTGTTAATATTCTGAACTGATATTCATCAGCAGGTTTTACACCGATAACCGGGTTACTGCCGAACATATATGGACGGACATAAAGCGTTGCACCTGATCCGTAAGGCGGTACATATGCTTCATTTGCCTTTACTGTCTTTACAATTGCTTCTACGAATTTATCTTCCGGATATACAGGCATTTCCAATCTTCTTGCGGAATCTGCCATACGGGCTGCGTTTAAGTCAGGACGGAATGTAACGATTCTTCCATCTTCTGTCGTATAAGCCTTCATACCTTCAAATACTGTCTGTGCATACTGCAGAACACCTGCACACTCATTCAGCACGATATTGGGATCCTCTGTTAATGTACCTTCATCCCATGCACCGTCTTTAAAGTTTGCCACAAATCTCTTGTCTGTCTGTACATAACCGAATCCGAGATTTGACCAATCGATATTTTTCTTTTCCATAAGTACGCTTCCTTTCCTCTGCAGTCACCACACGGCACTGCCATGGCGATATCTCCGCCCTTTACCAATACAGTTTACCACTGCTTTTTTTATACTGTCAACCATTTCAGATAGAACACTATTTTATATAGAACATAGCCCCGTGTTATGATATAATGTAATGAACGCAAAAGAAAAACAAGCGCCAGCAGAGCTGGCATTTGTTTTTCTTGCGTTATTAGCGAACGAATATCCTGCGTAGCAGGATGCAAAGCGCGCAGCGCGGATTCGTGAGCTTTGTGCTTATTAACGAGCAAGCCGTCTGCGCAGCAGACAATAGAGTGCGTAGCACGGGGTTCACGAGTCCTGTCACATATCCTGCGTAGCAGGATGCAAAGCGCGCAGCGCGGATTCGTGAGCTTTGTGCTTATTAACGAGCAAGCCGTCCGCGCAGCAGGTGATATCCTCTATCCGGTTATCACCATGTGCGGCTTACATAAATGGGAGATCAACATGAAAAAACTATGGAACAATTTTGTAAAGATAATGGAAAAAGAGACTGCAGTAAGTGCCGAATCCAATAATCTGGCTGTTCTGGTACGTTATCTTTCCTGCATCAGCATTCTTCATTATATATTGCTGACGATCATGCTCGCTTATGCAGGATATATTTACAGCTGTCTCGAAGTTGTATTTTGCATTGGTCTGATTCTTGCAGCCATGATCTGCACTTATGAAGCACATATCAGGCTTGGGACACTGCTTTATATCTTCTCTGTCCTGGCAGTGCTCACCCTGCTGACGATCCGTGTCGGCTGGAAATACTTCTTTGCACCTACTGCCTTTATTACGATCATGGTATATTTTTTCAGTTTAAATATACCGATCCGCAAAAAAATCCATTACGCTGTTTTTATGTCTGTTTATCTGAACGCGCTGGCTATCTTGAAAGGGAAACTGCCTCTGCAGGCTGAGATCAGCGGTCACGCTGCAATGTTCATCCTTATCTTTAACATCTTTTTTTCCACGCTTGCTTTTTCTTATGTGGCATATGCTTATTACCAGAAATTCATGGCTTCCGAAGCCAAGATCCTGCAATACAACAAAAAGCTGGAGCAGATGGCATCTACAGATGCTTTGACTTCTCTTTGGAACAGACGTGCCATGACGCAGCACCTTTCCATGCTTTCCCAGCAATATGTCAAACATCATATGAACTTCTGCGTGGCAATTCTGGATATCGACTTTTTCAAGCATGTCAATGACGAACACGGACATGGCATGGGCGATTATGTTCTCAAATCACTCTCTTATATATTAAAAAGCAGTATGGAAGGAAGAGGACAGGTTGCAAGATGGGGTGGTGAAGAATTTCTACTGACTTTTGAAAACACAGATCTGGATCGCGCATATAAGCTGCTCGATCAGATCAGAGCCCGTATTGCCGAACAGGAATTTACTTTCAAAGATGTGAGTCTGCACCTGACAATAACAGGCGGCATCGAAGAATACAGTATGACCGAATCCATCGATGCCATCATTACACGTGCTGATGAAAAATTATACCGAGGTAAAACCTCCGGCAGAAATCAGATTGTTGCTTAGTGCTTTCTTTCGTATTTGGTGAAAGTATATTCCAGATCAAAATACGTCTGTTCATCACTTGTTTCCGTCATTTCCCATTCCGGCATTTCATCCAGATTCGGGAAAAAGCTGTCTGCTTCATAAGCGTGATCAATCTTCGTGATAAAGGCTTCGTCACAATATGGCAGAAGCTGGCGGTAAACACTTTCTCCTCCAATACAATACACATCTGTATCATATTTTTTACTTTCTTCTATTGCTTCCTCAATGCTGTGTACCACAACCGCTCCCTTTACCTGATAAGCCGGATCCTTTGTGATCACAATATTGTTTCTGCCCGCAAGCGGCTGTGCCTGCGGAAAGCTTTCCAGTGTCTTTCTTCCCATGATGATCGTCTTGCCCATCGTTTCACTGCGGAAAAACTTCATATCACTTGGGATATGTACCAGAAGGGCATTTCTCAATCCGATCCCCCAGTTGCTGTCTACTGCTACAATTAATTTCATGTTGCTCCTCTTTTCGTTTCTTTTTTGCTTCGCAAGTGCTTGTTTTTCTTTTTGGCTGTCCTTATCTTATACTCGCAAACCCGCGCCTGCGGCGCTTCTCCGTCTGCTTCGCAGACAGTTTGCTCGTTAAGAGCACAAGAAAAACAAATACCTGCTTCGCAGGTGCTTGTTTTTCTTTTTGTGCTCTTAGATGGCGATCGGTATATCGGCGATCTGCGGACCGGTCTCGTATCCTTCCAGACTGACATCATTTCTGGTGAACTGATAAAAATCATGAATATCCGGATTCAGATGGAACTTCGGTGCTGCAAAACCCTCCCTAGAGATCAGTTCTTTGATCAGCGGTACATGTCTGTCATAAATATGTGCATCTGCGATCACATGCACAAGCTCTCCCACCTTCATATCACATACCTGCGCCAGCATATGCATAAGCACCGCATACTGCACGACATTCCAGTTGTTAGCCGCAAGCACATCCTGGGAACGTTGGTTTAATATCGCGTTCAATGTCAGCTTGTCATCGCCCGGCTTCTGTGTCACGTTAAAAGTCATGCTGTATGCACATGGATACAGGTTCATTTCATGCAAATCCTGATGTACATAAATGTTGGTCATGATACGTCTGCTGAATGGGTTGTTTTTCAGATCATAGATTACTCTGTCCACCTGATCCATCATGCCTTCTTTATACTGATGTCTGACACCCATCTGATAGCCATATGCTTTCCCGATAGAGCCATTCTCATCAGCCCACTCATCCCAGACATGGCTGTGAAGATCATGGATATTGTTTGATTTCTTCTGCCAGATCCAGAGCATCTCATCTGTAGCACTTTTGAGTGCGGTCCGGCGCAATGTCATAATGGGAAATTCTTCGGACAGATCATAACGATTTACCACGCCAAACTTTTTGATCGTATAGGCACTTGTTCCGTCTTCCCAGTGCGGTCTTACTTTTTCCCCTTCCGTACTCGTTCCATTTGTCAAAATATCCTGACACATATCAATAAATATCTTATCTGCTTTTGTCATGCTGCCATTTCTCTTTCTTTTATTTTATCTGTCCCATTTATCACACAGCGCATTGATCTGATCCGTGAATTTTGCCAGATCTTTATTGGTTCCGCCCTCATTATGCTGGATAACTGCCAGAAGTCTCTGTCCTGCTGCAAGCAGTCTGCTAAATACATCGGATGCAATCTTACGTTTCTTAACCGGAATACCTTCTGCCTCGTAGGTAATATCACCAGTCATAAGATCTACTTCTGTTCCGCTGTACGGAGCATACGTGCTATAACCGTATTCGTGCTTCAGACACTGGGCAAATGCAGTACAGACTGCATCTTCACCATGTACGATAAACACTCTGTCCGGCTTTTTTTCAAACTTCTGGAGCCAGCCGATCAGACCGTTTTTATCCGCATGGCCTGACAGACCTTCCAGCTTTTTGATACTTGCCCGGATCTCGATGGGCTCACCAAACAGCTTAACTTCCTTTTTGCCATCCACAATACTGCGTCCCAGTGTTCCGATCGCCTGATACCCCACAAACAGGATCGTACACTCCGGCCTCCACAGATTATGCTTTAAATGATGACGGATACGACCTGCCTCACACATACCGGAAGCGGAAATAATAACCTTCGGTGTATCTTCAAAGTTAATTGCTTTTGACTCTTCACTTGTAATGGAAAGACGAAGTCCCGGAAAACTGATCGGGTTAATTCCCTGCTTTACAAGTGTCATAGCCTCTTCATCAAAGCAGCTATATATATTTTTCTGGAAGATTCCGGTTGCTTCTACCGCCAGCGGACTGTCGACATAAACCGGAAAATCAGGATAGCCTTCTACCATCCCTTCTGTCTTTATCTTCCGCAGGAAGTACAGCATTTCCTGTGTTCTGCCGACTGCAAAAGACGGAATGACCACATTACCGCCTTTGTCAAAAGTTTCTTTTAAGATCTTAACAAGTTCCCCAACATAATCAGGCTTCTCTTTTGTATGTAACCGGTCACCGTAAGTCGATTCCATAACGACATAATCTGCATCCTTCGTCGGTTTCGGATCCTTGATCAGCGGCTGATCTGTATTGCCGATATCACCGGAAAATACGATCTTCTTGGAAATACCGTTTTCTGTGATCCAGACTTCAATACTGGAAGAACCGAGCAGATGTCCGATATCCGTAAAACGGATCTGGATGCCCGGACATATTGTGATCATTGTATCATAATGGCACGGAACGATCTGCCGGATCGCACCATCCGCATCTTCCATTTTGTAGATCGGCTCTACCGCTTCTATATTGGCGGAACGCTTTGCCTTTCTGTTTTTCCACTCTGCTTCCTGCATCTGTATATGCGCACAGTCACGAAGCATGATGCTGCAAAGATCCGCTGTCGCATCCGTCATAAAGATCTGTCCCCTGAAGCCTCTTGCATACAAAAGCGGCAGCATACCGGAATGATCCACATGTGCATGGGTCAGAAGCACATAATCGATCAGCGATTCCTGTACCGGAAGATCTACGTTTTCAAATACATTTTCTCCCTGCTCCATACCGTAATCAACAAGAATATGCTTACCACACGCTTCGAGATAATGACAGCTTCCCGTCACCTCATGATCTGCCCCAATAAATTTCAGTTTCATGCCTATTCCTCCCTTAATTTGTAATGTATAATGTGTACCCCGTTCCATTATCTTATCACGATCCGCAGTGCATACAAAAGAAGCAGATGCACCGGATAAAACAGATAAAAGAACCATTTATTTCCATTTCCCTTTTTGCCATTATAAAAATAGATACAGATAAATGCCGGGAAGCACAGGCACTCCCACATCATACTGATATAGCCAACTACGCATGCCCTGACTCTGTCGGATCTGAACACATAAAAGATCAGTATCAGCAAGATCCCCATTCCACTGTAATCTGTTTTCAGGAAATAAGCTGCCCATATTGCCGCAATCCCGATCAGAACGGAAAGTGACAGCTTCAGTGGCATATCCCAGCCCTGCTTCTCCATAACACATTTGATGAGTGCTGTCGACAACAATCCCAGAAACAATGTAAAAAACACATTCTGTGCTCCAAACTCCAAAATTCTGTCAGACAGTGCCAGATCAAATGGGATCTCCGAAACCAGTGCAAACGCAAACAATCTCAGCAGATAGCGCTTTACATCATGCGTATGATATAATCCCTCCACCAGCACAAAACAGAAAATAGGAAATGCCGTCCGTCCGATCCCGCGCATCACCTGATACAGAATATCCGCCTGTGCAAAACAGGCCGTTCCCGCATAAAAAGATGTAAAAACAATAAAAAAAGCTGCCCCGAAATGATCGATCAACATTGTAATGATTGCAATATACTTCAATGTGCTGCCTGATAATCCATGTTCTTTTCCCGACAATTTCTGTGGCACGGCTTGATTCCTTCTCTTCTTTTAAACATCTGTCTTTCATACTTATACCTGTCTTACAGGATTCAGAACCATCTGTTCTGAATTGTCATCTCTATTTTAACATACTCCATCTGATTTATAAAGCGGAACCACCTGACGGAGTACTATCAAATGTCACAAATTTGTTTTTGTATTTTCTACATAATTTTTTCAAAAAATCATATCATTTTTTGTACATATTTGCTATAATCTTCTTATCACGCTGGTAGATTTTTCTATCAGCCTTTCATACGCATACAACCGATGAAATTCGTAAACTTATATATCAGGAGGACAAAACACATGAAAAAATTAACCGATTTTGCAAACATAGCACAATTACAGACCTACATCAAAGACTGGAACAGTCTGACAGGTCTTTCCGCTGCCATTACCGATCTGGACGGCAACTGTCTGACAACTGCGATTCCGGAATCCTGCAGTACTTACCATGCAGAAGATACCTTAACAGAGCTTACCCTGGGAGAAGAATCCATCGGTTCCATGCTCTATGGCACTCCGGCAGATTATACGGATGATCCTTCAGTATCTGTCCAGATTCTTCACTCCCTGCTTACTCTGGCGATCAACAACCAGTATGAAACTTCTCAGTTAAATACCAGACTCCAGACCTACAAAGACAGTATTACTACTCTCTCTTCTCTGATCAATGCGATCATTGAAAAATCACATGCTCTGGATAAGATCGAATCCAAACAGCGTATGCTTGCACTGAACGCTTCCATTGAAGCAGCCAGAGCCGGCGAAGCAGGTAAGGGTTTTGCAGTTGTAGCGGATGAAGTCGGTAAACTGGCAAGTGTATCCGATGAGATCAACACCGCTATCAAGGATACGATGACAGATATGGCAGATCTCGTAGAAAAGATTTCCGCACCGGAGCATCCGGTTATCTGATCAATCGGTTATTTACCATAATAAATGCACAGACAGCGAATGATATGGGTCATTCGCTGTTTTTCTTTCCTTGTACATCTGTTTTCTATTTCGATCTTTCTACTCCATATCTGCGATCTTCAATACACTTCCACGTTGTCTCACGCTCAGGCTTCATAACTTTCAGATCAACTCTTTCCCATTCCATTTCACTGTCTCTCTTTTTCTATCCTGTTTCCTACAGCTTACTTTCATAGCAGAAAAACGGCTGTCCGAACATCTCGCATTCTCCTACTACCGGAAATTGAAATACTGCATAGGATCGCAGTGCTTTCTTATTCTCCTTGTTGACCAGAAAATGTACGCTTTGATAGCCGCGTTTTTTCAGCTCCTGCATGCCATATTTCAGCATTTCTCTTGCCATCCCTTTATTTTGCAAAGACGGATGCACCGCAAGCCTTGCCAGTTCACCGCCCGGCTGCAGGTCATCTCGCCAGCAGGTGAGCTTTTTGACTGCCTCATCTTCATCGATCGAAATAGATGCTACGATTTCACCATTCTCATCTTTCATCACAAAAAGGGCGTCTCTTGACAGATCAAATGCTATCTCCTTTTCTCCGGGATAATGATCGTCCCATGCACAATATTCTCTGCCAAGCTGCATCTGATATAACGCCAGCACTTTTTCTTTATCCGTCACATCAGCCTGTTCAATCCTATACTGAGCCCGATGACAATCCACTCCCTGCTCCTCTTTATGCACAAATCGTTCTGTATCCAGATTCGCTTTTGCACTGATCTCTGTTACAGTCAGCTTCAATACCGCAGTCCTTGGCAGCGCACTTTCATTATATGCAAAATGCTTTGTTTCTTCGTGCCTTGCCATGATCACTTCATCGACTGCCCTTTTCTTATCTTCTCCCTCTAAAAACGTTACCGTTGCCTTTCCCATCACTGACAGATACCGCATGGTAACATTTTTCATTTCCGTAATGCAGTCCATATAAAGCGGCTTGTCCATTTCAAAGCTGCATACCGGATTTTGTGTGAGCAGTTCGTATCTTCTGCCTGCCATTGCCCCATGGACATACAGATAAAGCTGCTCTTCCTTTACTTCGTAAGCGAAATTCATTGGCACAATATAAGGGTAATCTCCGTCCGAAAGCCCCAAACGCACGATCTCACACTGCTCTACGATTTTCATGATCTCCGAAAAACCGGTCACTTCTCTGTCTTTTCTTCTCATTTGCCGACCTCCTTATAGCTGTTTCATCAGGTTCTATTCGTCCTCTGATCCAGCCTAAAACCTCCCTGCTGTTCGTTTGTTTGTGGAATTTAAGCAGTGAAGTTTCTCAGAATATTTCAGATAACTAGAAAAAGGATATCCTTAAGAGATATCCTTTTCGTGTAAAAAATAAGAGCGCGAGACGGGACTCGAACCCGCGGCCTCGACCTTGGCAAGGTCGCGCTCCACCAACTGAGCCACTCGCGCATATTGCCCTGCTTTTCAGCGGGCAAAATATATATTACATAATTCTTCCTGTCTTGTCAACTGTTTTTCCAGACATTTTCAAACTTTTTCAAACTTTTATACTGTAACCATTCAACCTCACTCGAAAAACCGCGTCCTACAATAGATCCCTATATCACCTTTTTGACTCAGACAACTACTCTGTTTCCATCCGGAGCATCCATCCTTCACGCTTAATATCCCGCTACCTTAGAGGCAAATTTCACCTTATAGATCCTTGTCAGTGACTGATCGATCCTCTCTTCTGTCAACTGTCCCTTCTTAACTGCATCCAGAATTCCATTATAAGACTTTGCGAAATTTTTTGTAGAAAGGATCATATCCGCACCTGCCTCGATCGCACCTACTGCCGCTTCTGCATACGTGTATTTCTGATAGATACAGGATTTGTCCATATAATCCGTAATAACAATACCGTCATAGCCCCACTCATCTCTGACAATATCCGTAATGATCTCCGGCGAAAGAGAAGCCGGCCGCTTATCGCCTCGGATCTTAGGCAGACTGACATGGGATATCATCAAAAATTTAGCTCCTGCATCGATTGCTTCCTGATACGGTGCATATTCCTCTTTCAGGTCGTCTCTCGTTCGCTGCGAAATGATCTGACCACCGTTTCCTTCCTGCGTTGCATCTCCATATCCCGGGAAATATTTTACACCGGCAAATATACTCTGATCTGTCAGACCTTTTACTACATTTCGTGCAAGCTCCGCATTTGTTGCCGCATCTTTGCCAAATCCTTTTTGCTCTGCAATACTGCCATCTTTTAAAGAAACATCTGCAAGAGGTGCAAAATCTACGTTAAATCCAAACTGTTTTAACTCACTGCCCAGAGAAATACCTGCACTGTATGCACCCGTATTTCCCAATGACTCTGCTATCTCCTTTTGTGAAGCGATCACATTTTCCGAAATACCGGATGTAATAAACGGGCTGTCTTCTCCGCCTTCATCACTGATACCGATAAACAGGGAATTTTGTGTAAATACCTGCAGGTTGGAAACCATTTCCGATAACCCCTCTGCACTTGCTATATTACCATCCTTCAGAACAATACCTCCGACCGGATACTGATTCAGCTTCTCACTGATGCTGCTGCCCACCTCTGTAACAGGGGTTTCAATTCCAAGCAGCTGCTCCGGTGTCACAAAGAAAAGTGCTGCAGCTTTCTGTTCTATAGACATTCCTGCGATCTGTGAAGCTACCATTTCCTCCAGAACAGCCTCTGCATCCTCCTGATTTGCCGCATCAGTCTGGTCAGATGCCGTTTCGTCCGAACTGTCTGTATCTGTCACATCATCCTGTGCAACATCTGTTTCTTCCGGTGCATCTGTAGGCTCAGCTTCTGCCGTTTCCGCTTCTTCTGCCGTTTCCGCTTCTTCTGCCTTCTGTGCTGCCAACTCTTCCTCTTTCTTTGCTTCAGCCAATGCTGCGGCCGTTTCCTTTTCTGCTGCCTGCTGTTCCAGCATAGCCTGCTTTGCCGCCTCCTGCTTCTGTGCATGATTAGAAGAAATGGTATGTACAAGTGCTGCAATCCCGATGCCAAGCACCAGACAGACTGCTGCTGCAATGCCACCCAATACCAGCAATGCGTGTTTTCTTTCTTTTTGTCTTCTTTTCTTTCTGATCTCTTCCCGACTCAATCCACCAGATTCAAATTCCACTGTACAAACCTCCCATCCGGAACTGATAAGATATATGTATTGTTTATCTTATCACAAAAGCTTAGCGGGTATCAATCCTTTTCGACTGATACCCGCTAAATAACTGCTTGATCCATTGGATCTACCTCCGTATTCTGTTGTAACTCTTTCCATTTTCCTTTGTACTGATTGTACTGCAGCAGGTTGATCTCACTTTATCATTTGTCCGTTGCTGCCTCTCTTACTGTACTCGATTACGACTTCTTTTCTTCCTGTACAAATCAGATAAATTATTTTATCTTTTGTACTTTACTTATGTTTCTGGTGGATTGTACCTCTCTTTCTATAGATTTTGTAGCATCTATGTGAATTTCTTTTGTATGATTTAATTATATATACCGCGCACCATTTTGTCAACACATTTTTACATTTTTCTTTATATTTTTTTATTTTTCATCTATATTTTCTTTTTTCATTGTTTATTATTTGGTTTTCATCTTACTTTTGTTGAATTTGTTAAAAATTTGTGTATTTTCAGTCTTTTTCAAGAAAAACCCCATTTTGTTTTTACACATTTCTGTATATAATGCTGGTACACCATTGTAAAAATTGATAAAATGATGTCAGAGCTAAAAGCCCGGCTTTGATACCTGCGAATTGTTCCGTGCTACACACCCCTACAATTCCAGCATCATACCATTTCAAAAAGAAAGGAGCATCTTTATGTCATTTGTAACTGATGCTTTTGCACTGAAGGCAAAAAGTATTATAAAAAACCTGGAGAAAAGAAATATGGAGGGATTCTACTGTGAAAACAGTCAGGCACTTCTTGATACAATCCTTCCGATGATTGAAAACAATTCTTCCATTGCATGGGGAGGATCTCAGACGCTGAACGAATGTGGACTTATGGATGCGTTGCAGCAGTCAGGCAGTTATACAATGATCGACCGTACAACTGCCAAATCACCGGAAGAAGCCCGGCAGATTTTTGCAAAATCCGTTCTGGCTGATTATTATCTGATGAGCACAAATGCAATCACCTTAGATGGTGAGCTGATCAATATTGATGGTAATGGTAATCGTGTTGCCTGCCTGATCCAGGGACCGAAACAGGTATTTATCATTGCAGGCATGAATAAAGTTGTTACAGATATCGGTACCGGTCTTTCCCGTGTACAAAATATCGCCACCCCGCCAAATACACTTCGTCTCAATAAAAAAACGCCCTGCACCATTACAGGCAGCTGCGCAAACTGTCTTTCACCGGACTGTATCTGCAACCAGATCGTTATCACCAGGAGAAGCGGTCATGTCGATCGCATCAAGGTCTTTTTAGTTGGAGAAAATTTAGGATTTTAAACAGGATCTACATACAATCAGGACAAATCCGTTGTCCTCTTGAAAAGTGTCATGCGAAATGATTATCTCCCCCCTAATGTTTTCAGACGTGCCAGCAGACTTTTAGATATGTAAAGAAAACCCTGATTATCTTTAGATGTGTTTGAAAAATTACCGAACCGGCGAGAATTCAGACTTCGAAGACTGGAGACCACATGATTCATCCTGAAAGATGTATTTCTATGAAAACAAGTCAAGCGATCCGCTTGCCCTAGGTCAGTATAACGGAGAATGTGCTAAAATGCAACAATTTCTTTGCATTTTGGCACATTTTGCACACTTCTTTACTAAGGTTTTCATGTAATTCCCGTTTTTTATCCCCAGCAGCTTCTTTGCCTCTGCTTTTGTCATCTTTTGAGGCGCCATAAGTTTCTTATTTCTGAGCACGAAACAGAAATGCCATACAGCCGCAGTCACGCTTGCCTTCCCTGCGATTTACTATGCGCACATATTGCCGCACTCCGGTCGAAAAAGAGCGTTTCGATCCCTCCGTGCGGCAAGTGCTCCGTAAATCTCAGTCGGCTACGCTATCGACTGCTTACTGCATGGCATTTCTGTTTTCCAGGCCTCTTTACCAACGCAAAATGTGGATGTTGGCAGTATATGCCGCGAAAAATACCTGACACCAAGGAAAACGTTAGACCTTTTGACTCTGGCATCCTATTACATAAAAATGCGCCAGAACCGATATAAACGGAACTGGCGCCCTTTTCCTCAGAAGATTTTCAACTTCAAAAAATGCAACATCCTGCATCTCTTCTGCTTCCCGCGCCTGATCTGTTTCTGCTTCCTGATCCGATGCTTCTTCCTGATCCGCATTAATTTCCGTCACTGCGACTTCCGGCACTTCTTCCGCTTTACAAGGACACAGTTACCAGGTACCATTGCAGCAGAAAATAATAATGCTATTACTCTGTTTTTCATTTTTCCTCCTTTTCCCGCCAGACAGCCTTTTATATTCTTATAAGTTTCGCTCCTTTCCCCCGTTTTACAGCTATCTGGGCACAAGTTTTTCTTTATGACACCACGTCATATAAAAAAAGATCTGTCATCTGATTTTTGTATACAAAAAAACATGCGATACCTGATGTATGCATGTTATTGAAATAACCACAATTTCATCTCATTACAAAATGAGATAATTGTTTTATTATACCATTTAAAACTTGTACTACTTTTCCCATACATAAGATTATCCCCTGTCCCCTGATCTGAACCAATCAATTCATGACACAAGTATATTATATGCCATTCAAAACAGATGGTTTATGGCAAAAATAACATCTCTTTGGCAAAAAAACATCACGATATTCTCGTGATGTTTTTTTCGTGTCATATTTTGCATTTTTTACGGCAAATAATGCATATTATTAATCATTTCTTATAATAACGGATATTTCTCTGTTAATTTCTTTACGATTGCTGCAGCTTCCGGTACTTTCTCCTCGCCGCCTTTGATCACAAGTGCGATCGCTTCTGCGATCTGATCCATATCCTCTGTATTCATGCCACGGGATGTTACGGCAGGTGTTCCTAAACGGATACCGCTTGTGACAAACGGAGACTGCGGGTCATTCGGGATCGTATTCTTATTGGCAGTGATGTGCGCCTGATCCAGCAGCTTTTCAATTGCTTTACCGGTCAGTCCGTAATTTGTCAGGTCGATCAGCATCAGATGATTGTCTGTACCACCGGATACGATCTTGATATCTCTGTCCATCAGTCCCTTGCAAAGTGCCTGTGCATTATCAACGACCGCTTTTCCGTATGCTTTGAAATCATCGGAAAGAGCTTCCTTGAAGCAGACTGCTTTTGCTGCGATCACATGCATCAGAGGACCGCCCTGGATACCAGGGAAAATTGCCTTGTTGAAATTATATTTATCTGCTGCTTCCTGATTGCAGAGGATCATACCGCCACGTGGTCCGCGCAGTGTCTTATGTGTTGTCGTTGTTACAACATCTGCGTATGGGATCGGGCTTTCATGCATGCCTGTTGCAACCAGACCTGCAATATGTGCCATATCTACCATAAGTACAGCACCGACTTCATCGGCGATCTCACGGAATTTCTTAAAATCGATCTTACGTGCATAAGCAGAAGCTCCTGCAACGATCATCTTTGGCTTACATTCCAGTGCGATCTCTCTTACCTTATCATAATCGATAAAGCCTTCATCATTAACGCCATATGGTACACAGTGGAAGTATTTACCGGACATATTCACCGGTGATCCGTGCGATAAATGTCCGCCGTGGTCTAAGTTCATACCCATAAAGGTATCACCCGGCTGCATAACAGCAAAGAATACTGCCATATTTGCCTGTGCGCCGGAATGCGGCTGTACATTGACATAATCGCATCCAAACAGTTCTTTTGCTCTTTCTCTGGCAAGATTTTCCACAACATCAACACATTCACACCCGCCATAATAGCGTTTGCCCGGATATCCCTCTGCATATTTATTTGTCAGCGGGGATCCCATTGCTGCCATAACTGCCTTACTTACCCAGTTCTCTGAGGCGATCAGTTCGATATGATCATTCTGTCTGTTCTGCTCTGCTACAATTGCCTCTGCAATTTCAGGGTCTACATTTCTTACTTCGTCTAGTGAATACATGTCCTCTCCTCCTGATTATCTTTCTGTTTTGAACTCGCTTTTTGCTCCGTCGCAGTCAGTATAGCATATTTTCTCATATATGAAAATATGAAATATCACAAGGAAATCTGGTAGTTGCCCACACTTTCCCTCCCTGCACGTTTATATTTTCCTGTCCAAATCATTAAATTTCCCTTATTTTTTCTCAATAAGTATAGAACGTATTTTTACTTTATGATAGACTGATACGATACAGGCAGGTATGTAATTGTATTCTGTCAGCTACATAAGAGGAGGCATGCAGAATGTACCATATCATTGTGAATCCCAGTGCCAAAACGGGACTTGGCAGGGCAAAATGGCGCGAACTGAAAAAAATACTGGACGCAGAAAAAATCACTTACATTGTACATTTTACAAAATCGGCGCAGGATACCTGCCGCTATACACGTTCTATTACTGACCCGTGTCTTTATAAATATAATGCCGTTCCCAATCAAATACTTGTCCTTGGCGGCGACGGCACTTTAAACTGTGTCATCAACAGTATTCTGGATCCGGATCACACTTTTGTTACTTATCTGCCGGCCGGTACAAGTAATGATTTTGCCAGAGCGCTCCATATCAGCGATCTTCCGGAAGATGCCATGCGCACGATCAGAAGAAGATCCAAAGCTGCAACAGATCTCGGTGTTGTCCGCTGCGGGCACAAAAAGAGAAAATTTGCTGTCAGCTCCGGTATAGGATATGATGCTTCCATCTGCGAGGAAGCATTACGTTCACCTGCCAAAAAAGTATTGAACCGTCTTGGGCTCGGTAAACTGACTTATGTCAGCATTGCCTTAAAGCAGCTGCTTCTTTTAAAACCGGTTTCCTGCGATCTGTATCTGGACGATAAACCGCCGGTGCATTTTCACCACTTTATGTTTGCGGCCATGATGCAGCAGCCTTATGAAGGCGGCGGCTTCAAGTTCTGTCCAAAGGCAGATGCAACAGATGGTATGCTTGATATCTGTGTTGCCGGCAATGTTTCCAAGTTCCGTGTTCTTCTGCTGATTCCACTTGCAATCTTTGGCGGACATGTCGGACATCGAGGAATCCATTCTTACCGCGCAAAAACCGTCCGCATCGTCACCTCTAGACCACTCTGTATCCATACAGACGGAGAGATTGTAGGACATTATAAAGAACTGACCGCCACAACAGACGGAAAGCTGCTTTATTACCAATAAACAATCCTGTCTTTACAGACTTTTTTGAAAGGGAGATTTTCATGAACCGCATTATTTCATTTTGCAAACAATATAAACATGCACTGCTTCCCATCCTGTATGCACCTGTGTATCTGCTCATCTTTTTCTATCTGGAAAAAAAACCTGTTTCGCAGATCCATGTTATTGAAATGAGCATCGACCGCAAGATCCCGTTCTGCGAATACTTTGTGATCCCGTACTATCTCTGGTTTCTTTATGTGGCAGCTACGGTCATTACTTTTGTTTTTCTGGAGCGGAAGGATTATTATAAGCTTTGTCTCACACTCGGGGTTGGCATGACTTTGTTCTTGATCGTATCCTATGTCTATCCAAACGGTCTCCAGCTCCGACCGACTACCTTTGCACGTGATAATTTCTGTGTATCACTGGTCAAGGCAATGTATGCGACAGATACACCGACCAATGTATTTCCAAGCATCCACTGCTTTAACTCCATGGCATGCAATGCAGCGATCTGTCACAACAAAAAAATCGGAGCCATCCGACCGATCCGATATGGCTCCATACTGCTCTCTACTGCTATTATATTGTCAACACTCTTCATCAAACAGCACTCCATGTTTGATGTACTGACTGCATTTGCGCTGTTCGTCATTCTGTATATTCCTGTTTATCTGCTTCCCGCAAGATCACAGGCACCTAAATATCATACAGATTCAGAGCTTAGTTAAATTTCATTACCTTTTGCGCAAGCCTGTATAAAAACTCCGAAATTCTTCTTCCGCTTCTGCCGGGCAGATTCATGGTATTTCCCAAAAGTCCGTACCGCAGACGAAGAAAGACTTTCGGATTTTTTTGATGGATGTATGCCCAGAGTTCCTCTTTTTTCTCAATGGCTTCCTCTGTCCGTGCACGGATCAGCATAATGGAAGACACCGTCGTAATGATATCCAGATACTTTACCATATAATTATAGGTTTTTCTGTTGGTGATCTTGGTTGTTGTCAGATAATCAACCATCAGCTTGTTAACCTTAATCTGCTGGTCAACTCTGCCGATCATAACCTTCTCATTGACAGACTGATCTGCCCGTCCTATATAATATCTGTAAAAATTGGTATCAATATAGTAAATCTTCTTCACATACGGAAGCGGATTAAATGCGAAAATATTATCCACATAGAAGGTGTGCTCCGGAAGCTCCAGTCCACAGTCATGCAGCAGCTTTGTACGATAAATAATGGAATGCATCAGAATGTACTGTGTTTTATTAAAATGTCTGACCTGATCCCATGTAAAGATTTCATTTTTCGGCAGTGCATGGCGGAAGGAAACAACCTTTTTCCGCTTTTCGCCCTGCTTTTCATACACATAGTTTGCCAGAAGCATATCTATCTGCTGCCCGCTTGCGACCAGTTCTCTGAGCGCCTGCAGTATCTCATAATAGGATTCCTCTTTGACCCAGTCATCACTATCCACCACCTTGAAAAACAGGCCTGTTGCACCAGCAATACCGGCATTGACGGCAGATCCATGCCCGCCGTTTTGCTTATGGATCACCTTGACGATCGCCGGGTATTTCTGCGCATAGGCATCTGCCATTTCAGCTGTGCGGTCGGTAGAACCGTCATCTACGATCAGGATCTCAACATCTTCTCCCCCTACGAGCAGGGACTCCATACATCTATCCAGATAATCCTGCGAGTTGTAACAGGGTACTGTTATTGTTAAAAGTTTCATACCGTTTTCCCTTCGTATTTTTGTCTATTTTATCTCAAAAAATGTGCATTGCCTAGTACAATATTGAGCCCATCCGTATAGGCTCTGAATGCACTTGGTATCGGATAGACAGCTTCTATCTCCTGAGGCAGGATCAGATGATAATTCTCCTGTTGCCGCTCCTGTGGCCATGCTGCCGCCACACGGATAAGCCAGCCCTGCATATGCCATTCCTTATGTGTAAATATGTGTACACTGTCCTGCATCCGCTCCAGATATAACGGCTCATATCCCAGCTCTTGTACCTGCTGTTTCACTTCTTCGTCTGACAGCCAGCCTTCCGCATTCGGAAATTCATACAAGCCTGCCAGAAGCCCCGTCTTTCCTCTTTTATGGATCAGGATCCGGTCACCGTCACAAAGCAGGAATACCGTCTTTTTCTCTTTCTTCCGCGACTTCTTCGGTGCTTTATACGGTATTTCCTTCAGCCGTTCTTCTTTTCTTGCTACGCATCTGTCCTGCCATGGGCAGCTTTCACATTTCGGCATTCCGTTTGGCAGGCAGACCGTCGCACCAAGCTCCATCATTGCCTGATTCACATCACCCGGTCTGTCCTTTGGCATAATACGCACAAGTGCTTCTTCTGTTTTCTTTTTAAACCGCGGATCCAGAATATCCGAATCATCCCCATACAGTCTGGTAAGAATCCGCAGCACATTCCCATCTACCGCAGGAAGCGGAATCTGAAACGCAATGGAAGCAATCGCTCCCATCGTATAACTGCCGATTCCCGGCAAAGCAAGGATTTCCTTTGCATCAGCCGGCATTTCCCCTCCATATCTCTCTACCAGGATCTGTGCAGCCTTCTGCATATTCCGTACACGATTATAATATCCGAGTCCTTCCCAGAGCTTCAGAAGATAGGATTCTTCTGCACCTGCAAGATCCCGTACAGTCGGCAGTGCCTGCAGAAACCTGTCATAATATGGTTTTACCGCCTCTACTCTTGTCTGCTGCAGCATGATCTCAGACACCCAGATGTTGTAAGGATCTTTTGTCCCACGCCAGGGCAGGATCCGTTTAGCCTCATCATACCACGCAAGAAGCGGTGGAATAATTTCTGTTTCAATCCGGTATTCCTTCATCAGCGCAGCCTTACCCGTTCAAACTTTTCTTTCATTAAAAGACAATTCTTCAGTTCCATGTAGCGCTGCTCCAGATCGCCCGGTTCGATCTCCACATCAATGGCAACTGCCATCGTGTTGATCATATCATCCGTGATACGGTCATGCATAGATGACAGTATATTCAGCCTGTCTTCATAGGAATGCGACTCCAAAAAAGCCAGCACGGAAGGATCCAGTGCAGCATATGCTTTATTTTCTTCATCCATTTCTTCCTTTGCGAGCTCCGTCAGGACCTTATCCGAAACAACAGAAGTGCTGGCGCTTTCTTCTGTTTCCGTCACACCTGCATCTTCTTTTTTCTCTACCTTTTCAAAACGGTATTTCTGCGCTGCATCCGGATATTTAGTATGATCCGTCTCACTCAGGAACATGGCAAGCGGTCTGACATATACTGCATAATCTCCGTACAGTGCCTGATATACTACGACGCGCTCCTTTGTCTCGGAATCGGTTGCCAGCATAAGCACCTGATACTTGTTTCCTTTAAAATGTTTATAAATTTCAAACGGCTTCGGGTCTTCTCTCAAATCTGTCACTCCTTATCAGCTTTTTTCTGTATCAAGTATAACGCACATCCAACCTTTTGTCATGTATTTTAGATCCTGTCTCCAAACTATTCTGTGGTAATTCCTGTCAGTCTGATCTCAAGCCCGATCTGAGGGTTCTGCGCACCGAAAAATTCTGTTGTAAGTGCTTCCTTCAGCTCATTTCTCTCTTTTTCAGTCATGACCGCAAAATGTGCATTATGTATTTCAAGCTGATAAGTACGTCCATCCGCCTCCACAACTCTTGTCATCGTAATACCGCTGTCATAGCATCCGTATGCATCCAGGATTTTGCGGCAATCTTTCCGGTATTGCTTTTCCTGTTCCTGATAATAGGCTGTGTTTGTGAAAGCAGCATCTGCTTCCCTGCTCTGCACATGAATGGAAAATAAGAGCGAAAGCACCACCACACAAAGTACAGCGATCATCATCGTTTCTATTCCGTTTTTCATTTTACTTTCTTTTGTATGTCTCATTTTATAAACCCTCCGTTTGCCTGTGATGGTTCTATTGTACTTATATAAAGTCCCATTTATGTCTCTGTTTCAGTTTTCTGTACAAATCATTTACCATTTTTCTCTTTCCGCTTTGGCTTTTCTTTCCTGTTACGAATGAGCCGGCTCTATCGTTCTTCGCAGTCCGGCTGATTTTGTACTATTTGTACATTTACATTTATAACGGGAAGTGCTATTTTTAATGCGTTTGCTGTATCGCGGCAGACGTATTTTTTGAACTTATGAGGAGAATGAAAATGAATAAGGAAAAACTCAAACCCAAGCTTTTCAGTGTGATGAAAACTTACACGAAAGAACAATTTCTGAAAGACGTTGTGGCAGGTATTATCGTTGCGATCATTGCACTTCCCCTGTCTATCGCGCTTGCCCTTGCTTCCGGTGTCGGTCCGGAGGAAGGTATCTACACAGCCATTATCGCAGGCTTTCTGATCTCGTTTTTAGGCGGAAGCCGTGTCCAGATCGCCGGACCTACCGCAGCCTTTGCAACGATCGTTGCGGGGATCGTCGCCAAAAACGGAATGGATGGTCTTGTTGTCGCTACCCTGATCGCAGGCGTTCTGCTGATCCTAATGGGTGTATTCAGACTTGGCAGTCTGATCCGTTTTATCCCATTTACCATTACAACCGGTTTTACGGCAGGTATTGCTGTCACGATCGTGATCGGGCAGTTAAAGGACTTTTTCGGTCTGACCTATGCTGCAGATGTAAAGCCGATCGAGACAGTCGATAAGATGAAAGCGGTCTGCCGTTATTTCAACACGATCAATATGCAGGCACTGCTCGTCGGTCTGATCTGCCTTGCGATCCTGATCCTCTGGCCGCTCGTATCCGAAAAGATCCCGGGCTCTCTGATCGCTGTTATCGTCGGTATCGTACTGGTAAAATGTCTGCATATGAAGGTAAATACGATCGGCGATCTGTATACGATCAGTTCAAGTCTTCCGCATTTCCGTTTCCCACATTTAAGCCTTGCCATTATCCAAAGTGAAATGTCAGACGGATTTACGATCGCGATCCTTGCAGCCATTGAATCACTTTTGTCCTGCGTTGTCGCTGACAGTATGATCAATTCCAAGCACCGCTCCAATATGGAGCTGATCGCACAGGGTGTCGGTAATATCGGCTCTGTTTTATTCGGCGGTATCCCTGCTACAGGTGCCATTGCCAGAACGGCTGCCAACATCAAGAACGGCGGACGTACCCCGATCGCCGGTATGGTACATTCCGTTGTACTTCTGCTCGTACTTGTTGTACTGATGCCTTATGCAGCCCTCATCCCCATGCCTGCCATTGCAGCGATCCTGTTCATGGTTGCTTACAATATGTGTGGCTGGCGTACCTTTGTCCATCTATGCAAAACAGCACCTAAGAGTGATATCATCGTCCTGACCGCTACTTTTGTACTGACAGTCGTATTTGATCTGGTTGTTGCCATCGAAATCGGTATGATCGCAGCCTGCCTGCTCTTCATCAAGCGTATGAGCGAAGAAGCCGAAGTAAAAGGATGGGTTTACTATGACGAAAAAGAAGAAGATCCGGATTCCATCGATCACAAGACAGTACCGCATCAGGTGCGTGTCTATGAGATCTCCGGTCCGATGTTCTTCGGTGTTGCGGAACGTATCGCCGAGATCACGTTAAAGGACTTCACCAAATGTCTTGTTATCCGTATGCGCGGCGTTCCGGCACTTGATGCAACTGCAATGCGTTCCCTGGAACAGCTTTACGACCGCTGTCAGAAAAGTGGTGTACAGCTTGTTTTCTCCCATGTCAACGAACAGCCGCTGAGAACAATGGAAAAAGACGGTTTTATCGAAGAAGTCGGAAAAGAAAACTTCTGTGCCCATATCGATGATGCACTCAAAAGAGCTGCACAGATTGCAGCCTCAAACTAACTTTTCCATAAGAATATTTCATTGTATTTTGTATACATTGTGCTAAAATGTATATATAAACGTCATTTTGTCAAAAAGGAGAATTTCATATGGTAAAAGGCAAGGGGAAACAGATCTGCATGATCCTGGCACTTATCGGACTGCTCACAGGCTGTGGCAGTCAAAGCAAGGTTCCGGATGATTATGCGACCAATGAAGGCTATCAGACCGAAAAGGCAGATGCCAAAGCTGACACGGAAACAAATACGGCAGAAACAACCGCGGCTGCTGCAGGCATTGCAAAAGAAGACATCAAAGTCGGGGTTCTGTACATATCCGATCCCGCCGAAGGAAGCGGCTATTCCTACACGCATGATCTTGGCATTCAGGGAATGCAGGAAAATCTCGGGCTGTCCTCCGATCAGATTGTGCGCAAGATCGTAGACGACAGTGATGCACAGGCAACTGAGGCATCCATCAGGGAATGCATTGATGAGGGCTGCAATGTCATCTTTTCAACAAGCTGGGGATATATGGAAACAACCGCTGCCATGGCAGAGGAATATCCCGATATCTATTTTTCACACGGTACAGGTTACAAGTCCAACGGCAAAAACTTCAATAATTATTTCGGCCGTATCTATCAGGCACGTTATTTAAGCGGTATTGTCGCCGGTATGAATACAAAGAGCAACCTGATCGGTTATGTTGCTGCACAGGACTCATCCAATTCAGAGGTAACGGGCGGTATCGATGCATTCGCGATCGGTGTTGCCAGTGTTAATCCTGATGCAAAGATCAATGTCATCATAACAAACAGCTGGTATGATCCGGAAAAAGAAGAAGCTGCTTCCAGACAGCTGCTGGACATGGGCTGTGATGTCATGGCACAGCACTGCGATACAGCTTATCCGCAGACGCTGGCACAGGAACGCGGTGTTTACGGTATCGGCTATAATTCAGATATGAGCAAAGAAACGCCGGATTCCTGCCTGACAAGTGTCATCTGGAATTGGAGTGCTTACTATACCTCCGCTGTCAAAAGTATTATCGATGGCAGCTGGGATGGCAGCAACTACTACGGCGGTATGGCAGAAGGACTTGTGGGAATCACAAATCTGGCTTCCTTTGCCGCAGAGGGAACACAGGAAAAAGTCGATGAAGCAACTGCTGCGATCTTAAGCGGACAGAGCAATGTGTTTGACGGCGTTATGACAACAAATACCGGAGAAACGATCGGTCAGGAAGGCTCCACCTTAGACGACGCCACGATCACCGGCGGAATCAACTGGTACTATCACAATGTCGTGATCGTTGAATAAGGAGGGGAATCCATGAAACTGACAATCCGAAAAAAAATTTTACTTTGTTCCTTACTTCCGCTTCTGCTTCTGGGACTGATCATCATTGCACTGGCTTCTACCATTGTCAAGCAGTCGATCATCGATCAGGTGGAAAACTCCCTGAAAGGAACGGCTATTGCCACACAGGCGGCTTACGACCAGAATGCAGGCTCTTACCTACAAGCTGAAAATGGCGATATCTGGAAGGGCAGCTACAATATTTCCCAGTCCGAGACGCTGGTGGATACGATCAAAAAAGAATCCGGTATGGATGTTACTTTCTTCTACGGAACAGAACGTATCATGACATCCGCTTTGGATAAAAACGGGGACAGGATCTTAGGCAGCCCTGCAGGTGATGTTGTGGCGGAAAAGGTTCTGAAAAAAGGAGAAGGCTATTTCAGCGACAATATTTCCATGGATGGCACGATCTATTACGGCTATTACACACCGGTCTATCAGAAGGATGATACTTCCGCTCCGATCGGTATGGTGTTTGCCGGTATTGAAAAGCAGCCGACTTATCACAGCATCCTCAATATTTTAAATACGATCATTGTCATCGTCATCATTGCCATTGTATTTTGTACGATCATCGTACAGGTGAGCGCCACTTCTATGACAAGGGCGCTCAACCGCAGTATCGCATGCGTAAAAGAGGTATCCGCGGGTAACCTTGCAGTAACTTTCGATCAGAAAACACTCTCCCGCTCCGATGAGATCGGCGATCTGACAAAGGCGGTGCAGATGCTGCAGACAGAGCTTTTAAATATCATTCAGGGTATCAAAGAAACAACTGATACCTTGGTTGCTTCCTCCGATACATTAGAGCAGACCTCTCATCAGACCTACACCACGATCCATACAGTACAGCAGACCGTTTCCGATATCACAGATGGCGCCAATACACAGGCAGGCGGTGCAAAGAACGCCTCTGCAAGCGCACAGCACATGGGAAATCTCATCATTGAGACCGGAAAAGAAGCCGATGAACTGAATGACAGCGCAGACTCCATGAAGCTGTCCAGTGATAAGGCAGCACAGACGATCGAGGCACTGAAAGAGATCAGTGAGAAGGTAAAAGAAGCGATTTCCGTTATTTCCGAGCAGACAACCCAGACAAATGAATCCGCACAGAATATTCGGAAGGCTTCCCAGTTTATTTCCGAAATCGCATCCGAAACCAATCTGCTCTCCCTAAATGCGAGCATTGAGGCGGCAAGAGCCGGAGAAGCAGGCAAAGGCTTTGCGGTTGTTGCGTCCCAGATCCAGAATCTGGCAGAGCAGTCCAATACAGCAAGCGGCAACATTGAAAAGATCGTCAGCGCTCTGATCGACAATTCCGAGAAGGTAGTCGACACCATGACGCAGACACAGGATATCATCAGCCGGCAGAATGAACATATCGACAGCACGGAACATACGGTAAACGGTGTCATCAATGAACTGGAGACATCTATCACAAAGATCCGCAGCATCGAGCAGAAAGCCAAGGAACTGGAGCAGGCAAGAGGTGAGATCATCGAAGCTATTGATTCCCTCTCTGTTATCGCCCAGCAGAATGTGGATGGGACAGCCCAGACCAGCGCCGCGATCACCGAAATGGCTGACAGCTTCCAGGTTATCGAAGATTCTACGGAAAATCTGCGAAGTACAGCAGATATGCTGGCACAGAACATCAGTAATTTTGTTCTGCCGGATACAGAAAACTAAAAACAGCGCCCACTGTAAATACAGTGGGCGTGTTTTATTATGGCTGCATCAGCCTCTCATTTGCTATTGTAAAGTATACTCATTATCTCAGCTTCTGTTCGATCTCATTTTCGATCTTCTCTACGAACTCATCAACAGGCATTGTTGTTGTTTCAGCCTGTCCATGCAGTCTGTAAGAAACAGTCTGATTTTCCATTTCGTTAAAGCCGATCACCAAAAGGTACGGAACCTTTTCAATCTGTCCTTCACGCATACGATAGCCAAGCTTTTCGGATCTGTCATCCAGCTCTACTCTCACATACTTGTCATCCAGTTTTTCCTGAACAGATTTGGCATAAGCCATCAGCTCTTCATTGTCTGTCTTAACAGGCATGATCCTTACCTGTACAGGTGCCAGCCATGTCGGCAGGTTACCCTTTGTTTCCTCTAAGATATATGCCATGAATCTGTCAAGAGATCCGAGGATCGCTCTGTGCAGTACAACCGGTGTCTTCTTCTCTCCATCTTTGTCAATATAAGACAGATTAAACTTAGCCGGCAGACAGAAGTCAAGCTGACAGGTAGAAAGCGTATATTCATTACCGACAGCAGGCTTTACGTTAACATCCAGCTTCGGGCCGTAGAAAGCAGCTTCACCGATCTCCTCTGTATATTCGATTCCGATACTGTTCATAACATCACGCAGGGCATTCTCTGCTGTATTCCACATTTCATCATCATCATGATATTTCTCTTTGTTCTCCGGATCACGCAGGGACAGTACACAACGGTAATCTGTAATACCGAAATCCTTGTATGTGCTGAAGATCAGGTCTACTACTCTTGTAAACTCTTCCTTGATCTGTTCCGGTGTTACAAACAGATGGGCATCATTCTGGCAGAAATGTCTGCCTCTTTCAATACCCTTTAATGTACCGCTTGCTTCAAAACGGAAGTCATGTGCGATTTCACCGATACGGATCGGCAGATCTTTATAGGAATGCATTCTGTTTGCATAGATCATCATATGATGCGGGCAGTTCATCGGACGGAGCACAAAGGATTCTCCTTCCACTTCCATAGCCGGGAACATATTCTCCTTGTAGTGATCCCAGTGACCGGATGTCTTATACAGATTGACTGTTCCGACACATGGTGTCATAACATGCAGATAACCAAGCTTTCTTTCTTTTTCTTTGATATAATTTTCAAGTTCCTGCCAGATCGTATAGCCCTTTGGTAAGAACATCGGTAAGCCACGGCCAACCAGATCGTCTACCATGAACAGGTTCATGTCTTTACCGATCTTTCTGTGGTCTCTTTCCTTCGCTTCCTCTAACAGTCTTAAATGATCTTCCAGTTCTTCCGGTGTCGGGAAACATACACCGTAAATTCTCTGCAGCACCTTGTTCTTACTGTCGCCCTTCCAGTAAGCACCGGAATGTCTGATCAGCTTAAAGTTACGGCAAAGCTTTACATTTTCTACGTGCGGTCCACGGCAGAGATCCGTGAAATCCCCCTGCTCATAGCATGTGATATTTCCATCTTCCAGACCGTCGATCAGATCCAGCTTGTACTCATCATCCTTGAACATTTCCTTTGCTTCTTCTTTGGAGATTTCCTTACGGACGATTCTCTTACCGGATTTGCAGACCTTTTTCATTTCCTTTTCGATCTTCTCGATATCTTCATCGCGGATGACAGCATCTCCAAGATCCACATCATAGTAGAAGCCCTCTGCTACAACAGGTCCTACCCAGAATTTTGCCTGTGGATACAAATGCTTGATCGCCTGTGCCATCACATGGGCACAGGAATGGTTAAGTGTCTTCAGCTCTTCGTTTTCTTTAAAGTTTACCATTTTCGTTTCCTTTCCTGATTCTGAACCGTATGCTTTGCTGTCGCTTGGTTTCTTTCCTCTTTCAGACTCGAAAATCCTGCCAGCTTCGCTGTCAGCCGTGCTTCGCACTTATGATTTTCTCGTTGTACGCTCGGCGAAACCAAATGCCAGCTTCGCCGTCGCTTGGTTTCTTTCCTCGCTACAAATAAACACCCTTTGATACGCATACACGCATCTAAGGGTGCTCTCACACGGTTCCACCTTATTTTTTACTCTTTGCTTATAACGCAGCTACACGGTGACGCTTCGACAAATGTCTTCTGCGCACAGCTCGGGAGTGGTCTTCATACAGGCTCTGCATAAGCAGCTTCCAGCATCTGCTGCTCTCTCTGAATACGTCCTCTGCACTACTCTCTCCGTCATTGCTTTTCCATTTCAAATGCATTTTACCACGCAGGAAATGTTTTCACAATAGGCTTTTTTATCTTTTTTCTGTTATAATATAGAAAAATATGACAGAAGGAGATAAGACATGAAAAAATTTTTTAATGAATTCAAAGCATTCATCAGTCGTGGCAATGTCATGGACATGGCAGTCGGTATTATCATCGGCGGCGCATTCACCAGCATCGTATCTTCTCTGGTGGAAGATATCATCACACCGATCTTAGGACTTTTCGGAGGCATGAATTTCGACAAGCTGTCCTGGAACATCCTTGGAGAAGTTACCTTAAACTATGGTAAATTCCTGACAGCGATCATCAACTTCCTGATCATGGCATTTGTTGTATTTGTGATCGTCAAAGCGATCAACACCGCTTCCGCCAAACTTGCCGCTTTAGAAAAGAAGCCGGAAGAAGCCAAGACAACCAAGATCTGTCCGATGTGCAGATCTGAAATTTCCATTGAAGCCTGTCGTTGTCCGCAGTGTACTTCTGTTTTAGATGAAACTGAAATGCAGAAACGCAGCGTTCAATAATTCCCTTCATAAATATAGAAAGTCTCAGTTCGTTTATCTGTACTGAGGCTTTTTATTTACAAAATCTATACAATCATGCTTCCCCGATCCTTTGAACCGGGATTCTGATCTCTGTGACAAATTTTTCAGGATCATCCGTCAGGCCATTATCGATCAGCGTGATCTCCCGCGAAAACCCGGTTGCTACCAGCTTATGTTCCTTCATATAGGCAATCAGCTTTTCATAGTGGATCGGTGCTTCCTTATGACTGCCACGGAACCGTATCATCACACAATCCATTTCCGGGAATTCTTCCGTCTCCCCTTCATAAGCATCTTCCTCATCCAGCAGCAAAAATACCCGTTCATAATCTGAAAAGCTGCCTTTTGCAAGGCTTTCCTCTGTGATCCCCACACCGACTTTTCCCAGAAAGACCAGTGTTTCCTTCTGGTTTTCTTCCAGCCTGCGGATCGAATACTCCAGATCCAGATAGGAGCTTAGCTGCAGCTTATCGCGAATCCAGGCAAGCCTTCCTGCCGGTATTTTATCTATTGTGATCTCTTCCAGTGTTGCCTGCAACGCTTCATTTAACCGTTCCAGACGGTGATCGATCTTACGCTCTGCATGCTCCAGCTCCCGTTTCTTTTCCCGGATCATTTCTTTTTGCCAGAGCAGTTTTTCGCGCATCACATCCACATCCCTGTTCTGTAGGAAATCGGCAATCTGAGGCAGCGGCATATCCAGCACACGCAGATAACGGATCGTATTTAAAACCTCAAGCTGCCTTGCACTATAATACCGATAGCCTGTTTTCCTGTCCACATATTCGGGTGTCAGTAAGCCCGCCTGCTCATAATGCCGCAGAGTTCCCATACTGACATGCAGCATTTTTGCCACTTCTCCGATTTTAAACAGTTTCGTTTCTTCCATAAATGACCTTCCTTTTCTTCAGCCAGATAAAGAACACAATACAGATGAGTGCAGATAAAAGAGACCCCACCGGCGCTGACATTCCCATCGGGAACAATGTGTCCGGGAACCATTTCGAGGTAAAATATGCCCCGGGAATACGCACCAGTACAATCGCAAGCACATTGTGGATAAACCCAATATAGGACAGTCCGTAAGCACAGAAATAACCGGTAAAGCAGAAATGGAACCCTGCCAGAAATGCATCCCAGATATAAGCACGCAGATATTGACTGCCCAGTACGATCACAACCGCATCTTTTGTGAAAAATCCCAGAATATATTCTGCCGCCACTTCTGTCACAAGCCCGATCAAAATGCCGTATACACTTGTTATCAGCATTGCCGTATACAAAGTCTTTGCCGCCCTGTCATGCTTGTCTGCACCAATATTCTGCGCCGCAAGTGCCGATACCGTTGCCAGCATGGAAGACGGTACGATAAATGCCGCGCTGATAAATTTCTCAACAATACCGACCGCTGCCGCTGGATTTAAGCCGCGCTGGTTTGCAATGATCGTGATAACGATAAATGCCACCTGGATAAAGCCATCCTGCAACGCGACCGGAACGCCGATAGAAAGCAGCATTTTCATGACAGACACCTGCGGCTTGAAATCCTTCTTTGTCAAATGAACACCGATCTGCTTTTTGTGGATCGCTATAAGCGAGATCGCGACACTGATGGTCTGTGCCAGTGTCGTACCAAGTGCGGCTCCGACAGGTCCCATGGACATGACACCAATAAACAGATAGTCCAGTCCGATATTTGCCACGCACGCAACCGCAACAAAATACATCGGGCTTTTGGAATCTCCGAGCCCGCGGAAGATCGCGCTGATGATATTATAGGCTGTAATAAACGGAATCCCGATAAAGCAGACGAACAAATACTGTATTGTTCCCTGCACCGCTTCCTGTGGCGTACTGATCAGCGCGACGATAGGCTTTAACAAAAGCAGTAAGCCTAGGGTAAATACAACAGAAACGATCATAAACAGCGTCACGGTATTACCGATCGCCAGTGATGCCTCATCTGTTTTTTTCGCTCCGATGGCACGTCCCACCGTGACCGTTGTTCCCATGGCAAGCCCGACGATGATGACCGTCAACATATGCATTACCTGACTGCCGATCGATACTGCCGTTGTTGCTGCCACACCGTTAAACTGCCCGATAATATACAGATCTGCCATTCCGTACAATGTCTGCAAAAAATACGACAGCAGATATGGCAGAGCAAAATATAAAATTGTCTGAAAGACATTTCCTGTGGTTAGATCTTTTTTCATCTTCATTCCTCCCACACGAATATTAAACCTTACAATTATTGCAAGGTCAAGCTTTCATTTTATAAAAATCTTAAAGATTCCTTAAAGCTGTCTTTCATCTTATACGGTATTGTATGAGAAAAGAAGGTAAGGACATGGCAGGAAGAAAAAGGAAAAAGAAACGCAACCGATACAGAAAACATATCATAATCTGGATTCTGCTGCTCCTTGTGACAGCCCATTTCTGCGGCGGTAAGCTGCAGCAGACACTTCATAAAATGCCCGGTGAAACAGACTGGGAACTGATCGTCGTCAATAAATGGAATACGATCCCGGATGGATATCAGACAGAACTGACTACATTATCAAATGGAAAACAGGTAGACAGCCGGATCTACCCCGCGCTGCAGGATCTGTTTGATGCCATGCGGGCAGACGGCATTTATCCGATCGTCCGGGAAGGTTACCGCACTACAACCGATCAGCAATCCATTCTGGATGATAAGATCAAGGCCTATGAACAGGAAGGACTCAGCAGTCTTCTGGCGAAAAAGATGGCATCGGAATGGGTCGCTGCGCCCGGTACAAGCGAGCACCAGCTTGGGATTGCTGTCGATATCAATGCGGACAAGACAAAATCCACCAATGATGAAGTCTACACATGGCTGGCAGAACATGCCTGGGAATACGGCTTTATCCTGCGCTATCCCAAGGATAAAGAAAATGTGACCGGAACCGGCTATGAACCTTGGCATTACCGCTATGTTGGAAAAGAAGCTGCAAAGGAGATCTGGCAGGAAGGCTGCTGTCTGGAAGAATATGTCACACAAAACTAAAGAGTGTGCCATCGCATAGCTGCAAAGCCGATCAGATCCGCAAGTGCCCATCCGATTGGAACGAAAACCCAGATGCCTGTTACGCCAATCTGTGGGATCAGCAGAAAGGACATAAAAACGCTCCGCCGCATGCTATCCTGCGCACGTTTTCCGTATTGCATGGAGATTGCGACACCGCTTCCCATACACAGTCCCAGCAGGATAGAAGTCAGAAAGACCATCAGTGTATAAGAAGATCCGACTGCTGCCAGCGCATCCGCTCCCAGAACGCTACCTGCCACCCATGTGTCGGCGTATTGTACCTCTGCTGCAGCAGATTGCCTGACATGAGTGGCAGGGAAATTTTATGCTTTTGTCGTAATGAATCCACTTGCAAGATCCTTCGTAAGTATCCTTATTTCGTTAATTCCGTGATAACCTCGTTGATCACCTTACCGTCCGCTTTGCCTTTCAGATGCGGCATAACCGTCTTCATGATCTGACCTTTATTTTTTGTTGCAAGCACTTCTGCAAACTGCTCTGTCACGATCTTCTGAACTTCTTCTTTGGAAAGAAGCTTCGGTGCATACTCCTGCATGATATCATGACGCTTCTGGTACTCTGCGATCAGCTCTGTTCTGTCCTTCGGGCAGGTATCGATCTGCTCCTGTACAGTCTTCAGTTCTTTTAAGATCGTGCTGTTTACCATATCTTCCGGGATCGCGTCTCTGCAGCCTGCATCGATCGCATTTTTCTTCACTGCGGAAACCAGAGAAGAGATTGCGTCCTTTCTTTCCTTGTCATGCGCCTTCATGGCAGCCATCATATCTTTTTGTAATTGTTCGATCGTCATTTTGTTTTACCTCCTGCTTTCAGCCATTATGCATGGCTTCTTCTTATTTCACTTGTGAAACAAATCTGCATCCATATCAAGTATACGCCTGATCGGCTGCATTGAACAGGGGCTTTTTGCTCCTATTTGCCTATCTTTTTCTTAAATACATAGTAATGGATCCCATAGACAAGAAAGATCACGCAATATAAAACAAATAATGCAATATACGTAATACCCATCACAGGATGTGTATCCAGTGTGGAAAAGTGCATCCAGAATTGCGGAAGTATAATAGCGGTAAATATGACAAACAGCGGAAGCAGTCTGCCAAGGGCGATCCGCTTCATCATATCCAGTCTCGATGCATCATCACAGAAAATACTTTTCTCTTCAGTCCCCTGAAACGCTGCTGCAGGCTTGCAGAAATAGCTGTAATCTACAAAATCGAATAAATAGTTCCAGCCACAGTCTGCAAACATCTGTACATATTCCTCTTTGTTGGCTGCGCTGTCTCTGTTGTAATCCAGTTGATAAACGACATCCTCCGGCTCACATGCTTCAAAGGTATAAAAGCCCGGAAATCTGATCGATGTAATCTTCCAGCCGCTCTGATGCATCCTGCGCAGATAAGCTGCCTCTTTTTCATACTGTGATATTGTAAAAATCTTGAATTCTGTCTTCTTCTCTTTCATGATAATGCCTCCCTCGCATTCTGATACAACCGTTCGATCCGCTTCAGTTCCAGTTCCAGGACCTCTGTTCCGAGGTCTGTGATCCGGTAGATCTTTCGCTTCTCCTCCTCGGCGATACAGCGGATCAGTCCGTCTTTTTCCATCTTGGATAGACTGCCATACATCGTCCCCGGAGCCAGTACGATTTCTCCATTTGTCATATTTCGCACCTCCTGCACAATTCCATAGCCATGATTTGGCTGGCGCAGACACAGCAAAATATAAAATCCTGTTTCCGTCATCGGAACATATACTTTTTTAATATGTGCGTCCATAGTAATCCTTTCCTACGATATTTCGCATTGTGATGTATCGCACTTCGATATAACTACTATATCGCACTACGATATAAATGTCAACATCTTTTTAGAATATTTTCTTTTCAATGATCTTTACACTAAAGCTATAGGAAACAGCCAGCCCCAACAGCGACAGTACAATAATACAGACTGTCATTATCACACCGTGCTGTGCCATTTTACCAAACATCTGTTTCAACGCTTCCAGTCTGCCGGCTTCTGACAGAGCGTTCAGAACCGCAATCACTGCAAAGATCAGACCACCGACCGCAGCCCATACCAGTTTTCCTTTTTCCTGTCCAAAGCGGAGAACAAGCGGTATCATAAAATCTACAAAAATAAGAGATACAGGCAGAATCGCAAGTACACTGACCATTGTTTCCATTCTGAATAATATTCTGCCCTGTAATGCATATATCAGAGCCTCCAGCAGAGTACCCAGGAGCCAGAAAAACAGAAACAGTAACAGATTGCCTGCATATTTGCTTCTGACATACGTTTTTCTTGTGACAGGCAGTGTCAGCAAAAAAGTGATGCCATTTCCATACTCGTCATAGGACAAGGTTGTATTTGCCATAAGTGCCGCAAAGAAGGTGAGATAACCAATGATAACCCCCTGATTATCCTGCATTGCAAAATTCATACAGATCGCAATAAGTAACATTAGCAGAAAGGTCTTTTTCTGCAGCATCAACAGTTTATAATCTTTTATCAATAATCCTTTCATTCTCGGCCTCCGTTCATCATCAGGATCAGTTCATCAATGCTTCCGTTTTCCATGACCAGATCCGGTTCATTTTCACGGTAATACTGTTTCTTGTCTGTCAGACACGCGTAACCGTAACTTTCCTTTTTACTGCGCAGAATGTACTGCTTATCCAGAGTCTCATACTTTTCTGCCGGTACTTTCAAAAGGGCATATTCGGAGAGAAGCACATCCGTATCCTCGTGCATGATGATCTTTCCGTCCCGGATCAGATACAGATCATCACAGAGGCTTTCCAGATCTGTGGCAATATGCGAACTGATCAGAACCCCCGCCTGCTCATGTGCCGTCATATACTCCCGGATCATGGCGAGCACTTCTTCTCTGGCTACCACATCCAGCCCGACTGTCGGCTCATCTATAAAATTGGGCATCCCTCTCCCAGCCCTCTAAAACACTGGCTTTAACGTCAGAGACACGAGTGTATCGTGTTCACTATTATTCTCAAAGCGTTAGCTCTACTCCTTCTTGTTCCAGTGCAGCACTCAACTGTTTTGCATAAGTCACCTGTCCACACTTTTTCATTCCATATAAGATTCTTAAACATATATTTCTTTGTTTTAGTTTTCTTATGAGATATGTTCCGTCAAACGCCTTAGAGACTATGTCATCATGAACCTCTTCCAAATGTTCAACCGCTAAGAAACTATTACTCATCTCACTAAAACATAATAGTGTATTTAATGTATTCATAGAAATGCTGGATAAATATTTTTTCAAAATCTCCCCATTCTTTTGTATTTTGCGTAAATCGAACCCTATCTCTTTACCCTTGTTGTCAGATTTACTTTTCTCAGAATAGTATCTAACCAATGAAGCGTATTCTTTTAATTCATTTTCTGTAATTGACCCGAATACTTTCTCGCATCCAATATTTACCGAAAACTCTCTATTTTCCTTAATTAGATTTACAGCATCTGAAAATTCTTTACTTCCGAGATGATATTCTTGCTTAATCTCATCTTTGACTTCTTTGAATTTCTCTGTTCTCCATTCTTCATATACAGGAAGCCGCTTCGAAATATCCCATATATCTGCTCTCGACAAGCTCTTGGTAAATGTTCCTAGCGAATATTCAAAGATACAATTATCCAGAAAATATATCAAATCATCAAATTTTTTCATTACTTCCTTAAATTCTGTTTCTAACAATTCAATACTTACATGAGAAATTTTGTTTTTTATCATATGTGGTTCATCTTCTTTATTTAGTTCATATTTGAAGGCATCCCCCTCTTCATCGAAATAATAAAAGTAAATCATATCTTCTATATTCTCAAAATATGCAGGAATTCTTCTGTCAATATTCTTCTTATCACATGCTAATTTATATAGGCATTCAATACTATGCGTGTGTAATTCTTTTTTTCTTTCCTTTAAGACTTCCTCAGAATAACATATCCCTTTCTTTTCCTCTATTCGCCATAACATTTTTATGACAATCTTCAAAGATAGCTCAATGCTGTGTCTGGCGTTATAAACGATAGGATATACTAACAGATCTTCAACTTCGGAACCTGTTTTCAATGATTCCGTCAGAAGTTCAACGGTACGCTTGAACCCATTTCTTATATCCTCATCGGTAGTTCCCCCATTGTCACCTACGCATGCAATAATTGTATCTTCTTCATGAAATTCAAACGGATTTTCCATCTTCTATCATCCTCTTTCTTCGAATTTAACTTATCGATAAGTATATCATAAATACAATTTATGCACACCTTTTGTTATCTACACTTTTATATTCCAACCACAACAACCGGGAAATTCTTCCCGGTCGTTGCAGATTATTTTCTAATTCAGATTATAAAGTTTTTAATACGTTCAGGTCTTTCTTGTTTAAGGCTTTTCTCAATCTTACATTTTCTTTTTTCATTTGCTCTTTTTCACGTTTCAGCTCCCGGATCTGTTCTTCTAATACATTGATCCGATTCTTCAGTACAATGTCACCTATGTATCTTTTGGGGTCTATCATTCCTGCCTGCTGCTCCAGAGCACGATCCATTTCTTTTCTGACCGTTTCATTCTTATAAAAGAATCCTCTGGACAATCCTGTCCTCTTTGTCAGTTTTGGGACCGTCACTTTTTCCCGTTCTGTCAGCATCTGCCGGATTTCTGTCACTGCCCTGTTTACTTTTTCTTCACTGGCTTTTTTATTGCAGGCTATCATCGAATCGTATTTGTTCATATTCTTCCTCCCATCCTTCCAGACATTCCAGTACCATCTTAGATAATCGGTTTCTTGTTTTTCGTGTATCATCTGCCAGTATTTTGTTGCTCATCTTTCTGTAATACTTTACATTTCTCAGGCTTCTATGCCCCAGTAGTCTTGCGATTGTCCAGTCATCCACATGCATCTCGGCAAGCTTCATGCCATAAATATGCCGATACATGTGAGAACCGAATCCAAAATATTCTCCCTTATCATCTCGGAGATTTTCCTGATATATTTTATCTGTAATTTTTTGCTGGACTGTAGCATATTTCATTGGTTTTGAAGGATCACTTAAACTTGTAAAAATGTATTTACCTTTTCCGTGCTCCTTTTCTCTGTATCGAATCGCTTCCTTTATTAAGGCAGCCAGTTCCTGACTAATCGGTTTTTCATAAAAATGTGTTTTCATTTGGTGAATCTGTATTATGGTTTCACCGTCTTTTTCAATCAGGCAGTCTGTCCTGAGTGTCAGTGTATCTGACATTCTTGTTCCAAGCATTTGATGAATAAGCATAAGTCTCGCCGTCTGCACATCCACTTTCGTAAGGAAAGCATTAAATCGCTTTAATTCCTGATCGGAATAAATTTTGATTTCTCCCCTTATATCTGGTGGAATATCCCGATTCAAAATTAAATCCTTTACCTGCGGATATTGATAGACGTCAGCTACCATATTCAGCAATGCCCGCAGTCTCGTCAGCTCCGCCCGATATCTTTTTGTCCCGGTATCTTCTGTTTTCATGTATATCAAATACTCTTCCATGATTTTCCTGTCCAGCTTTGAGCAGGAATCTACTTCTTTATTGTTTTCCTTCAGATATCTTGAAAACCTTCGAATGGCAGTCATTTCTTTTTTTACAGTACCGATGCTTTCTGTTTTCAGTTGAAAATAAATTGCCTTTTTTACTTCCTCTCTGAGATCCTGTTGGGAGATTTCCTTAAAATTTATAATTCTGGTCGTGCGCGTCAGATCCTGTTTCACTTGTATATCAAGTTTTTCAAGTTGCCAGACATCCTTTGTCATCTCATCTACATCAGCATCTCTTAAATCAAGGAAATAATCTATTAATCGGTCAATATAGTGTAATGTCTTTGCCTGTGATACCGTTTTATTCCCACAATGGGATTTTGAAATTTCTGTTAGGGGCAATCCCTGCTGTAAAAGCCATATTTTCATCTGCTGCTTCCATTTTTCTTTGTCCCAGTCCAAAAAACTTTCCGGTCTGTCTCTTCTGGTTTGCAGCATTTTACATAAATGATGGTAAAATCTTCTCTCAGTATAAAATTTTTCCGCCCCAAGCTGTTGTCCTCTGTATTTCAGGAACTTCCTCATTTCTTTCTGCATCTGTACAGACGGCAGTAAATCAAGGTCATACGAAGGTTCTGTTCCCATTCGTATTTTTGAAATTTCACTTGCTTTCTCATAGGAGTCCAATTTTTTTATGTAAAATTTATTTTCCACGTTTGCACTTCTTGATTCCTGATGCCAGGCTGTTTTCTCCTTTCTTGAAAAACTCCTGATTCGCTGCTGAAATTTTCTTTGGCATAAAATCCACATACTGCTGTGTCATCTCTTCATAATCATGTCCCAGATAGTCCCGGATACTCTGAAGAGGGACTTCATCATCATATAACAGAGTCGCTATCGTATGGCGGAAATCATGTGATTTAAAATCATACCCTTTGAAAATATCCTGCCTCTTATTAAACAGTTCTTTCATTTGCCACTTAAACGAACCATACTGATATGCCCCTCCCCGTTTGTTTTGAAAAACATAATCCTCACTTCCAATATGATATTTTTCCAAATATCTTTTCATAATCTTATAAAGAACATCTGGAATCGGTACTCTTTTGTATGTTCGCATTTTCATCTGATAAACCTGTATCCACGCATCTCTTCCCTGCCAGGAATAAGCATCCCCTTTCAGGGTGCATACTTCACTGATCCTTAGTCCAATCAGCATAGAATGTAAAAGGATCAATCTTGGAATTTCAGGGAAATTTTTTAATTCTCTCAGAATCCTCTCATATATTTCCATCTCTACGCTTCGGTTATTATGACAATGTATTTCTTTTTTCAAATAATACTCATAACGAAATGGTATCCTGTCTATGATTTCTTTCGTCTGCAGATATTCATATAGCTGATAGATTGCTATAACAATATCATTAAAATAAGAAGCTTCTTTTAACTCAATTATCTGGAAATATTTTTTTATTTCGGTTTCTGATGCAAGTTTCAGCTCCATCGCGGTTTCTTTTTCCATCCACATGACAAATGCCAGAATCCTGTAGAATTCGGCTTGTATGCCACTCATTGCCAAATGTGTAACACCCAGACAGTATTTCATGTATTCCTGCAAAATTTCCCGGTTCTCTCTTTTTTCTATGCCCATAAAGGAAAATTTTTTCACAGGATTGGATGGGTTGACTCTATATTGTTCCAGATGCAGTCTTTCCAAATACCAGACTGTTGAATCCCATAAAATATTCTTGGCATGGCAGAAAAGATATTTCTGACATTCTCGGAGTTCTCTTTCTGCAAGCTCTTTTGCATATGCCGTATCTGCATATTTTTCAAGTTTATCGGCCTGTACCTGTGTAATATATCTTAAATCCTCAATATGTTCCTGCATACAAAATTGATATACCACCTTCAAACCGTTTAACCGCATTGTGCATTCTCTCAGCATTATGTCACGCAGTACGACATCTTCGATAATTTCTAAAAGCTGACGCTTGCATAGCTCTGAGCCGTTTACACGAAAATCCCAAACTAATTTATCAATGGCAACTTTGCAGTCATATCTTTCTGCGATTGCCGGATTTGGGTGATATGGTAAAAAGAGCAGTTCGTGGATTAAATCTGTATTCTTTGCTATCTCCTGCTTTCCTTTTAACGTATTGGCATGCTTTCTGATTGCATATAATTTTGCCTTATCCATTCCACGTAAATAACTGCGTACTGCTGAATCAGAATAAGTGCTTTTCAGATATTTCCGATAATCCACTCTAAGCTCATAATCGATGTCTGCTATATGCCACACTTCATTTTTTACCAAGTATGCTTTCAGACAGCCTTTTCCAGAGTTGCTGTCCATGCTTTCATCTAATTCCCGGCTCAGTTCTTCTATCTTCTTTTCCCGTTCTTCACTTGATGTCCATTGTTCTTCCGGCTCCCAAGCAAACACCCTTCTTGCCGGCATCTATCTTCACCTCCTGCTTTCCAAAAACTGTTCTACTCCGTAAAGTTTGGAATATCGGCGGTAAAATTCCTGACTTGCTGTTTTCAGCTTGTCATCTAAAACATTCAGATATCGTATGGTTGTATCGAGATGCTTGTGTCCCAGTGCCTGGCTGATCATTTCCAGCGGCCAGTCTGCTTCCCACCTCGTATTTGCATAATATCTTCGAAGCATGTGCGGTGTGATCTTGATCCCAGTCTTTTTCTCCATGCGTTCAAACATATCGTAGACGCTGTCTACTCTTAACGGCTTCCCTATGGTATCCCCTTTGATGTTAATAAACAGGTATTCCTGTTTTTGCAGGATGTCCCAGTATTCCCCGATATAATAAAGCAGGAATTCAAAGGTATCATCGCTCACCCGTCCTCTTCGCTCTTCGGCATTTTTTGCTCTTGCATCGTTTTCATTATCATCCCGGAAGTCTACCCGGATCTCATGGTTTTCGTAATCGATGTCTTTGGTATAATCAATTCCCAAAATTTCACCGATGCGGAATCCCAGTTCCGATGTCAGTAAGATCAACACCTGATCCCTGCAGTTTGTACAGGCTTCTAAAATCGTTACGATTTCGTTCCGTTCGGCTGCCCGGACGTTTCGTTCCTCTTCTTTTAAGTATCCTTTAAATGACCGGGAGCGGATGGTTCTTCTGACCCCGATGGCATTTGCCTTTGTGATCGGCTGATTATAGGATAATACCGACAGGCAGGAACCGTTATTTCTGACTACTTCTAAAAAAGAATAAAACCTGAACACTTCTTTTAAGTAAGCGTTACAGGTTTTATTCTGCGGTTCTTTATCCAAATTGTCGGTATGTTTCCCAGCTTTCAGCCATTTCAGATATTCTGCGAAAAAATCATATTGCGTTTCGTAATCCATTCCATAGACATCTTCTGCTTCATGTTCTTCTTCCAGCAGATATTCCCAGTAGTAGGCAAGGGCAAATGCATTTCTCCGTATAGTATTCGGGGAACGGTTTGCCCGCACCTGATGCATTAGATACTTGCTTGGCAGCAACACAATTTCCAGTGTTTCCATATCCCGTATAAAGAAATATTTTACGGAACCTTCTCGCTGCATTTCCACTTTATATCGCTTCATGTTGTCTGCCTCCTTTCCTCTAACGCTATACACAGTATACCCAACTCATGCCAATAAAGCTATCACCAATACCACCAATTCGCTCCAAACCGCCCCTGAAATACCACTAAACTTTTTGTCCTGTCTGCTACCCGGATCTGGGCAGAACCAATAACGCCACGGATGTTCTCAGCTATAGTACCGCTCCACTTTCCGGCTTCGGATAAAATTTTCTACTTCTTCGATCCGTTCTGCCATTTGGCACTTTGGCAGTGCTTCCAGAACATCACTCCGATACCTGCCTTTCTTTGCTGTCCGGTGATCCAAAATGGACACAACGCAGGTGTCCTGCTCCGTGCGGATTGCCCGGCCGAATCCCTGCCGCAGCTTCTTCTGCATATCCGGGACTACGATGGTCTGGATGTAGGATTCCAGGGATCGGTACTGCTCCTTTTGTGCTTCATGGATGGGGTCCGGAACAGAAAATGGCAGTTTTACGATGATGAGAGACGATACCATGTCCCCCGGAAAGTCCACACCTTCCCAGCAGGAGCCGGCTGCGAACAGCACTGCATTCTCCATCTTCTTAAACCGTGCAATCTCTTCCTGGGAGTTTCTCCATACCTGCACCATCGGGAACGGGATCTGATCCCGCAAAAGCTGATGCACATTTCCCATCAGGGTATAAGATGTGAACAGTACCAGCGTATGCCCGTAAGTGGAACACACCAGATCACGGATCTGCCCGGCAAGCTGCTCGGCCTCTTCCCTGCTTCCCTTTTTCATAGGTCTTAAATGCTCCGGGATGTAAAGCAGACAGTTCTCTTTGTAACAGAATGGGGATTCTGCCACACACTCCCGGACGCCCGTTTCTTTTTCCAGCCCGGTCATCTGTCTGGTTCTTGCAAACCCGTTCCCGGCTTTTAAGGTGCCGCTGGTTAAGATCGCCGGAAATCCCCGGCTCCATAAAGTCGCATCCAGATACTTCGGGATCTCCCGGTTGACTGCCATAAAGGTTAAATGTCCCCGGCTGTCCTGCTGTAAAAACAAAATATATCGCTTGTCGTTCTTTAAAAACCATCCGAACAGCTCTTCCATCTCTTCCATCCGCCGAAAGATCCAGTAAGGAATATTCCCGGCAAGCCTTTTGATCATAAGCTGAAGCCTTTCCTGCATCTGGGCTAAGGCTGTGCCAGCTCCCGGCGGAAAATAAAAACTTTCTTTTCCAGCCATGTCCTCTGTGCCATCTTTCCGATGCTTTCGGATCTCCGCCTGAAGTGCAGAAAACCCTTCCATCAGCCGTTTTCCATCCGTGCCTTTATGCTCTCTGCCTAAAAAGTAAGCAATCTCCTGCACATCTTCCCTTCCAATGCTTCTTCCATACATCTGGCTGGCGGCTTCCGGGAGTTTATGGGCCTCATCCACAACCAGAGCCCTGTAATCTGCCAGAAGCGGCCGGTACCCATTTGCCCGGTGCATGGCATCTGCCAGAAGATAATTGTGATTGCAAATCTGTAAAAAAATGTCCTCTTTCCTGGAACTATCCAGATGCTTCTGATAACGGCATTCTACTTTTCCCGGACACTCCCTAGGGCAGAATTTTGGTACGCACACCAGCCTGCGGTCAAAACCGCTCAGGTTATGTACGGAATCTAAATCAAAGTTATGCCGGAGGGACTTCAATGCCTCCATCTGTGCCTGATTTTTATTCTTGTCCCGGACTGCCTCTAATCTCTGGGCCAGCCTGTAATCGCATACAAAATGTTCCTTTCCCTTGCGGACGACTGCTTTTAATTCTCCCTGAAGCAGATCTGCTTTTAACAGTACATCCGATAAGAAAGGAACATATTCCTCTATGATGGCTTTCTGTAAGGCGATACTGGAAGTGGATACCACTACAGACCGCCTGTCACATCCCGAATAACCGGAATGCAGTACACTATATTTCCGCATCAGGATGCAGGCTGTCAGATAGGCATAGGTCTTTCCGATGCCGACGCCTGCATCACAGAGCGTGATTTCATTTTTCATAAGGGCATCCAGCATTTCATGGCAGAGACGGATCTGTTCTTCCCTTACATGAAGCCCGGCTTCCGGGAGAAGCTCCCGAAAGATCTGTTCCACTTCGCCATGTGCCCTTTTCTGATATTCATTTTTATAACACATTACTTCTCCTTGCCAGAAAGCTTATCTTACCGTACCCTTACGGACGGGTCTGGTCGCTTCCGGTGTATTCTGTCCCTGTTCCTGCATTTTCTTTATGGCAGCATTCCCTCTTGCCATCATCCTTCGGATATCCGTCCGGGAAACATTCCATGTCCTTACTTTCTGAGGAGCTTTCCTTACCTGCTCGGACAAATGGCATTCACAGAGTTTCGGATATACCACCATTGCTTCCGGTAATTCCAGCGGATACTCGATCATGGGATGGTACACAATATCCCGGATCACCTGCTCATAACATTCCATCTGCATTCTTGCCGTACTGTCCTGATAGATATTTTTCCCTTTCATGGCACTGTAGACCTGCGATGAGATGTATCCCAACGCTTCAAAACTACAGTACCCATACAGAGTCACGCCGGAAAGGGAATCCGGATCTTTTAAGGCATTCAGATAAACTTCTTTTCCCTGGGCGATCAGCCACATCCGAAAATCGGAAAAACTGTCATCACTGCACCCTGCTTCCATCATAATACCTGCCGCTGTCCATAAGCCGTACTTATAAGCCGCATCCCGGTAACTGTAAACAAGATTGTGGAATTGGAGGACATCCTCCGGTGTCATATAGAAGAGCTGCTGCTTGATCCACACTGCCGAAGCATCCAGATCGGTGCCGCACACTTCCTTTGCTTTTTCAATCAGATTCCAGAATTGATCCTTGCTCATTCCACTTCTTTTTGTTTCTTCCATCTGTTCTCTCCCCTTGATGTGACGTTAATACCACAAGAATACGGCTGTAGTCTCCTACAGCCGCATGGTATCTGATATCA
>ENA-ORLW01000117-ORLW01000117.1-human-gut-metagenome-genome-assembly--contig:-NODE-117-length-112705-cov-7.382285_pt1 | contig 112705 bp, 103 predicted proteins | sample MGYA00243017_ERZ508829 | MGnify/ENA primary metagenome ERZ508829 (study PRJEB26277, sample SAMN04329776) | human gut metagenome | biome: human-associated habitat | host: Homo sapiens | place: USA...
TCCAGGGTGCCATCGGGGTTCACTGCCACCTTACCGGAGGTATCGGGAACCTGCTTTACTGTTACAAGAATTTTCATGGTTTTTCCTCCTCTTACAGGCCCATATTGGCGGAGATAACGATGCGCTGGACCTCGCTGGTGCCTTCATAAATTTCCGTAATCTTTGCATCCCGCATCATGCGCTCCACCGGGTAATCCTTGGTGTAGCCATAGCCGCCGAACATCTGCACCACCTTGGTGGTGGTCTTCATGGCATGCTCGGAGGTGAAGAGCTTCGCCATAGCGGCCTGCTTGGTATAGCGCTTCCCCTCGCCCTTGGCGATAGCGGCCTGATAGGTCAGCAAGCGACCCGCCTCGCAGCCCAGCTCCAGGTCGGCCAGGGTGAACTGAGTGTTTTGGAACTTAGAAATGGGCTTGCCGAACTGGACGCGGCCCTTGGTGTAGTTGATTGCCTCCTGCAGAGCGCCCTCGGCAATGCCCAGACCCTGGGCCGCGATGCCGATGCGGCCGCCGTCCAGCGTGGCCATAGCGATGGAAAAGCCCTTGCCCTCTACGCCCAGGAGATTCTCCTTGGGGATGATGCAATCCTGGAACACGATCTCCGCGGTAGGTGAGCCGTGAAGGCCCAGCTTTTCCTCATGCTTGCCCACGGAGAAGCCGGGGAAGCCGCTCTCCACGATGAAGGCTGATATGCCCTTGGTGCCCTTGCTCTTGTCGGTCATGGCAAACACCACAAACACATCGGCCACATAGCCGTTGGTGATAAATATCTTGCTGCCGTTCATCACATAGTGGTCGCCCTCCAGCTTGGCCTCGGTCTGACCCTTAGAAGCGTCAGAGCCGGCGTTTGGCTCTGTCAGGGCGAAGGCACCCACATGGTGGCCGGTGGTGAGCATGGGCAGATACTTGGCCTTTTGGGCAGCAGTACCGTAGTTCATAATGGGGTCGCAGCACAGGCCGTTGTGGGTAGCCACGATGTCACCGGTGGAGGCGCACTGCTTACTGAGCTCCTCAATGCAGATAGCGCTGGCCAAGGGATCGGCCCCGGCGCCGCCGTACTCCTTGGGCACGCACATACCCATAACGCCCAGGTTAAACAGCTTCTCTATGTTCTCCCGGGGGTATTCACAGGTGCGGTCGGTCTCCGCCGCAATGGGCTTGACTTCCTTTTCGGTAAACTCCGCCATCATCTTGCGGATCATCTGATGTTCACGGCTCAAATTGAAATCCATAGTTATTTCTCCTATTTAATATATACAAGGTTGGCCCGGCTCACAGGGGCATCCAGCTGCCGCTGGCGGTGGCTAAAAGCTTGCCGGTGGCGGCGTCCGTCAGCTCCGCCCGCTGGCGGATGAGGCTGCGGCCTGCCTTAACGATATACACCTTCAGATAAAGCTCCATGCCGTACTCCACGCCCCGGAGGAAGGACACCGACATATCCACGGTGGTAGCCTCGTTTTCCCCGGCGGTAAAGTTGGCTACTACACCGAAGGCCGCGTCAAACATCCCGGCGATGGCGCCGCCATGGATGCCGCCCTTTTCGTTGATCTGCCAATCTTGGGTGGGAAAGGCATAGGTGACGGTCTGGCCTTCGTAGTCGCAATCCACCAGGCGGGCCCGCATCCGCTCGTCAAATCCGCCGTCACCCAGGTTCAGATAATGGGCTGATTTCTCCTGCACCAGCCGGAGCCATGCTTGCTTCTTTTCCATTCTTTCACTCCTTAATCCCGGCGATGTTCTTGGCCAGCTTCTTCTTGCCCTGGATGTTCCCCTGCCGGGCGATCATCACCCGCTGGGCCTGGGGCGAACCGGCCCCGTGCATGGACTCCGTGCGGTAGCCCACGGCAGCCGCGCCCAGGCACATATTCTCCAAAAAGCGCATAATCCGCTGGCGGTCCTCCGTGCTGACGCCCTCGTGGGCGGCGAAATACTTGTTGCAGATCTCGCCGATGGTCTCGCCCTCGCGGCCCACCACGGTGTCGGACAGGAAATCCTTCTCGCTGGGCATAGTGACCATCAGGCCACCCGCGATGTCCTCCGCCAGCCGCACGATCTCGTAGGGGAAGCGGGTGACGTTCTGCTTGCAGACGTTGGCCAGCAGCAGGTCGATCTGATAGTTCCCCGCCTTGGTGGGGCAGCCCTCGCAGGAGCAGGCAATGCCGCAGGAGTACAGCGTCTCGTTGAGATGGGTCATCTCAATGAGCTTGTCCTTGATATGGCTGGCCTTCTCCACGCCGTTATACTCGGCGGCCAGGGCCGCCGCGCCGATGACCACGTCGCCTACGCCCACCTTGCAGCCGCCGTAGCTCTGGCGGTGGTAGCCGGCGAAGCGCTCCACCATCATGCCGGCGAACTCATATTCGCCGTTGAGGAAGATGTACTCATTGGGGATGAACACGTGGTCCAGCACCACCAGGGCCTCCTGGCCGCCGAACTTGGCGTTGCCCACGTCGATGCAGCCGTCCTCCAGCTTGCGGGTATCGCAGGATTGGCGGCCATAGATCATGTACAGCCCCTCGGCGTCGGTGGGACAGGCGAAGGACACGGCGTAGTCCGTGTCCGCCTCGCCCATGGCGATGGTGGGCATGAAGATGTGCCAGTGGGAGTTAACGGAGCCGGTCTGGTGGCATTTTGCCCCGCAGACCACAATGCCGTCGTCGCGGCGCTCCACCACATGGACGTACATATCCGGGTCAGCCTGGTCGTGAGGGGCCTTGGAGCGGTCGCCCTTGGGGTCGGTCATGGCGCCGTCCACGGTCAGATCGTTGTCCTGCACGTAAACAAGGAATTTCTTGAAGTTCTCGTGATAGCTTGTGCCGCACTTCTCGTCGATCTCGTAGGTGGTGGAGTATACGGCGTTGAAGGCGTCCATGCCCACGCAGCGCTGGAAGCAGCTGGCGGTTTTTTGGCCCAGCAGCCGCTGCATCTTCACCTTCTTCACCAGATCGTCCGCGGATTGGTGCAGGTGGGTAAAGCGGTTGATCTTGTGGCCGGTCAGGCTGGAGGTGGCGGTCATCAGCTCCTCATACTGGGGATCCTGGGCCAGCGCGTAGGTCATGGCCACGCAGTTGATGGAGGGGCGGATCATGGGGTGATCCACCCAGTTGTCGAGCTTCTCGCCGAACATGTACACCCGGGTGTTCAGCTTACGCAGGGAGTCGATGTATTCTTTCGCGGTCATCATGGCGTTATTCTCCTTATCAGGTATTTGTGAACTGCACAGGGCGCTTTTCCAGAAACGCGCCCATGCCCTCTTTTTGGTCATGGGTGGCAAAGCACATGGCAAACAGCTCGTTCTCTACGGCGATGGCGTCGTCCATATCCATCTGCATACCCCGGTCGATGCAGGCCTTGGCGTACTTCACGGCAATGGGTGCATTTTTTACGAAAGACCTTGCCATTTCCAGTGCGCCGGGCAGCAGCTCTTCCGGAGCATAAACGGCGTTGACAAGGCCGATCTCCCTAGCCTCGTCAGCTCTTATCATTCTGCCGGAGAAGATCAGCTCCTTGGCCTTGGCAATGCCCACCCGGCGGGGCAGACGCTGGGTGCCGGAAAAGCCGGGGGTAATGCCCAGGCCCACCTCCGGCTGACCAAACTTGGCCTTTTCGGAGGCTAAAATAATATCGCAGCTCATTGCCAGCTCGCAGCCGCCGCCCAGGGCGAAGCCGTTTACCGCGGCAATGGTGGGAAATTCCAGCCTTTCAATGCGGCGCAGCAGTGCGCTGCCTCGCCGGCCCCAGCGGCGGCCGCTGCTCAGGTCCAGAGGGTACTGCTCGCCGATGTCGGCGCCGGCGACAAAGGAGCGGCCCTGGCCAGTGAGGATCATGGCTCGGATCTCACGGTCTGCCTCCAGGTCCGCCACCACCTGCTCCAGCTCTGTGATAACGGCGCTGTTCAGGGCGTTCAGGGCCTCGGGCCGGTCAATGGTCACGAGGGCGATTTGATCTTGCTTTTCATAACGGATAGTCTGATACATGAGAGTCGTCTCCTTGCGGCAATTATCAAATGGTTTAAAAAAAGGGGGAATCGCTTGGTTGGAGCGATTCCCCCGCTGTGATCGCTCAGTATACGGAAGCAGGCTTCAGTTTTCCTCCGCCATCCTCTTATACTTGGCGTATCGCGCCTTTACATCGGCGATTTCTTTGGCATAGAGTGCGTCCGCTCTCTCCGGGAAGTTGTTCTTCAGCGCGGCGAAGCGGTTTTCGCCCATGAGGAAGTCCATGAGCTTTTCGCTGTCGGGCTCCGGAGAGTCCAGCTGGAAGGGGTTCTTTCCCTCCGCGATGCGGCGGGGATCGTAGCGATACAGATGCCAGTAGCCGCACTCCACAGCCTTCTTCATCTCCAGCTGGGAGTTCCCCATGCCGGCCTTGATGTGCTGCTCCAGGCAGGGGCAGTAGCAGATGACGATGGAGGGGCCGTCGTAGGCCTCGGCCTCCCGCAGGGCCTTCAGCGTCTGGGCCTGGTCGGCGCCCATGGCCACCTGGGCCACATATACATAGCCGTACTGCATCAAAATGCCGCCCAGATCCTTCTTGGCTACCTGCTTGCCTCCGGCGGAGAACTTCGCCGTGGCGCTGATGGGGGTGGCCTTGGAGGATTGTCCGCCGGTATTGGAATACACCTCGGTGTCCAGCACCAGCAGATTCACATTCCGGTTTTGGGCCATCACATGGTCGATGCCGCCGAAGCCTATGTCGTAGGCCCAGCCGTCGCCGCCCACGGCCCAGATGGACTTCTTGGCCAGGTACTCCTTATTCTCCAGGATGTACGCGGCGTCCTCGCCGGCCACACCCTGCAGCGCAGCGATCAAGGCATCCGTCACGGCCCGGGACTTTTCCTGGTCGTTCCAGCCATTCAGGTATGCGCCGATGGCCTCGGGTGCAACACCCTCAGCCTGCAGCTTCTCCAGCCGGAGCAGCAGCTCCTTGCGGATGGAATCCTGCGCGTGGAAGAAGCCGTAGGCAAACTCGGCATTGTCCTCAAACAGAGAGTGCTCCCAGGCGGGGCCGTGGCCCTGGCAGTCCTTGCAATAAGGCAGGATGGGAGCGCCACCGCTGATGGCGGAGGAGCAGCCGGCGGCGTTGCCCACATACATGTGGTCGCCGAAGAGCTGGCTGAGGAGCTTGATGTAAGTGGTCTCCGCGCAGCCGGCGCAGGCAGAGGAGAACTGGTAGTATGGCTTGGCGAACTGGGCATTTTTGACGCTCTTGTCACTGATGGCGTCCTTTTTCAGATACTTTTCGTTCATGGCCACCTGGTCGAACAGGGGCTGTTCGCACTTCATTTCCTCGAAGGGTGCCATGGTCAGCGCGCCCTTTTCCTTGGCGGGGCACACCGTCAGGCAGACGCCGCAGCCCAGGCAGTCATAGGGAGACACCTGCATGCGGAACCGGTAAGCGGGGGCGTCCTTGCCCAGGCCCTTGGCCGGGGCGGTGACAAACTCAGCGGGGACGGATGCCTTCTCCTCCTCCGTCAGCAGCACCGGGCGGATGGCCGCATGGGGGCAGCTCATGGCGCAGCGGTTGCACTGGATGCACGCCACCGCATCCCACTTGGGCACGGAGGTGGCTACGCCGCGCTTGGAATAGGCGGAGGTGCCGTTTTCCCATGTGCCGTCCAGCACGCCGTGCTTCTGGAACACGGACACCGGCAGCTTGTCGCCCTGCTGGCGATCCATAGGCATGACGATCTCCTTGACGAAGGGCGTGGCCTCCACCTGGGGGGCGGGAGCGTCCTGGGCATCGGCCCAGGATGCGGGGACGTCCACCTTTACGGCGGCATGCACGCCCACATCCACGGCCTTGTCATTCAGATCCACGATCTTCTGTCCGGCCTTCTTGAAGTAGGTGGCGTAGTTGTTCTTTTTCATATCCTCCACGGCCACATCCATGGGGATGACCTTGGTCAGCGCGAAGAACGCGCCCTGGAGGATGTTATTGGTATGCTTGTCCAGGCCGATCTCACCGGCCAGCTTGGCAGCATCGATGATGTAGAACCTGGCATGCTTGCGGGCCAGGTCACGCTTCATCTTGGCAGGCAGCTGGCTCTCCAGCTCCTCTACGGGCCAGGGGCAGTTGAGCAGGAAGGTGCCGCCGTCCTTCAGATCCTCGGTAAGGTCATACTTCTTCACATAGGTGGGGGCGTGGCAGGCCACGAAATCCGCAGAGGACACCAGGTACGTGCTGCGGATGGGCGCATCACCGAAGCGCAGGTGGCTCTGGGTCAGGCCGCCGGACTTCATGGAGTCATAGGAGAAGTACGCCTGGGCATACTTGTTGGCCACCAATCCGATGGTAGAAATGGCGTTCTTGTTGGCGCCCACGGTGCCGTCGCCGCCCAGACCCCAGATTTTGCAGGAAATTTCACCGGGATGGGGGAACTCCACATTCTCATAGTCCAGGGAGGTGTGGGTCACATCGTCGCAAATGCCGATGGTAAAGCTGTTCTTAGGGATCTCTTGGCGCAGGTTATCGTACACAGCAATGAGCTGACCGGGGGTAGTGTCCTTGCTGCTGAGGCCGTAGCGGCCACCCACCACGCGGATGTCGCCCCGACCCGCCTGGTTCAGCGCCGTGACCACATCCAGGTACACGGGCTCGCCTACGGAGCCGGTCTCCTTGCTGCGGTCCAGCACAGCGATGCGCTTGCAGGTGGCGGGGATGGCGGCAGAGAAATCCGGCACGGAGAAGGGGCGGTACAGGTGGATCTGCACCATGCCCACCTTGCGACCCTGGGCGTTGAGATAGTCCACGGTTTCCCGCAGAGCCTCGGTGACGGAGCACATGGCCACCACCACTTCCTCGGCATCGGGGGCGCCGTAGTAGTTAAAGAGCTTATAGTCCCGGCCGGTGAGCTTATTGATCTCGTCCATATAATGCCGGACGGTGCCGGGCACCGTGGCCGCCTTGACGTTGGCGCCCTCCTTGCACTGGAAGTACACGTCGGGGTTGACGTTGTTGCCGCGGTTGGTGGGATGCTCCGGATTCAGGGATTGCCGGCGGAAGGCCTTCAGGGCGTCATAGTCCACCAGGCCCCGCAGGTCCTCATAGTCCAGAGCCTCGATGCGCTGCATTTCGTGGCTGGTACGGAAGCCGTCAAAGCAGTGCATAAAGGCGTACTTGGCGCCAATGGCGCTCAGATGCGCCACGGCCGCCAGGTCCATAGCCTCCTGAGGGGAGGCGGACATGAGCATGGCATAGCCTGTGGTGCGGCAGGTCATGAAGTCCGTATGATCGCCGAAGATGGAGTGGTGGTTGCTGGTGACCACTCGGGAGGCGATGTGCATGACGCTGGGCAGGAATTGGCCGCCCATGGCATACATCGCCGGGATCATCAGCATCAGGCCCTGGGAGGAGGTAAAGGTGGTGGTCAGGGCGCCGGCCTGAAGGGAGCCGTGGCAGGTGCCGGCGGCTCCGGCCTCGGACTGCATCTGGATCACATCCACCGGGGTGCCAAAGAGGTTCTTCTTCCCCTTGGCGGACCACTCATCCACCTTCTCCGCCATGGGGGACGACGGCGTGATGGGGTAAATGGCCGCCACCTCGGTAAAGGCATAGGCGGAATGGGCAGCGGCGGTGTTGCCGTCCATGACCACATAGTTTTTCTTGCTCATGACGTTTTCCTTTCTGTTACAGGCTCTCGACGAATTCCTTCATGCGCCGCAGGCCCTCGCGGATATTGTCCTCGCTGGTGGCATAGGCCAGGCGGACGAAGCCTTCGCCGCCCTCGCCGAAGCCGGTGCCGGGCACCACCACCACATGCTTCTCCTTCAGCAGCCGCATGGCAAACTCCCGGGATGGGATGCCCAGCTTGGAGATGTTGGGGAAGGCGTAAAATGCGCCCTTAGGCATCAGGCAGCTGACACCCTTCATATCGTTCAGGCCCTCCACAATGATCTCACGGCGGCGGCGATACTGACGCTTCATCTCCTCCACGCACTCCTGGCTGCCGTTCAGCGCGGCCACGCCGCCCCACTGCATGCCCTCGTTCACGGAGGACAGCACGTTTTCCAGCAGCTTGGTCATCACCACGATGACCTCCTCCGGCGCCACCGCCCAGGCCAGGCGCATGCCGGTCATGGCGTAGGTCTTGGAGAAGCCGTCCACCACCACGGTGCGCTCCTTCATGCCGGGGAAGCCGGCGATGCTGGTGTAGGGCTCATCGTCCCACAGCAGCTCACGGTAGATCTCATCGGTGAGGATGTACAGGTCGTTTACCTTGGCAAAGTCTGCGATCTGGCGCAGGTTGTCGGCGCTGGCCACGCCGCCGGTGGGGTTGGACGGGGAGTTCAGCAGGATCATCTTGGTCTTGGGCGTAAGGGCCGCCTGCAGGTCAGCCACATCGTACATGAAGCCGTTTTCCTCCTTCAGGTGGATAGGCACAGGCACCGCGCCCACCTGCATCATCAGGCCCACATAGTTGGCCCAGCCCGGATCCGGCACCAGAACCTCGTCGCCGATATCCAGCATGGCGGTACAGGCCAGGTTCAGCATGCTGATGGCGCCGGCGCCGATGAGAACCTCGCTGGGCTTATAGTCCAGGCCACGTCTCTTGTAAAGATCAGACACCGCCTGCCGCAGAGCCGGGATGCCCGCGTTGGGGGTATAGTGCGTCTCGCCCCGCTGCAGGGAAGCCACCGTCGCGTCGATGACGTGCTGAGGGGCGGTGAAATCCGGCTCGCCCAGGGCGAAGCTGATGACATTATCCAGCCCCGTCTGCAGGGCGAACATCTCGCGGATAACGGAATGGGGCGTTTTCTGACTCTTATTGGAAATGAATGACATAGCGATCTCTATCCTTTCTATTTCGGTTTTACCGGGGGCGTTGTTGAGAGACAGGCGCGACACCACACGGAGCCTTGGTCACCCGGTCACGCCGCATGGCAGCAATGCCTCATGCAGATTCCGGTGCGGCAGCGTGTGGTGTCGCTTCTATTGTGAGGGGGTAAGTATCAGGCGTTGAATCTTTCCTTGTCCAGGATGCCCAGGCGGTTGGCAATGCACACCATGCCGCAGCAGTCGCCGGTGACGTTCAGAGTAGTGGAGGCCACATCCAGCAGGACATAGACGCCGGCCACCATCGCGGTGACTTCCTCATTGGGCAGGCCCATGGTAGCCAGGCAGATGGAGCACATCACGATGCCGCCGCCGGGAACGCCGGCTGCACCGGCGGAGCAGACCACGCACATGACGACCATGAAGATGATCTGCCACACGGTGAAGTGAACGCCGAAGGCGTGTGCCGCGAAGAGGGTGTAAACGGTGTACTCAATGGCAGCGCCGTCCATGTTGATGGTAGCGGCGGGAGCGGCGCACAGGTTCACCACATCGTCAGGCACGCCGTTCTTTTCCTTGGAGACCTCCATAGTCACAGGCAGGGTAGCCGCGCTGGACTGGGTGGAGAAAGCCATGAGGATGACGGAAACAATGTTCTTGAAGAACTTGATGGGGTTGACGCGGCCAAAGAAGCGGAGCAGCAGGGGTAGGAACACCAGCATGTGCACCAGGGAGCCGCCCCACATGGTCAGCACCAGGCCGAAGATTTCCTTCAGGTTCTGAACACCGGTGGTACCCACCAGGTTGGCGATCAGGCAGAACACGCCGTAGGGAGCCACCGTCATGATGACCTCGACCATTCTCTGCATGATGATGTTGCAGCCTTCCACCACCATGGCCACCAAATCCACTGCGTTGCTGTTCTTGCGCATTTGGGTGATCATGACGCCGAAGAAGATAGCGAAAACGATGATCTGAACCAGGGTGCCGTTGGAGAGAGCGGCAAACACGTTATCGGGGACCCACTCCACAACATTCTCGACCATGTTGATCTGCTGGACGCTTTCGTCCACAGTCTCCTGCAGGACCAGTCCCTTGCCGGCGCCGCTGATGGTGATGGCCAGGCAGCCCAGCACACCAGCGATGGCAGAGCTGAGGAAGGTATACAGCAGGAACTGGCCGCCGATTTTCTTCAGCTTGACAATGTCAGCCACGTTGGCGATACCGGCGATGATGCTGAACAGCACCAGGGGATACACGCACATTTTCAGCAGGCGGATAAACAGTGTGCCGATAAAGGCAACATACGAGGCCTTCTCCTTAAAGATCAGGCCGGCGACCACGCCAAGCACCAGGGCAATGGCCAGCTTTACGGGGATGCTAAGCTTTTTCTTCTTAGCTTTTGCTTCACTCATAACAGGTCCTCCTCTTTGTGTTATTTTTTCTCACTCATCTTTAATTTCACAATGTGAAATTCATTATCGCACTGTGAAATCTTGTTTATATTATTATCGCATGATAGGAAAATGTCAATCCCGCAATTTTGCCAAAAAATCTATGGCATTCATGTTGCAAAACGCCAAAAAAAGGGGTATGATATGTATGTATTTTCATAATGTGGAAAGGATTGCCCATGAAAGACAACAACAATTCCGTCCAATCCATTGACCGTGTATTGGACATTTTGGAGGCGCTGTCCGCCGCGCCCCAGGGGCTTGCCCTGTCGGAGCTGGCGGCGGCCACTTCTCTCCACGCCAGCACCGCCCACCGGCTGCTGGCATCGCTGGTGGGTCGAGGCTATGCGCGCAAGGACCCGGAAAGCGGGAAATACCGCCTGACCCTGCGGCTGTATGAGATCTCCCGCCGGGTATCCTCCGTTCTGGACCTGTTCACCGCGTCAAAGCCCATTTTGGAGGTCTTGTCCAACGAGGTCAAGGAGGTGATCCACCTGGTGGAGCGAGACGGGAACGAGGTGGTCTACCTGTACAAGTTTGAGCCCTTTTCCCGCCCCATCAATATCACCTCCTCCGTGGGCCTGCACAACCCCATGTACTGCACCGGCGTGGGAAAAAGCATCATGGCCTACCTGCCCGAGAAGGAGGTGCACACCATTTGGGAGCAGACCCAGGTCGTCCGCTTCACCCCCAAGACCATCGCCACCTGGGAGGATCTGCAGGCGGATCTGGCTCTCATTCGTCAGCGCGGCTACGCCATTGATGACGAGGAGCACGATCTGGGCGTCCGGTGTGTTGCGGCCCCTATTTTCAACTGGAACGGCATGCCCGTAGGTGCCATGAGTATTTCCGGCCTGTCGGTCCGGATGACCGATGCCACCATTGAGAGATTTGCCCCCAAGCTGCTGCACACCGCCGGGGAGATCAGCAAATCTATGGGCTGGCGCCCCTGAAGCGCGGCACATTTTCCCAAAAAAACCAAGGCACCCTCTTTACAGAGGGTGCCTTGCAGTGTGTTAAAAAAGCCTCGCAGAGTTTGCCGCCCGCAGGCGGCAAAGAAATAAAATCATTTTCTCTCGCGACATGTGCGTGAGAGAAAATACCTCTCAGGCTGCCAGTGTGGAATTTGTCCGTCTGCGGCGGACAAATTATGCGCGCAGCAGACTGCAGTCCTTTTGTCGGAAAAAACCGGAGGGTTTTTCCGACAATCTCCAAGGCACCCTCTTTGCAGAGGGTGCCTTGATCTGTTCATTTCTATATTACAGGAATTTATCCAGCTCGCGCTCGGCTTTTTCCATTTTCTTGACCTTCGGGCTGCGGTAGAGGTTTCCCCGAGCCATGACCAGGTCCATATGGCGGAGAGCCTTCAGATCCTCCAGGGGATTTTCCCCTGTAACGACGAGGTCCGCACACTTGCCCGGCTCCAGGGAGCCGGTCTCCTCCCCCAGGCCCACCAGCCGGGCGTTGCCCAGGGTGGCCGTGTGCAGGGCAAAGGCGTTGGTCACGCCGCAGAACTTGTGGAAATAGTACACCTCCCGCCACATATCGTAGTGAGTGATGTAGGGGCAGCCCGTGTCGGTGCCCAGGCCCACGGGGATGCCGCGCTCCAGGCACGCCTTGGCGCAGGCAATGATGCCGTCCATGACGAGCCTACCGTTGTACTGCTCCGTTTCCGATGCACCGGTGACGCTGCGGTCAAACATGGCGTAGAGCAGAGCCGGGGAAATGGTGGCGATGTGGCAGGCATGGCGCTCCTTGAACAGGCGCAAGATCTCCTCATCGGGCTTGGCGCCGTGCTCAATGGTGTCCACCCCGCCCTCCAGGGCCACCCGGACCCCCTGGGGGCTCTCTACATGGGCGGCCACCGGCAGACCCAGGGCGTGGGCCTGGTCGCAGGCGGCCTTCACCACCTCCGGGGGCATTTTCAGCTCCCCGGGCTCGCCCTTGCTCTTGGCGTCCAGCACACCGCCGGTGATCATCAGCTTAATAAGATCGGGCTTATCCTCTGCGATTTTTCGCACCAGAGCCGCCGCCTCCTCCGGAGAGGTAGCTTCGTAGGCCAGGGATCCGGCCATGTGTCCCCCGGGCACGGACACCGCCATGTTACCCGCCAAAATCCGGGGGCCCGCAGCCTTGCCGGAGAGGATCTTATCCCGCAGGCAGGAGTCCACCGCCTGGATGCCGCCCACGGAGCGCAGGGTGGTCACGCCGGAGAGCAGCTCCGTCTTGGCATAGCCCGCGCAGACCCGGAAGGTGATGGCCCGGAGTAAGGCATTGCTGGTCATCAGACGGACGATCTTTTTCGTGTCCTTCTGCTTGACGGTGGGCCTTCCCGAGGCGGGCAGGTGGACATGGAGGTTAATAAGCCCCGGCATCACATAGCCGCCGGCCAGGTCGATCCTTTCATAATCCGATCCTTCTGTGCCGGCGGGGACGATGGCCTCGATCCGGTCGCCGTTTACAAGGATACTCAGGCCCGGCCGGGGCTGCATGGTCTCCGTGCCGTCCAGCAGGATACCGTTTATCAGTGCGTATTTCATAGGATACGCTCCTTTCTGTTTCATTTTGCCGGATGGGTCAGCCGGTCTACGGCGGCCCGGGCGGCGGAGGCAGCGTCAGGAGTGTAGAGGTCCGCATGGATCTCATCGCAGAAGCTCTGGCTGATGGGCGCACCGCCCACCATAATGCACACCCGATCCCGGATGCCGGCCTCCCGGGCCAGGTCCACCACCTGGCGCATCTGCTGCATGGTGGTGGTCAGCAGAGCCGAGCAGGCGATGATGTCGCAGTGATGCTCCCGGGCTGCGTGAATAAATTCCTCCGGCGGCACGTCGGCCCCCAGATCATACACCTGGATATTGCTGCCCTCCAGCATGATTTTCACCAGGTTTTTGCCGATGTCGTGCATGTCGCCCCGGACGGTACCGATGCAGGCCGAGCCGATGGTCTGCCGGGCGCCAGCCGCGTCCACCATATGGGGCTTCAGCAGCGCTGTGGCGGCGGCCATGCATCGGGCCGCCATGAGCATCTCCGGCACAAAGGCCCGGCTGGCGGAAAAATCCTCCCCCAGCTCGTTCATGCCCCGGATCAATCCGCCGGAGAGGATGGCTTGGGCATCTATGCCCAGGGAAAGGGCCTGCTCCGTAAGAGCCAGCACCTTCTTCTGCTGGCCCCGCTTGAGAACTCCGGCCAAGGCGGAAAGGATGTCACCGGCCTCCGTCTCGACCTTTGGGGCAGCCGTTCTTGCTTTTTGCGGGGCAAAACTGCGCCGGGGCTCCGGCGGCAGGTTAAAGGTCGGCAGGTGGAGCCGGGCGTTGTAGGCGTCGATGGTCTCATCGATATACCGGTCGATATGAGGATAGACGGCCCCGGGAACGCCATAGGTGATGGATGGAATAAAGTGGCCCCCGGGCGCACAGGTGCACAGGGTGTCCTCGGTGTAGGAGCGTATCTCCTCCGGCGTGGCGTCTGCGCGGTCTATGGCTGCGCCGATGCCGCCCATGAGCACCAATTTGCCCCCCAGGTGCCGCTGGAGAGCGGGGATGTCGTTTTCCGGCAGGACCCCCTGCCAGACCTGGATGCCGATCTCGGCCATATCGTCCACAATGGGCACCAGGTAGGAGTCGGCGTGGTGGACGGCGATGCACCCCCGTGAGCGGATATAGCCATAGAAGCGGCGGTAGGGCTCCTTGAAGAATTCCCGCCACATATCCGGATGCATGAACAGGGCGTCCTTGGTGCCCCAATCATCGTGGGAGAAGATCACGTCCGGGTGCAGATTGTCTATAAGCAGCTTTACATAGCCCAGGCGGTAGTCGGTGATGTAGTCGATGAGCCGGTGCATTTCCTCCGGATGCTCATAGAGGGCGGTGAGGGTGTTTTCAAAGCCCATGAGGAAGTGGCACTGCTCAAAAATGCCCGTGCCCATAAAGCCCGCCAGGAGCTTTTCCTCCCCGACGGCAGAGCGGGCGGCGGTGCGGCAGGCCTCCCAGCCCTGGGTGCAGTTGGCCGCCAGGTCCGGGGCGTGGACCGTCTCCTCCCAGCGCGTTACATCCGGGCAGACGGTGAGGTCATCTGTATGGACGGGGATAGCACCCGGCGCATCCTCCGGAAAGCTGATGGTGGTACCCCAGCGGTCCCGGCTGACGGTGCCCCGGCGGCGGTTTCCCCGCAGGTAGGTGTTAATAGGGTCATTGAGGCACATATGCAGGGCCTCATATTGTTTGAGAATGCGCTCCGGGTGACCATCCGGCTGCAGCAGCTCCAAAAAAATTTCCTTAGGGGTTTGCATAGCGTTTCACTCCTCCCGGCAGAGTACACAGGCCGTATAGGTCATGGTCTGTGCGCCGTAATTATATTCCAGGCCCGATTGGCGGCATATATCGCTGACCCACAGGCCATAGGCCTCCATGGACGACAGCCGCCTGGCCGGGTAGCGGCAAGGGGCCGATGGGCAGGTACATCGGCGGCAAAGGGTGCAGGCCCCTGCCGTAAGGGCCAGGCAGTCCGGATGCAGCAGCCGGGCCTGCCGGGCAAAGCTCTCAAAGGCTTTTTTGTGCTGCCGGGCCAGGCGCTGCATACCCTGGTAATCAAATTCATCGGCCAAGGAACCGGTGGTCTGCACCAGAACACCGCTGCGGCACCGGCGAATCTCCTCCTCTGCCCGGGCCAAGGAGCCGCACCTCGGCGGGCAGGCCCAGTTTTTGCCGTACTGTCCGCAGCGGTCCGCCGCGCACATCTCCCGCACGGAGGGCAGGGGCCGGAAGGCCGAGAGGTTCGCCGGCGCCCAATGGGAAAAGCCGTTTTCTTTCGCCAAAGTCATCAGCCGCTCCATTGGCACCCTCCCCCCTCTTGACAAAGCCTGCCGAGATTGCTAAAAATTATAGTAGGCAAGCCAACTACAGTATAGTACAGTATAATAATCGTAATTGCTTGTGTCAAGTATCCCGCACTTCCCCGGTGTAAAAACCTGCGCCGGGAAATCGAAAATAACGAAACTCTTTTCCATGCCCTATCCGGGGCTCTTCTATGAGTAATCAATGAAACGGAGGACGCATTATGCAAATTCAATTCCCCCTGATCCTAGACGGCGCTACAGGCACCGAGCTGCAAAAACGGGGCTTTACCGGCGACGTAAGTGCCGAGGAGTGGGTGCTGGCCCACCCGGAGGCCATTGCGGATATCCAGCGCGGGTATGTGCAGGCCGGGAGCCAGGTGCTCTACTGCCCCAGCTTTGGTGCCAACCGCCAAAAGCTGGAGGAGCACGGGATCTTCAACAAAACTGCGGACTATAACCGCCGCCTGGCGGAGCTCTCGAAAAAGGCAGCAGAGGGCCGGGCCCTGATAGCCGGGGATCTCTCCCCCACCGGGCTGTTTCTGGCGCCCATGGGCCAGGCGTCCTTTGAGGAGCTGGTGGACATTTATGCGGATCAGGCAGCAGGCTTGGAGCAGGCCGGGGTGGATCTATATGTCATCGAGACCATGATGATCCTGTCCGATGCCCGGGCAGCGGTGCTGGCTGTGCGTAATGTCAGCGAAAAGCCCATCCTGGTCACTTTTACCTGCGATGAAAATGGCCGCAGCATCTCCGGAACGGACATTACAGCGGCGCTGACGGTGCTCCAGGGTATGGGCATCGACGCTTTCGGCCTCAACTGCTCCGCCGGGCCCCGGGAGATGCTGCCGCAGCTGAAGCGGCTGCGGGAATATGCACGGGTGCCGCTGATCGCCAAGCCCAACGCCGGAATGCCCCAGATCGTGGACGGCAAGGCGGTATATCACTGCCCGCCGGAGGAATTCACGGCCCTGGTGCCGGAATTTCTGCAGGCAGGGGTGGCCATCTTCGGCGGCTGCTGCGGCACAGATGCAGGGCACATCGCGGCACTAAAAAAAGCTCTGGACGGGGCGCAGATCACGCCTCCCGCGCCACAGCACACGGCGCTCCTCCCGGCGGCCACGGAAAAGCTGCCCATGTATTTGCCGGTGGATGCCAGGCACGGAGCGGTGATCGCCGTGACGGAGAGCCTGGAGGACGATCTGCTGGAGGCCATGGACGGGGACGAGCCTATGGTGGCTGTGGCACTGACAAGCCCGGCAGACGCGGAGGCCCTGGCGGACGTGCAGTACATGATCCAAAAGCCCCTGTGCCTGGTGTGCGATGACGGGGATGTGCTGGAGGCTGCGCTGCGAGTCTATCAGGGCCGGGCGCTGTATGAGGGCCCGGTGCCGGAGGAGCGGCTGGAAACGCTGCGAAAAAAATATGGCGTGATCTATTAAGCGTGGGGAACAAAAGCCGCCGGAGGTAAGGTGCGGGGCGGTCGACAGCCTTAGCTGAGGCCGCCCACGGCGGCCTCAGCTAAGGGGCAAAGCAGCCGCATCAAAACGGCGACAGATGCCGTGGGCAGAGCGAAGCGGGACAGCTTATCCCAAATGGATCCACCGATACTCCCGGGTAAGGCAATGGTAAATTTACGGTTTCTGAACGGTTTGCAGCGGGGCTCCTTGACTTTTACGGTGCAATGCGCTAAAATGTGAACAGTTTGAGGAACCGCCTGGAGAGCAGGCAAAAATAAAAAGAGCCGCAGCGCCGGAAGCTTTTCCGGGGCGGGTTTTTTGCGGCCGGACGGGAGAAGCAATGAAACAGAAAAACACCAAGAATTTCGGCACCCGCTGGGGCTTTATCCTGGCCTCGGTGGGCTCCGCCGTGGGCATGGCCAATGTGTGGGGCTTCCCCAACAAGCTGGGCAGCAACGGCGGCGGCGCATTTCTTCTGATCTACCTGCTGTTCGTATTCATTTTCAGCTATGTGGGGCTGCCGGCGGAGTTTGCCATGGGCCGCCGGGCCGGGACCGGCACCCTGGGCGCCTATGAAAACGCCTGGGCCACCCGCAGCAAGAGCATGGGCAAGGCCGGCGGGCTTCTGGGCTGGCTGCCTCTGGCGGGGTCGCTGTGCATCGCCCTGGGATACGCGGTCATCGTGACCTATATTCTCAAGGCGCTGGTGGACTCCGTGGCGGGCACGCTGATGACCACCGACACCGCGGCCTGGTTTGGCGAGTTCTCCTCCACGCCCTTTTCCGTGGTCCCCTACCATATCATTGTGGTGGTGGGCACGCTGCTGACCCTGTATTTGGGCGCCCGCAGCATTGAAAAAACCAACAAGATCATGATGCCTGTGTTCTTCATCATTTTCCTGGTTTTGGCGGTGCGGGTAGCACTTCTCCCCGGCTCCTCCGCCGGTTATCGCTTTATGTTCACACCGAACTGGGCGGCACTGAAGGACCCCATGATTTGGATCTGGGCCATGGGCCAGGCCTTCTTCTCCCTGTCGGTGACGGGCAGCGGTATGATCGTGTACGGTGCGTATTTGTCCAAGGAGGAGGATGTGGTACACATGGCCCAGCGGACGGCGCTGTTTGACACCATTGCAGCGGTGGTGGCGGCGCTGGTCATCATCCCCGCCTGCTTCTCCTATAACCTGGATGTGGGTGCGGGCCCGGGGCTGCTGTTTGTGACCCTGCCCACCATTTTGCAGGATATCCCCTTGGGCCGGCTGTTTGCCATCATCCTGTATGTGGCCATGATTTTTGCGGGAATCAGCTCCCTGCAGAACATGTTTGAGGCGGTGGTGGAGTCGCTGATGCACAAATTCCCCAAGCTGAGCCGCACGGCGGCCCTGGCCATCCTGTGCGCACTGTGCCTGGGCATCGGCCTGTTTATGGAGCCCATCGCCAAGTGGGGCACCTGGATGGATCTGGTTTCCATCTACATCATCCCCATCGGGGCCACCCTGGGTGCGGTGTCGTGGTTCTATGTAATGAAGAAGGACGACCTGCTGACGGCCGTCAACACCGGCAGCCACAAGACCCGGGGCGCCCTGTGGTACAGCGTGGGGCGGTATGTGTATGTGCCCTTGGCGCTGGTGCTGTGCCTGGTGGCACTGATCGGCGGCGTGGCGTTTTAAGGAAAAATTGAAATTGGGCATAAGAATCCCCTCCGGAAGCCGCGGCTTCCGGAGGGGATTTTGCGTGTAGGGCAGCGGGTCGTAGGGGAGCCTTTTAGGAGTGCGGATCGCCACAGCCAGTGTGCGCACTGGCTTCGCAATGACAGGCTTTTTGCAAGGGGTACGGTGGGACAGCGGGACACACGGGTCCCGCCCTACACGGCATTATTTTGTAGGGGCGGACGACCCTGTCCGCCCGGCTCGGCGCGTTCCTTGTGGTGCGTAGGGGAGGGGCTCTGCCCCTCCCGCGGGCGACCGCGAGGGTCGCCCCTACGGACGGGCACAAGGAGCGCGGTAAAGCGGGGCGTCGAGGACGCCGCCCCCTACGGAGGGGAACAAGAAGTGCGGTATGGCGGGTGGGGCAGAACCCCGCCCCTACGCATGGCCGCTAGGTGCGGGGGGTGCCTGCTCTTATGGCGTGGACAGGGTGCCGGTGGGCGGCAATGATGAGACATCGGCGGCGATAATGAGATTGGGTTCCTCTATTTGAACGGGGGTACCGTCGGGGTTGGTGGGGAAGCGGAAAGCGTAGCCATACTCGGAGTTTACGGGAAAATTTCGAATCTGCTCCTCGGTGAACAGCCCCACTGCGATGGGCCAGGTGATGATCAGGTCTTCGTCCTGTTCCTGTAAATTCACCAGGCGGAGGTCATAGCCCTGGGCGGCCAAACGCTTAAATTCACCGCCCAGGCTTCCGGCGGCTACCTGTTCCCCATTTTGGAATACATCCATTTCTAAAAGGAACTTTACATTCCGGCCTGCGTACTGCTTTCGGGCGGCGTTGACCTCCACAAAGCAGAAATACTCGCCGGGGTCCGGGGCCTTGTAGCAGGCTTCGACGCCGATTTGGTAGTTTGTGATGGGCTGGCTGGGGGAATAGTTCGTGTCTCCGTCCTTATAATCTTTCAGCGGCAGGTAGCGGGCCGTCAGCAGCACGGCGGTGGCCGTGACCAGACACAGGCAGGCCGCCGCACACCAGCGGCGCCGATTTGGTGCGGCCCGGCGGGGGCGGACGGGTTCATGGGCCCGGGCCACAAAGTCATCCCGGATGTCTCCCAAAAGCAGGGAAAATTCTTCTTTTTTCATAGCATAAAGCCCCTTTCCGAAAGGCGGCGGCGCAGCTGCGTGCGCAGGCGGTGGAGGGTGACATAGACATGATTTTCCGAGAGGGAGAAACGCTTGGCAATGTCGGGCACGCTGTCAAAATACCAGTAGCGGCAGACGAAAATCCGGCGCTTGGTGTCCGGGAGGGCGGCGAGAAAGTCGTTGATAGCGGCCACCAGCTCCCGGCGGTCCAGAGCTATCTCAGGGGTGTCCCGGTCGGAGACGATGTGCTGAAGCTCCTCAAAAACCGCCTCTGCTCCTCCGCCGCCTCGCTTCTGCGCGGCGGCGCTGCGCAGCCGGTTCAGGGCCAGGTTCCGGGTGATCCGGCCCAAAAATACCGCAAGCATCGCAGGTCTGTGGGGCGGCATGGCGCTCCACGCCCGGAGATAGGTGTCGCTGACGCACTCCTCCGCGTCCCGCCGGTCGGGCAGGATGCTTCCGGCGATGCCGGCGCAGTAGGCACCGTATTTTTCCGCCGCAGCCGGGATGGCGCGCTCATCCCGGGCCCAAAACAGCGCCACAATAGCGGCATCGTCCATAGTCCTCTCCCCTCCTTTCCTTTGGCCTTTCACTTTTATAGACACCATCGGGGCGTGTTTCTTACAGGAACCGGAAAAAATTCCAAAAAACTCCCGGAATTCGTTTCCGGGAGTTTTGCGTTTTAATCGGCCCAAAATTATGCGCGCAGCGGGGTGCAAGCCTTTTGGTAGAAAAAACGAAGTTTTTTCGCCAGGAATTTTTAGCCCCACAGGGCAGTGAGCATGGGGATGATCTGCTTTTTGCGGCTCATGACACCGGGCAGGAACAGGGTGTTGTCCTTGGGCTCCACCGAGAAAGCGTTGCGGATGGCGTCGTCGCTGCCCACATACAGCAGCTGCGTGCCCTCCAGCAGAACATCCGTGAGCATCAGCAGTACCATGTCGTAGTGGTGCTCGTCCCGGATGCGGTTCATCTCCCGGAGCAGCTCCTCCTTGCGGCTCATGATGTCCAGAGAGTCCAGGCAGGTGATCTGCCCCACGCCCAGCACCTGCTCGGCGATATGGAACTCCTTGAAGTCTGAGGCGATCATCTCCTGCACCGGCTTATCCGGGCTGACGGAGGCAAACAGCTCCTTGCCCAGATCGTCCAGCTTGATATTGGCAATGCGAGCCAGACGCTCGGCCATGGAGATATCCCGCTTGGTGCAGGTGGGCGACTTGAACATCACCGTGTCGGACAGAATGGCCGCCGCCATAAGCCCGGCCATGGGTCCGGAGGGGATGACACCGTGCTCCTGATACATGGCGGCGATGATGGTATTTGTGCTGCCTACGGGCTCATTGCGCACATGAATGGGCTGGGCGGTTTGGATATCCGCCAGGCGGTGGTGGTCAATGATTTCCAAAATCTCCGCCTGATCCAAGCCCGGCACGGATTGGGCAAACTCGTTGTGATCCACCAGCACCACCTGCTTGCGCCGGGGGCGCAGCAAATGATACCGGGACAGGGTGCCCACGACTTTTTCGTTTTCGTCCAGCACGGGGTAGCTGCGGTAGCGGCTCTTGAGCACCACCTCCCGGACGTCGTCAATATAATCGTCCAGGTGGAAGCAAACGATCTCCCCCCGCTGGCAGGGCCGGGAAATGGGGATAGATTGGTAGATCAGGCGGCAGGCGCGGCCGGCAGTAAAGGGCGTGGATATGATGCAGGTATTGCCGGCATAATCCTCCAGCGCGGGATCAACATCCGCACGGCAGATGATTAGGCAGCTGACATGCTGATCCAGGGCCCGCTGGATCATATCCGGCTGGCTGGCCACCAGGACAATATTGTTTCTGCCGGAAAAACGCAGGTTCTCCGCGGCCTGGGGCATAGCCACCACAACGCTGCCGCTGATATTGGTGGGTACGCTGCCGCCCTCGTTGACGATGCGCCCCTCCAGTACGCTGACCAGGTTAAACACCGGCAGCTCCTCCACCTGGCTGTCCACCAAGGTCTCCATGCTGAAGGTAGCGATGTCTCCGGCAGAGAGCATGCCGTACAGAGTGTCATCGTCATTCACCACGGGGACGGCGGAAATGCGCTGCTCCCGCATCACATGCCAGGCCCGGTCCATGGTGACGGAGGAGCTGAGGCAGGGGGGCGTGTCATACTCCAGGTCCCGGACCTGGGTGCGGACCGTGCGGATGGCCATGGGCTCGTTAAAGCCAAAATGCTTGAGCATGCGGTTTGTTTCATCGCTGATGTGTCCCAGGTGCGCCGCAACATACTGCCGGTCGCCTAGGGCGTTGCGCAGGGCGGCATAGGACATGGCCGCCACAATGGAATCCGTATCCGGATTGCGGTGGCCGGTTACAAAAATCTCGTTCATGGTCTCTCCTCCCGGGAGCTTTTTTACCATTATAAAGCGGCGGTAATTGATTTTCAATACGAGGATAGTATAAATTTTGGGTATTTGGTGCGATTTTTTCCGTGAAAAGGCAGAGAAGGGGCAGGAATAATAACACAGGGGAGGAAAAAGCCCCGCCGGGTGGGCGGGGCTTTGGGGTCAGGCGATGGCGATATTGGGCATACCGCCGGAATATGCTATGGTATCCTCCGCATCCCCCTCGTCCGTGGCGTTGAAGGCTTCCCCGGGAGAGCTGATTATGCCCCACTCCTGCAGGAGGGCCAGGGTGCGGGTACACTGGGGATTGAGTCTGGCGGAGATGGTTTTTTCATCGTCCTCCAGCGTGATGTCGAAGTGGCTGTTTTGGTAGTCATAGAGGGCGGGATCCAGCATATTCATGTGGGCGATGTCCTCCAAAAGCGTCTGATACAGGAGCTTACACTCCTGGGCCGACAGATCCCGGATCAGGTCCTTGTCGGAATTGTTTATATAGCCGTGGCGGAGAGCCTCCGCGTTCACATTCACACTGTCCAGCACCACGCTGCGGCGGAAAGTCTCCGATTCCAGCATAGCCCGGACGGCGGTGAGATCCTCATCGCGCAGCTGGTACTTCCGGGAGAGGGTTCCGCCGTTTTTCAGATGGTAGGTGATGCTAATGTTGTTCCTCCACCGCCAGTCGGAGTCGAGGTTATCCTTGGCAGCACAGCCGGCAAGGTAGCGGTGGGCCTGCACAATGGCGTCGATCTCCTCCGGGTCGGTGATTTTTGCCGCGCTTCCGTAGATGCCCCGATGATAGACCTCCACAGACTCCACCTGGTCGGTCTGGGGAATGCGCCGCTCGAAGCCGAATACATCCGCCCGAATACACAGGCACAGGGCTACCAGAGCAATGCACAGGGCCAGCAGCTCCGGCCAGAGCTTGCCAAAGACTCGGGGCGTGCGGGCAATGAGCATCTGCGCGCCGATCATGCACGCCAGGCCCAGGGTCACGATGCAGGCCAGCAGGGCCGGGGTGTTGTAGGTGCAGTTGAGCATCCCCGTCAGCACAAGGCCCAGGCCCAGGCCGCCCAGCAGACCCACCGCCCACCGCACCACCGGGCGCAGAGGCCGGAAGGACAGAGTGTCGCCGGAGGCCTCGCTGCGGCGGATACGGTAGAGCAGGGCGCCGGCCACCAGCAGCACCAGAGCCCCGATGCCGTACACCAGCAGGCTCTTCCAGGCGGAGGCGCTCAGGAGCGGGCCGCTGCCGTCTTTATACATTTCATACAGATCCTGGTGCAGGCGCAGGACCGGGGTGAGCCAGGCCACGATATGGTTTCGGCCCATGGAAAGCACCGTGTCGTTATAGCTGGGGTAAAAGATGCTGCACATGGCGCCCGCCAGAATACGGCAGAAGATGGCCACGCAGTTCACCGCGCCGTAGGCCACGGCCATGGCCGGGAGCCAGCCGCAGAGCATACAGCAAAAGATACCCAGGGAGAAAAACAGCAGGAAGGTCACCAGGGAGAACACCAGCCAGGAAAGGCTGGCCCCCCAATGGGTGCCGCCGCTCTGGGCCGAGAGCAGGCAGATCAGCACATTGCTCACCGCCACACAGCCCACGCAGCTCAGCACATGGGTGCGAAACTGGCAGCCCCGGCTGGCGGGGAAGCTGTGCATACCGTAGGTGCCCCGGGCGCTGGACAGATAGGAAAACAGGGCCATGGCCAGGACAATGCCGAAAATAAGATGGATCCAAATGGCGGCGGTGGTGGCGTTTCCGATGATCTCCAGGGCCACACGCCGGGCATCCTCCGGATGGGAGGCTTGCAGGTCCGCCGCGACACCATTCCATATCCGCAGGGGCAAAATCAAAAACCACAGGAAGGTATAGCCGGCCAAAAGGGGCCAGCAGCGGCGCAGATCGCTGCGCAGCAGGGCCGGATTAAAGCAGGATTTTGTGAGCAGCATCGTCCGCACCTCCTAATTCATAGATAAAGATTTCCTCCAGGGTCAGGGGGATGGCCTCCAGCAGCACGGGATCGGTGATCTGCATGCGGCGGCAGATCTCCTCGCTGTTGCCGCGCATAATATAGGTATGCACCCGGCCCACCCGGGAATGATGGAGCACTTGCAGCTCGGCGGGGAGGGTGGGCTCCTCTGCCGTTTTGTAGGCCACCTGGATCTTGACGGTGTTATCCTGCAGGTCCGAGAGGGTGCGCTCTAAAAGCACCTTTCCCTTATCCATAATGCCCACATGGTCACACACATCCTCCAGCTCCCGGAGGTTGTGGCTGGAGAGGAGCACCGTGGTGCCCCGGGCGGACACATCGTCCAGCAGCACCTGCCACACCTGCCGGCGCATGACGGGGTCCAGGCCGTCCACCGGCTCATCCAGCACCAGGTACTCCGGCAGGCAGCTCATGGTGATCCAAAAGGCCGCCTGGCGCTGCATACCCTTGCTCATGCGGCGGATGGGCTTCTTTTCCGGCAAGTGAAATAGCTCCCGAAGCTTTTCAAACCGTCCCCCATCAAACCGGGGATACATGCCCGCGTAGAGCTTGGCCATTTCCCGGATGGTGGATTGATTATAGTAGAACCAGTCGTCGGGAATGGAGACGATGCGCTCCTTGACATGGCGGTTTTCAAACACCGGAACGCCGTTTACCAGCACCTGGCCGGAATCCTGCTTATACACACCGGTGATGTGGCGCAGCAGCGTGGACTTGCCCGCCCCGTTGGGGCCCACCAGACCGTACACCGCCCCCTTGGGCACGGTGAGGGTGGCGCTGTCCAGAGCTGTGAAGCCGTCAAAGGTTTTTACCAATTTTTTTACTTCGATCATTTTTCTTCCTCCTCTCTCCACAGATCCAGCCACTGCTGCTCTGTCATGCCCAGCTGCCGCAGCTCCAGTATCGTGTCGTGCAGGCTCTCCGTAAGCTCTGCCATGCGGCGCCGGCCTTGGTCGCCGTCCTCGGCCACAAAGCTGCCCCGGCCGGCCACGGAATATACAAAGCCCTCCGCCTCCAGCTGGGCCATGGCCCGCTGAATGGTGTTGGGGTTGATGGCCAGCTCCGTGGCCAACTTGCGCACCGAGGGCAGCTGGTCCCCCGGCTGCAGCACACCGGTCACCATCAGACGCCGCAGCCCGTCCCGCACCTGCTGGTGGATGGGCCGGCTGTCCCGATAGTCCAAATGAAGCACATCGTCTCCTCCCCTCTTGTGTTTTTAGTGTATTAGTAGTATTAGTACGGTTAATATATCACGGCAATTTGCTCCTGTCAAGGGGGAAAACTGGGAATATTTTCGCCCGGCGGCGGGCATGATGGGAGGGGAAATGCGCAGGACGGGCATAAGAATTTGTGCAGGCCCGGAACGGGCCGTCCGGTAGGCCGACCCCTACGCACCGTTTACCGGTAAAAAGCCGTAGGGGGCGGCGTCCCCGACGCCCCGTGCCCCACACACGGGCAACCGCATAATTCGCTTCCTACATATTTACAATAAGGAGGAACAACTATGAAGGCTATGGTCTATCAGAAAAGCTGTATTCAGTGCGGGCTGTGCGCGTCCGTGTGTCCGGAGGTGTTTTCCCTGCTGCCGGGACAGGCGGCGGTGGCCCGGGACGAGGACATCCCCACTAATCTGCAGGTCAGCGCCCGGGCGGCGGCGGAGGGCTGCCCTACAGACGCTATTTCCATCCAATAAAAATATTCCCGATTTTTTAAAATCATGCTTTACAAGCCACGGGGAGTGTGGTATCTTATTATGGTACGCTACTATGCGTATGAATTGCCCTTGCCTTAGTCCCGCGGATGCTTCACCCGTCCCGGCACTCAGACAGCGGGCAGACATAAAAGAAAGGTGGAACTAAACCATGATGCTGAAAGACCAAAAGACCTCTATCATCGAGGCCAACCGTACCCACGAGAACGACACCGGCTCCCCTGAGGTGCAGGTGGCTATCCTCACCGAGCGTATCAGCCAGCTCACCGCCCATCTGAAGGTGCATCCCCACGACTTCCACAGCCGCCGCGGTATGCAGATGATGATCGGTAAGCGCCGTCGTCTGCTGGACTATCTGGCCAAGAAGGACATCGAGCGTTATCGTGCTCTGATCGCCAAGCTGGGTCTGCGTCGATAATTTCAGGAACCCGGGTGGTGCAGGCTCTCCTGCGCCACCCTGTTTTCACATTTACCTGCCGCATCAATCCATCCCGCCGGAGAAAACAGCACCTTTAGCGTTTGAAACTGCGCCTTGTATCCGGGACGTGCTTTCAAGTGCTAAAGGGTTTATCTCCGGAGGGAAATCCAATTTAAAAAAGGAGATAAAACCATGTCAACGATCATTACCAAGCGCCAGTTCCCCGGCTATCACAAGTATGAGCTGGATCTGGCCGGCCGCCCCCTGACGCTGGAGGTGGGCAAGCTGGCCGAGCTTGCCAACGCCGCCGTGATGGTGGGCTACGGCGACACCCGGGTGCTCTGCTGCGTCACCGCCGCCCCCCGTCCCCGGGACGGCATCGACTTCTTCCCCCTGAGCGTGGACTTTGAGGAGAAGATGTACTCCGTGGGCCGGATCCCCGGCAGCTTTAACCGCCGCGAGGGCCGCCCCGGTGAGAAGGGCATCCTCACCAGCCGCGTCATCGACCGGCCCATCCGCCCCCTGTTCCCCTCCGATTTCCGCAACGATGTGTCCGTCATGTGCACCGTGATGGCCGTGGATCACGACTGCTCCCCCGAGGTAGCCGCCCTCATCGGCACCTCCGCCGCCCTGGCCATTTCCGACATCCCCTGGAACGGGCCCGTGGCCGCCCTGAAGGTGGGCCTGGTGGACGGCAAGCTGCTCTTTAACCCCACCAGCGAGCAGCGCAAGGTCAGCGACCTGGATGTGACCGTGGTGTCCACGGGCAAGAAGGTGGTCATGATCGAGGCCGGCGCCAATGAGGTGCCCAACGATGTGATGTTTGAGGCCATCCGTATGGCCCACGAGGAGAATCAGAAGCAGATCGCCCTCATCAATCAGATGGTCGCCGAGATCGGCAAGCCCAAGTTCGACTATCCCCACGCCGACTTCAACCAGGAGCTGTTTGACAAGATCGTTGCCGACTTCATGGACGAGGCCAAGGCCGCCATGGACACCGACGACAAGAATATCCGCGAGGCCCGCTGGAACGAGATGATCGAGCACTGGCACGAGAAGTATCTGGAGGAGTATCCGGATATGGACCAGTACCTGGAGGAGTTTACCTACAAGTTCCAGAAGAAGATCGTGAAAGCCTGGCTGCTGGCAGGTCACCGTGTGGATGGCCGCCAGAAGAACGAGATCCGTCCCCTGGACGCCGAGGTGGCCGTGCTGCCCCGTGTCCATGGCTCGGGCCTGTTTACCCGGGGTCAGACCCAGGTGCTGAGCGTATGCACCCTGGATACCCTGTCCGCCAATCAGAAGCTGGACACCATCTGGGAGGAGACCGAGAAGCGCTACATGCACCACTACAACTTCCCCGGCTACTCCGTAGGCGAGGCCAAGCCCGCCCGCAGCCCCGGCCGGCGTGAGATCGGCCACGGCGCTCTGGCAGAGCGTGCCCTGCTGCCCGTGATTCCTCCGGTGGAGGAGTTCCCCTACGCCATCCGCGTGGTATCCGAGGTGGTGTCCTCTAACGGTTCTACCTCCCAGGGCTCCATCTGCGGCTCCACCCTGGCGCTGATGGATGCGGGCGTGCCCATCAAGGCCCCGGTGGCCGGCATCTCCTGCGGCTTGATCCAGGACGACGACGGCTCCTTCACCACCTTTATCGACATCCAGGGCGTGGAGGACTTCCACGGCGAGATGGACTTCAAGGTGGCCGGCACCAAGAAGGGTATCACCGCCATTCAGATGGACCTGAAGAACGACGGCCTGACCATGGAGATCATCAAGAACGCTCTGGACATCACCTACGACGCCCGGGTGCAGATCCTGGATCAGGTGATGCTGCCGGCAATTGCCGAGCCCCGGCCCGAGGTCAGCAAGTACGCTCCCAAGATGGTCACCCTGCACATTGACCCGGACAAGATCCGCGAGGTCATTGGCAAGGGCGGCAGCGTGATCCAAAAGATCGTGGCAGAGTCCGGCGCCAAAATTGACATCGATGACGACGGCACCATCCACATCGCCTCCCCCGATGCCGAGAGCTGCGCCATCGCCAAGAAGTGCATTGACGACATCGTGTTCGTGCCCGAGGTGGGCGCCCTGTATTATGGGCGCGTGGTGCGTCTGATGACCTTCGGCGCCTTCGTGGAGCTGGCCCCCGGCAAGGACGGCCTGGTGCATATCTCCAAGCTGGCCGACCACCGCATCGAGAAGGTGGAGGACGCCTGCAAGGTGGGCGACATGATGTGGGTGAAGGTCACGGAGATCGATGAAAAGGGCCGCGTGAACCTGAGCCACAAGGACGCCATGAAGGAGATCAAGGCCAAGGAGGCCGCCGGCGAGCCTATTAAATAAGGCGCGGATTTTTCCTGAATACTGCAAAAGGAGGACACCCGGTTGGTGTCCTCCTTTTTTGTGTGGCAGCGGACAGCCGCCTGCGATATATCCCCTCACATTGACAAGCTTTTCCTCTGGCTTGCTATAATTTCGTCAGGTGCCGCAGGGACGGCAGGACTTCTCCGGGGCATTTTTTGAATTTCCCGACAGTTTTCCCGCATTTTTTTCGCCCGCTTCTGTTATATTCAAAAAAAAGGAGGCGGTTTACGTGAAAAACACTCTTAAAAACGACTTCCTCTCCAGCCGGGTCCGGTACATACCCTTAGAGCACATCGTGCCCAATCCCCACCAGCCCCGGCGGGATTTTGACCCGGCGGCCCTGGCGGAGCTGGCGGACAGCATCCGCCAGTACGGCGTCCTGCAGCCTGCCACGGTGCGTACCCGGGGCCGGGACTATGAGCTGGTGGCCGGAGAACGGCGTTTCCGGGCAGCCAAGCTGGCGGGGCTGAAGGAGCTGCCGTGCCTCATCGCCCAGGTGGGAGAGGAGGACTCAGCCCTGCTGGCCCTGATGGAAAATCTCCAGCGCCGGGACCTGAATTACATGGAGGAGGCAGCGGCCATTGCCCAGCTGGTGCAGCGGTGGGGCCTGAGCCAGGAGGAGGCGGCCCGGAAGCTGGGCAAAAGCCAATCCGCCGTGGCCAATAAGCTGCGGCTGCTGCGCCTGCCCGGCACCGTGGTGGAGCTGCTGCAGCAGGGAGATCTGTCCGAGCGCCACGCCCGGGCGCTGCTGCGCCTGGCAGACGAGGAGGAGCAGCTGGCGGCGGCGAAAACCATCATCGCCCGGGGGCTGAATGTGGCGCAGACAGAGGAATACATCGAGTTGCTGCTGCGGAAGATCCAGGTCACGCCGCCCCACCGGCGGCCCACGTTCATCCTCAAGGATGTGCGGCTGTTCCTCAACAGCCTGGACCGCTCCCTGAGCCTCATGCGCTCGGCAGGAGTGGACGCCGCCTGCGGCCGCCAGGACACGGAGGACGAGATCCTGCTCACCATCCGGATACCTAAGGCAAGACGGGTGGGGTGAAAAATCAGGAGCGGACTGAATTCAGTCCGTTTTTTGCCGCGGTAGTGCCGGCGAGTCTTGCAATGCGGGAAAAAGGGCCGTAAAACCCCAGCGGGGCGATGTGGGCATCGCCCCCTACGCAGAAAATAAGAAGCCGGGGCAGCACAGGTCGGCGGTCAAAAGACAGAGGGACAGGCCAGCGCCTGTCCCTCTGTGTGATTTTAGTTAATGCTGTCCATATCCAGAGTGAATCCCATAACTTCTCCCACGCTGGTGATTTTGCCTCGGACTACGATGGGAGAGTCGGTATTGATGTTCATAATCTGCTGTTTTTGCGCATCGTTCTTTATATTGCAATGCACACTTTGCAACACATATGTATAATTGTCGGGAGCTGCACCGACGCTGATGTATTTACCGTCGCTGTCGATTACGCTTAAATAACCTTCGATTTCCACATACTGCCCCTTGAAATCCGATTGTGCTTTCATAGCATTGGATTTCAAAGCGTCAAACAATTCAGTGACATCATAGTGGGTGTAGGATATGGGCTGCTCTGTGCCGCTGGGCTGCTTCGCATCACCGCCATTACCGGAGCCGCTGGATGCTCCACCAATGATACCTGCTGCTACAATGACGATCAGCACCCAAAACCACCATTTTTTTGTAATGGGACGCTTTATCTTCGCGCCGCATTGAGGGCAGGTTTTTGCTGAGGTGGCGATCTCAGCTCCGCAGGATGTGCAGTTTGTTAGTTTATTATGCATGGTTTTCTCCTCCTGTTTTTGCGGATATTTGGTATATGTACTCTAATAATAGTAAAAATATTTACTAAAGTCAATAGTAAATATTTTTACTTGCGTATACTACCTCACAGAAAGGTGGGGGAAGATATGAATGCGTATACCATTAATCTGCGAAATCTCCGGGAGGATCACGACCTGACCCAGCAGCAGGTGGCGGAGTATTTGGGGACATCGCAGACCATGGTGGCCCGGTATGAGCGAGAGGCCAGCGAGCTGCCCTTGCGGCATTTTATCCGCCTTTGCCAGCTCTATCAGGTGTCTGCTGATGAGGTGTTGGGGCTGCGGCGCAGAAAATAAAAAACACGAGGGACAGGCGATGCGCCTGTCCCTCTGTGTGCTATAGCTATAAATATTACTTCTTTTTCTTTGTCCGCTCCTCGATTTTCTTGCCCGCCCATTTGGCCAGGTTTACGCAGGCGGCAGCGGTGACCGCCAGCAGCACGGTGCCCAGGGCAAGCTGCTTTTTCGGCTTCATATCAGTACGCCAGCCTCTCTGCAAGGTAAGCCTTCAGCTCACTGATAGGCACGCGCACCTGCTCCATGCTGTCACGCTCACGGACGGTGACGCAGTTGTCGCCGGCCTTTTCCGCGTCGCCCACGGTGTCAAAGTCCACGGTGATGCAGAAGGGTGTGCCCACTTCGTCCTCCCGGCGATAGCGCTTGCCGATGGAGCCGGTCTCGTCGAAGTCGATCATCCACTCCTTGGCCAGCTCCTCGTAGATCTTGCGGGCGGGCTCGGAGAGCTTCTTGCTCAGGGGCAGGATGGCCGCCTTGTAGGGGGCCAGGGCCGGGTGCAGGTGCAGCACCACGCGCACGTCGTTCTTGCTCTCGTCCACCGTTTCCTCGTCGTAGGCGTCGCACAGCACCGCCAGCACGCTGCGCTCCACGCCCAGGGACGGCTCCACCACATAGGGAATGTAGCGCTGGTTGGTCTCGGGGTCAAAGTAGGTCAGGTCCTTGCCGGAGGTATTCTGATGCTGGGTCAGGTCGTAGTCGGTGCGGTCCGCCACGCCCCACAGCTCACCCCAGCCGAAGGGGAACAGGAACTCAAAGTCCGTGGTGGCCTTGGAGTAGAAGCACAGCTCCTCGGGATCGTGGTCACGCAGGCGCAGGTTCTCATCCTTCAGGCCGATGCCCAGCAGCCAGTTGTGGCAGAAGGTGCGCCAGTAGTTGAACCACTCCAGATCGGTGCCGGGCTTGCAGAAGAACTCCAGCTCCATCTGCTCAAACTCCCGGACACGGAAGATGAAGTTGCCCGGGGTGATCTCGTTGCGGAAGGACTTGCCGATCTGGCACACGCCGAAGGGCAGCTTGCGCCGGGTGGTGCGCTGGGTATTGACAAAGTTGGTGAAGATGCCCTGGGCGGTCTCAGGCCGCAGGTACACGGTGTTCTTGGCATCCTCAGTGACACCCTGGAAGGTCTTGAACATCAGGTTAAACTGCCGGATGTCGGTGAAATTATGCTTGCCGCAGGAGGGGCAGGGGATGCTCTTGTCGTCGATATACTCCTTCATCTCCTGCTGGGAAAAGGCGTCGATGGGCTTGGGCAGCTCCACGCCGTTTTCATGGCACCAATCCTCAATAAGCTTGTCGGCCCGGAAGCGCTCCTTACACTCCTTGCAATCCATAAGAGGATCGGAAAAGCCCGCCAGATGGCCGCTGGCCACCCAGGTCTGGGGATTCATCAGAATGGCCGCATCCTGGCCCACGTTGTAGGGATTTTCCTGGACGAACTTCTTCCACCAGGCCTTCTTGATATTGTTCTTCAGCTCCACACCCAGGGGGCCGTAGTCCCAGGTGTTGGCGAGGCCACCGTAGATCTCGGACCCGGCGAAAATAAAGCCGCGGTTTTTACACAGGGCAACGATCTTGTCCATGGTTTTCTCGGTGTTTTTCATAGTGATTCTCCTTTATGGTTAGATTTTTCAGTTCAGTAAAAAAAACGCCCTGAACTGCCGACGCAGCTCAGGGCGAACTAAAAGCATAGTCCGTGGTTCCACCTGAATTCGGAAAAATCCGCACTCAACGGCCATAACGGTGCCATCCGGCGGGCATTTCCTCCCGCAGCTCCGGGCCGCCACGCCCATCATCGCCTGTAATGCGTTTAGGGTATCACTTTTTTTCCCGGGAGTCAAGAGAAACTTTTGCGGTTTCCCGCCCAGGGTGTTTTTCGCCGGGGCCGATGCCTGCGGCGGCCCGGCCTGAATATAAAAAAGAGAACATCCTTCCGGATGTCCTCTTGGTGCGGTTCATTAGCCAATGTTGTTCAGCTTCAGAGTCAGCGCGCTCTTCTTGTGGGCTGCATTGTTCTTGTGCAGCAGGCCCTTGGCAGCAGCCTTGTCGATGCTCTTCACTGCGACCCTGTAAGCGCCCTCGGCCTCGGTGCGATTGCCTTCAACGGCAGCAGCCTCGAACTTCTTGATAGCGGTCTTCAGTGCGGAGCGATTGGCCTTGTTGCGGGCATTACGAGCCTCGGACACCAGAACACGCTTCTTAGCAGACTTGATATTCGGCAAACCAAACACCTCCCCGATGATCAATTCCGCGCTTCAGAAATAACATCCACGCAGGATGATATTTTAGCATTGTTTCTTTTAAATTGCAAGTCTTTTTTCGAGATTTTCCGGAAAATTTTGAATATTTTCTGATACCGGCGGCAAACTACAGTTCAGCCACAACATTTTGTGTTTTAGAAAGGGGTGTGACCACAAGCGTGAGCGTACTGGGAACGGATCTGGCGCTGGAAGCGGCCCAGGCACAATTAAAAACCATCCGCCTCACCAGCCAGCCGGGCCTGACGGTGCGCCGGCGGGTACGGGACGGCTATGCCCTGACGGCTATGGATCTCACGGGCCCGCAGCAGGCGGAGAAGCTCAAGCGTCCCATAGGGAAATACATCACCATGGAGCTGACGCCCTACCTGCAGCGGCAGCAGGATTTCTTTGCCCGAGGCGCCCGATGCATTGCCCGGGAGCTGGCGGCGCTGCTGCCGGAAGGCGATGCGCCGGTGCTGGTGGTGGGCCTGGGCAACCGCTCCCTGACGGCGGACGCCGTGGGCCCGCTGGCCCTGCCCCATATCCTGGTCACCCGGCACATGCTGCAGGCTATGCCGGAGGAATTCGCGGGCTTTTCCTCTGTGGCGGCTCTGACCACCGGGGTCTTGGCGGAGACGGGATTGGAAAGCTTCGAGCTTATCGCCGCTGCAGCGGAAAAGCTGCAGCCCCGGTGCGTCATCGTTTTGGACGCCCTGGCCGCCGCCGGCCGGGAAAAGCTCTGCGCCGTGCTGCAAATTACGGACACGGGCCTGACACCCGGGTCCGGAGTAGGCAACCACCGCCGGGAAGTATCCCAAAAAACCCTGGGGGTGCCGGTGCTGGCCCTGGGCCTGCCCACGGTGATCCGGGCGGATCAGCTCATAGGCGAGGAGGCCCCGGCAGAGGGAGAGGCCCTGTTCGTCACGCCCCGGGACATCGACCAGCGGGTGCGGGAGCTGAGCCGCATGATGGCCTACGGCATAGACCTGGCCCTGCAACCCCATTTGACCGTGGAGGACATCACGGGGCTGCTGGGATGAGGGGAGCCCTTAAGCTCCTTTATGCGCCCCTTCCTGTAGTAACCGCAGTTCTTCACTTTACCGACAGTCCAACCGGCGCGGCCTATATGGTCGCGCCGCAGCGTGTCGAAAAAGTCTTTTCGCCCCGCTGCCTAAGTTTTTGAAACCTTGAAAAAGTTTCAAAAACTACTGATTTCAATGGTGAGGGACACCCTTCTTGGGTTTCCCTCACACTCTCTTCCTTACCGTTATCGCAATTCCTACCACTTTATCGACAGCCTCCGGCGCGACCTATATGGTCGCGCCGGTTCCTTTTTTGTTGCCCCCTTGCAGCCCCGCTGCCTTCACCGGGGCTGCAAGGGGGCAGCTCTTTTATATGCGCCGCCAAGAGCCTCTTAAATTTTTGTGAATTCCCTCATTTCCGCTTGCACAGCGCATTTTCGTGGGATATACTTATATTAACTTGTTATTTACGAGGTGAGATTTCTGTATGAGCTCCTTTATTTCCTTTGAGAACGTGGAAAAGCGGTACGGCACGGGCGAGGTGTCCGTGCAGGCGCTGCACGACGCCAGCTTTATCATCGAAAAGGGCGAGATCTGCGTCATCGTGGGCCCCTCCGGCGCAGGCAAAACCACGCTGCTGAATATTTTGGGCGGCATGGATACCCTTACCTCCGGGCAAGTGTTTTTAGATGGGCGCGAGGTCTCCGCCTTCAACAGCCGCCAGCTGGCAGACTACCGGCGGCGGGACATCGGATTCGTCTTCCAGTTTTACAACCTTATCCCCAACCTGACCGCACTGGAAAACGTGGAGATCGCCTCACAGATCGTCAAGGATCCGCTGCCGGCGGCGCAGGTCCTGCAGGACGTGGGGTTGGGCGAGCGCATGATCAATTTCCCGGCCCAGCTCTCCGGCGGCGAGCAGCAGCGCGTTGCTATCGCCCGGGCTTTGGCCAAGCGGCCCCAGCTGCTGCTGTGCGATGAGCCCACCGGTGCGCTGGACTATAACACCGGTAAGCAGATCCTGGCGCTTTTGCAGGAGCAGAGCCGCCAAAACGGCATGACCGTTGTGATCATCACCCACAACTCCGCCCTGACCGCTATGGCCGACCGGGTGATACACATCAAAAACGGCACCGTTCAGAGCATGGAGCGCAACGAACGGCCCACGCCGGTTGAGGAGATCGAATGGTAATGGGCAGTGCTTGGAGAAAAAATAATTTGCGGGAGCTGCGCCGCTCCCTGGGGCGCTGGTTGGCCATTCTGGCGATCATTGCCCTGGGCATCGGGTTTTTTGCCGGGCTCAAGGCCAGCAAGCCCGCCATGCTATTGACCGCCGAGGATTACTTGGGCGAGACGGGCTTTTACGACTTTCGCCTCATCAGCACCCTGGGCCTGACCCAGGAGGATGTGACAGCCGCCGCACAGACAAGAGGTGTTGCCGCAGCGGAGGGCTCCGTCACCGCGGACGCCGTGGGCACCATAGGCGAGGATGAGCGCACCCTCAAGGTGCTGACCCTAACGGATACGGTCAACCGCCCGAAGCTGACCTACGGACGCCTGCCCCAAAAGGCCGATGAATGTCTGGCGGATATGCACCGCTTTTCCCAAAAGGACGTGGGCTCCACCGTCACCATCAGCAAGACCTCCATTGACGGCTGCCTGACTACGGATACATTTACCATCGTAGGGCTATGCACCTCTCCGCTGTACTTAAATGTAGAGCGCGGAACCGCCGCACTGGGCGGCGGCTCCATCGACGGCTTCCTCTGCATTCCCAAGGACGCCTTTGCTCTGGACTATTTTACGGAGGTCTCCGTGCTTTTAGATGGCGCCGACCGGACCCTGTACTGCGATGCATACACCGATGCTGTGTCCGCTCTGCGCCCCACCCTGGAGGCCCTGCTGGCCCAGCGGGCACCGCTGCGCTATGAGCAGATCGTTGATGATGCCCGCGCAGCTCTGAGCGACGCCCAGGCGGAGTACGACAGAGGCGTGGCGGAGTATCAGGCCCAGCGAGCAGATGCCGAGGCACAGCTGGACGAGGCCCAGCGCCAGCTGGACAGCGGCGCCGCCCAGCTGGAGGCAAACCGGAAAAAGCTGGATGAGGCCCAGCTGACCCTGGACCAAAAGGAAAAGGAGCTGGCCGCCGGCGAGCAGGAGATTCCTAAGGGCGAAGCCGCTTTGGCTGCTGCGAAGGAGGATGCCTACCGGCAGCTGGATGAAAAGCAGGCGCAGCTGGACGAGAACCGCCAGCAGGTAGACAGCGGCCTCCTGAAGGTCAAGCTCACGGGTCTGCCCTTACAGTACGAGACGCTGCTGGTCACGCGGCTGCAGCTGCAGGGCAGGCTCGCCGTCCTGGAGGAGGGCTCGACGGATTATAACGCCACCCAGCGGATGCTGGACGGGACACAGCGCTTGATCGAGCAGTATGAGCAGGGCGAGATCATCCCGCAGTATCTGAAGCTCAAGGACGCCCAGGCACAGCTGGACGATGCCCAGGCGCAGCTGGACAGCGCCCGCAGCGAGGCGGACAGTACCTTTGCTGCCAAGGAGGCGGAGCTGGCCGCCGCCAAGGCGCAGATAGAAAGCGGCAAGCAGCAGCTGGCAGACGGCCGCAGCGAGTTAGAGAGCGGCCGCGCACAGCTGGAGAGCGCCCAGGCGCAGCTATCTCAAAGCCGCGCCGACTATGAGGCTGCCCAGGCCGCCGCCCAGGAGGGCTTCGCGCAAGCAGAGGCAAAGCTGGAGAGCGGCAAGCGTCAGCTGGAAAAGGCCCAGGTAGAGGTGGAGAAGATCGATCATCCCTCCACCTATGTCCTGGACCGGACGGTCAACACAGGCTATCTCTCCTTCCGGGGTGACTCCTCCATTGTGGAGGGCGTAGCAAGGGTTTTCCCGCTGTTTTTCTTCCTGGTGGCCGCCCTGGTCTGTATCACGACCATGACGCGCATGGTGGATGAGCAGCGCACTCAGATCGGCACCCTCAAGGCCCTGGGCTACTCCGACGGGGCCATCGCCTGGAAATATATCTCTTACTCCGGGTCGGCGGCCCTGCTGGGCGCAATCTTCGGCTTTATGCTGGGGACATGGGTCTTCCCACAGGGCATCTGGCAGGGCTACTCCATGCTCTACCAGTTCAGCAGCCGTCTGCGCTACTACTTTGACCCCGTGATGGCGGCGGTCTCCCTGGCCGCGTCTCTTGTTTGCTCCGTGGGGGCCACCTGGTTCGCCTGTCACGCGGAGCTGCAGCTGCTTCCTGCCAGCCTGATGCGCCCCAAGGCCCCCAAGCCGGGCAAGCGCATCCTGCTGGAGCGGGTCCGGTTTATCTGGAGCCGGGTGTCCTTCCTGCACAAGGTCTCCATCCGCAACATCCTGCGATACAAAAAGCGCCTGTTTATGATGCTGCTGGGCATCGGCGGCTGTACGGCACTGATCGTTGCGGGCTTTGGCATACGGGACTCCATCGCCACCATTGCCGACGACCAGTTTGGCAGCATTACCCACTACGACATCGCCGTGACCTTCTCCACCCCTATGAATACCACCCTGCAGGAGGATTTCCGCAGCCGCTACCCCACCGCACAGACCTGCGTTTTTGCAGAGACGGCCTCCTATGAGATCAAAAACGGGTCCGCCGTCTTTACCCTGAACACAGTGGCCACCGACGACCCGGACATCACCTCCGTTATCGGCTTGACGGACGGCACGCAGACCGTCCCCTACCCCCAGGAGGGCGCCATCATTGACCGCGACCTGGCCGACCGCCTGGGGCTCAAGGTGGGTGACATGCTCACCGTCTCCCTTAGCGACACAAAGAGCGTGGAGATCCCTGTGGAGGGCGTGTTTGAAAACTATGTCTACCACTATGCTTACATGACGGCGGAGACCTATGAGCGCATCTTCGGTGAGAGCTGCACCTATAAAACAGCCTATCTCCTGACTCAGGACGACGCCTATACACTGGGCGCCTCCATTGCGGATAACCCCCGGGTGGCCAATGTCTCGGTGGTGGACTCCCTGCGCGAGCTGGTGCGCGACATGATGAAGAGCCTGGACTATATTGTCGGTCTCGTTATCGGCAGCGCCTGCGCCTTGGCACTGGTGGTGCTGTTTAACCTCTGCAATATCAGCATCACAGAGCGCATCCGGGAGATTGCCACGGTCAAGGTACTGGGCTTTTATCGGCGGGAGACTCGCTTTTACGTCTTTCGGGAGATTCTGATGCTCAGCGTTCTGGGCGCCCTGGTGGGTCTGCCGGCCGGGTGGGCCCTGCACCGGTTCATTATGTCCCAGATCCGGGTGGATATGGTGTCCTTCCTCGTCCGTGTTACCCCCTTGAGCTACTGCCTGTCCTTTGTTATTACCATGCTGCTGAGTGTCCTGGTCTGCGCCCTGCTGGGTCGCAAGATCGACCGGATCCAAATGGCCGAGTCGCTCAAATCCGTTGAATAAGTAAATCTGTCCTGTATACAGGACACAGCCGTGCAGCTGCCCCCACCCGGTGGGGAATGGCCGCACGGCTGTATTCTTTTGGTCAGTGTCCCGGCGGCTGGGTACAAAAGACCCAGGGAGAGTGCTTTCTTACGATGCCTCTCCCTGGGGATTTTTTGCTTATCCAGCCATTTACCGGCACAGGAAGCTGAACCAGCCCTCGCTGGTGTGGGTCTCCAGAATCTCCCAACCATCCCGGCGGAGGTGGTCCGCCACCTCTTCCGCCCGATCATCGATGATGCCGGAGCAGAGGAACAGGCCCCCCTCCTTCAGAAACGGCCGCACCTGGGGGGAGATGCCGATGATGACATCCGCCACGATATTGGCCACGACCACATCGTATTCCCCGCCGAACTCCTTTTGCAGAGCACGATCCGTGACCACGTTGCCCCAGCGAACGGTGTAGCGGTCCCTGCCGATGCCGTTGATGGCGGCGTTTTCATAGGCCACGTCCACGCATTTGTCATCAATGTCGCAGGCGAAGGCCTCCGCCGCGCCCAAGCGCAGAGCGGCGATGGAGAGGATCCCGCTGCCGCAGCCCAGATCCAGCACCCGCTCGCCGCCGCTAATGTGGGCATCCAGGGCCTGCAGGCACAGGCGGGTAGTCGCGTGGCTGCCGGTGCCGAAGGTGAGCCCCGGGTTCAGCCGCAGCTCCACCCGGTCCGGGGCGCCGGCCTGCTCCCACTCCGGGATGACCAGCAGACGCTTGCCGATCTCCATAGGCTTATAAAACTGCTTCCAGTTGTTCTCCCAATCGGCGTCCTGCACGGCGGCACGGCTGAGGCGTGCGCCGGGCAGCCCAGCGGCCAGATCCTCCGCCGCGGCCAGCCGGCGGCGGCCGTCCGGGTCGTCGGAGAGATAAAAGGTCACCCGGCACAGGCCCTTTTTCTCCTGCAGGAGGCTCTCGTCCACATAGTCCCAATACTGGTGGTTATTTTCCAGGAAATTCTTGAAATCCGCCTCGTCGTCAATGACCAGGCCGGTGATGCCCAGCTCCTCCAGCCGGGCGCACAGGCCGTCCAGCTCCGCCGGCTGGGTGTCGATATGTACCTCGATCCAGTTCATCGCTGGGTGCCCACAAAGAAGATGCCCATGGTGTTGGGGCCGGTGTGGCTGCCGATAACGGGGCCGATGTAATTGATATACACCGTCTTGGTGCCGAAGCGATCCTTGATCCGCTGGGCCACAGCCCGGGCGTCCAGCTCGCAATCGGCGTGGCAGATGAACATGGTCTGCTCCTCCGGACGGATGGCCAGCGCTTCGATCTTATCCAGCAGGGCATTGATGGCGGCCTTGCGGCCCCGGGCCTTGCTCACGGGCACCAGCTTACCCTCATCAGAGGTGTGCATGATGGGCTTGATAGAGAGCATGGTGCCCACCAGCGCCGTGGTGGCGCTGACCCGGCCGCCCATCTTCAGATAGTTCAGATCGTCCACGGTGAACCAGTGGCAGATGCTCAGGCGGTTCTCCTCCACCCATTTGGCAAGCTCCGCCGCCGTGAGGCCCGCCTTTTTCTGCTGGGCTGCCAAATACAGCAGCAATCCCTGGCCCAGGGAGGCGCTGAGGGAATCCACCACGTGGATCTCCGCCTCCGGGAACTCCGAGCGCAGGTCGTCAGCGGCGATGACGGCGGATTGATAGGTGGTGGACAGCGCCGAGGAGAAGCACACGCAGACGATGTCCTTCCCGCTCTGCAGTACCCGGCGCATGGCATCCTGAAACTGGCCCACGTTCACTGCCGAGGTGGTGGCCAGCTTACCGGCGCGGATGCGCTTATAGAACTCCTCGTTGGAAATGGCCGTTCCCGCCAGGTCATTGGGGTAATCCTGCCCGTCCATGTGCATGGTCAGGGGCAGGACCTCCAGCTCCAGCTCACGGGCCATGTAGTCCGTCAGGTCGCAGCAGCTGTCTGTCATCAAAACATAATCACGCATAATATGCCCTCCTTCCGCCATTTAAGGCGTTTCAAATTTCAATTTTGTATAAAATCCGGAAAAGCCCCGGGGAAATAACACGGTTTTTGTGGGGCCGCAGGGGGAAACGGATTGCCGCACCAGTGACAGTGTTTTTTACAAGGGGTGCCAATTCCGGGTGGACCGTCGGGCCGTCGGCCCGCAATGACACAGCTTACTTCCCCACGCAAAAGCGGGAAAAGATAGTGGCCACCAAATCCTCCCGTATGCTCTTGCCCGTCAGCTCACCCAGAGCCGCCAGGGCCTCCTCGGCGTCAGTGAGGATCGCATCCGGCGTCAGGGCCGCCGATAGAGCCGCCTGTGCCCGGTCCACCGCCGCCAGGGCCCGGCCCACGGCCTCCGCCTGGCGGGTGTTGGTCAGCAATGCGCCATCAGTGCCGGTCACTTCGGGATAAAACGTCTCCACAAACCGGCCGATCTCCTCCACCCCTTCCCCTGTTCGGGCGCAGACAGAGCACACGCCGTCAAACCGGTCCGCCAGGCCGGCCAGCTCCGCCTGCCGGGGCAGGTCGCTCTTATTCACCAGCAGCAGACTGTGCTCCGCCTGCTGCGCCAAAGCGAAAATACGCTCCTCCGCCCCGGTCAGGGGAACGGATCCGTCCAGCACCACCAAAGAGAGGCTCGCCCGCTCCGCCGCGGCCACGGCCCGGTCCACGCCGATCTTCTCCACACTGTCCCGGGCATCCCGGATACCCGCCGTGTCACACAGCCGCAGCACCTGACCGCCCAGGCGGACCTTTTCCTCCACCGTATCCCGGGTGGTGCCCGCCACCTCGGTGACGATGGCCCGGTCATAGCCCAGCAGGGCGTTGAGCAGAGACGATTTGCCCGCGTTGGGCAGGCCCAGCAGCACCGTGGGGATGCCCTCCCGCAGGATGCGGCCCCGGCGGAAGGTATCCAGCAGCCGCTGCAGCTGCCGGCGGCAGCGGGACAGGGTATCGGTGATCTCCCGCTGCTCCAGGGGCTCGATATCCTCGTCGGGATAGTCCACCGCCGCATAGAAGCGGGCGGTGACGTCCATAAGCCCGTCATACACCTGCTCCACACCCCGGCTTATGCTGCCTGAGAGCTGCAGGGCGGCGTTTTGGGCGCACTCGGCCGTCTCGGCATCGATGAGATCCGCCACGGCCTCCGCCTGAATGAGATCCATCCGCCCGCTGAGAAAGGCCCGCCGGGTAAATTCGCCCCCCTTGGCCTGCCGGGCGCCGAATGTGAAGGCGCTGCGCAGCACCTCCTCCAGCACCACCGCAGACCCGTGGCAGTGCAGCTCCGCCGACCACTCGCCGGTATAGCTGCTCTCCGGGGCGAAAATAACGCACAGGCCGTCGTCAATGACCGCCCCCTCCGCCGTGCGCATGTGCCCGTACACCATCCGGCGGCGGGGCAGTGCGGCGGCGCTCTTTCCGCTGCAGGCGGCAAATACGCCGTCCACCACGGCCAGAGTCTCCGGCCCGGATATGCGCACGATGCCGATGGCCGCAGGGGCCCGGGCGGTGGCAATGGCGGCTATGGTATCGGTCATGGCTTTCATGCTCCTTAACGTAACTGGCGAAAATTCCTGAGGATTTTTCTGCCAAAGAGATTGGCAAAATCTATTATAGCATATTAGATAGCCCGTGTATAGGAAAAAATGCGCCCGCAGGCGCATTTTCACGGATCCTTACTGCATCATCCGCTTGAGTCTGCGGATATCCTCCCCCGCGAAGGGCAGCACCGTATACTCCCCCTGCAGCCGGGACCAGATAGCCGCGCCGTAGCGGCTCTCGATCTGCGCGGGGGTGAGGTTGGTGCTGATGATGGTGCTCTTTCCGGCCAGGAGACGGCCGTTCACCAGCTGGTACAGGGCGCTCTGGACGAAGCCCGTGGCCATCTCAGTGCCCAGGTCATCCAGAATCAGCAGGTCGCAGCTCTCAAACCGGCGCACGTCCACGGCAGCGTCCGGCTCCTCATCGGCGCGGAACTTCGCCGCCTCACACCGGGCGAACACATGGACCGCCGTGTCATACACCACGGAAAAGCCGTCCTCGCTGACGACTCTTGCGATGCAGGCGGAGAGGAAGGTCTTTCCCAGGCCCGGCGCACCGTCCAGCAGCAGGTTGGCCGGTTTTTTCCCAAACTCGGCGGCATAGCGCTGGCAGGTGGCCAAATTCCGCTCCATCAGCTGCCGGGGGCTGCGCCCGGACTCCCCGGGCTGGGTGTCGTACCACTCCAGGCCGAAGGTATCAAAGCTCTGGCTGCCCACGTCCAGCAGGCTGCTCAGGCTGCGAATCTGCTCCTGGGCATAGTATTTCTGCAGGCAGGCGCATATCCTGCCGCCGCAATAGCCCGTGTCGCCGCAGAGGACGCACCGGGGCTTATCCACCAGGGCGTCGGCGGGATAGCCGTGGGCTGTGAGCAGCTGCGCGCGCTCCTGCTGCAGGGACAGATTCTCCGCCCGGAGCCGCTGGATCGCCGGGACCGGGTCCTCCCCCCGGCGCAGGGCCTGGGCCATGATGCGCCCCATGGTGCCCCGGAGCTGCTGCTCGATCTCCTCCAGGCGGGGAACCTCCCGATAAATGCGCTGCCGCCGGGCCGCCGCCTGGGACGCCCGGCGTTGCTTGTCCTCCTCGAACCGCTGCAGCGCCTCCCGCATCACCTTGCCGTCATATGCCATGTTCCTGCCCCCTTACCATTTCATAAACTCCTCCAAGGAGCGGTCCTTTTTCTCTGCGGGCTTCGGCTTGTGATCCTCCTGCACCTCCCGAAGCGTCCGCAGGCCCTCCTTATCCCAGCGGCGCAGGATGCCGTTTAAGTACCGCCAATCCATGCCCTGCTTTTTCAGCACCGTCTTTTCATAGGCCAGGGCCACCATCTCCGGCGAAAAGCCCCAGTCCATCCACTGGGCGATATACTTCTCCTCCGCCTCCACCGGGCGGCGGTCACCCATGTGCAGGGCCGCCATGTACTGCACCGATTGTTCTCGCCGCCGGGCCACGGTGCGCAGATATCGGGCGGCGGATTCCTGGTCGAACAGGCCCCGCTTGGCCCAGTAGTACCCTTCCTTTTCAATGGCGCCCACCGTGGGCCGGCGCCCCGGACCGAACCGCCGCTCCTGCTCCTCCACACAGTGGCGCACCAGCAGGAAAATCACATCTGCCGGCAGCCCCACCTCGTGGCGCAGATTGGCCAGGCGCTTGAGGTCCATGGTGGTGAGCTTCTTGCCCAGGGAGCGCTCCGTCTCCCCCACCAGCATCTCAAACTCCGGGTCCCGCAGCAGCTGCATCAGGTCTGCGGCGGTATACTCCGCCGGGCGCTGCTCCGGCTCCGGCAGGGGCAGGCCCTGGGCCTGGATGAGGCCCATTTTCTCCAGCTTGGTCTGGGCCCCCTGGAGCCGCAGGGCGCTCATAGACAGCTTTTCCATCAGCTGCTCCGCCGTCACCGCGTCCTCGGCCCGCATGAGGTACAGATACAGCAGCGCCGCATCCCCATCCGCCGCAGCCAGGAGCTGATCCACCTGCCGCGCCGGGAGCGCCAGGGTCTTTTCCCGGTCCCGGATGATATAGCCCGCCATAGTCTCTCCCCCTTCATTGCTGGCGAAAAAGCTCCGTTTTTTCCGCCAATAAGCTTTGAATTTTTCGCGTCTGCGGACGCGAACTCTGTGAGGCTTTTTTAGTCTGCACAATAATGCAGATTACATTTTACACGAAAACCCCCTTTTCGTAAAGCCGCCGGAACATTTTAATTTGTTAATTTTTTGTTTTCCGACAGAAAAGACTTTCCCCGGCGGAAAAATGTGCTATAATAAGGTGATTTAGTATGGAGTATTATCCGTTTTTCAGCGGGGACAGGAGGCAGCTATGGCAAATCGCGTCACAGTGAACATCTGCGGGGAGGACTACACCCTGGTAGCCGAGGAGAACACCGCCTACATGGAGCAGGTGGCCGCTCTGGTGGACAAGAAGATGGGCGAGGTCATCGCCGGGGCCAAGGTGGGCCGCAGCGATGCCGCCGTCCTGGCTGCCGTGAACCTGGCGGACGAGCTGCTCAAGAGCGAGCAGGCGGCGGAGAATCTGCGCCGCCAGGTGAAGGGGTATCTGGACGAGGCTGCCCAGGCCAGGGGCGAGATCTCCGACCTGAAGCGCCAGCTCTTTAAGGCCCAGCAGGGCAAGAAGTGAGGACTATGGAGCTGCTCTCCCCCGCCGGGTCCTATGAGGCCCTGCTGGCCGCCGTGCAAAACGGGGCCGACGCTGTATACATGGGCCTGGGCGGCTTTAACGCCCGCCGCAGCGCCCGAAATTTTACGGACGAGGACTTCGCCCGGGCCGTGGACTACTGTCACGAGCGCGGAGTGAAGGTCTATCTCACCCTGAACACCCTGCTCACCGACCGGGAGCTGCCCGAGGCGGCGGAGGTCCTGAAAAAAGCATCCGCCTGGGGCGTGGACGCGGTGCTGGTGCAGGATTGGGGCCTGTGGCAGCTGGCAAGGCTGGTGGCCCCAGATCAGCCCCTCCACGCCAGCACGCAGATGAGCCTGCACACCCTGTCCGGGGCGCGGCTGGTGGCGGAGCTGGGCATGGAGCGGGTGGTGCTGGCCCGGGAGCTGTCCGCCCGGGATGTGGAGACCATCTGCCGTGGCTGCGGGGCGGAGGTAGAGGTGTTCGGCCACGGGGCCCTGTGCATGTGCTACTCCGGCCAGTGCGCCATGAGCGCCATGATCGGCGGACGCAGCGGCAACCGGGGCACCTGCGCCCAGCCCTGCCGCCTGCCCTACACCGTGGGCGAAAAGACCGGGTACCTATTGAGTCTGAAGGACAACAACCTTTCGCCCTATCTCCGACAGATGGAGGAGATGGGTGTTTCCTGCGTGAAGCTGGAGGGCCGCATGAAGCGGCCAGAGTATGTGGCGGCGGTGACGGGCATCTATCGGCGGCTGCTGGATGAGAAGCGCCCCCCCTCCCCCACTGAGCAGGCCCAGCTGGAGCGAGCCTTTTCCCGCAGCGGCTTTACGGACGGGTACTGGACGGGTCGGCGGGGCGCGAAGATGTTCGGCATGCGGCCGGAGAGCTCCCGGTGGCCCGAGGATTGGTTTGCTCAGGTACGCAAAACCTATGAGTGCGGCGCAGAAAACCGCCCTGTGGCCGTGGATTTTACCTGCCGGATTGCAGCAGGCGAGGAAGCTGCCCTCACGGCGGCTCTCCCAGACGGGCGCAGCGTGACCGTGACCGGCCCCGTGCCGGAGGCGGCCCGAAGCCGCTCCCTGACGGAGGAGGAGCTGCGCACCCGGCTGCAAAAGACAGGGGGCACGGTGTTTGCCTGCCGAAAAACAGACATTTCCCTGGAGGGCGGGCTGATGCTCTCTGCCGGGAGCATCAACGCCCTGCGCCGGGACGCCCTGGCGGGACTCCGGGTACTGCTGACCTCGATGCCCCAGCGGCGCACCTTTGATACTCCGGCCCTGCCGGCGGCTCCGGCGGCCTATACAGGCGCACCGAAGCTGACAGCCAGCGTCACCTATGCCCACCAGCTCACGGCGGAGCTGGCCCGGGGCGTGGAATATCTCTATCTGCCCCTTACCCTATTGGGTGAAATTGACCTGGACGAATACGCCGGGTATACGAAGCTGTGTGCCGTGCTGCCGCGGATCCTCCGCACGGAGGACGAGGGAAAATTCCGGGAGGTTTTGCAGGAGCATCCCCAGCTGACCGCCGTGGCGGTGAGCAACCTGGGCCACCTACCCATTGTGGACGGCCTGGGCCTGGAGGTCCGGGGCGATCTGGGCCTGAACGTGTTTAATAGCCGAGCGCTGCTGCTAATGCAGGAGCTGGGGCTGGAGAGCGTCACCGTCTCCGCTGAGCTGCGGCACCAGCAGGTGCGTGATCTGCGCAAATACATCCCCTGTGAGGCGGTGGTCTACGGCCGCCTGCCGCTGATGGTCACGGAAAACTGCCCCCTGCGGTGCAGCGGACAGTGCAGCGCCGGAAACGGCGGTGTGCTGACGGACCGGACCGGAGCCCGGTTCCCGGTGCTGTGCGGACACGGCTGCCGGCCGGAGATACAAAACAGCAGGCCCCTGTACCTGGCGGATAAGCCCGAATGGAAAAAGTGCGGACTGCGCTGGGCAAGGCTGCGCCTGACCACGGAGACGGCGGAGGAGGCCGCGGACATCCTGCAGCGGTATCAGGGATCGGACTTCCCCGCCCCCGCAGGCTTTACAAGAGGTCTATTCTATCGTGGTGTTGAGTAACCCCTGCCGAAAATTTCTTTGAATTTTTCGGCAATAGGCTTGCAGCCTGCAGGCGGCAAGCTCCGCAAAGCTTTACTCTTTGTATTTATACCGCGAAATATCACTATTTGTATTTATCTTTTGAGAGGTTACACCCCATGGAGCTAAAATTCAAAGCTATACATCCTAAGATCGGGCGGGAAATCCCCCTGCCGCAGTTCGCCACCCCGGGGTCCGCTGCCATGGACCTGCGGGCATGTCTGGACGGACCTGTGACCCTGCAGGCCGGGGCCCGGGCGGTGATCCCCACGGGCCTGGCTATGGCGCTGCCGTCGGCGGATTATGTGGCCCTGGTGTTCGCCCGGAGCGGGCTGGGCATCAAGAAGGGCGTGTGCCTTTCTAACGGTGTGGGGGTCATCGACAGCGACTATCGGGGCGAAATTGCCGTGGGCCTGGTGAATCTGTCCGGCGAGGACTACACCGTCCAGCCCGGGGACCGCATCGCCCAGCTGATGGTGGTACCGGTGGTGCAGCCCACGGTCACGCTGGTGGAGGAGCTGGACGAGACGGACCGGGGCTCAGGCGGCCTCGGCTCCACAGGGAGGTAATGGGACATGGCGAAAATCGTGTTGGCCTCCGGCTCGCCCCGGCGGCAGGAGCTGCTGCGGCGCATGGGCATCACGGAGTTTGACATTCGGGTGCCGGAGGTGGAGGAATATTATCCGGATCACCTATCCCCGGAGGAGATCGTGAAGTTCATCTCCCGGGAGAAATCTGATGCCGCGGCGCGGCTGTGTGGGGACGACGAGATCGTCATCACCGCGGACACCATGGTATTCCTGGACGAGCGGCGCCTGGGTAAGCCCCGGGACGTGGCCCAGGCCCTGGAGATGCTCACGGCCCTGGCGGGACGAAAGCACACGGTGTGTACCGGCGTGACCGTGCGCCGGGGAGCGAAAATCTGCACCGCCGCCCAGCACACGGATGTGTACTTCCGCCCGGCCACGGAGCGGGAGCTGCGCGCCTACATCCGCACCGGCGAGCCCATGGATAAGGCCGGCGCCTACGGCGTGCAGGGCAAGGGCGCGCTGCTGGTGGAGCGCATTGACGGTGACTTTTTCAACGTCATGGGCCTGCCGGTTGGGCTGCTGGCCCGGCTGCTGAAGGGCTTTGGCATTGATCTGATGGAGTAATACTATGAAGAATTTTTTCAACAAAACCGGCATATGGATCCTGGCTGCAGCGGTAGTGATCGTGCTGACGCTGTCCATCCTGTCCGCCACGGGGACGGGCCTGCTGAATAACATTGCGGGCACTATCGCCAGCCCCTTCCGCTCCGCCGGAGCCGCTATCGGCAACTGGTTCGGCTCCATTTCCGACAAGTTTGACAGCGTGGAGGCTCTGCAGAAGGAGAACGAGGAGCTGCGCAAGCGCGTGGCTCAGCTGGAGGATGCCAACCGCCAGGCCGAAACCGACAGCCAGGAAAACGAGCGCCTGCGCTCCCTGCTGAACCTGCGCCAGCAGCGGCGGGACTTTACCTTTGAGAGCGCCAAGGTGACCCAGTATGAAAACTCCAACTGGGCCTCCACCATGACCCTGAACCGGGGCACCAGCAGCGGCGTTGCGGTGAATAACTGCGTGGTGAACGAGACCGGCGCCCTGGTAGGCGTTGTGACGGAGGTGGGCCTGAACTGGTGCACCGTGGCCACAGTACTGGACACCCAGGCACAGTTCGGCGCCACGGTGTTCCGCACGGGCGAATCCGCCGTGGCCATGGGCGATCTGGAGCTGATGCAAAGCGGAAAGCTCAAGCTCAGTTACCTCTCCGGAGCCAACACCCCCGTAGGCGGCGACCTGGTGCTGACCTCCGGCTTGGGCGGATACTATCCCTCGGGTCTGGTCATCGGAGCTGTGGAGGATGTGCGCACCGACGACTCGGGCCTGACCCAGTACGCCGTAGTACAGCCCACGGTGACGCCCTCCTCCCTGGTGGAGGTGTTCGTCATCACCGCCTTCGACATCGTGGACTGAGAGGTGCGCCGTGGGACGTCGTGACTTTGTGTTTAAATGGCTCTTTTACGCCCTGACCGCTCTGGGTTTCGTGCTGGTGCAGGTCTTTGGGCTGGTGCATATCCGCATATGGGGTGTGCATCCGTTCCTGTTTCCGGTGCTGGTGTCCACTGTGGCCGCCCTGGAATCCGCCCATGAGAGCGCTGTGTTTGCTCTGGCCACCGGCGCGGTGCTGGATGTCACCATGTCGGGGGTGATTCCCTGCTTCTACACGGTGGCGTTTTTGGTTGTATTCCTTTTGGCCCGGGTCCTGTCGGCCAAGGTCCTGTCGCAGCCGTTTTTCTGCTGCATGCTGTGTGGCGTACTGAGCATTGTGTGCACCGACCTGCTGCAAATGCTGTTTCTCAATTCTTCCGTCAGCTTCTCCGTTCGGGCCGCCCTGCTGCTTATGGGTAAGGAGCTGCTGCTGACGCTGCCCCTAATGCCGCTGATCTACCTGCCGGACAGCAAGATCCGGCGCTTCTTCCACTAGGAATAAGGGGCCCTGTATCCGCCGGAAAGGAGGCGCTTTTCCTATGAAAAAATCCAATCCCTATCGCACCCGACTCATCGTTCTGTTGGGCTTTTTAGCTGTGGTGCTGATCTTTTTCGCCGTGATGCTGTTTCACTATCAGATCATCAAGGGCAACAGCTACCGGGCTCAATCCATGGCCGGCACCGCTCGGCGTGAAATCGTGGAGACCAGCCGGGGCATTATCACCGACAGGAATGGTAAGGTTTTGGTGTCTAACCGCCTGACCTACACCCTGAGATTCTCCGACGAGAGCTTTGATGACGACGCCGCCTGCAACGCCGCCGTGTGGCGGCTCATCACTCTGTGCCGGCAGGAGAGCCTTTCCTGGATCGATCCCCTGCCGCTGACGAATACGGCGCCCTTCGCCCTCACCACTGATACCCCCGGGGAGACCTTTGTCACCTGGCTGGATCAGCATGACATCCCCTACACCGGCAAGGACACCGTGACCCTCTCTATCAGCGGCGGCGAGCTGCTGGACATGGCCCGGAAGATTTATAAGATCTCCGACGATTATACCGACGACCAGGCCCGCCTCGTCGCCGGGGTCCGCTACGGCGCGGAGGTGTCCGGCGGGTATGTGTTTGCCGAGGATGTTCCCGTAGAGGTCATCAGCCAGGTGGTGGATGGCCACTTTGCGGGCGTGTCCACAGGTACCTCCAGCCAGCGGGTGTATAACACCACCTATGCCGCCCATATCCTGGGCCGGGTGAGCCGCATCTTTGCCGAGGATTGGAACGACAAATACAAGGATAACAACGACTACTCCATGGACGACCTGGTGGGCAAGGGCGGCGTGGAGGAGGCCTTTGAGCAATATCTCCACGGGGTCAACGGCGTGAAGCTGGTGACCACCGATAAGAGCGGCAAGGTCACCGGCGAGCTATACGCCAAGGAGCCGCAGCCGGGCAACACCGTGGCCCTGACCATCGACCTGGACCTGCAGAAAACCGCCGAGGATTCCCTGGCGGCCACCATCCAGTCCATGACGAAAGGCGATGGCGTGGCCCGGGGCGGCGCGGCGGCAGTGATCGGCGTGGGCACCGGGGAGGTGCTGGCCTTGGCCAGCTATCCCACCTACGACCTGAGCCAATGGGACGAGATGTACGACACCTGGAGCAAGGATGCCGCCCTGCCCATGTTTAACCGCGCCACCGACGGCACCTACGCCCCCGGCTCCACCTTCAAGCTCTGCACCTCTGTGGCGGCCCTGGAGTCCGGCGTTATCACTCCCTCCACCACCATTGTGGACCGGGGCATTTACACCTACTACGAGTTCCCCCAGCCCCGATGCTGGATCTATAATGCCACCGGCGGCACCCACGGAGCCGTGAACGTGAGCCAGGCCATCACGGTGTCGTGCAACTACTTTTTCTATGAGGTGGGCCGGCTTACAGGCATCCAGCGGCTGGACGACTACGCCAGTCAGTTTGGCCTGGGCCGCAGCACGGGCATCGAGATCGGCGACTCCGACGGCGTGCTGGCCAGCCCCGAATACGCCGAAAAAATCGGCGAAACCTGGACCGACGGCCAAACCATCACCGCCGCCATCGGTCAATCCTATAACCTGTTCACCCCCCTGCAGCTGGCCAACTATGTGGCCACTCTCGTCAGCGGCGGCGATCATTACGAGGCCCACCTGCTCAAGAGTGCCAAGTCCTACGACAACTCCTCCGTGGTCTACGCCTACAACAAGGGCCCCACCAACCATGTGGACATGTCCGACAGCACCCTGGAGGCGGTGAAGGCCGGGGCCCGGGGTCTGGCCACCGGAAGCTTGAGCTACGTCTTCAACAGCTGCATCGTTCCCGTGGGCTGCAAGACCGGTACTGCAGAGACCGGCGGCGAGCTGTCCAACGGCTGCTTTGTGGCCTTTGCCCCCTATGACGACCCTCAGATCGCTGTGTGTGTGGTCATCGAGCAGGGCGGCGGCGGCGCCAACCTGGCCCCCATCGCCCGGGACATCATCAATTCCTACTTCTCCAGCGCGTCTACCTCCGCTACCGTCGTCGGGGAGAATACGCTGCTGCCATAAGATCCTCGATAAAATCCTATTTTTGTAAGGAGAGTTTCCTGTTCCCATGTCTGTTTATTTTGATTCCAAGGACCCCCGCTGTAAATCCCCCTTCGGTGCCGTTTTGTGCGGCACCGAAGTGTCTTTCGCCGTATTTTTCGGCCCGGAGGACGGCATTCTGGGCGGCGAGCTGCAGGTTCGGGAGGAGTTCGCCGGGGTGACCCGGACCATATCCCTGCGCCGAGAGAGCAGCGCTCTCCGGGGCACATACACCGCCCCCGGAACGCCGGAGCTGGCCTGGTACAGCTTCATGCTGCGCCGGCAGGACGGTCAGGCCGTCACCCTCCCCGAGCGGCAGCTGACGGTGTATGAGGACACCGTCACGCCGGATTGGTTTGGCCGGGGCGTCAGCTATCAGATCTTCCCGGACCGCTTCTGCCGCAGCCGCATCCCGGACCCGGCGGGTATGGTGGGGGACCGAAGGGTCCACGAAAGCTGGGCCGACACGCCGGACTTTCTGCCGGATGAGCAGGGAGAGGTGCGCTGCCGCGATTTCTTCGGCGGCGACCTGCCGGGCATCATCGGAAAGCTGGACTACCTGCAGGAGCTGGGCGTGACCACCCTGTATCTTACACCCATTTTTGAATCCGCCTCCAACCACCGCTACAATACTGCTGACTACCGGGCCATTGACCCTATGCTGGGCTCGGAGGAGGATTTTTGCGCTCTGTGCAGCCACGCCCACCGGCGGGGGATGCGGGTGGTGCTGGACGGTGTGTTCAACCACACCGGCAGCGTCAGCCGCTACTTCAACGCCGACGGATCCTATCCCGACCTGGGGGCAGCCCAATCCAAGGAGTCTCCTTATTATAATTGGTACCGCTTCACCCGCTGGCCGGAGGAATACGACGCCTGGTGGGGCATCAAGACCCTGCCGGCAGTGGAGGAGACTCAGGCGTCCTACCGGGAGTTTATTATCCATGGCGAGGATTCCGTGGTGCGCCACTGGCTGCGCTGCGGGGCGGACGGCTGGCGGCTGGACGTGGCCGACGAGCTGCCCGACAGCTTCATTGCCCAGCTCCGCGCCGCCCTGGAGAAGGAAAAGGCCGACGCTGTGCTTTTGGGCGAGGTGTGGGAGGACGGCACCAACAAGATCGCTTACGGCCAGCGCCGCCGCTATCTCCTGGGCCGGGAGACCCACGGACTCATGAGCTACCCCTTCCGCAAGGCGGCCATGGACTGGCTGCTGGGCGGCGATGCTGCCGCCTTCCGCGACAGCATGGAAACCCTTCGGGAGAATTATCCGGCCCCCGCCTTCTACAGTGCCATGAACTTTTTGGGCACTCACGATACGCCCCGGATCCTGACCCTTCTGGGCGGCGAGCCCACACCGGAGAGCAAGACGGAACGGGCTCAAGCCCGGCTTACCCCGACCGGATATGACCTGGCACGGCGGCGTTTGATGCTGGGAGCGCTGCTGCTGTACGCCTTCCCCGGCTCCCCCACCGTGTTCGCCGGAGACGAGGCCGGGCTGCAGGGCTATGAGGATCCTCTGAACCGCCGCACCTACCCTTGGGGGCAGGAGGACACAATGCTGCTGGCCTGGTTCCGGCAGCTGGGCCAGCTGCGAAGGGAGCGAGCCTCCCTGCAGCAAGGTGACATCACCTATCCCTACGCCAGGGGCAGCGGTCTGGCAGTGCAGCGCCGGGCAGGCAATCAGGTAACCCTGGCCGCCATGAACGCCGGAGCGGAGCCTTTGGATCTGACCCTCCCCTGGCTTGGCGGCACCGCCACGGATGCCATGACCGGCCAGCAGTTCTTAGTCCCGGGCGGCGCGGTACATCTGACGCTGCCGGGGTACGGTGGGGTGCTGCTGATATAGTGCTTGTGTCTGCGGGCGCGAACTCTGCGAGGCTTTATACGTCCCTGGGGATGTTTCACATGAAACATCCCCAGGGACTTCTTTTATATTGTTTCATGTGAAACACCTCCTCTCCCCTGCTTCGTGATAAATGTTTCACATGAAACAGGAGACTTTTTAAATTTTTTATCAGAATCTATTGAAACGGGCGGCCGGAATGGTATATAATAATGTGCATGACAGAAAAATGGAGAGGCGAGTGGGAACATGGCTAAAGTTGTTGCGATCGTGAATCAAAAGGGCGGAGTAGGCAAAACCACCACCTGCGTGAATTTGGCCGCCATCCTGGCCGCCAGAGGTCTGCGGGTGCTGCTGTGCGACTTTGATCCTCAGGCCAACGCCACCTCCGGTATGGGTGTGGACAAATCCCGTTCCAACGGCGTATACGATGCGCTCATTAACGGCGTGGAGACAGAGAAGATCATCGTCACCACTCCCTATGGTGATGTGCTGCCCAGCAGCAAGGCTTTGGCCGGAGCCGGCGTGGAGATGATCGACCTGGAGGGCCGTCAGTTCCTGCTGAAGCGAGCCCTGGATCAGGTGGCAGACCGGTATGACTATATATTTATCGATTGCCCCCCCTCCCTGGAGCTGCTGACCCTGAACGCCCTGTGTGCGGCAGATAGCCTGCTGGTGCCGCTGCAGGGGGAATATTACGCCCTGGAAGGGCTCAGCGACCTCATGGGCACAGTGCGCATTGTGCGCCGGGGCCTGAACCCAAAGCTGGAAATTGAGGGCGTTCTGCTGACCATGTTCGATGGGCGCACCAACCTGGCCATACAGGTGGCTCAGGAGATCAAGCGATTCTTCCCGGGGAAGGTATACAGCACCGTCATTCCCCGGAACATCCGGCTGTCCGAGGCACCCAGCCACGGCAAGCCCATCCACGCATACGACCGCACCTGCCGCGGTGCGGAGGCATATAGCGCCCTGGCGGATGAATTTCTGCGGAAAAACGGCACAGGTAAGGAGGAGTAAATTCCTATGGCAAATAACGCGAAGGGCCTGGGCAAGGGCCTGGCCGCCCTGCTGGGCGACAATGTAATGGACACAAGCGAGGAGAAAAGCAGCCTTTACCTGCCCATTTCCCAAGTGGAGAGCTGCGCCTCTCAGCCGCGAAAGCAATTCGACCCCGATGCTCTGGCGGATCTGGCGGATTCCATCCGCGAGCACGGCATCATCCAGCCCTTGACGGTGCGCAAGCTCCAATCAGGCTATTATCAGATCATTGCCGGCGAGCGCCGCTGGCGGGCCGCCCGGATGGCAGGTCTGGACCAAGTGCCGGCCATCGTCATCGAGGCTGACGACCGCAAGGCCATGGAGCTGGCCATGATCGAGAACCTGCAGCGGGAGGATCTGAACCCCATGGAGGAGGCTGAGGGCTATCAGCAGCTGATGACCCAGTACAATCTCACCCAGGAGGAGACCGCGCAGCGGGTGGGCAAATCCCGCTCCGCCGTGGCCAACGCCCTGCGTCTGCTGAACCTGTGCCCCCCGGTGCGCGCTATGGTGGAGGACGGACGCCTGTCCAACGGTCACGCCCGGACTATACTGCCCCTCTCCCCCGCCCTGCAGGAAAAGGCGGCGGATGCCATCCTCAAGTCGGACCTTTCCGTCCGGCAGACGGAGCTGCTGGTGAAAAAGCTCACCGCCCAGGAGAAGGCACAGCCCGCCGTTACCACCGGCGGCCTGGAGGTGAATTACGCTGAGGAGGCCGCCAAGTCCCTGGGCGCGCACCTGGGCCGGGGCTGCAAGATCGTCAGCGGCCGCAAAAAGGGCCGCATTGAGCTGGAATACTACGGCGTGGACGACCTGAATAACCTCTTGGACGCTCTGAACGCGCTGACGCTGAAATAAATTGTTTCACATGAAACAGAGAGGAAGTCAAAATGCTGGACATTAGATTTGTGCGGGAAAATCCCGATCTGGTAAAAGAGAACATCCGCAAGAAATTTCAAAACGCCAAGCTGCCCCTGGTGGATGAGGCCATCGCCCTGGATGCCGAGCGCCGCCAGGCCATTGCTGACGGCGAGACTCTGAAGGCAGAGCGCAACAAGCTGTCCAAGGCCAACGGGCCCCTGTTCGGCCAGCTGAAAAAATGCACAGACGAGGCCAAAAAGGCGGAGCTTCAGGCCCAAATCGACGCCAACAACGCCGCCGTAAAGGCTGATGCCGAGCGCATGGCCCAGCTGGAGGCCAAGAAGGAGCACGCCGAGGCGGCGCTGAACAAAATCATGATGGTCATCCCCCAGATGATCGACCCCGCCGTGCCCATCGGCAAGGACGACAGCTGCAACGTGGAGGTGGAGCGCTTTGGCGAGGCCACGGTGCCGGAGTTTGAGATCCCCTACCACACGGACATTATGGAGCGGTTTGACGGCATCGACATGGACGCCGCCGCCCGGGTCTCCGGCAGCGGATTTTACTACCTGCTGGGGGACATCGCCCGGATGCACGAGGCGGTGCTGGCCTATGGCCGGGACTTTATGATAAACAAGGGCTTCACCTACTGCATCCCCCCCTTCATGATCCATGGCAATGTGGTGGAGGGGGTCATGAGCCAGACGGACATGGACGGCATGATGTATAAAATTGAGGGCGAGGACCTCTACCTCATCGGCACCAGCGAGCACTCCATGATCGGCCGCTACATCGACCAGATCCTCCCGGAGCGCGCTCTGCCTCAGACTCTCACCTCCTACTCCCCCTGCTTCCGCAAGGAAAAGGGCGCCCACGGCATCGAGGAGCGGGGCATTTACCGCATCCACCAGTTTGAAAAGCAGGAGATGATCGTGGTCTGCAAGCCGGAGGAGAGCAAGGCTTGGTATGAAAAGCTGTGGCGCTACAGCGTAGAGCTGTTCCGCTCCCTGGACATCCCTGTGCGGCAGCTGGAGTGCTGCTCCGGCGACCTGGCGGACCTGAAGTGCCGCTCCTGCGACATCGAAGCCTGGTCCCCCCGGCAGCAGAAGTATTTCGAGGTCTGCTCCTGCTCCAACCTGGGTGACGCCCAGGCAAGGCGGCTCAAGATCCGTTACAAGGATGACAGCGGCAAAATGCAGCTGTGCCACACCCTGAACAATACCTGTGTAGCACCCCCCCGGATGCTCATCGCCCTGCTGGAAAACAATCTCCGGGCCGATGGCAGCGTGCGCATCCCCAAGGCTCTGCAGCCCTATATGGGCGGCACAGAGGTGCTGATCCCCAAGCATTAACATCCTGTTAAGGAGAAAAAATATGAAGAAGTTTTTTCAGGAATTCAAGGAGTTCGCCATGCGCGGCAACGTGCTGGACATGGCCGTGGGCGTTGTGGTAGGCTCTGCCTTCACCGCCATCGTCACCTCCATCGTGCAAAATCTGCTGACCCCCCTGCTGGGCCTGCTGATTCCCGACAGCACCTTTGCCGAGTGGGCCCCCGGCGGCTTCGGCATCGGCGCCGTTATCAATTCTATCATCTCCTTTATTATCACCGCCTTTGTGGTGTTCCTGCTGGTAAAGGGCGTGAACAAGCTGACGCACCTGAAGAAGCAGGAGGAGCAGGCCCAGGAGCCCGAGGAGCCTGCAGGCCCCACCACCGAGGAGCTGCTCACCGAGATCCGGGACCTGCTGAAGGAGCAGAAATAACTTGGAATCCATTTTGAAGCAAGGCTTGGAGGGTCTGGGCCTGGACGCCGCCGCCATCCCGACGTTAACGGAATTCGCCCGGCGGCTGCTGGAGAAAAATAAGGTCATGAACCTGACGGCCATTACGGAGCCCCGGGACGTGGCCACGCTGCACCTGCTGGATTGCGCCTATCTGCTGACTGCGGCGGACTTCCGGGGCCAAGCCGTGGTGGACGTGGGCACCGGCGCAGGCTTTCCGGGGATGCCTATGGCCATACTGGAGCCAACCGCACGGCTGACCCTGCTGGACAGCCTGGGAAAGCGTATCGATTTCCTGCAGGAAACAGTGGAAGCCCTAAAGCTGGAAAACGTTACCTGCATCCACGCCCGGGCGGAGGAATTCGCCGCCGACCATCGGGAGCGGTACGACTACGCCGTGTCCCGGGCAGTGGCGGCGCTGCCGGTGCTGAGCGAGCTGGCGCTGCCGCTGGTGAAGCCCGGCGGGGCGTTCCTGGCCATGAAATCCGTGGATTCGGATGCGGAGATCGACAGCGCCCGCAGCGCCATCGGGCAGCTGGGCGGAAAAATTGAAAAGCTCCTGGACTACACCGTCCCCTGCACGGAGGTGCGGCACCGGGTGGTGCTCATCCGCAAGGTAAAGCCCACACCCCGGCAGTTCCCCCGGGCCTTTGCCAGGATCAAAAAATCCCCTCTCAAATAAGGAGGCACAATGGGCGAGATCATTGCCGTGGTGTCCGGCAAAGGCGGCACCGGAAAAACTACATTCACCTCCAACATCGGCTTCGCCCTGGCCTCCCTGGGAAAAAAGGTGCTGTGCCTGGATTGCGACATCACCCTGCGGAACCTGGACCTGGCCTTGGGCCTCAGCGACAGCGCCCTGATGGATTTTTCCGACGTGATGGGCGGCCGCTGCACCCTGGAGGAGGCGGTGGTGCGCCATCCCAAGTACCCCTCCCTGTTCCTGCTGGCGGCGCCCTTGGTTTTTGACGGCTTCCGGGTAGACCCGGCCCAGGTCAAGGCCCTCATGGGGCAGATCAAGAAGAGCTATGACTTTTGCCTGGTAGACGCGCCGGCGGGTTTGGGTCAGGGCTTCCGCATGGCCACCCAGGAGGCGGACCATGTGGTGGTCGTGACCACCACGGATGTCACCGCCCTGCGAGACGCCCAGCGGACGGTAATGGAGCTGGACCGCTTCCCCACGGACAAGGTCCACCTGGTGGTGAACCGGGTGGCCAAAAAGCTCATGCGCCAGCTGCACACCACCATCGACGACGCAATGGACGCTGCGGGCCTGCCCCTGCTGGGCGTGGTGCCGGAGGACCCGGACATCCCCAGGTGTCTGAACCAAGGCGTGCCCCTGCGGGATGACAATTTCTATGCCGCCCGGGCCTACTATAATATTGCCAAACGCATTGCGGGCGGAAGGGCCCCGCTGATGAAGCTATAAAATGCTCCCGGTGAATAATCCGTCGGAGCTATCTGCCAAAAACCTTATAGTCTGCGGACGCGAACTCTGCGAGGCTATTTTAATACTGACTATCTATTGCACAGAAAGGAGAGCGCAATCATGAATATCGCACTGATCGCTCACAACAACCGCAAGGAACTCATGGTCCAGTTCTGCACCGCCTACTGCGGCATCCTGGCCAAGCATACCCTTTGCGCCACCGCCACCACCGGCCAGATGGTGGCCGAGGCCACAGGCCTGACCATCCACCGATTTATGAGCTTTTACCACGGCGGTGGCCAGCAGATCGGCGCCCGCATCGCCTATAACGAGCTGGACATGGTCCTCTGCTTCGACGATCCCAACACCAAGGAGCCCTCCCCGGACATCATCTATATCTCCCGCCTGTGCGACAAGAACAACATCCCCTATGCCAGCAATATCGCCACCGCCGAGATGCTGGTGCTGGGCCTGGCCCGGGGCGACCTGGATTGGCGCGAGGTGGTCAATCCCAAAAGCAACCCCTTCACCGCTTGACATTTCCCGGCTAATGGGCTAAAATAAACTGAAAAACCGCGATAACGGAGCAGGAGTAGTTCTGTCCCCGCCGGAGCAGAGAGGCGCGCCATCGGCTGCAAGCGCGCCCCGGCACACAGAGCGAAGACAGCCCTACCAGCGGGGATGGAAACATCCACGGTCCGCTCCCCGTAACAGGAGCGCCAAAGGGCCCCCATTAGGGGCCGAAATTGGGTGGCACCACGAAGCATCACGCTCTCGTCCCAATGCACGGGATGGGAGCGTTTTTTTACTTTCCATCAACCGAAATTCATAATAAAAGGAGAACACAAACATGGCAAAAATGACGCCCCGGACCCTCTCGGGCTTTATGGAGCTGCTGCCGCAGCCCCAGCAGCAGATGGAGCGGATGATGCAGATCCTGCGGGAGACCTATTCCCTCTATGGCTTCACCCCCCTGGACACACCGATCATCGAGGCCAGCGAGGTGCTGCTGGCCAAGGGCGGCGGCGAGACCGAAAAGCAGATTTACCGCTTCCAAAAGGGCGATGCCGACCTGGCTCTGCGTTTTGACCTGACCGTGCCCCTGGCCAAATATGTGGCCCTCCACGGAGGCGAGCTGTCCTTCCCCTTCCGGCGCTATCAGATCGGCAAGGTCTACCGGGGCGAGCGGGCCCAGCGGGGCCGATTCCGGGAGTTTTACCAGGCGGATATTGACGTCATCGGCGATGGCAAGCTGGACATCACCAACGAGGCGGAAATTCCTTCCATTATTTACCAGACTTTTACTCGCCTGGGGCTGAAGCGATTCCAAATCAGGGTGAACAACCGTAAGATCCTCAACGGCTTCTATGCTATGCTGGGGCTGACGGAGCAATCCGGGGCCATTATGCGCACGGTGGATAAGCTGGATAAAATCGGGCCGGACAAGGTCCGGGCGCTGCTGCTGGAGGACTGCGGGCTTACCGAGGACCAGGCTGCGGAGATCCTCAAGTTCATCGCCATCACCGGCTCCAACGCCGATGTCCTGGCGGCCCTGGAGGGCTACGCCGGGCGACACGAGCTGTTTGACCAGGGGCTGTCCGAGCTGAAAACCGTGACGGCGTACTTGGCGGACTTCGGTGTGCCGGAGGAAAATTTTGCTGTGGATCTGACCATCGCCCGGGGCCTGGACTACTACACCGGCACCGTGTATGAGACCACCCTCCTGGATCACCCGGAGATCGGCTCCGTCTGCTCTGGTGGCCGGTACGACAACCTGGCCGAGTACTACACCGACCGGCAGCTCCCCGGGGTGGGCATTTCCATCGGCCTGACAAGGCTATTCTATGTCCTGGGTGAGCAGGGGATGCTGAACCCCGACCTCCCCACCGCCCCGGCGGATGTGCTGGTGCTGCCCATGACAGAGGACCTGGCTCCGGCCATCAGCCTGTCCACCAAGCTGCGCTCTGCGGGAGTGCGGACCCAGCTGTATACCGAGCAGAAGAAATTCAAGGCCAAGATGAGCTATGCGGACAAGCTGGGCGTGCCCTATGTGATCTTCCTGGGTGGCGATGAGATCGCCGCCGGGGTGGTGGCCTGCAAGGACATGAAAACCGGTGAGCAGACCAAGCTGCCCTTTGCCGAGACTCTGACACTAATCCGGTCCGGCCTGGCGGAGAAAAACAAGGGCGCGGTGATTTTGGAGTAAAGCGTTGGGGTACGGATTGCCACGACCAGCGTGTGCGCTGGACTGGCAATGACACATTGCAAGGAACGCGCTGTGCGGCGGGACACACGGATCCCGCCCTACAGTGAGATTATAAAACCGTTTGCAGGGCAGGGCCCATGTGCCCTGCCGGGAAGTGCGGTGCAAGCCCGGTCCGGGCCGTCCAGGAGGCCGGCCCCTACGCACCCTTTACCGATAGAGCTCCGTAGGGGGCGATGCCCACATCGCCCCGCCGGCACCAGCCTTCATATGACGTATATTAAAAACAAATCGTAATATCCAACTTAAATTATACAATTCATTATCAAAACAGGAGGAAGAAAACCATGATGCAAATGCGTACACACACCTGCAATCAGCTGCGCCTGGCCGATGTGGGCAAGAGCGTGAAGATCGTGGGCTGGATGGAGAACGTCCGGGAGGTGGGCAGCAACCTGGCCTTCGTGGTCCTGCGGGACTTCTACGGCACCACCCAGGTGGTGGCCGAGACCGAGGATATGCTGGCCATTATCAAGGGGCTGAACAAGGAATCCACCATCAGCGTGGAGGGCGTGGTCCGGGAGCGGGCCAGCAAAAACCCCAAGCTGGCCACCGGCGAGATCGAGGTGGTACCTAATAAGATTGAGGTCCTGGGCCGCTGCCGCTATAACAGCCTGCCCTTTGAGATCAACCGCAGCCGGGAGGCTGACGAGACCGCCCGCCTGAAGTACCGCTATCTGGATCTGCGCAATCCCGCCGTGAAGCAGAACATCATCCTGCGCTGCCAGGTGGTGTCGGCCCTGCGGGCCGCCATGACCGAGCACGGCTTCCTGGAGATCACCACTCCCATCCTCACCGCCTCCTCCCCGGAGGGCGCCCGGGACTACCTGGTGCCCGCCCGGAAGCACCCGGGCAAGTTCTACGCCCTGCCCCAGGCCCCCCAGCAGTTCAAGCAGCTGCTGATGACCTCCGGCTTCGACCGCTATTTCCAGATCGCCCCCTGCTTCCGGGACGAGGACGCCCGGGGCGACCGCTCCCCCGGCGAGTTCTATCAGCTGGATATGGAGATGGCCTTCGCCACCCAGGACGATGTGTTCGCCGTGCTGGAGGATGTACTGCCCCCGATTTTTGCCAAGTTCGGCACCTACAGCGTGGCCTCCTCCGCCCCCTTCCGGCGCATCCCCTATTTGGAGGCTATGGAAACCTACGGCTCCGACAAGCCCGACCTGCGCATTGATCTCACAAGCAAAAATGTTACGGAGCTCTTTGAAAACAGCGAGTTTGAGGCCCTGCGCGGCCAGACCGTGAAGATGGTGGACATCACCGATTGCACCCTCACCCGCAAGCAGATCGAGAAGCTGCTCACCGATTGTCAGGTGCAGTCCGGCAGCAAGGGCTACTGGTTCAAGGTGGATGAGAGCGGCGAGCTGGCCGGAGGCATCGGCAAGTTCGTGACACCCGTGCGGGAGGAGCTTTCTAAGACCCTGAACCTGAAGCCGGGCACCTTGGTGGTGGTAGCCGCCGGAGAAGCCGCCACCAAGTCCGTGGGCGTGATGATCAAGACCTTCGGTGCCGCCTGTGAGGGCCACATGGACAAGGAGCGGTACGAGTTCTGCTGGATCGTGGACTTCCCCATGTACGAGATCGGCGAGGAGAGCGGCCAGCTGGAGTTCTGCCACAACCCCTTCTCCATGCCCAGCGGTGGCATGGAAACTCTGCTCAAGGCCGAGCGGGGCGAGCTGGATCCCCTGGACATCATGGCCAACCAGTACGACCTGGTGTGCAACGGCGTGGAGCTTTCCTCCGGCGCTGTGCGTAACCATGATCCGGAGATCATGATCAAGGCCTTTGAGATGGTACGTCTGGGCGAGGAGGATGTGAAGAAAAAGTTCCCCGCCATGTATAACGCCTTCTGCTATGGTGCGCCGCCCCACGCGGGCATTGCCCCGGGCGTGGACCGCATGGTGATGCTCCTGGCAGGGGAAAGCTCCATCCGGGAAATCATCCCCTTCCCCATGAACAAGAACGCCCAGGATATTATGATGGGCGCACCGTCCACCGTGGAGCAAAAGCAATTGGACGAATTGCATATTGCCCTGGTGGGCCAGCTGGAGGAGGAGTAAGCTCCTCCAATGCGGATTTCTTCCCGCTGCCTTTGCTCCACACCAAGCGTTTTGCACAGCAAAACCTTGCCGCAGGCGGAATTCACTTCCGCCGAGGATTGAAATCTATGCGAGGGGGCCCCGCAAAATGCTCCGCCATTTTGTGGGGAGTGCAAAAGCAGCTGGACGAATTGCATATTGCTCTGGTGGGCCAGCTGGAGGAGGAGTAAGCTCCTCCACGCAAACAAAAATTAAGAGGTGGCCGCAAGGTCACCTCTTTTTGCAGCGCCGGGGAAAACGGATCGCCGAGACCGGTGACATCGGTCACCGGTCTCGCAATGACACCCCAAAAATTTACCCTGTCATTCCGAACCAGTGCGCACACCGGTGTGGGAATCCGTTCCCCTTGTAGGAGCGGACGCCCCTGTCCGCCCGGCTCCGGCAGCGCAACACTATGTAGGACGGGGCCCACGTGCCCCGCCACACGCCGCGTTTCCCGGGCGGGACGATGTAGGCATCGTCCCCTGCGAAACGATGACAAGAAATATTGCGCATAACACGGCAGACGCAAAGTGTTTCCCTGCTGCGTCAGGGCAGCGCGGGCCAGCGTGAGCGGCCAGCGGATGGCGCCGCAGAGACCATGCGAAAGCAAGGTGCAAATTTTGCACATCTCGGTCCGCGAGGTAAGAGGAGACCGACGTGGGCAACACCCCAGCCGCGAAAAGGATTCCAAAACCTTGGTTTTGGCGGCGTTCTTTCCTCCCTTTCTTTTGCCGCAGAAAGAAAGGGAGCCGTCGGGGACATAAAAAACGCGGCGCCGGGGAAAACGGATTGCCACGGCCGCGGAGCGCCCTCGCAATGACAGGGTTTTTTCATGAGTTGCGGTGCAATTCCGGGCGGCGAGGTGTGGTCACCCCGCCCTACGGCGGACAAGGAGCGCGGTAGGGCGGGACGATATGGGCATCGTCCCCTACGGTGCATTATTGTTGGGGCGGTGGAGCTTGTTTTCCCTTCCCTCTTGCATTTCTCCTCATTTTGCGGCATACTGGGGATGTTCCATCTTATCTTAAAGGAGTTTTCGCCATGGAAACCGTGAAGTTATATTATGAAAATGCGTTTTTGCGGGAATTTGACGGGGTGGTGGTCGATTGCCGTCCCCAAGGCAAAAAATGGCTGGTCATCCTGGACCAAACCGCCTTCTACCCCGAGGGAGGCGGCCAGCCTGCCGACCATGGGATTTTAGGCGGCGCCCAGGTCACGGACGTCCAGGAGCAGGAGGGCGTCATTCTCCACACCTGCAGCAAGGCGCTGGCTGTGGGCGAGGCTGTCCACGGGGAGATCGATTGGCCCCGGCGCTTTGACCACATGCAGCAGCACTCCGGTGAGCATATCGTCAGCGGAATGCTCTGCGCCGCCTATAACTGCGACAACACCGGCTTTCACCTGGGGGAGGGCTCCGTCATCATCGACTACAACGCCGACATTCCCTGGGAGGGAGTGCTGGACATTGAGGCCCGGGCCAATCGCTATATCTGGGAAAACCATTCTCTGGTGACCCTCTATCCCACCGCCCAGGAGCTGGCCGCCCTCCCCTACCGCAGCAAAAAGGAGCTGACCGGCCAGGTGCGCATTACCCAATTTCCCGGGGCCGATATGTGCGCCTGCTGCGGAACCCATGTGTCCCGATCCGGCCAGGTGGGGCTGGTGAAATTCATCGGCTGGCAGAAATTCCGGGACGGAGTGCGCCTGGAGCTGCTGTGCGGCCAGCGGGCGCTGGAGTACCTCTCCCTAAGCTGGCAGCAAAACAGCGCCGTGGGCCGGGAGCTATCCGTGAAGCCCGACAAAACCGCCCAGGCCGTGGAGCGGCTGCTGGGCGAGGTGCAGAGCCTGAAGGCCCGGTGCGCCGGGCTGGAGGAGGCGGAGTTCCATCGCCTGGCAGAGGAGCACCGGGGCGCAGGGAATGTGCTGCTGGTGCAGCCGCCCATGGAGCCGGACAGCGTGCGCCGGCTGTGCGACGCCGTGAGCCGCACCTGCAGCGGCCGGTGCGCCGTGTTCGCCGGGACAGACGGCGGGTACAAATACGCCGTCATCCACCCGGAGCAGGACATCACGCCCTTTATGAAAGCCATGAATGCCGCCCTCCGTGGCCGGGGCGGCGGACGGGACGGCTTTGCCCAGGGCAGCGCCGCCTGCACGGAGGAGGAAATTCGCCGTTTTTGGGCAGAAAATACATAAAATACGAAAAACGACCGAAATAGACCCGATTTTTGGACTATTTCGGTCTTTTCTTTTCATCGAAAGGATGTTATACTATTTTAACGTGAATCAAAAAAAGAGGTAAGCTATGCAAAACGAGAACAAGCTGGGCGTCATGCCCATTAAAAAACTGATTTGGAATATGTCGCTGCCCATCATCATTTCCATGCTGGTGCAGGCGCTGTATAACATTGTGGACAGCGTGTTCGTCTCCTGGGTCAGCGAGGCATCTCTGACCGCCGTGTCCTTGGCGTTTCCGGCGCAGAACCTGATGATTTCCCTGGCAGCGGGCACCGCCGTGGGCGTCAATGCCCTCATGGGCCGGGCCCTGGGCGCCAAGGATCAAAAGCGGGCGGACACCGTGGCTATGAACGGCCTGTTTTTGGCCCTGGTGGGCTTTGCGCTGTGTGCGGTGCTGGGGCTGACGCTTTCGGACTTCTACTTCCGCAGTCAGACGGATGTGGAGGAGATCATCCAGATGGGCAACCAGTATCTGATGATCGTCATGGGCGCGTCCTTTGGCGCCTTCGGCCAAATGATGCTGGAGCGGCTGCTCCAGGGCACCGGACACAGCATTCTATCCATGTATACCCAGGGCGCCGGCGCCATTATTAACATCATTCTGGACCCCATTTTCATCTTCGTATTCAAGCTGGGCGTGGCGGGCGCGGCCATTGCCACCGTCATCGGGCAGATTTTTGCCTGCGTCTTCGCCCTGGTGCTGAATCTGAAGAAAAACCCGGAGCTTCACCTGGTGTTCCGGGGCTTCCGGCCCAACTGGCGCATCATCGGCAGTATTTACGCCATCGGCCTGCCGTCGGTAGTGATGATGGCCATCGGCTCGGTGATGACCTTCCTCATGAACAAGATCCTCATCACCTATCACTCCGCCCGGGAGACCGCCGCCACAGCCTTCGGCATCTACTTCAAGCTCAACAGCTTTGTGTTCATGCCCGTGTTCGGCCTGAATAACGGCGTTATTCCCATCATCGCCTATAACTACGGCGCCCAGCAGCGCCGCCGCATGATCGAGACCGTCAAGCGCAGCACCGTCTATGCCTCCTGTGTGATGATTTTGGGCATGGTGATCTTCCAGCTCTTCCCCGGCCCCCTGCTGAAAATTTTCAAGGCCACGGACACCATGATGTCCGTGGGCATCCCGGCCCTGCGGATCATATCCCTGAGCTTCTGCATGGCCGGGGCGTGCATTGCCTTGGGCGGCTGCTTCCAGGCATTGGGTAAGTCCATGTATTCGCTGATCGTGTCCTTCATCCGCCAGCTGGTGCTGCTGATCCCCGTGGCCTTCGTCCTGGCGCAGATCGGCCACAGCATGGGCAACGACAACCTGGTCTGGTGGTGCTATCCCATTGCAGAGATATTCTCTCTGCTCGTTTCGCTGCTGTGCTTCCGCCGGCTGCACCGCACCCTTATCTCCAAGCTGCCCGAGGACGGCCCGGCCCCCTGTGCCGGGGATCCTTCCATGTGAGCTTTAGTCCGCATAGCTGTAAAACCGCAGAACGCCGCGCCGGTATACATGCCGGTGCGGTGATGGCTTTTTTGGGGCGAAGCTCAAGTATCCCAGCCCACTCTGCATCCCATGCAAGCCCTGCCACTGCGCACCGATGCGGCGATCCGTAATCCCCATCCATGCGCAAATCCAATATGCGCCTCCCACTGACACACCCACGCCCTCCCATAAAAGAAATGCAAAGCCGCCGCTTCTGGAGTAAGCGGCGGCTTTGCATTAAAAGGGGAAAGGGAAGAATATGCTTGGAAAAGAAAAGGTAAATCTTAATTCATTACTTGCCTGTTGCAGCAGACACAACACCTACGATTACCAAGATACCGGCCAAAGCGGCCAAAATGATGTTCAATGCCATAGTTCTGACCTCCTATTTCGATTTTTGATTTTCGTAAGCTTACTGGTTGATTTTATATTAGCAGAAACTTAGCAATATGTAAAACGAATCTTATTCATCATTTCCATGAAATTTTGTTGTGCCTGCAGGCAAACTGTGTTACACTGGGGGTGCAAAGGAGGGCGAGGCACATGAACATGGGAAAATATCAGGTGTTTTTGCGGGTAGCCGCCTGCGGCGGCTTCACTCGGGCGGCGGAGGAGCTGCATTTCACACAATCCGGCGTCAGCCACACCATAGCGACCCTGGAATCGGAGCTGGGGGTGCCGCTGTTCGTGCGCAACCGGAGCGGCGTGACCCTCACGGCGGACGGCCGGGCGCTGCTGCCCTATATACAGACCCTGTGCGATGACGCCCTCCGGCTGGAGCAAAAGGCCGCCGACCTCCGGGGCATGGAGACCGGCCTGGTGCGGGTGGCCACCTTCAACAGTGTGTCCGTGCAGTGGCTGCCGTATCTGCTGAAATCCTTCCGGGCAGAGCACCCGCACATTGAGTTTGAGCTGCTGCCCTTTGTGGAAAATGCGGAGCTGGAGGAGGCGGTGCTCAGCGGCCAGGCGGATTGCTGCTTCGTCAGCCTGCCCACAACCCAAGCCCTGGACACCTGGCTGCTGCACCGGGACCAGTGGCAGGTCATTGTTTCCTATGGCCATCCACTGGCCGGGCGGGACCCCTTCCCCCTGGAGGCTCTGTCCACAGAGCCGTTTATCTATCTGCAGGAGGGGGATGACTACGAGGTGCAGGCCGTGCTGGACCGCCTGCAGGTGCGGCCCAACATCCAGTATATCCTGCGGGATGACCTGTCCATCCTGGCCATGGTATCCAACAATTTGGGCATCAGCATCATGCCGGAGCTGGAGCTGGAGCACTGCCCCTATCCCCTGGTGGCCTGCCCCCTGCCCCAAACGTTTTACCGGAACATCGGCATCGGAGTAAAGGACAAGACCGCCCTTTCCCTGTCTACCCGGCGGTTTGTGGAGCACACCCGCCGCTGGGTGGCCAGCCATTATGGCCAGTGAGCGGCTGCGGCAGATAGCCAGCCAAATTATACTTCCCCCTCAAAAAAGAAACCGCCACCCTCACGGTGGCGGTTTCTATAAAACCTTAAGTTCACTTCGTTAGGGCTAACCGCTTGTGGCGGCACCCTTTCTTTGCGCATGATAGCTGAAATATCCGTCCTGTCAAGTATGGGTGCAGTGGCGGTGCGGATTTTTCCAGACTTACTTATAGTAGTCCGTCTCCTCCTCCAGCGCCATAGGCAGACCGTTGTGATACACGGGGATGGTGGTGAACTTAAAACGGCTGGCCCTGTGCTTCCGGTCGATCTGCTCCCTGATCTCCGGGTCGCACACACCCCGGCGCACATATTCGTTCACGGCGTGGTAGGTAAAGCCCAGGTTATCCTCGTCCGTGAGACCGGTGAGCCCGTCAGAGGGCGGCTTCTGCAGAAAATGCTCCGGCAGCCCCAGGGCCCGGCCCAGGGCAATGACCTCCTCGGTGGTATACATGCCCAGGGGAGAGAAGGCCCCGGCGCTGTCGCCATAAATGGTGCAGTAGCCCACCCAATCCTCAGAGAGGTTGGAGGTGTTGATCACCGTGCCGCCGGGCAAGCTCTGTGCCACGGCGTAGAGGGTGGACATGCGGATGCGGGAGGGCAGATTCACCGTAGTCTGGCGGCTGGGCGTAAACCCCGCCTTCTCCATCTCGGTCAGGACGCCCTGCACCGCGCCCTGAATGTTGATGGTGCAGTGGGGGATCTGCAGGTGCTCCACCAGGGCCTGGGAAAAGTCAATATCCGGCTGCACGCCGTTGGGCATGAGCACACCATAGACATTCTCCCGGCCATAGGCCGCCACAGCCAGGGCCGCCACGGTGGAGCTGTCCTTGCCGCCGGAGATGCCGATGACCGCGGTCTTGCCGTGGCAGCTTTGCATCATTTCATTCATCCATTCCAGTAGGCCAGCCAGCTGCATGTGGGGATTAAAATCCATAAAAATGCGCCTCCCTATACTATTAATGGGGCTATTGTACGGCATCGGACGGCAAATTGCAAGCGGCTGTGAAATTTTCTGCATAATTGTCGCGCCAAAAAGGCTTACAGGAAAGTCCATTAGGAGCTTTTGTCAAATACAGGAAAGCCCCCCAGCTTTAAACTGGGGGGCTTTCCTGTTGTGTGTTAGGAGAGAGAGAAAATCACTTAAGGAAAGGTTCTTTGTATGCTCATATACTACTTTGTAAATATGGCAAAACAATAAATTCCCGGTGAACAAATTGTGAACAATTTCTCAATGTTTCCGGCTCTCGGCCACAGCCAGCTGGTCGCAGCGATTATTTTTGGCGTTGGAGGCGTGACCCTTGACCCAGTGATACCGGACCTCATGCCGGGCGATAAGAGGGAGCAGCTTCTCCCAGAGGTCCACGTTCAAGGCGGGCTTTTTATCGCTCTTGATCCAGCCCTTTTTCTGCCAGCCATAGACCCAGCCCTTGGACAAGGCATCAATAACGTACTTGCTGTCGCTGTAAAGCTCTACCACGCAGGGCTCCTTCAAAAGCGACAGAGCCTCGATGACACCGGTGAGCTCCATGCGGTTGTTAGTGGTCTCCGCCGCACCGCCGGAAATCTCCTTTTCCACGCCGTTCCACTCCAAAATGGCCCCCCAGCCCCCGGGACCGGGATTGCCGGAGCAAGCGCCGTCGGTGTAAATAGTTACAGTTTTCATAATAGCTCCTTGGTAATTAACATGCCTCGGCTCATGATGCATCTATTGGACGGCGCTTGCTTGTCATGTTCTGCGGTTGCCCCGAAGAGGCGAGCAGAACCGACATCCCGCATAAAACCGCATTGCGGTTTTTATGCCCGTCGGTGTAAATGGTAACAGTTTTCATAATAGCTCCTTGCGAATGCTTTTGTCATTGCGAGACCAGTCCGCAGACTGGTCGTGGCAATCCGTTCCCCACGAGGCGGGGTGTAGGCACCCCGCCCTGCGGATAAAGTGAAACCTCTGTAGGGCAGGGCCCGCGTGCCCTGCCAGAAGGGTTCCGTGGCTGACAGGCGGCGGGCTGAGGGCAGCCCGCCCTACGGATAGTAGGAAAATTTATGCAAGCCCAGGTTCGGGCCGTCGAGACGCCGGCCCCTACAGGCAAAAACAAAAAGTGCCCATATCGCCCCGCACGGTATTAATCCTCCACCGCCAGGACGGTGAGTACCCCGTTCTGCACAGTAAACCTCACGTTTTTTCCGGCAAAGGCCAGGCCATAGACCCGCTCCGGGTCCTCCTGATACCGGGGCCGGGGATCGCAGGACAGCACGCCCATAAGTCCCGCCCGCTGCTCCTCATTCAATCCCGCCAGCAGGGCCTCCTCACACGCCACCTGCAGGGTCTGTCCGTCCAATGGGTCAGTAAACCCGCCGGTGGCCTCGGGGTGGCAATCGGCATAGGGCAGGTAGGGCTTGATGTCCAGGATCGGCGTGCCGTCCACCAGGTCGACGCCGCTGACGTCAAGGACCGGTCCCAGCTTCTCCTCCTGCCGCACCCCCTCCAGCTTCACGCAGGACAGGCCTATGGCATTGGGCCGAAAGGGCGACCGGGTGGCAAACACGCCCATGCGCCGGTTGCCCCCCAGCCGGGGCGGGCGCACCGTAGGCGACCAGCCCTCCCGCACCGCCTGATGAAACTGAAAGATCAGCCACAGGTGGGAAAAGCCCTCCAGCCCCCGCAGGGCGTCCGGATTGCGGTACGCCGGCTCAAACACGATAGTCCCCCGGAGCTGGGGCACCAGACCGCTCTGCCGGGGTACGCCGAATTTTTCAGGCAGCTCTGTGCGGATGCGGGCGATGATATTCACGGTCATCCTCACTTCCTCCGGCCGGTATCGGTCAGGTGGGCGCGGATGTCCTTGGGCAGGCGCAGCAGGCGCACCGCCTCCCCCGCCACGATGATGGCCATGCACGCCACCACGAAATAGATGTTCTGCCACCTGATAGCCGATAGGAACACCAGGCACAGTATCACCAGCAGCAGCCCATGGATGCGGCGGTTACCTGCCTCAATGCGCTGCAGCTCCTCACTTTTGAAATAGATGACTCTGTCATATTCAAACTCCGCCCTGGAGGCGGCGTCACTATAAAGGGTCTTGGTGAAATACTGCCACCGGGTCAGGGGCGCCACTCTCTCCCGTTTCCTTCCCATCGTTTACTCCTCCGCAGACGGTGTCTGCCCCTCCGGGTCAGCCAGGGCCATGGAGATAACGCGGTCGCCCTCGGTCTTAAACCGCATGACGATGACGCCCTGGGTGGCGCGGCCTGCGGTGCGGATGTTCTGCACCGGTGTGCGGATGAGGATGCCGCTTTCAGTGACCAGCAGCAGATCCTCCGTGCCATCCACCACCTTGATGCCCACAATGGGGCCGGTCTTATCGGTGACCATGTAGTTGCGGATGCCCAGGCCGCCGCGGCTGGTGATGCGGTAGTCCTCCACGGGGGTACGCTTGCCATAGCCCCGCTCGGTGATGGTGAGGACGGTTTTGCCCTCCTCTGCCCGGGCGGCGCCCACCACATAGTCGCCCTCCCTTAGCCGGATGCCGCGCACGCCCACAGCCGCACGGCCCATGGGCCGCACATCGCTCTCGTGGAAGCGCACCGCCTGGCCGTCGTGGGTGGCGATGAGGATAAACTGCTCCCCGTCCGTCTCCTGCACGCTGATGAGCTGGTCACCCTCGTCCAGGGTCAGGGCGCGGATTCCGCTCTGGCGAATGTTCTTCAGCTGGTCCACAGGCAGCCGCTTCACGGTGCCGCTGCGGGTGGTCATAAAGAGGTACAGGGGCTTATCCTCCATCTCCCGGAAGTGGAGCATAGCTTGGACCTTCTCCCCGGTCTCCACCTGAATGACATTGACCATGTTGATGCCCTTGGCGGTTTTGCCGCTCTCGGGAATCTGATAGCCCTTCTTGCGGTAGACCTTGCCGGTGTCGGTGAAAAAGAGGATATAGTCATGGGTGGATGCGGTGAACACCGACACCACCTCGTCCTCCTCCCGGGTGGACATACCCTTCTTGCCCATGCCGCCCTTGCTCTGGGCGGCGTACTCGCTGACGGGGGTGCGCTTAATGTACCCGGCCTTGGTGAGGGTAAAGACGCACTGCTCCTCCTCGATCAGGTCCTCGATATCTATCTCGTCCTCCACATCCTGGATCTCTGTCTTGCGCTCGTCGCCGAATTTTTCGGCCAGGGCGGACAGCTCCTCCTTGAGGATCTGCCGCACCAGGGCGTCGTCGGACAGCACCCGGCGGAAGTAGGCGATCTTCTCCTCCAGGTCGTCGTACTCCTTCTGCAGCTTCTCCCGGTCGAGGCCCTGCAGGGCCTTCAGGCGCATATCCAGAATGGCCTGGGCCTGGACCTGGTCCAGCCCGAAGCGGGCCATCAAATTTTCCCGGGCATCGTCGTAGCTCTCCCGGATGATCTTGATGACCTCGTCAATATTATCCTGTGCGATGAGCAAACCCTCCAGCAGGTGGGCCCGCTCCAGAGCCTTGTTCAGGTCAAACCTCGTGCGGCGGATGATAATCTCCTCCTGGAAGGCCAGGTACTCGTCGATGATGTGCCGCAGGGACAGGATTTTCGGCTGCCGCTGGTTGTCCACCAGTGCCAGCATATTGATGGCGAAGGTGGTCTGCAGCTGAGACTGGGCAAACAGGCGGTTTAAGACCACCTGAGGATTGGCGTCCCGCTTCAGCTCAATGACGACGCGCATACCGTTGCGGTCGGACTCATCCCGGATGTCGGAAATCCCGTCCAGGCGCTTGTCCTCCACCTGCTCGGCGATGTTCTTAATGAGCATACGCTTGTTCACCTGGTAGGGCAGCTCCGTAATAACGATGCGGGTGCGGTCCTTGCCGAACTCCTCAAACTCGTGCCTTGCCCGAACCAACAGCCGGCCCCGGCCGGTGGCGTAAGCGGCCCGGATACCGCTGCGGCCCATGATAATACCCTTTGTGGGGAAATCAGGGCCCTTGATATGCTCCATGAGGTCTGCCAGGGTGGCGTCCGGGTCATCCAGCACGCAGATGCACGCGCCGATGACCTCCCGCAGGTTGTGGGGCGGAATATTGGTGGCCATACCCACGGCAATGCCGGAGGAGCCGTTCACCAGCAGGTTCGGGAACCGGGCCGGAAGCACCCGTGGCTCCCTCCGGCTCTCGTCGAAGTTGGGGTCCCAGTCCACGGTGTCCTTTTCAATGTCCCGGAGCATCTCGTTGGAGATTTTGGAGAGTCTTGCCTCGGTGTAGCGGTAGGCGGCGGCGGGGTCGCCGTCCACGGAGCCGAAGTTGCCGTGGCCGTCCACCAGCATGTAGCGCATGGAAAAGTCCTGGGCCAGACGCACCAGGGCGTCGTACACCGATGCATCGCCGTGGGGATGATACCGGCCCAGCACATCGCCCACGCAGGTGGCGGACTTCTTAAAGGGCCGGTCGGAGGTAAGGTTGTCCTCGTACATGGCGTAGAGAATACGCCGGTGGACGGGCTTCAGGCCGTCCCGCACGTCGGGCAGTGCCCGGCCCACGATAACGGACATGGCGTACTCGATGTACGACTTCTCCATCTCCGGCACCAGGGGCGACTCCACAATGTGCTGCTGGGGATACCGGATCTCCTCCGGATCGTATTGGGGTTTTTTACTCATATCGTTTCTCCTTTGTGAAAGGATTGGTTCATCGGATTTTATGGGATTGCGCAGGGCGAATGCGTGACAAAAAGTGCGGTAAAGCGGGGCGTCGGGGACGCCGCCCCCTACGGACTTCTGTCGCTAAACAGTGTGTAGGGGCCGATGCCTACATCGGCCCGGTGGCACCGTTTTTTTTAATCGTGCGTAGGGCGGCGTGCCCTCACGCCGCCGCAGGTGCGGTGGTTATCAGACGGCGGGCTGAGGGCAGCCCGCCCTACGGACCTCTATCTGTAAACGGTTTGTAGGGGAGGACGCCTCTGTCCGCCCGTTTTTTGGGGTAAAATTCTACGCCTTATTTTAGTAATCCAAATTCACCGCATATTTCGCCTTCTGCTCAATGAACTCCTTCCGGGGCTCCACCTTTTCGCCCATAAGCACCGTAAAGGTGGCGTCGGCGGCCACGGCGTCGTCCAGGGTAATGCGGCGCAGAGTCCTTTTCTCCGGGTCCATAGTGGTCTCCCACAGCTCGTGGGGATTCATCTCGCCCAGGCCCTTGAAGCGGCTGATGTCCACCTTGGCGTCGGGATTATCCCCCCGGAGCAGGGCGGAGACCGCATCCCGCTCCTCGTCGGAGTAGGCGACCCGGGTCTGCTTGCCCCGGCTCAGCTTATACAGCGGCGGCACCGCCGAATACACATATCCGTTCTCGATGAGCGGCCGCATGAAGCGGAAGAAAAAGGTCAGCAGCAGTGTGCGGATGTGCGCGCCGTCCACATCGGCATCGGCCATGATGATGATTTTGTGATAGCGCAGCTTGTCCGCGTCGAACTCGTCGCCGATGCCCGCCCCCAGGGCGGTGATGACCGGCTGGAGCTTGTCGTTTCCGTAGACCTTGTCCGCCCGGGCCTTTTCCACGTTGAGCATCTTACCCCACAGGGGAAGGATGGCCTGGAAGCGGGAGTCGCGCCCTTGGGTGGCGGAGCCTCCTGCGGAGTCGCCCTCCACGATGTAAAGCTCTGTCAGCTCCGGGTTATTTTCATTGCAGTCCCGGAGCTTGTCGGGCATGGCCGCACCACCTAAGGCCGTCTTGCGCCGGATGGATTCCCGGGCCTTCCGGGCGGCCTCCCGGGCACGGTTGGCGGTGAGGGCCTTGTCCAAAATGGTCCGGGCCACTGCCGGATGCTCCTCCATGTATACCGCCAGCTGGTCTGATACGATGCCGTCCACCAGGGTGCGGATGTAGGCGTTACCCAGCTTGTCCTTGGTCTGTCCCTCGAACTGGGCCTCCGTCAGCTTCACGGAGATCACCGCCGCAATGCCCTCCCGGCAATCCTCGCCGGAGACCTTGTCGTCTCCGTCCTTGAGCATCCCGTATTTCGTGCCGTAGGCGTTCAGCACCCGGGTCAGGGCCGCCTTGAAGCCGGTTTCGTGCATACCGCCGCCGGGGGTGTGGATGTCGTTGGCAAAGGAGACCAGGGTCTCGTTGTAGCCGTCGTTATATTGCAGGGCGATCTCCGCCGTGGAGTCCCCCTTGGCGCCGGAGAGGTAGATGACCTCCTGGTGCAGGGGGGTCTTGTTGCGGTTGAGATAGGTCACATACTCCCGTATGCCCCCCTCGTAGCACATGGTCTCCCCCTGCTCGCTACCGGGCCGGGCATCGGTGATGGTGATGCGCAGCCCCGCATTCAGAAACGCCTGCTCCCGCATACGGGTGTGGAGGATGCCATAGTCATACACCAGGGTGTCAAACACCTCCGGATCGGGCTTGAAGGTGACGGTGGTGCCGGTGCGGTCTGTGTCGCCGATGATCTTCATCTCCTGAGTGATGTCGCCCCGGGAGAATTTCATCTCATAAATGTGGCCGTTTTTGTAAACCTGCACCTCCAGCCACTCCGACAGGGCATTCACCACGGAGGCGCCCACGCCATGAAGGCCGCCGGAGACCTTATAGCCCCCGCCGCCGAACTTGCCGCCGGCGTGGAGCACGGTGTAAACCACCTCCAGGGCAGGCCGTCCGGTCTGGGGCTGGATGTCCACGGGGATGCCGCGTCCGTTATCGGTAACGGTGATGGTATCGCCGGGATTGATGGTCACGGTGATGTCCGTGCAGTAGCCGGCCAGGGCCTCGTCGATGGCGTTGTCCACGATCTCGTACACCAGGTGGTGCAGGCCAGAGGAGGAGGTAGAGCCAATATACATACCGGGCCGCTTACGCACGGCCTCCAGGCCCTCCAGCACTTGGATCTCAGAGGCATCATATTCCGTATCCACGGCGATGACTTTTTCCAGTTCTGACATAAATCCTATCCTTTCTCAAGGGAAGATGATCTTCCGCTGTATTTACAAAACAAAGACGGGGGTGAAAACGATGTGGAGCGGCGGGGCGATGTGGGCATCGCCCCCTACGAAATTCTATCGTTATACAGTGTGTAGGGGCCGATGCAGGCATCGGCCCGCCCGGGCTTATACAGCACCTCTTGTTAACGGTGTCATTGCGAAGCCAGTGTTCGCACTGGCTTCGCAATCCGTTCTCCTCGTCCCTTGTGCAAGGGTATTACGGATTCCCACGACCAGTCTGCGGACTGGTCTCGGAATGACATTGTAATTTACAAGGTGTGCGTAGGATCAAACGACTCTGCCCGAGCGGCGCTCCTACTCTCCCCTGCTCCGCTTCTGCAGGGTCTGGGGATTCAGCTGCGAAATATACACGATCTGCCGGTGATACGGGTGGTCACACACCAAGAAAGACTTGGGAATGTCCTCCGTCACCGGCACCACCACACCCTCTCGCTCCGCTTTTTCCAAAAATTCCCGGGTGCGCCTCGACTGGGAGGTAATGTCCAGGTCGAATATGCCGATGATCCGCTTTTCCGGGATCATGGCATTCTGCCCGATATGCAGATAGCTCACAAAAGCACCTCCCCGTTTTGGATGTGAAACAGCCGCCCCGCCCGCAGGCGGTCCAGCCGGTCGTTTTCGCAGCAGGTGATGAACACCTGACCGCCGGAAATGCGATTTAATACATACTCCTGCCGCTTGGGGTCCAGCTCCGACAGCACATCATCCAGCAGCATCACCGGGTACTCCCCCACGGCGCTGCGGTGTATCTCCCGGTCAGCTAATTTCAGCGACAGCGCCGCCGTGCGTACCTGCCCCTGGGAGCAGAACTGCCTGGCGCTCCTTCCGTTTACCTCTACGATAAAGTCATCCTTATGAGGCCCCGACAGGCACAGCCCCGAGGCAAGCTCCGCATGATAATGGCTCTCCTGGTGCTCGCGTAAATTCCGGGCGATGTCCTCTGTCTTGGCAAAGGGGTCCAAAACGGTTTTCACCGTCTCATAGCCCAGGGTCAATTTTTCCCGTCCGCCGCTGCAATCCTCGTGGGCCGGGGCAGCGTAGCCCTCCAGCGCCCGGCAATACCGGGCCCGGTAATAGATAAGGATGGCTCCCACCCGGCACATGCGCTCGTTAAAGTCCGGCAGCATGGCCAGCAGCCCCGGATTATCCTCCCGATCCCGCAGGATACGGGTCTTGTGCTCATAAAGCCGATGATACTCCGCCAGGGCCTGGGCATATCGGGGCCGCAGCTGGCACAGGGATTGATCCATGAATTTTCGCCGGGCCGCCGCCCCCTCCCGGATAAGGAACAGATCCTCCGGGCAAAAGAAAACCGTGTGCAGCACGTCGGACAGCTCTGCTGCGTTTTTGGCCGCAACGCCGTTGACGGTCATTTTCCGCCGCCGACCGGCCTGCAAGGTAATGTCCGTCACAAACTCTCTGTCCCGGGAGAAAATTTTCCCGGTAATGCGGGCCTGCTGTCCGTCAAAGGTTATAAGCTCCCGGTCACTTCTTGTCCGGGGAGACTTGCCGCAGGAGAGATAAACTATAGCCTCCAGGAGGTTCGTTTTTCCCTGGGCGTTCTCCCCGTGAATGACGTTGCAGGCGGGGTCAAAGGCCAGGGTCTGCTCCCGGTAGTTGCGAAAGCCCACCAGGGTCAAGCTATTGATCTGCATATTTTACGCCGTAGTCGGCCCCATCAAAGGTCACGGTGTCGCCGGGGCGGATTTTCTTTCCCCGCTGGGTGCAGACATCGCCGTTTACCAGCACAGCTCCTTCCTGCACCTCTATTTTCGCCTCGCCGCCGGTGGACACTGCATCCGCCAGCTTCAGCAAATCCTGTAATTTAATGTATTCCGTTGTTATGGTCACGATTTTCATATTTTCCGCTCCTTACGCCTTCAGCCGCACCGGCAGCACCATATAAAGAAAGCTGTCGCCGCCGTCCACAGGGGTCATGACGCAGGGGCTGATGCCGGTATTCAGCTCCATTACCACCTGATCCGCCGGGGCAAAGCGCAGGGCGTCCATGAGATAGCGGTTATTGAAGCCAATTTCCAGGCCCTGGCCGTCCCCCTCCACGGGGCACACGTCCGTTGCCTCGCCGTTGCCGGTCTTGGCGGACATGGTGATGCAGCCGCTGCCCATAATGCAGCGGACAGGGCTTTTCAGCTTCTCGCTGATAACCACGCTCACCCGGTCCAGGCTGCTGAGCATGGTCTTGCTGTCCACGGTGAGGCGGATGGGATTGTTCCGGGGAATGGCGTTCTTGTAGTCCAGGAATTCCCCCTCCAGCTTCCGGCAGATGAGCTGGGTAGAGCCGGTTTCAAAGAGCAGGTGACGCTTTCCAAGCATCACGGTGATAGCCTCCTCGCTGTCCTCGCAAATCTTCTCCACCTCGTTTAAGGCGCTGCCGGGGCATACAAACCGGAAGGCGCCGCCCTCCAGCTGCTCTATCTTCTCCCGGCGCAGAGCCAGGCGGAAGCCGTCCACGGACACCACCGTTACCCCATCGATGCCCACCTCAAAGAGGGAGCCGGTATGGATGGGGCGGTTTTCGTTGGTAGAAACGGCGAAGGAGGTCTGGTTGATCATAGCCTTCAGGATCCCCTGCTGCACGGTCATGGAGTAGTCGCTCTCCACCTCGGGCATCTCAGGATAATCATCGGCAGACAGACCCAAAATCTCGAACCGGGCGTCCCCGCAGGTGAGGGTGACCATGAATTTTTCATCCGCAGAGAAAACGATGACGTCATCGGGCATTTTCCGGATGATGTCGCCGAACAGCCGGGAGTTGAGGACGATACGCCCGCCCTCCCGGATATCGGCCTCCAGCCGGGTGCGGATGCCGGTCTGCATGTTGTAGCCGGACAGGGTCAGCACGTCCGTCCCCTCCAGCAGCAGTCCCTCCAAAGCGGGGATGGAGCTTTTGGTGGCCACGGTGCGGGAGGCGGTATTCACGGCGAGCTGCAGCAGCGCCTTTTCGCAGGAGAATTTCAGCATCTGGATCATCCTTTCTTTTTTTCCGAAAAATCCCGCGCATATTTTATGCGCACAGAACATAAGCTAAGTATTTTTTAGTAACAGTAGTCGTAGGGAAAACAATTGTGGAAAAAGTAAGCAAAGCCGCGAAACGGCTCGTTTTTTTCTCCACATAGGGGCGGGGAAAATATCCACAGGTTTCCACGGATATTTGGGCAAAAATGGAAGCTGGTCCCTTTTCCACAGAAAGTTCACAAGCTATGTGGAGAAATTACCCCCGGGCGCTGTTATTGATATTGGTGGTGATCTGCTTCACGGTTTCGGCAAAGGCCGGGTCGGAGCGCATCTGCTTTTCTACCTTGTCCAGGGAATGCAGCACCGTGGTGTGGTCCCTGTCGCCGAACTCCTTGCCGATGTCCACTAGGTTCATGCAGATCATCCGCCGCATGAGGTACATGGCGATCTGCCGGGCGTTGACCACCTCCCGGCCCCGGCTCTGGCCCCGGAGCACATCTTCGTCAATGTGATAGGTGGAGCAGATGAAGTCCACCACTGCCTGGGCTGTGGGAATGTACTCGTTGTTTTTCTTGATCATATCCCGGATGGCCTTGAGGATGTCCTCCTGGCTCATGGTGCTGCCCATGAGGTCGTAATAGGCTAAGATTTTATTCAGGGTGCCCTCAATCTGTCGGACGTTGGCAGTGACGTTCTCTGCGATGAGGTCGGACACCGGATCAGACAGCTTCACCCCCAGCATGGCGGACTTGTTTTTTACGATGGCGAGGCGCGTCTCGTAGTCGGGGGGCGTCACGTCCACCATCAGGCCCCACTCAAAGCGGGTGCGCAGCCGGTCCTCCAGCTTGGTCATCTCCCGTGGCGGCCGGTCAGAGGTGAGAACGATCTGCTTGCCGGCCTCGTACAGGGAGTTGAAGGTGTGGAAGAACTCCTCCTGGGTCTGCTCCTTACCGGCGATGAACTGCACATCGTCCACCAGCAGCAGTGTCGCCTGGCGGTATTTCTCCCGGAACTCGGCGTTTTTTCCCTCCCGGATGGAGGCCACCAGCTCGTTGGTAAAGTCGTCTCCCTTGATGTATACCACCTTGGCGTCCGGATAGTTCTGCTTTAATCCGTGGGCGATGGCGTAGAGCAGATGGGTCTTGCCCAGGCCGGAATCCCCGTAGATGAACAGGGGGTTATAGTTCACGCCCGGCCTGTCGGACACGGCGTGGGCGGCAGCGTAGGCCAGCTTGTTGCTGGGGCCCACTACATAGGTCTCAAAGGTGAACGTCCCGGAGTCCTCCAGGTCCCCCGGATAGTCGGGTTTGATGCCGTGATAGGCGGACAGCTGATCGTCGTTGAGGATCTTGATCTCAAAATCCGCGGAGAACAGATCCCGCAGGGCGTCCCGGATATAGGACAGAAACCGGGTCTCAATGGTTTTCTTCTTGAATTCGTTGCCGCAATGCAGCACGAAAGCAGAATCCTCCATAGTGACCACGTCCACCTCGTCAAACCAGGTGTTGATGGTGGTGGGGGCCAGCTGCTGTGACATCTGCTGCAGCACGCTGCCCCATACATCGGTCAGTGAATTCAAAGTGATAGCTCCCCTTTCCCAAAAGCAAATTCTATCTATAGGGTAAATCCGGCCCGGTGTTGCCCATCCTGGGACAACGCTGCGGGAAATATTTCTGTGTCAGCCACCGATTACCGCCCCACTGGGAAGGGGCGGCACATAGGCACCGTAAGTATATCATAAAGACATAAAAAAGTCCACACTTATATATTAGATAATGTATAAATCTTTTTTTCTTTTTCCGGGAAAACACGCCGCCTGCGGAGAAATATTTCTGTTGACAGGCCCTTTTACATTATGTATAATGAACAAAGTGCCGTATTTTCGGCACCTGACTTTTTCAACTGCGGGGCGGAGGGAACTTCGCCCGCCGTCGAGTAAGTGTGGCGGCCCGGTTGCCGCCGCCGGATTTTCTATGTAATGGAGGTGTCCTGCAATGTTCCGTACCTATCAGCCCAAGAAGCGCCAGCGCTCCAAGGTGCACGGCTTCCGCAAGAGAATGGCTACTGCCAACGGCCGCAAGGTTTTGGCTCGTCGCCGTGCCAAGGGTCGCGCTCGTCTGACCCTCTGAGGTCACGGAAGGTGCATCCGGCATAGCTCGTGAAAAAAAGGGACGGTGGAAGGGAAAACTGCCGTCCCTATTCGTCTATGCAAATGTCGCGTGGCAGTGTAACTTTAAGCCGGGAGAAAACCATGAAAGCAGCCGTAACCGTCAAGGAAAATTACGAATTTCGCCGCATCTACCGCAAGGGCCGCTCCGTTGTGAGCCCCTATTTTGTGGTGTACTGCCTGAAGAATCGGGCCGGGGCCAGCCGCCTGGGTGTCACGGTGAGTAAGAAGCTGGGTCATGCGGTGGTGCGCAACCGGGTGCGCCGCCGGATCCGGGAGCTTTATCGCCTGAACCGGGATAAAATGCGCCCCGGGTGGGACGTGATTGTGGTGGGCCGTGGCCGCAGCGCTGCAGGCCCGTATCAGAAGATGAACGAGGCGTATTTGGATTGCCTGCGCCGGCTCTCCCTGCTGCAGGAGGAGGGCGAGGCATGAAAAAAGCATGTATGGCCGCCATCCGGTTTTACCAGCGGGAGGTTTCTCCTCTATTTCCGCCCCGGTGCCGCTATATTCCCACCTGCTCGGAGTACGCTCTGGAGGCGGTGGAAAAATACGGCGCCGTAAAGGGCAGCTTTCTTGCCGCCAAGCGTATATTGCGATGCAATCCCTTCCACAAGGGCGGGTATGATCCCGTTCCGTAACCATCGGCTTTTCCCAAGAACTAAACGGAGGAAAAAAATATGTTCGCACAACTCGGATATTATATCTGTGTGCCTTTTGCCTGGCTGACCCGCCTGTTCTATTCCCTCACCGGGTCCTACGGCCTGGCGCTGATCCTGTTCACCCTGGTGGTGAAGCTGGTGATCCTGCCCTTCCAGCTGAAGGGTAAGAAGAGCATGCTGCGCATGAACCGTATGCAGGGCAAGATGAAGGACATCCAGACCCGCTACGCCAATAATAAGCAGCGCCAGCAGGAGGAGATGGCCAACCTCTACGCCCAGGAGGGCGTGAACCCCATGTCCGGCTGTCTGTGGTCCTTCCTGCCCTTCCCCATTCTGATCGCCCTGTACGCCATCATCCGCCAGCCCCTGCGTTACCTCATGGGCCTCAGCGTGGACACCATCAGCGCCATCACCGACGCGGCCACCAAGTTGGGCTACACCGTGGCAGAGGGGAGCCAGGCTGCGGCCTATGAGCAGATCTACCTGGCCAAGTTCGTCCATCAGAACTGGGACAGCTTCCAGGGCCAGTTTGACGGGCTCATCAACCTGGACTATAACTTCCTGGGCATGGACCTGGCCAGCCAGGGCTCCCAGCTCTTTAAGCAGATCACCACCGGCGGCTGGCCGGTCATCGGTGTGCTGCTGCTGCCGGTCATTGCCACAGCCCTGCAGTTCCTCATGACCCTTATCAGCATGAAGGCCACCGGCAATGCCGCCGGCTCCCAGGGCAAGATGATGATGTACCTCATGCCCCTGATGACTCTGTGGATGGGCTATATCCTGCCTGCCGCCCTGTGCGTGTACTGGATCGCCAACACCGCCTTTGCCACCATTCAGGAGCAGGTGCTCAATAAGTACTTCAACAAGATCCTGGACCGGGAGGAAACGGACAAGGAGCGCGCCAAGCGCGAGGCCCGGGCCGCCAAGATGATGGCCTCCCGGGAGCGGATGCTGCAGCAGCAACAGCAGTATGAGAAGTCCAAGTCCGGCAATAACAATAATAAGAAAAAGAATCAAGCTGCCAAAAAGCCGGAGAAAAAGGCCGGCACCAATGAAAACGGCCGGGTGGGCCAGCGTCCCTATGCCCGCGGCCGCGCTTACAGCGAGCATCACTACGACGAATAAGGAGTTTTGTCATGCGTTATATTGATGTAACAGGCAAGACCGAGGAGGAGGCCGTCCGCAAGGCGCTGGAGCAGCTCCATCTGGAGCGGGATGACGTGTCCCTGGAGATATTGGAGCGTTCCAAGAGCGGATTTTTAGGCATCGGCAGCAGCCCGGCCAAGGTGCGGGTGCGCTACGAGCTGGACGTTGTGGAGGAGCCGGAGGTCAAGACCCCGGCCCCCCAGGCAAAGCCCACCGAAAAGAAGGCCGCCGAGAGCAAGCCTGTAGAAAAGAAGGCCGCCGAGAAGAGACCGGCGGAGAAGAAGCCTATCGAGAAAAAGCCCGAGGCCAAGCCCGTGGAAAAGCCGGCCGAGCCGGCTGCCCCCTCTGCCGCCGCCTGTGATAATGACGATGCCCGCCGCATCACGCAGTTCCTGGCGGGCCTGCTGGAGCACATGGAGTGCAAGGCGGAGATCAAGGTGTACGAGGAAGAGAAGAACCGCTACAAGGTCATTCTGGAGGGCCAGCGCCTGGGTGCGCTCATTGGCCGCCGGGGCGAGACCCTGGACGCTATCCAGCAGCTGACCAACTATGCTGTGAACAGCGGCCGGGACAAGCGCCTTCGGATCCATGTGGACGCGGAGAATTACCGTGCCAAGCGGGAGCAGAGCCTGGAGAGCCTGGCCCATAAGGTGGCCGGCAAGGTGCTCAAGTATCGCCGCAGCGTGACCCTGGAGCCCATGAATGCCTATGAGCGCCATGTGATCCACGCCGCCCTGCAGGATAAGGCGGGCGTCACCACCTATTCTGTGGGCACGGAGCCCAACCGCCGCGTGGTCGTAGCCTACGACCGGGGCAACCGGTAAAGTAAAGTTAAAAGCAAAAAAACAGACCGGGTGTTTCCGGTCTGTTTTTTTGGCTGATCCCCCTGTAAAAAAGCATGTCATTGCGAGGCCGCAATGCGCCCGTGGCAATCCGCACCTCCGTCCCCACTAAATACTAGGCGGGCCGATTGAGAAAATCGGCCCGCCTTTCTTATTCCCGATTCAGCGCCAAGAGCTCTCCGATCACCCCATCAAGCAGGGGCAAATACCTACTGTCGATGCGCCCTATGCGCTGGGCGCGCTGCTCGTCACCGCAGCGCTTTTCTCCGAAGAGCACATAGTCGGCACTGAGCCCCAGCACATCGCAGATTTTAATGAGCATCTTCACTGAGATCCCCGTGCGCCCCCGCTCCACCTCGGCCATATAGGACACGCTGACATCCAGCAGCTCCGCAAATTTCTCCCGCGTATACCCGGCATCCTCCCGAGCCTTGCGGATTCGCATATACATATACTATCACCTCTGCATACAGTATCAGTGATAGTTTGCACAAAAAACATCAACTAATCTTGTATATTAAACATCTTGTATTAGTTTATGTTTTATCCTATAATGAGCACAAACCCAAAAATGACCGAATAGAGAGGAGAAAATCATGAAAACAAAACGGGTAGGGGCTGTGGCCCTCCTGCTGGCGCTGGTCCTGTCGCTGGCGGGCTGCGGCAAGAGCCTGGAAAAACAACTGCCGGGGTCGTGGTATTTGGAGGGAGAAAACGAGCTATATTTTATCTTTTATGATGGCGGGACCTGGAATGCTCTCAACGGATATCACGGCACCTGGGCGGTTGTAAATGGCAATCAACTGAAATTGACCAATTCTTATGGCGAGGGAGGGATTGTGACCATCGAGAGCCTAAAAAACGGCTGCTTGAAACTCAGTGACGGCGGCATTACGAGCACCTTTTGGAACACGCCCCAAGGAAAGTGAGAGAAACCCAAGAAGAGATTCCCCCACTATTTAATTCAATCATTTTTAGAGCTTTGAAAGAGTTCTAAAAATTTAGCCAGCGTGTCGAAAAAGCTTTTTCAACACGCTGGCTGTGCGAATTACACTACATATCGGGCCCTATACGGTCACGATCATCGTAAAAAGCAGAAACCGCCACCCCGGCAGGTGACGGTTTCCTTCGAGAAATTTAGTTAACTACTTGGGCTAACCGCTTGTCGCAGCGCCTTTCTACATTCATTATAGCAAAAATATCCCCCATGTCAAGAGGCCGGCGTGCCCTCACCCCGCCCTACGGAAGCGCACCAAGTCGCGTGATAAGCGGGCCGTCGGAGACGCCGGCCCCTACGGAGCTATATCAAAGACCTGTGCGTAGGGGGCGATGACCCTGTTGCGGTGCCCAAAATTTCTGCGCTGCCTAACGACGGACGCTTGAAATTTTGACCGCGGCCACTCGCTCGCGTCGCTTCATCTGCCACTGGCAGCGCTCAGCTCGCTCCCCACATCGCCCCGCCTGCACTGCACTTACCTGCCGTGCGTAGGGGCGTCCGCCCCTGTCCGCCCACCTAATAGTGAGGGAACCCTTGCAAAACTGTCATCGCCGTGGTCGGTTTACAAACCGGCCACGGCGATCTGTTTTCCCATTCGGCGCACGAAAGTCTTCGTCACACGCCGAAAAACCGCCGTCCGTTTTCCCAGGTGGCCTTTTCCACCTCCTCCGGGGTCAGGCCCTTGATCTGGGCGATCTTCTCCGCCACAAAGCGCACATAGGACGAGTCGTTCCGCTCCCCCCGGTGGGGCACCGGGGTCAGATACGGCGCATCCGTCTCAATCATCAGCATAGAAAGGGGCACCGCGGCGATGACCTCCGGGGCCTTTTTTGCGTTTTTGAAGGTGGCCGCCCCGTTAAATGACAGCATCCAACCCATTTGGATCAGCTCCCGTGCCATTTCCGCAGATCCGGCGAAGCAGTGGAATACCCCCTTGACCCGGGGAAATTCCCGCACGATGGCCATAGTGTCCCCGTGGGCGTCCCGGTCGTGGATGATAACGGGCAGCTGCAGCTCCTCCGCCAGCCCCAGCTGCCGGCGCAGCACCTCCTGCTGCAGCGCCCTGGGAGGATTTTCCGCCCAGTAATAGTCCAGGCCGATCTCCCCGATGGCCACCACCCTGGGATTTTTTGCCAAATTCCGCAGGGTGTCTATCTGCTCCGGCACAAAGTCGCCGCAGTTTTCCGGGTGGATGCCCACAGCGGCGTATACAAAGTCAAATTTTTCCGCCAGCGCCACCGCCATCCGGGAGGTGGGCAAATCGCAGCCGGGGTTCACGATAAGGCCCACGTTTTTCTCCGGCATACTCGCCAGCAAGGCGTCCCGGTCGGCATCAAAGCGCTCATCGTCATAGTGGGCATGGGTGTCAAACAGCATAGTCTCAGTCCTTGTGCAGCTGTGTGTCGGCAATGCAGTCGTCCTTGATGACCCGGAGACGCTTCATATGCTCCTGCTCCATGTGTATGCGCTGGTGCTCGGCGGTGTCCCACTCCTCCAGCAGGAGAATTTCGTCCTCGTTCTGGCAGGAGAGATAGTAGTCATACCGCAGGCAGCCCTCCTCCGTTCGGATGGCCGCAAGGATGCCGTCCTCCACGATGCGCCGCAGGAACTCCTCCCGGCGGCCGGGCTTGGCAAAGTAATTCACAGATAGCTTCAGCATTTTTTAAACCTCCAATTCCAAATACACCGGGCAGTGGTCGCTGCCGAATATGTCGCTGCGGATGTCCGCCGCCTTTACCTTTCCAATAAACCGCGCCGACACAAGGAAGTAGTCGATCCTCCACCCCACGTTCTTGTCCCGGGCGTGGAAGCGATAGCTCCACCAGGAGTAGCGGTCCGTCACATCGCCGTGTATGTAGCGGAAGGTGTCCACGAAGCCCGCATCCAGAAGCTGCGACATTTTTTCCCGCTCCTGATCGGTAAAGCCGGGGTTCTGGCGGTTGGTCTTGGGGTTTTTCAGGTCGATCTCCCGGTGGGCCACGTTCAGGTCGCCGCAGTACACCACGGGCTTTTTCCCGTCCTGCTCCCGGAGGTACTCCCGCAGGTCGTCCTCCCACTGCATCCGGTAGGAAAGGCGCCTGAGCCCATCCTGGCTGTTGGGAGTGTAGCAGCACACCAGGTAAAAGGCCGGGTACTCCGCTGTGATGATCCGCCCCTCGTGGCGGTGTTCGTCGGGGCCGAAGTCATAGGTCACGGACAGGGGCTCGGTTTTCGTCAGTATGGCCGTGCCGGAGTAGCCCTTTTTGTCGGCGGAGTTAAAATACCGGTGATAGCCCGGCAGATCAAAAACCGCCTGCTCCGGCTGCAGCTTCGTCTCCTGCAGGCAGATGACGTCCGGATCCTCCGCCGCCACATAGTCCAAAAATCCCTTGCCCAGGGCGGCCCGCAGGCCGTTCACATTCCAGCTTATCAGTTTCATGGGTCGCTCCTTCGCGGTTGGTTTTTCCCTATTGTATCACAGACCGGCCCAAAACCCAACAAAAATATTGACAAAGCCGCCCCGGGAGAATAATATAATATCTAATGGTGAAGGCTAAAAAAGCCTCGCAGAGTTTCCGCCCGCAGGCGGAAAAATCAAACCCGTTTGTCGGAAAATCTCAAAGAAATTTTCCGATAGGATTTTAAAGTGGCAATGAAGGAAAGAGTACCCCATTTTAGACCGCCAAAGAGAGCCCGGCCGGGTGAAAGCGGGCGCGGGACGGATGGGGGAACATGGCTCCGGAGCCGCTGGGTCGAGGGCACCTGTGCCTTAGGCTCGGACGGGGGCGCCCGTAACAGCGCAGAGGTGTAACGGCACTTCATGAGGCCGACCTGCGTGAGCAGGCGGCGAAGCAAGGTGGTATCACGGTGTTTCGGCATCGTCCTTGGCAAAACGCCGGGGACGATTTTGTTTATGCTTCCACAGGCGGAAGCCGTCCCTTGCACCCATTCCTGGGAACCAACGACCGCCGTCCTCCTCCCTCTGTCATTGCGAACCAGTGCGCGCACTGGTGTGGCAATCCGTTTTCCCTTTTGCCGTGGTACTTTCTTTCCCCGGCGAAAGAAACCCAAAGAACGCCGCCAAAACCAAGGTTTTGGAATCCTTCCGCATACCGGCATGCCATAAATGAAAATCTGTACCTTGCGCAATCGGTTTGCGCAAATTTATCCTTGCTTTCGCATGCCCCCTGCGTCTATCACCGCTGTCCGCTGCTGCAGTGGAACAGGAATGCCCGCAGCGACAACCGCGGCTCTCATTGTTACGCATCCGTAGGGGAGGACAACTCTGTCCGTCCGACAGTCACAAAATAATTTTTAAGCCGCTCTTCCATTCGGAGCGGCGGAAAAGGAGATAAAACCCATGGAAAAGAAAACGTTTTATATCACCACTCCCATCTACTACCCCTCCGACAAGCTCCACATCGGCCATAGCTACTGCACCGTGGCCACGGACGCCATCGCCCGCTATAAGCGCCTCCAGGGCTACGATGTCATGTTCCTCACCGGCACCGACGAGCACGGCCAGAAGATCGAGACCAAGGCCGAGGAAGCCGGCATGACCCCCCAGGCCTTTGTGGATAAGATCGTAAACGGCGAAAAGGGCGTGCGGGACCTGTGGAAGCTGATGAATATTTCCAACGACCGCTTCATCCGCACCACCGATGACTACCACTGCCGGGCCGTGCAGAAGATCTTCAAAAAGATGTACGAAAAGGGCGACATCTACAAGGGCGCCTACAAGGGCAAGTACTGCACCCCCTGCGAGAGCTTCTGGACCGAGAGCCAGCTGGTGGACGGCAAGTGCCCCGACTGCGGCCGGGAGGTCCACGACGCCCAGGAGGAGGCATACTTCTTCCGCCTGAGCAAATACGCAGACCGGGTGCAGCACCTGCTGGAGGATACGGACTTCCTCCAGCCCCGCAGCCGCGTGAACGAGATGGTGAATAACTTCATTAAGCCCGGTCTTGAGGATCTGTGCGTCAGCCGCACCAGCTTCACCTGGGGCATTCCCGTGGACTTTGACCCGGGCCATGTGGTCTATGTGTGGGTGGACGCCCTGTTCAACTACTGCACCGCCCTGGGCTTCTGCAACGATCAATACCACGATTACGACAAGTACTGGCCCGCGGACTATCACATCGTGGGCAAGGAGATCGTCCGCTTCCACTCCATCATCTGGCCCGCCATGCTTATGAGCATGGAGATGCCCCTTCCCAAGCATGTGTATGGCCACGGCTGGCTGGTCATCGACGGCGGCAAGATGTCAAAGTCCAAGGGCAACGTGGTGGACCCCTACGTCCTGGCGGAGATGTTCGGCGTAGACGCCCTGCGCTTCTTCCTGCTGCGCACCTTCCCCTTCGGCACCGACGGCAACTTCTCCAATGAGCTACTGATAAGCACCATCAATGTGGACCTGGCCAACGACCTGGGGAACCTGGTCAGCCGCACCTGCGCTATGGTGGAGAAGTATTTCGGCGGCACCCTGCCCGCAGACCGGGAGGACAGCCCCGCCGACTGCGAGCTGAAGAAGCTGGTCAGCACCCTTCGTGACCGCTACGAGGCTGAGATGGATAAGCTCCAGCTGCAAAACGGGCTGGAGGAAATTTTCAAGGTCATCGACCGGGCCAATAAGTATATCGATGAAAACGCCCCCTGGAAGCTGGCCAAGGAGGAGGGCAAGGAGGCCCGCCTTGCCACGGTGCTCTATAACCTGCTGGAGACCGTGCGCATCTGCACCGTCCTGCTGACCCCCTTCATCCCCGCCAGCTGCGACAAGATCTTTGACCAGATCGGCGCCTGTGAGGGCTGCCGCACCTGGGACAGCGCCGCCCGGTGGGGCAAGCTGAAAAATACCGTCACTGTCCATAAGGGGGAGGCCCTGTTCCCCCGGCTGGACGCCGAGAAGGCCCTGGCGGAGCTGGACGCTATGCAGGAGGCCCAGCGCAAGGCCGCTCTGCCCGACCTGGAGCTGGAGCCCTTCACCCAGGAGGATGTGGATTTTGACACCTTCTGCCGCTCCGATTTCCGGGCCGTGAAGATCAAGGCCTGCGAGGCGGTGAAAAAGAGCGACAAGCTCCTGAAGTTCACCCTGGACGATGGCTCCGGTACTGACCGCACCATCGTCTCCGGCATCCACCATTACTATGAGCCGGAGGACCTGGTGGGCAAGACCGCCGTGGCCATTTTGAATCTGCCCGCCCGGAAGATGATGGGCATCCCCTCCTGCGGCATGCTCATTTCCGCCGTGCATAAGGAAAAGGGCGAGGAAAAGCTGCACCTGCTGCTGCTGGATGACTCCATCCCCGCCGGCGCCAAGCTCTGCTGACCCGGTGAAAATAAGAGAGAAAAAAGAGAACGCCCCCGGCGTTCTCTTTTTTTACATCTGCCGCCCAATGGGGCCTCACCCCGGGCGCGAGCAGGAGCGGGGTGCCCCCACCCCGCCGTGATGGTGCGGGTGGGTAACGGCGGGGCGTCGAGACGCCGCCCTACGGATTTTTTGAGGGCTGGTGCCACCGGGGCGATGTGGGCATCGCCCCCTACGGAGCGTTTAACGATAGACGTGTGTAGGGGTCGGCCTCCCGGACGACCCGCACCGGTCTTGCACCGTACCCTCCCGGCAGGGCACACGGGCCCTGCCCTACAAGAATATTGCGCGTCCCGCGCCGGGCGGACAGAGTCGTCCGCCCCTACAAACTGTTCCGTAGGGGCCGATGCCTACATCGGCCCGCCCCACCGTATTTCTTGCAACCTGTCATTGCAAGGCCAGTGCGCACACTGGCTGTGGCGATCCGTTCTTCCCGGTCCTTGCGCAAGGGTGTTACGGATTCCCACGTCGCTTCGCTCCTCGGAATGACAGGCATGGATCCGCGGCGGTACGCTCCAATTCAACTTCGCCCTCTCACATGCCCAATGACCGTCGCCGCCAGAAACGCCGCCAAGGACGTCACCACTACCGACGCGCCCACGGGCAGGCTCAGCAGGTACGACCCCGTCAGCCCCACGCAGAAGCACACCACCGACAGGCATCCCGCTAGCACCACCACGCCGAAGAAGCTCTTTTTCAGCCGCATGGCCGTCAGGGCCGGGAAAATCACCAGGCTGGAGATGAGCATGGCGCCCATAAGCCGCATACCCAGCACGATGGTCAGGGCCGTCAGCACCGCCAGCAGGGTGTTGTATACCCCTACCTTCATGCCCGTGGCCCGGGAGAAGCTCTCGTCAAAGGTGATGGCGAAAAGCTGGTGGTAAAACAGCCCGAACAGCACCAAAACCGCCGCGGACACGCCGATGCTCAAGGCCACATCCGCCCGGCTCAAGGCCAGGATGGAGCCGAACATATAGCTGTCCACGTCCGTTGTCATGCCGGTGGTAAGGCTGGTAACGATGATGCCGATGGCCAATGCCGAGGCGGACACCACCGCGATGGCGGCGTCAGCCCCCAGGCGGCTCCGCTCGGTCATCCGCAGCAGCCCCAGGGCCGCAAGGACCACCACCGGGATGGACACCGGCAGCGGTGCCCATCCGCAGGCCACCGCCACCGACAGCGCCCCGAAGGACACATGGCTCAGGCCGTCGCCGATCATGGAGTACCGCTTCAGCACCAGGGGAACCCCCAAAAGCGCCGCGCACACAGACACCAAAATCCCCACCACAAAGGCCCGGACGATAAACGGATAGGTAAACATTTCCAGCAGGATCATGCGCTCTCACCTCCGAATCGCCGGCCCATGGGCGAAGATAGATACTCCTGCACCGTGCCGAAGAAATGCTGCCCCTGGCCGGCGTGGAGGATAAAGTCTGCATAGCGCAGGGCGTTTTCCATGTCGTGGGTCACCATGACGATGGCGATGCCCTCGGTCTTGTTGAGGTAGGCCAGGGTGCGGTAGAGATCCTGGGCGGCGGCGGGATCCAGGCCCGTCACCGGCTCATCCAGGATCAGCAGCTCTCCGGCTGCGCACAGGGCCCGGGCCAGGAGCACCCGCTGCTGCTGGCCGCCGGATAGCTCCCGGTAGCAGCGGTCCTTCAGCTCCAGGATACCCAGCTTTCCCATGTTCATCAGGGCCCGGGCCTTTTGCTCCGGCGTGTAGAGCAGCCGGTGGCCGCCTGCGCCGAGAAAGCCCGAGCGCACCACCTCCGTCACCGTGGCGGGAAAGTCCTTTTGGGCCCGGGTCTGCTGGGGCAGGTAGCCGATGGCCCCGCCGGAAAGGCTCCCGCCCCGCTCAATGCGGCCCGACAGGGGAGGCAGCAGACCCAGCAGGCTTTTGAGCAGCGTGGACTTGCCGGAGCCGTTTTCTCCCACAATGCAGATGTAGTCTCCCCGGCACACCTGGAAATCCAGATGCTCCCAAATGGCCTTGCCCTCGTAGCCCAGGCTGGCGTCCCGGCAGGCCAGTAAAATTTCCTTATTCATTCAGCATATCCCCTCTCGCAGCGCCGCCACATTCCGGCGCATCAGGCTTAAATATCCCTCTCCCCCGGCCCAATCCGACTGGGAAACGGTCTGACAGGAGTAAAAGGTCACCACCTTCGCCCCTGTGGTTTCGGCGATGGCCTCAGCCACCTTTTGGCTGCTCAGCTCCAGGGCATACACCACGGGAATTTGCTCCTGGCGCACCTTGTCAATGAGAAATTTCAGGGTGTAGAGAGACGGCTCCGTGTCCGACGAGCACCCGTGAAAGGCCGCCCGGTAGTTAAGACCGTATTCCCGGCAGAAGTAGAGCAGTGGAAAGCGGTCACCGAATACCAACAGATCCCGCTTTTTCTCCCGGCACACCTGGCGAAAATCCGCATCCAGGTCGGAAAGTTCCTGCAAATACGCCGCCAGGTTGGCCTGAAAAACCGCCGTGTGGGCAGGGTCGGCGGCGCACAGGGCATCGCAGATGGCCCGGCAGAGCTTCCCGGCCTCCACCGGGGAGGTCCAGATATGCTCGTCATACTCTATGTCGTCGCTGTCGTGGTCGTGACCGTCGTGAGCGTCGTGGTCGTCATGGTCATCGTGGCTGTCGCCGTCCACCGGCTCCTCCTCCAGAGTCTGGGCGTAGTCCATCATCCGCAGCACCGTGGGGATGTTTTCTCCGGCGGAGCTTAGGATCTCATCCACCCATTGCTCCCCCTCGCCGCCGTTGTAGACGAATACATCCGCCCGGCTTACCCGGATCACATCCGCCGGAGTGGGCTCGAAGCTGTGGGCCTCCCGTCCGGCGGCCACCAGCAGCCGGGGCTCCACCCACTCCCCGCCGATTGAGCGCACGAAGTCGTAGTAGGGAAACAGGGAGCAGACCACCGAGAGCTTGCCGCTGCTATCTGCGTTCTGTCCGGGCCCACAGCCGCACAGGCCCAGGATCATCGCCGCCGAGAGCAGCAGTGCCAGAAAGCGTTTTCTCATTTCTCCGCCTCCCGGCACTCCCGGCACAGGCCATAAAACAGGGTCCGCCGGGGATTGATGGCGAAGCCATGCCCCTCCAGCAGATGGGCATACAGCTCCCCCAGATGGGAGCAATCCATGTGGAAAATAGTGCCGCAGCCCTCGCACTGGAGCAGAAAGCAGTCCGTGTGCCGGGTCTTGTCGCAGTATTGATAGCAGGCGCCCTCCTCTGTGAGCAGCTTGTGGACCTTACCCTGGGCCACCAGCTTTTCCAGCTGCCGGTACACGGTGCTCAGCCCCACAGACTGACCTTCCTGCCGCAGCCTTTGGGCCAGCTCCATGGCCGTAGCCCGTCCACCGGGACAGGAGGCGATGCACTGCAGTACCGCCGTCTGCTGCTTGGTCATATAGGACATGGGAACACCCCCTAAATTTGAAAATGATTATCGTTTTCAAATTATAGCGATTTTTTCGCCGTTGTCAAGAGAATGTGGAAAACTCGGCGGGAATTATTAGCCTGTATTTCCCGAAGCCCGTCATTGCGAACCGGTGACCGGCGGCACCGGCGTGGCAATCCGCATCCCCTGCGCTGTGCCTCCGGCGGCCCCCTTTCTTTCTTCGGCGAAAGAAAGGGGGGGAAAGAACGCCGTCAAAACCAAGGCTTTGAAATCCTTTCCGCGGCTGAGGTGCCGTCTGCATCGGTCCTCCCTACCCCGCGTGTCGGGATGTGCAAATTTTGCGCCTTGCTTTCGCATCGTCTCCGCGTCCCCATCCGCGACGCGCTCTGCGCTTGTGCTGCCCTGGCGGGACGGGAGAAGACCTCTGCGTCTACCGTGCGGCGCGATGTGGGCATCGCGCCGCACGGATATTTTGAGGGCTGGTGCCGCCGGGCCGATGTGGGCAGCGGCCCCTACGGAGCATTTAACGGTAGATGCGCGTAAGGGTCGGCCTCCCGGACGACCCGAATCGGGCCTGCACCGCTGCTCTTGCAAGCCCGTCATTGCGAGCCGGTGGGCAAGCTGGTCGCAGTAGTCCGCATCCCCGCCCGCGTTGACGCTCCCCAATAAATATGATATACTGACAAAAAAGCGAAAAGGGGGATCCATCATGCAGCACGAGATCACCGCCGCCCAGCCCCTGCTGGACGAAAAGGGCAATCTGCGCGAGGCCGGTTACTGCAAAAAGCTCCTGCCTATCTATCGCCGCCGGGATATCAAGGCCGGGGCGCTGCGCATCAAGGAGTGGGACTATTACCTTGTTAATAACGGCCATTTCGCCGTGGCCCTGACCATTGCCGACAACGGCTACATGGGCCTGGACTCCATCTCCCTGCTGAACCTTGACGAGGGCTGGGAGAAGACCAAGAGCCCCATGCGCGCCTTTCCCCTGGGCAAGACCGGCCTGCCGGAGTCGTCCGAAACCGGGGATGTATCCATCTCCGGCAAGGGCTATCACCTGTCCTTCCGCCACGATGGCCCGGACCGGGTGCTGGACTTCCATATGGAGGATTTTCTGGACGGCGCGGCCATTGACGGCCGCCTCCGCCTCACGGACGAGCCGGAGGAGAGCATGGTCATCTGCACGCCCTTCTCCAAGGCCGGCCATTTCTACTATAACCAAAAAATCAACTGCCTCCGGGCCAGGGGCACCGTCACCGCCGCCGGACGCACCTACACCTTTGACCCGGCGGATTCCTTTGCAGTGCTGGATTGGGGCCGGGGCGTGTGGACCTATCACAACACCTGGTATTGGGGCAGCGCCAGCGGCCAGGTGGACGGGGTGCCCTTTGGCTGGAACATCGGCTACGGCTTCGGCGATACCTCCGCTGCCAGTGAAAATATGCTCTTTTACGGAGGCAAGGCCCACAAGCTGAGCCAGGTGACCTTCCACATCCCCCAAAGGGACGGCCGGGACGATTTTCTCGCCCCCTGGACCTTCACCTCCGACGATGGCCGCTTTGAGATGGCCTTCACCCCGGTGCTGGACCGGGCGGCCTGCACGGACTTCAAGCTGCTGAAAAGCGACCAGCACCAGGTCTTTGGCCGCTTTACCGGCACCGCCACCCTGGATGACGGAACGGTGCTCCGGGTGGAGGATTTCCCGGGCTTTGCGGAAAAGGTGGAAAATAAGTGGTAAGGCCCCGGTGGGGCTGCGCCTGCTGATGCACAAGAGATGAAAGAGAACGGACGGCTGGTCCGTTCTCTTTTTCTGCCCGGGAGGAAGCGCATATTGCCCCGCCATATTACAGCGCCGCCGGCGGGGCAAAGTTGGGCATCGCCGCCCCACGCAATGGCCTCATCCTTTTCGTAGGGGCCGATGCCCACATCGGCCTGTCCGCACCAACTCCATAAAACCGTGGGACGGGGTGGCCCCCTCACCCCGCCGGCCGTCAACTACCGCACCCTCCCGGCCCCTCGGAGGCATCGTGATTTGACATAAATGTTTTCCTATAAAGAAACATCTCCTCCAAAACACGGGGGCAAGACCTGCCTGCCCGTTCATTGTTAAGAAACTGACAGGATTGTTTGTTTCTTAACAGGAACATTATGTTACTGTTAACAGAATGTTAAAAAAGCCGAATCGGATGACAAAATTTTATTAAAAATGCCAATTGTAGACAAGAAAGGAATCCTGTATACTTTGAACATAAGCCTGTGGCGGTTTTTTCGGCTTACACAGGTAAATTTTTGTCCCTTTTCCGGGCGCGTTTCTTGAGAGTAAAAATTTTCGGAAACAAAACTTATGTTTAAGGAGAGAAAACATGGAAGAAAGAAAAGGCTTTGGATCCACATTTGGATTCCTCATGGCAGCCGTTGGCTCGGCGGTGGGCCTTGGCAACATCTGGGGCTTCCCCAATAAGATGGGCGCCAATGGCGGATTCACATTCCTCATCATTTACCTGATCCTGGCAGCTCTGTGCGGCTTCGTGGTCATGGTGGGCGAGCTGGCTTTGGGCCGCAAGACCGGCCGCGGCGTGGTCAGCGCGTACCAGGTCCTGAGCAAGAGATTCAAGTGGCTGGGCTGGCTGGGCATCATCGCTCCGTTCCTGATCCTGAGCTTCTACTGCGCCCTGGGCGGCTACTGCGTGAAGTACGTGGTTCTGAACGTGGGCAACATCTTCGGCGCCGGCTTCGGCAACAACGGCCTGGCCAGCGGCGAGGTGTTCGGCAACATGCTGACCAATCAGCTGGAGTCCGTGATCTACGGCCTCATCTTCGTGCTGCTGACCCTCATCATCGTTATGGGCGGCGTGTCCAGCGGTATCGAGAAGTTCTGCTCCATCGGTATGCCCTGCCTGTTCTTCATGCTGGTCATCGTCATCATCCGCGCCTGCACCCTACCCGGCGCTGTGGATGGCCTGAAGTACATGTTCGTTCCCGGCTGGGCTGTGGAGCACGGCGTTATCGAAAAGGCACCCAGTATCATCACGGTCCTGTCCAACGCAGGCGGTCAGATGTTCTTCTCCCTGTCCCTGGGCATGGGCATCATGATCACCTACGGCTCCTACCTGGATAAGAAGCAGAACATTGAAAAGAACGCTTTGGTCATCGTCATCTGCGATACCCTCATCGCCCTGATGGCCGGCCTGGCTGTCATGCCCGCCCGTTTCGCCCTGGATCCCGAGGGCCCCATCGGCGGCCCCAAGCTGCTGTTCATCACCATGCAGAACGTGTTTAACTCCATGGGTACCGTGGGTTACGTCTTCGGCATTATCTTCTACCTGCTGGTCATCCTGGCCGCAGTTTCCTCCTCCATCTCCCTGCTGGAGGTCATCGTGGCCCACTTTGTGGACAAGGCCCGCGACAAGGGCAAGGGCGACAAGCGCAAGGCTTACTCCGTCATCGCCGCCATCGCCACCGGCGTTCTGTGCGTCCTGGTGTGCCTGGACGGCCTGGGCTCCAACGGCATCGCCCCGTGGAACCTGTTCGGAGTGGAGTCCTCCGCCTGGAGTGATTGCTGGCTGGACTTCTTTGATATGATCTCCGAGGGCATCCTGATGCCTTTGGGCGCTCTGCTCATGTGCATCTGCATCGGCTATGAGCTGAAGCCTCAGTTCGTGGACGATGAGTGCTGCCTGGAGGGCAATGCCTTCAAGTCCAAGATCTTCTTCAACATCTGCGTCAAGACCATCACCCCCATCCTGATGGTGTTCATCCTGCTGGGCCAGATCGACCAGTTCTTTAGCCTGGGCTGGTTCTCCTAATAGAACACAGCGAAGCTACAGCTAAAAAACCGGAGCGAAAGCTCCGGTTTTTTTCGTTGTGCGTTTTACAGGCGCCTGATCCCTGTAGGGCGGGGTGCCGCCACCCCGCCCCGTCAACCGCTGCACCTTCCCGGCAGGGCCCGCACGGCCCTGGCGCAGCAGAGATGCCCTCTGTGCCTGCCGTGCGGGGCGACGTGGGCATCGCCCCCTACGAAGGTCTGTCGGCAAACCGGGCCTGCACCGCAGCTCGTGCGAAGCTGTCACTGCCAGACAGGCGCACGCACTGGTCGTAGCAATCCGTACCCCCGTCCCCCTGGTGGGGCGGATGCCCCTGTCCGCCCGTCCTAAACCTGCCGCGCACCTTTTTCCGGCGTAAAAACCAGGCCGCCCGGTATGCCGGATCGGCCTGATTAGCTTTCTCTTATCTTACTCGGTTCCCTCCGGCTTCTTCACCAGGAGCCGGACGGCTCCGTGACAATTCTCGATGTTCACCACCGGGCTGCTGGGAGCATACTCCCCATCCAGGGACCAAGGGATATCGTCTGCCGTCTCCACGGTGACCCGGGAGGCATGGCGAAAGAAGATGCCCGGGTCATCGTACTGCATTTGGTTCAGCGCCACCAGCAGGTTTGTCAGGTCCAGCAGGGTCCGGGGCATCCGCAGCAGCACCAGCTCAAACACGCCGTCATCCATCCGCACCCGGTCAGGATCCAACTTCACCAGGCCGCCCAGGGAGGTGGAGTTACAGACGCTGCCGAAGATGAAATCCCCTTCGATGGTCTCCTCGTCCGCAGTGATGCGGCAGTGGTAAGGACGCAGGGAGTCCAGGCTCTTGATTCCCTCCAGAATATAGGCGAAATGGCCCAGGGCGTTTTTGACCTCCTGGGGAGCGGAATAGCTGGCCTTGGTAAAGGCACCGAAGGACGCGACATAGGAAAAATATCGGTTGTTGTGCCGGCCCACGTCCAGGGCCATGGGCGTGCCCTGGGTGATGATTTCTGCGGCCATATAGGGCACGGCGGGGATGCGCAGCGTGGCAGCAAAATCATTGGTGCTGCCGGCGGGCAGATAGCCCAGCAGAGGCTTGTGCGCCAGCTGCATCAGCCCCGAGATGGTCTCGTTCAGCGTGCCGTCGCCGCCGTAGCAGGCCACGGTGTCAAACAGCGGCCCAATATCCCGGGCAAACCGAGTTGCGTCGCCGGGGGCCGCAGTCTCCCGCACGTGCACCAGGTATCCTCCTGCGGACAGGCGGGCGATAGCTTCATACAGCGGAGCCAAGGATTTGTTCTTCCCTGCTCGGGGATTCACGATCAAAAGAAGCTTTTTCACAGCTAATCTCCTCCAACAGAAAACGAAAAAGGGTATAAACCTAATTCTATCATACACGCCTTTGAGACAAAACGCAAGAGCGACCCGCCCCATTGGGGAAATTTGCAAAGATACGCCGCAAGCCTTGCAATGGCCGCGAAAATTGGGTATGATAGAAACCATCAGAAAGGAGGCGGTGCCGTGAAAAGGGAAAAGAAAAAATATTTGGCCTGGGGGCTGACCGCGTTTCTCACGGGGTGTGCCCTGCTGATCTTCTACGATGTGTTTTACCGGGACAATTCCGGCACGGTCCAGGCGATTTTAGCCAAGCTGTTTTCGGTGCTGACGCCGGTGCTCTACGGCCTGGGCATGGCCTACCTTTTGGCGCCCATTGTGAATTTTCTGGAGCGGGCCATTCTCCGCCTGCGGGATAAGCTGGAGCGGAAGCGGGGCAGGGCCATCCGGATCCACAAGGGGTGGCTGCGGGCGGCAAGCATTTTCCTCACCTGGGCTGTGGTATTAGTGCTGGTGTACCTGCTGCTGAGCATGCTGGTGCCCCAGCTGGTGGACAGCATCACCACCCTGGTGAACAATCTGGAGAGCTACTATACCACCATTTATAACTGGGTTACCGGCTTGCTCAGCGACAATCCGGAGCTGACGGACCTGTTCAACCGCTATTACAACGAGACCATCCAGTGGCTCACCACCAAGCTGCTGCCGGGGCTGCAGACCGCCGTTACCAATTTTACCGGCAGCCTGGTCACCGGTGTGTGGAGCGTTGTCATCTTTACCAAAAATTTCCTCATCGGTATCATCGTGTCGGTGTATCTGCTGGCAGCCAAGGAGAAGAGCACCGCTCGCTGCTGCAAGCTGCTCTATGGTGTGCTGCCGGAGGAGCAGGCCAAGTTTGCCATGCGGGGCTTCCGGCGGATGGACCATATTTTCAGCGGCTTTGTCCGCGGCAAGCTGCTGGATTCCCTCATCATCGGCATTCTCTGCTTCATCGGCTGCTCCATTTTGAAGCTGCCCTATACCCCGCTGGTCAGCGTGGTGGTAGGTGTGACCAATGTGATTCCCTTCTTCGGCCCGTTTTTGGGGGCTATCCCCTGCGCATTGCTGATTTTGCTGGTCAGCCCGCTGAAGTGCCTGTATTTCGTCATTTTTATCTTCCTGCTCCAGCAGCTGGACGGCAACGTCATCGGCCCGAAGATCCTGGGCGATTCCACGGGTATTTCCAGCCTGTGGGTCATTGTGGCCATCCTGGTGGGCGGCGGCTTTGGCGGTGTGCTGGGTATGTTTTTGGGCGTGCCCATCTTCGCCTGTCTGCAGGTGCTGGTGCGCTGGCTGCTAAACACCCGGCTGGAAAAGCGCCATATGCCCCTGCAGGCCTGGGAATATGTCCGCCGTGACCGGCAGGACGACCCGCCCCCTACCCATGAGAATAAAAACAAACAGTAATATATAATCGCAATACTACAAATTGTAATTAAGGAGACCCTATGACCCCGGAATTAAAAGCCAAGCTGCTGCGGTATGCCAATGAGTGCGAGCCGTTCACCGCACACAATCATATTGAGATCACCGATATTGGGGAGGGCCGCTCCCGGGTGGAGCTGCATCTGACGTGCGAGAGCATGAACCGCTGGGGCCAGCCCCACGGCGGCATCCTGTTCACCCTGGCGGATGATGCCTGCGGCATTGCCATGTCCGGCCTGCGGCAGGAGACCTGCGTCACCGTCAGCTCCACGGTGGATTTCATGGCCCCTGCCGGAGATGCCCGGCATCTTATTGCCCGGGGAGAGGTGACCCGGGCCGGCCGGCGAACCTGCTTCTGCCGGGCGGAGATCACCACGGCGGAGGGAAAGCTCATCGCCGCCTGCCACAGCGTGTGGGCCTACACAGGCAAGCCCCTGCCCCTGGATTAGCGGACGCCCCTGTCCGCCCGTCCCGGCACCTTTACTTGTCAAGCTGCCGGGAAAGCATACAAAAAACAGACCGGCCAGACCGGTCTGTTTTTTGTCTTCGCCGTTCTCCTTGCCTCTGCATTTTTGCTTCGGGATTATCAGCCGCCCGGATTCTCCCCGTCGGAGAGAATGCCGTCCGTGTCCCGGACGCGCCCGTTTTCCACCATCTCGTCATAAGGAGTCGCGGGAATGTCATGCTTCTCACTGCCCCGCAGCTGCTCCGAAGGGATAGGGGCTTCCCCGGCGGAATTGTTGTCCGGGGCCGGGGAGCCGCCCGCGATATCGTCGTATACCGTGGGCGGGAATTGCTCCGCCTGGTCATCGGGCCGGTCGCCGCAGGCGGACACGCTGAGCAGGACCGTCGCCAGCATCAGCAGCGCCAAAAGCTTCTGCATGGACTTCCTCCCTTTCGTTTTTCAGATAATTGTGATACCCAGGATAGTATTAGCATTTTCCCCGCCGTTAACGGCAGCAAGATCTGCCAGGGCAAGGAGCGGTTGCATTTTCCGGCAAAAGAAGGTATACTATAAAAAAACTCACAAAAGGAGGCCGCTTTTTATGCAAAAATTGGAAAAGCAGTTTCATATTCACTGCCAGGCCGGCGATGTGGGCCGTTACTGCATCCTTCCCGGTGATCCGGGCCGATGCAAGGCCATAGCCGCCTTGTTTGACGATGCACACTTTGTCTCCAGCAACCGGGAGTTCACCATCTACACCGGCACCCTCTTGGGGGAGAAGGTCTCTGTTTGCTCCACGGGCATTGGCGGCCCCTCTGCCTCTATCGCCATGGAGGAGCTGCATAATATCGGCGCGGATACCTTCCTCCGGGTGGGCACCTGCGGCGGCATTGATCTGAACGTGCAATCCGGGGATGTGGTCATCGCCACCGGCGCCATCCGGTTTGAGCATACCAGCCGGGAATACGCCCCCATCGAGTATCCCGCCGTGGCGAATTTTGAGGTGGCTACCGCCCTGGTGGAGGCCGCTAAGGCCGGCGGCTATCGCTTCCACACCGGCGTGGTCCAGTGCAAGGATTCCTTCTATGGCCAGCACAGCCCGGCGAGAATGCCCGTGTCCTACGAGCTGCTGAACAAGTGGGAGGCGTGGAAGCGCCTGGGAGTGAAGGCCAGTGAGATGGAGTCGGCGGCGCTGTTCGTGGTGGCGGATGCCTTGGGCTGCCGCTGTGGCTCCTGCTTCCATGTGATTTGGAACCAGGAGCGGGAGGCTGCGGGCCTGGATCAAAAGATGACCGAGGATACCAGCTCTGCCGTCCACCTGGGCGTGGAGGCTCTGAAAAAGCTCATCCAGGCCGACCGGGCCAGATAAAACCGGCTATATTTATATAGTGTAAGCAGGAAAGCAGCCGCCCTCGGGTGGCTGCTTTAGCTTATCGGGAAAAAACGAAGTTTTTTCCCGATAAAAGGATCGCAGTCTGCTGCGCGCATAATTTGTGCGCCACTGGCGCACAAATTCCACTACTTCTCGCCTGAGCGGTATTTTTCCCCACGCACATGTCGCGGTGAAAATTAATTTAATTTTTTTGCCGCCTGTGGGCGGCAAACTCTGCGAGGCACACTTAGAGAAGCAGAAAGCAGCCGCCCAAGGGCGGCTGCTTCTTGCATTATTATTTTTCCGATTCTCCCCGCTCTCGCAGCTGCTTTTCCAAAGCGGCTTGCTTGGCCAGGATGGCGTTGACCTTGTCGTACAGGTCCTCAATCATGATTTCGGTTTTCAGGTTGACCTTGTAGTCGTTTTCAGCCCGGCGGCGGTCCTTTTCCTCCTGCCGATTCTGGCTCATCATAATCAGCGGCGCCTGGATGGCCGCCACGCAGGAGAGCACCAGGTTCAGCAGGATAAATGGGTACGGGTCAAAGGCCCGGGCTGCCAGCAGGACGTTTACCACCATCCACAGGATCAGAACTCCCGTGAAAGAGAAGATGAACGCCCAGCTCCCTGCGAATTTTGCAATGGCGTCGGCGGCGCGCTGCCCCAGGGTGTACTTGCTTTTTTCGGTGTCCGGCCCTACGGAGATTTTGCTGTCTGCCAGCAGGTTCAGCACCTCCTCGTCGGTCATGTCGCGGCGGATGTCCTGCAGCACCTCTCGCAGCAGCTTCCGGTTTTCCTTCATGATATGCGCTCCTTTCCCGCCCGGGTCACTGTCACTCGGCGTATTCCTCCGCCTCCCGGCAGTAGAAGGCGGCAGCAGCCCGGTTGGATTCGATCTCTTCCGCAGTCATGGCCCGGCGGACCTTAGCCGGGGAGCCAAAGGCCAGGCTGCCGTCGGGAATCTCCATTCCCTGGGGCACCAAGGCCCCGGCGCCGACAATGCAATCCCGGCCGACCCTCGCGCCGTTGAGGAGGATGGCCCCCATGCCGATGAGGGTATTATCGCCGATGGTGCAGCCGTGGAGAATGGCGGCGTGGCCGATAGTGCAGCCGCGGCCGATGGTGATGGGAAAGCCCTTATCCGTGTGCAGGACACAGTTGTCCTGGATATTGGTGTCCTCGCCGATGGCGGTGGTATCCGATTCTGAGCGGATCACCGCGCCGAAATAGATGCTGCTTCCCTTTCCGGCGGTGACGTGGCCCCGGACGGTGGCGTTGTCCGCCACAAAAGCGGCCAGGGGCAGCTTGGTTTTTTCGATCATGGCTGTGCCTCCTTAAAAAAGCAGCGCTTTTGCGCCGCACAGTGAGAATCCGTCTGTGTTCTTGCGGTCTATAATGCGTCCATATTTTTCGGTTTCCGGCGAAGCCGGAGAGAAAAATGGCATAAAATCCAATGTATAATAGCCGCTTTGCGGCTATTATGCTACGCCTGCGCCCACTGGGTCAACTGTCATCTGCCCCGGAAAAGACTATACCCCGTGGCCGCTGCGGTGCTGCGGCCTTTGGCGGCTATGGCCGGTATGGGGTGTGAGGGCACGAGCCCATACAGGTCACCGCCGCCGCCGGCAATGACCGGGGCTGACTTCTTCCTCTCACCGCTGGCGGAAATATAAGCTGTATAATTCTGCCTGTATGGATTATATCTGAATATTACACTTTTCTGCCCATTTCATAGGCCTGGGCCATGGCCGGGGTATTGCGGACCGTGCCCGCCTCGCAGACCCCGCTGCCGATGATGACGCCCTTTTCCACTGCGCCCTCCACGCATTCGGCATAACCCCGGAAGCAGGCCAGGGTGGTGTCAGCGGAGGAAATACACTCGTCCGCCATGGTGACGATATAGTAAAGCTCCTTGTTTTTCACCTCCAGCCACCGGGCCACAGTGCGGTCGATGACCGCCTTGAGCTGGGCGTTGATGGAATAGAAGTACACAGGGCTTGCCAGCACAATAACGTCCGCGTCGATCATCTGCTGCAGAAGATCGGCCATGTCGTCCCGGCGGACGCACTCGCCGCCGTGGCTGGCGCAGTAGTAGCAGCCCAAGCAGGGGGCGATCTTTTTCTCGGTCGGGCGGACCTTTTCCACCTGGTGACCTGCCTCCCGGGCGCCCCGGAGGAATTCATCGCACAGAATATCGGAGTTACCGCCCTTGCGGGGGCTGCCGGACAGAATCAAAACCTTCTTGCTCATAGGAATTATCCTCCTGCTGTAATAGCTTTTGTGGGCGGTGTTTCACCGCTTCAGACTACCCTATATCATACAACCTGAAGCATGCTTTTCGTCAAGCATTTTTTTGCATTGGCAGGGAAAACCGGCTGCCGCGGGCAAAAGCGTGAGACCCCCGGCGGGCCTTTAGGGCCGCCGGGGGTCGTGGTGCGGGCATGGGGACTCGAACCCCAACGCATCGCTGCACGAGAACCTAAAGGGTATGTCACCTTAGTGAAAGATTTTCAGAGCCCTCCATATCATGAGGGAAGGGCATCTTTTTCAACGCTTCAAAAGATATTTCGGTCGTGACCGGCCGAATACCTGCTAAATCATAGCACACTCTGCCGGAAAAGTATAGCATGATTATAGCTTTGCTGGAGGAAATTTCTGCTGCCCCGGCATAAAGCAGAGGGGAAGGGACGCTGTCTATTTGTTTTCTTCCGGGGAACTCATTTCTTGGCGCTAAGTGGTTGTTTTCTTATCCTGCAAATCCGATACGCCTTTGTACTTGCACAGAGTCCAAGAGTGCGCGCATATCGCTTTCTGCGAAAACCGCCTGAATATCTTCTGCGCTGATCATATTATCGCTTGTACGCATGGCTTGCTTCATACGAGTGTGCTCAAAGACTTTGCGGATCAGCCGGGCGTTGGAGAAGTTTTCATCTTTATTACGAATGATTTGTTCAGCCATTTGCCGCAGCGTTACTTTTGCATCGGCGCCTAACTGATACGCTTCTGACTCCGCATATTTGCAATATATCTGCACCAGTTCTTCTGCTGAATAGTCCGGAAAGTCAATATAAAACTGAATGCGATCCCGAAGTCCGGGGTTGCTGCTCAACATCTGATTCATCTCGTTTGTGTAGCCGGCCATGATGCAAACAAAATCTCTCCGTGAATCCTCCAGGCGCTTCACGAGGGTGTTGATTGCTTCGTGTCCGTAGTCATAAGCAGCGTTAGATACGAGTGCATATGCCTCATCAATGAACAACACCCCACCCAGCGCATCCTTAACAACAGATGCCGTCTTTGCGGCTGTTCCTCCGAGATATTGAGAAACCAGACCATCCCGATCCGTTTCGATGAACTTCTCTCCGTCCTTAATAATACCAATTTCACCGAACAGCTTACCAACCAAACGGGCGACAGTCGTCTTGCCTGTTCCCGGATTCCCCCTGAACACCATATGTAGGCACGGAAGCGCAGATCTTCCCCGATTTTTAAGCAGGGCGACAATTTCTCTGACGCATTTTTTCACGGAATCAAGTCCGATCAATGCGTCTAACTCTTCAAGGGCGTTACTTTTCTTATCGGACTTTTTCGCCAATGGATCAAAATCAGATGCGTGCATGATGAATTCTGTATTATCGGCATCCGCCAACTGATTCTGTATCACGGAGTATAGCTGCGTCTGCAATGTGGGATATGGAAGTTTTAGGATGTCACTATTTCGGAAACTTTTTGCGTCAAAAGTAAATCCATACTCTTTGGCAGCACATTTCAACAGCTCAACTTTCTCTTCTTCCCTCAGGTCTTTAATCTCGACGGTGTGCGGGAAAAAACGCCTTAAAATAATCAAATTCCTGCGCTTTTTCGTATTGAGTGCGATCCATCGTAGTAATATAGATGTTTTTCCTGCGGCTCAGCAGACGAAACGATTCTTCTTGCGGTATCCCCCATCGGAAACCGTCATGATTGCCAAAATCCCAGGTTTCCATGATGAAATAAAACAAAGATGTATTCGAAGATGTACAAACGGCATCGTCCAAATCGCCACGCACAATTCTTTGATCTTTAATAATGCCCTTACCGACTAACAGGCTGTAAAGCATATCAGAAAACACAAACTCATTGGCACCGCAGTCATTTACAAGAACCACATTGTAGTTTCCTCTTTTGCCCCGTTCTATCATTCGGTCAGACAAGGAATTGATCCTGCGAAAAGCTTCTTTGAAGGAAGAAAAGCCTGTCATTTTTTTCGTGCGGCTAAGTTGTTCTTTTGAAGTTTCTAAAATAAGGCGGAACTCGGCGTTTCCTCGAATATAACCGCCGGAGTAGGTACTCATCAGATTTTTTGCAACGGGCAGCACATCCCAAATTTCTTTGGGAACAGCACGCTGTTTTATTGGCAGAAGTTCGATTTTATGGCCAAAGATATCCCTTAGTTCAGAGATATCTTCCTCAATCGGCGTATTTTTCCGATCCGCCTTAGTTAGGAATAAAAATCTAAGCAACACTTTATTTGGAGCCTTCGAGTCATAGAAAGGCTTGTCCATATAAAGGTATTTGTAGCTGGAATTCAAATCCGCAACACGGTTTGTAATTGAATCCCATTCTCGCTGAATTCTGGGGGAGCGCGGTATCGTAAAATAGTAATATTCCATCTTTTCCATAATGCCTTAGCCTCCATATGTAGTACATATTCTTGACTGGAATGCAAGCGGATGAAAGAATCCCACCATCGTGATCTGTCCGGAAATAATGTCGTCGTTGTCAACCACGTCAACATTTTCTTGACCTGCGCCCCTAATAAGCTCCTGTACTTCCGCAATGGCCGCAAGGAGATCTTGTACCGTAACCCGTTCTGCCCACAACACCTCGAAGTATCGGTATTTCCCTGTGGAGTAGAAATATCTGTCATATTCGGGATGAAGCGGGTCGTGAGGACGCTCTTCATCCAATTTTTCCAGTGCTGAAGTCAAGTCCTCTAAATAATAATTCAGCGTTTCTTGCTTGGTTGGATAACTATAATCCATACGCTCATAAGATGCAGCTTTTGCATAATCAATTGCACACTCCGAAAAGTATCCCATAGCTGTTTTTCTCCTCTCCCAATAAGAAGAAACCTACATATTCTCCTTTTGTGCCGCTCCCGACACCATCCGTATGATCTCTGTTCTGCTGATAGAATAGCACAGCGCCCTGTACATTTGTCTGTACAGGGCGCTGTGTTGATCACTCTATTCTATTGATCAAATCACTCTCAAATCTTTGTATTTCTTTCCAATTTGCATTTAAGCATCTATAAATTTCTCCTTTGTAGGCTTCGCCGTCTGGTTCGGATTCGATTGTATGACGCGGCCAATTCTGAATGCGTTTCCAGCGCCAATCTTCCTTTTTGTCGGGACGATTCAGCGCCTGACTGACGCGGTCACAAGCCGTGCGCTGCGCGTCTGTCAGATTGTCGCTGCACAATGAGAGCGCGATTTTAAAATAATTTTCGCGTTTAATGATTTCGTAAAATGCCATATCCGTTGTTTTCCAGCCACTGACGGGTTTAGTGTGCTGGGGAAACAACTTTCGGATGGTCTCGGTTGTAAATCGGGTATATGTATTATTGGACCACTGAGGACTGAAAATCAACTCGCCTTGTTCGCTTTTTTCTCTACACCAATCTTCCACTACTTCACAGATTGGGTTGAGCGAGGTTTTACAGTTTTCATAAATGGTATCGAGAACTTCTTTGTGTCTGTCATAAAAGTCCTGACACAGCTTTTTAATGTTATCGTCCCCCACGATGTGCCTCCTGACAGCTGCTGTATAATGATCCAACAGCATATTTACTTCCGGCAAAAGAGCACTACCGCCTTTCGCACTTTCGATTGCGTCTAAAATATCTGCATAGCTGACTGGCTGCCAGTATTGCTGGTCATCTGCCGATAACGGAGCAATTCCATCCGGAGATAGAAATGCAAACGACATGGTGTAACCGGGGTATTCTTCTAATAGCATGTCCCGATAACGGCGAAGCTGATCATCATGTTCTCCAGAGAACACTTTATTTTCGACACACAGCAAGTATTTTTCTTTCTGGCATAAAACCAACAAGTCAATGTGCTGCCACTCACGCCTCACAATACAGACTGTCACATTTTCGGGGACCACTTCTCTTTGCCCTAACTTTGAGACAAACTCCCGCAAAAACTTATCTCCCATTCCGTGATTGCCGTTGGGATCAAGAAGCCATGCCAAGAAATTACTGTGGCGGATCTCGGCATTTGTAATACCCAAGACCTCAAAAATGTTCAGCGTTTGCATCTTCTGAGACAGCTGTTGGAACGATGTATCAGCTTCCAATTTATGAAGGGTTTCTTCGGAAATGAGATTTCCCATATTAGCGTTCTCCCGTGCTATACCAGTTTTGCCCAATGCTCTCAATGATCTCCTGCCGCAGCCAAGCGGGCTCTGCCACCTCCACAAAGGAGAGGTATTGCAGTGCCCAAAAGCGCACACCGCGCGGCGGGGTAGTCAATACGGCGGTAAAGGTCTGCTCGTCCCGCTCAAAAATCTGTATGTCCGTACCAAAGCGGTCCAGCACATCGTCCAGCACGGCGCGGTCGCAGTGCAGCACCACCCGCTCCGGCGCACCTACAAAGGCGTAAACGGTATCTTGTGCCTCTTGCTTCTGCGCCGGCGTTTCGCTGCGGGGCTCGTCCAGTATCCGAATATCCGCCATGCGGTCAATGCGGTACAACCGCGTGTGCGGATCGTGGTCGGGGACGCAGATGAGGTAGTAATGCTCGTTGGTATACACCATCTCATAGGGGCTGAGCGTGTATGTCGCCGTAGGATGCTGTCGTTTGTCATATCCGTAGTGCAAGTAATCCAAGGTCACTTTTTTCTTGCGTGTAATGGCCTCATCCAACTGCTCAATATTCCAAAATATCTGCCGGTTGCCGGTCTTATGTCCCTGCCGGGCAACGGTCAGATGGCGGTATTTCTTGCGCTGATAGATACTGAGCTGCTTTTGCAGCTTCTGGACAAGCTGCTCGGTCTGCCTCGCCGGGATGAACGGGAAAGAATATACCGCGTCAGTCAGCAGCAGGACTTCCGACTGCTCCAATTTCCGTTCCCGTAAGTAATAGCCCACGCCGTTATTCTCGTAAAGGGAGATGTCGTAACCGAGCTCAATCAGAAGCGCAACAGCCCCGTATACGGTGCGGCGATCGATTTTGATGCCGTAGAGGGACTGCATCTTTGCAATGATCTCCCGCATGGGCAGAATATGTTCTGCGTCGGAATATTCTTTCAGAACTTCCAAAAGACAGATGGCATTGGCTTTTTCCGTCAGCATAATGCAGTCCCTCCCATGTTGTTTTTACTTTAGCACCGGCCACTTAGCCCAATTAGAACAGGATGAACTGCAAAATTTCGTACTGCCCCGATTGGAACCGCTTGGAATTTGGCACTTGGCACTATTGCTGGACGGCTCCGAAGAGTTTCCGGAATTCACCAGATTTCGGCTTCCGGTCCAATAGGCGCAAGTGGCGCAGACCTTGTTTGTTTTGGAATAATGCATGACGATATCTCCTCTCATAGTATAGCATCGGTTTCGATGCTTGCATAGATGCTACCATAAGGGGGTGTACAAAAGTCTGTATTGCTGTTCTGACTATATAGAGATGTTATCCATATCTGAGGCGGCTTCGCTCAGTACACCATAGACCTCCGTCAAAGCGCGAACATACTGCGGGAAATTGCGCCGCAGCTCACTGTCCTCCCCCGGCGGCGGGACCGGCCTCCGCATCATACGATGAACAGTCCTCCACACTTGAAGCCTGCTGCCGGGATAGGCTTCTCTCAGCTTCTCGACCGCACGGTTTTTTGCCTTCTCCACGGCGGACTCCTTCATCATGTGATACATCCCGATCTCTTTCAAGGTCGCCTCCGGGTATCCGAACACGCCGCAGGTCTTGCCGAGAATATCTCTATCCTTCTTCGGCAGGGTGTCGAACAGCTCCCGGAGGAGTTCGATGCAGACCTTGCGGTACACGGCTCGCTCCGCCGAAACGGAGAGCATCCCCGGCATCAGCCGCTCGTAGGGATCGGCGTCATAACCCTCCGGGACAAGATCATGCACACCGAGGAAATGGGTGTTGTAGCGAACATACCGGCTGACACGAGCCTCGGAGATGCCCAACTCCTCTGCAATTTCGCCGGTATCCTTCCTTGCAACATGATACAGCCTCTGTGCCTGCCGGACGGCAGCCATCTCGTCCTTGCTCAACGCCATACAGCCAATATTCTGCTCCAGCCAGCGGGTCATGCGCCCCCTCAAATGCGGGTAGAGGTAGGTGGTGAGCGCGGCGCGGCTTTCGTCATATTCTCTGCTCTGAATCCGTGTCAGAAGCTCCAACGCGCCCTCGCTGCAGAGATCGTCCAGAATCATTTTCGTATACGCGGAAAGCTGATTCGGATGATGTGGGTCCGCCGTCAGACAGTTGAACTCCGCCGCAGCTTCCTTGGCGATGCCGCGGATCAGACCGATGTTTTTATAGTACAGCTTTTCCAGCGCAGCATCATCGCCGTCATAATATTGGCGAATTAGTTGTTCGTTGGTCATACTTGCTCACCCGCCTTTTTCTTCGGCGGACGGCCCCTTGGATTGGCCGTTCTGGCGATCCCGCAGTGCTGGTAAACGCGCTCAGAGGAAATACGCTGCTCGAAAGCCTCCACGGAGATATTCGCGTCGCGAAGGGCATCATAGAGCAGATCCCGCACATAGTCCTTGGCTTTTCTTGTGTCCTCCTGTGAGATCGCGCCCCGCTGCATATCCTTTGTGATGCGGGCAAAGGCGGTCACCTTGACTTTGACCTTGGGAATGTCCTTCGCCAGCTCCTTCTGCACCTCCACCGTGCCGAACTGCCGGCAGGTGTAGCCGGGCGCATGGGGACACGCCCCTTCGCAGTATAGCGCGTGGACACCGCTCTTGAGCAGAAAATACCGTCCGCAGATGATGCAGCGGCGGATGTTGTGTCCGCTGTTCAGCGCCAGCATATAATCCGCTTTCATCAGCGCCTGCAAGCTGTCGGTCACATGCTCCTGACAGATGGCGACAGTGCCGTCCGGCAGCGGCCGCGGCACATAGGAAAGCTCGTAGGCATCGTGGGTTGTATAGCAGTCGCCGTTGTTGCGGATGGGATTGACGATGAGCTTTTCCGCAATGCGTTCATCATTGTAGAAGCCGTAGAGTGCTGCGGCATAGTCCTCTGGGCTGTTATGCTTCAGCTTGGACAGACTAAAGCTGATGAAATTCCGAATAGTACCGTTGAAAGCGCGAATGTCGTGAAGATATGTTTCATAACGGCGGATGTACTTTTTGTAATCACGCCATGCGTCCTTGGTAGGACCGATGGCACGAAGCATTTCGTAATAAAAGGCATCGCCTTTTTCTAAAGCTGCTTCGCTCGGATGGAACAGGTCAAGCGGAGCATATTCGCCGCGCTCAGAAATCTCATTCGCCACACGCTCAAGTCGTTTCTGTTGTACTTCCTCTGACGGCTCATGCTCCTCTTTTGGAAACAAATCGAACTGTCCCGTGATCTCCCGTATGACAGAGAAGAAAGCATCCTCGCGCTCGTCCAGCAGCAGACGGAACACAGTATAGCGGCGCAGCGCCCTGCAGAGTGCAGCCAGCTCCTCATTCAACTTCCACCAAAGCGCGGTGTCCTCGCTCTGCTCGTATTCTTCCGCAAGGCTGATGATATGCTTCATGCGTTTGCCCATGGGCTGATATTCGTCCGGTGACAGGTTCAGCAGATCGGCGGACAACATACCAGCGGTGAACTGCTGACCGTATAGCTCCAGCGTACTGCCATAGGTGTAGAAAACGATGCTGCCCTCCATGCGTCCACTCCCAACTAAAATTTGTCCTACTTGATTTTTAATTTGTCCGCTCTTTTTCTCAGCATAGCATGAATTCCTCCACAATACAAGCAGAGGGAAAAACCACGCGCCGTCCCGTGGTAACGCCCCTCTGCTTTTTTCGCTTTCATCGTTCCGATGGGAGCAATATTTTTAAGGAGGATTCGAAATTGAAAAAAGAAAACCGATTGCTGACCATCGACGGAGAAACGCTAATGAGTCAGCCGCTCACACCGCTGAACTTCGTGGTGGACACGCTGCTGTCCCAGGGACTGCACATCCTTGCGGGTTCCCCCAAGGTTGGAAAATCGTGGCTGGCGCTGTGGCTGGCGGTCACGGTGGCAAAGGGCGAAACCGTTTGGGGCATGGGCGTGAAACAGGGTACCACGCTCTACCTCTGCTTGGAGGATTCCACCCTCCGCATCCAGAACCGTTTGTTTGAGATCACGGAGGACGCCCCCGCCAGCGTCCACTTTTCCACCAACAGTGACACCCTTGGTAAGGGTCTGGAGGAACAGCTCTGTGCGTTCCTCTCTGAGCACCCCGACACGGTGCTGGTCATCATCGACACGCTGCAAATGATCCGCGGCACCGCTTATGACAACACCTACGCCAATGACTACCGTGACCTCTCCGCGCTGAAGCGTATTGCGGATGCCCACGGCATCGCCATTCTGCTGATCCACCATCTGCGAAAAGAATTCGCCGACGATGTGTTCAGCCGCATCTCCGGCACAACGGCTATCAGCGGCGCGGTGGATTCCAGCTTCACGCTGGTGGAGGACAAGCGCGGCAGCGGCAAAGCGACGCTCTCCTGCATCGGGCGTGACATTGAATATCGTGAGCTGACGCTGGAACGCAACGCGGAAAATGTGTGGGAGCTGGTGTCGGACAGCCGGACGCAGCCGGAACTTCTGGGCGGCCGGATCGTGATTCTTCTCTCTGAACTGATGCGTGACCGCACGGAATTTATCGGCACTCCCACGGAGCTGTCTGCGCAGATCGACCCTGCGGGCAGCGAGAGCGTCACACCGAAGAAGGTGTCTCGCCTGATCCTGCAAAGCGTTGCCGCACTAAGCAAAATTGGCATTTCCGCCGTGGTACGCCGCAGCAACGGCAAGCGGCTCATCGAACTGCGCCGTGCCGAAAGTGACGATGCACAGGGTACCCAAGCTGTTGACCCTATCGACCCTGCCGATGTCTCAGGCGGTGAAAACGCCCCGTGTTTCGGCGTGTGAGCCGCTGTGTGCGCGGTTCGGGGCTGGGGTGGCGTGTGTACCCGCTGAGGGGATATTCAGCCCGCACAGGGCGAGCACTGCGGCGGCATAAAAACGGCAAATAAGCCGCCGTAACTCCTGCGCGTCCAGTGTTTCAACGCATGAAGCGCACGCCGAGGGTAATGATACCACCCCCTTGCAGGAACGCCGAAAAAATGCAAAACGGGAGTTTTTATCACCTCCCCCAACAGGGCTCCCGCCGAAACCCAGCGAAGCGGTTTCGGTGGGAAGAGGACGAGCGACAGAGAGAGCGAGTCC
>ENA-ORLW01000137-ORLW01000137.1-human-gut-metagenome-genome-assembly--contig:-NODE-137-length-108376-cov-7.646774_pt1 | contig 108376 bp, 102 predicted proteins | sample MGYA00243017_ERZ508829 | MGnify/ENA primary metagenome ERZ508829 (study PRJEB26277, sample SAMN04329776) | human gut metagenome | biome: human-associated habitat | host: Homo sapiens | place: USA...
CCCGAAAAGGGAAAACGCCCGGTTCGAATCGGGGCAGACGCTCTGAAACAGCGATTTGCATCTATGGTTTGAAAGAAAAAATCCGGGCCTGAAAGAGCCCGGAAACGGTTGATGCGCCTGACTTTTCGCCAGACGCATCTATACCGTTTCGTTAATATGGCGCAGTGGGAGGGATTCGAACCCTCGTGCCGCTTTTGACGACAACACGATTTCCAGTCGTGCTCGTTATGACCTCTTCGATACCACTGCGTATTCTCTTTTTACTGCAAACAGCAAAATTTATTATACCAAATTTTTGGCGCTTGTCAACACATATTTCCCAAAAACTGAAAGAATTTATGAGCAGGATGTTCCGGAAAACACCCTGCCCATAAATTTCCTTTAATCCAGCTTCTTCGCCACGGTCACCATCACCGTGTCCAGAGCGTTACCCATCCGCTGCATGGCCTGGCCCACAGCGGTTTTCCGGCACTTGGGACGGGGACAGACGATCATCTCTGCGGTGACACCCACCATAATTCCGGCGGCCATGCCCCAGAGAAACGGACTCTTACACATTTGCAATTCACTCCTTTGTCCACGCGGATAGTATCTCCCATTTGCCCGGAAAAAACCGTCAGGGCGGTTGCCAAATTTCGCCGCGTGGCGTATAATATCCATAAAAAAATCGGACAGATAAGAAAAGGAGCTTTTTATGTCTGCTGAACGTCTGCAGGCGTCCATCCGCCGCACAAAGACGCCGGTGGCCCTGGTGTTGGATCCCCGGGAGGACCGGCTGGAGAAAAAATATTTGAAGAATTTTACCGATCTGTACGGGGATTGCCCCATGGCCCATGCCGAGGCCCTGCGCTACCATGGCAGCCAATCCATCTCTCAGGCGGCGGGGAAGCTGCCGGCGGTGATGCTGCGGGCGGAGCCGTATCTCCGACAGGGCTTCATGGGGATGGATGTTCTCTCAAACCTGGTGAACATGGCCAAAAATCAGGGGCTATACACCATTGTGGACGCCCGGTGCGCCGGGACGGAGCCGTGGCTCCGGGGCGGTATAAACGCTGACGCCGTGACCATCCTACCCTATGGCGGGGCGGAGAGCTGCCGGGTAGCGGAGGACAAGCTGGTCATCGCCGTGCTGCGCACCAGGGAGGCCGGGGTGGCCTCCGTGCAGAATCTTATGGCCGGGGACCGGCAGGTGTTTCAGGCGGCCGGGGAGCAGATGGCCCGCTTCGGCGCTGCCTGCATGGTAGAAACGGGCTTTAGCCTGGACATCAAGGACCTGCGCAGGCGGCTGAAGGACGCCTTTCTGATCCTGGCCTGCTGCGACGGAGACAACGCCTATCCCGCCTTTGACGAATATGGCCGCGGCGCCCTGGTGGCGGACGGAGAGCTGCAGTATGCAGAGGATCTGTCCGCGGCCATAGACGCGGCGGTGGCCGACATGAAGAAAATCATTCAAGTACTGTAAGGAGAACGCCATGACCCGCATTTATTTAGTCAGACACGCCGAGGCAGAGGGGAATCTCTACCGCATTGCCCACGGCCATTATAACGGACTCATTACCGCCCGGGGGTATAAGCAGATCGCAGCCCTGCAGCAGCGGTTTGAGCACATACACATCGACGCCGTATACAGCAGCGACCTGTTCCGCACCCGCACCACGGCCAGGGCCGTATATCTGCCCAAGGGCCTGCCCCTGCACACCGACCCGAACCTGCGGGAGGTGAATATGGGCGTGTGGGAAGGCCACACCTGGCAGCAGCTGCGCATGGAGGACGAGGAGCGCATTGTGGACTTTAACCGCCATCTGGACCGCTGGCAGGTGCCCGGCGGCGAGACGGCTCAGCAGGTGCTGGATCGGTTTATCCCGGCGCTGACGAAGATCGCCCTGGAAAACGACGGCAAAACCGTGGCGGTATTCAGCCATGGGGCGGCGCTGCGGATGGTGCTGGGTACTTTGGAGGGCAGGCCCCTCAGCGAGCTGGGCAGCACGCCCCATGGGGACAACACGGCTATCTCTTTGGTGGAGTATGACGAGGATGGCTTTACCGTGCTGTACCGGGATGACAACCACCATTTGATCGATGCGAACCTGTCCACCTTTGCCAAGCAGAGGTGGTGGAAGGATGAGCGGATGCTGGAGAGCGATATGTATTATCTGCCCATGACCGATGCCCAGCGGAAGAAGCTGGGCATCGGTCCGGAGGGAGAGGCCATTGCCGTGCTGCATGGGGGTGAGCTGGCCGGCGGCGTACAGCTGCTGCCCCAGAAGGAGCCCGGGGTGGGCTGGATTGGCTGGTACGGTCTGCTCCCCACCTGGCGGGGCCTGAACCGGGGCATCGGCCCCCTGGGACAGGCGGTGCAGTATTACCGGGAAAAGGGCGCACAGCATATCCGCCTGCACTGCCAGGATGCGGAGACGGAGAGCTTCTTCCGCCATTACGGATTTGAGAAAACCCCCCAGGGCGACATGGATCTCTACATAGGATACGGAGAAAAGGCATGAGAGGAACGGAATTCCTTCCGGTGAGCCGGGAGGAGATGCGGGCCCGGGACTGGTACTATTATGATTTCCTGGTGGTGATGGCCGATGCCTACATCGACCACCCCAGCTTCGGCAGTACGCTTATCGCCCGGCTTTTGGAGGCAGAGGGCTATCGGGTGGCAGTGCTTGCCCAGCCGGATTGGCACGACTACACGGCCTTTGCCGAAATGGGAAAGCCCCGGTTTGGCGTGTTCATCGGAGGGGGAAACCTGGACAGTATGGTGGCCCACTACACCGTGGCGAAGCGGCGGCGGGACAAGGATCTCTACTCCCCGGGGGGTAAGATGGGGTATCGCCCCGACCGGGCTACCATTGTGTATGCCAACCGGGCCCGGGAGGCCTTCGGAAGCGGCACACCCATTATCATCGGCGGGCTGGAGGCGTCGCTGCGGCGCTTTGCCCACTACGACTATTGGGACGATAAGGTGCGCCGGCCCATTCTCTTTGATGCACCGGCGGATCTGCTGGTGTACGGCATGGGGGAGACGGCCACGAGAGAAATCGCCCGGCGGCTTTCCCGAAAGACGCCGGTGAAGGATATTACCGACGTCCGGGGCACGGCATTTTTGAGCCAAAGTCCGGAAAAGTGCATTTACCGGCCGGTGACGGCGCCCTCCTACGAGAGCGTCCGGGAGGATAAAAAACAGTATGCCATAGCCACTAAGCTGCAATACGACGAAAACGACCCCATCCGGGGCTGCGGCGTGGTGCAGCCCTGTGAGGGCCGGTTCCTCATTGTGAACCCGCCCCAGCGCCCCCTGCCCCGGGAGGAGCTGGACAGGCTCTACGACCTGCCCTTTGTGCGGGAGGTGCATCCCATATACAAAGAGCCCGTACCGGCTATTGAGGAGGTGCGCTTTTCCATTGCCCACAACCGGGGGTGCTTCGGCGGGTGCAATTTCTGTGCGCTGACCTTTCACCAGGGGCGGATGGTCACTTCCCGGAGCATTGAATCCGTCCTGCGGGAGGCGGAAATACTCACCAAGGACCCGCAGTTTAAGGGATACATCCACGATGTGGGCGGGCCTACGGCCAACTTCCGCCACACCTCCTGCCCGGGGCAGAAAAAGCACGGCTGCTGCAAAAATCGCAGCTGCCTGGCCCCGGAGCCGTGCAAAAATCTGGATGCAGACCACACGGAATACACGGAGCTTTTGCGGCGCCTGCGCCGGCTGCCGGGGGTAAAAAAGGTATTCGTCCGCAGCGGCATCCGCTACGACTACATGCTGCTGGACAAGAAGGGAGACTTTTTCCGGGAGCTGGTGGACTACCACATCAGCGGCCAGCTGAAGGTGGCTCCGGAGCACTGCGTGTCCTCGGTGCTGGACTACATGGGAAAGCCCCATTTCGATGTATTCGAGAAGTTCTGGCGCAGGTATCAGAGGCTTAATGAGGCGGATCACAAGGAGCAGTACCTGGTGCCGTACCTCATGTCGTCTCACCCGGGCTGCACCCTGGCCGACAGTGTGCGCCTGGCGGAGTTCCTGCATAAAACCGGGCATCTGCCGGAGCAGGTGCAGGACTTTTACCCCACGCCGGGGACCATCTCCACCTGCATGTACTACACAGGCATCGACCCCCGGGACATGACGGAGGTGTATGTGGCCCGGAGCCCTCACGAGAAGGCCCTGCAGCGGGCGCTGCTGCAGTGGGGACGCAAGGATCTGCGGCCCCTGGTCATAGAGGCCCTGGAGAAGGCGGAGCGGACGGATTTGATCGGGTATGAGGAAAAGTGCCTGATTCGCCCCCAGAAGGGGGAGAAATACTTTGGCAAGAAGCCGGAGGAGCCGACAAGGCCTGACCGGCGGGAAAAGCCCCGGGGCGGCAACTTCCGCCACAAGCGGCCGGAGAATCCGGGCCAAAAGGGGAAAATGCCCCAGCGGAAGAAGGAGGCCTTCGCCAAGCGAAGAAAAGGGAAATGAGCAAAGCCCGGCGATTTTCAAGAGCGGCGGCCGGGCGGGGATAATTACTGCCCCATAATTAAGTAAAAATTTTGATGAAGTAATCCTCGGCATGACCGAACAGCGGTCATGCCGAGGATTGCTTCTTTTTTGCTGTGTATTTGGGCCCATGCGGCAGCGTCGTGGTCAGCCGCTATATCACATAGTCATACCCGCCGGGGTCACTGTGGGTCAGATCCGCCAGGGTGATATTCTCAAAGTATTCCGTAATAAGCTTATCCAGGCCCCGCCACATGGGAAGCGTGCGGCATTCGGCGGAGTGAGGGCAAGCATCCGCGTCGGGATCCAAGCAGGAAACGGGAGCGATAGAATCCTCCGTAACGCGCAGGATGCTCTCCACCGTGTACTGCTCGGGCGCCTTTGCCAGCTGATAGCCGCCGCCCTTTCCCCGCACGCCGGTCAGCAGCTTTGCTTTTACCAGGAGCTTTATAATGTTCTCCAGATATTTTTCAGATATTTCCTGCCGCTGGGCAATGACCTTCAGCGGGATAAAACCGTCTGCCTGATGCTCGGCCAGGTCGATCATGACCCGGAGCGCGTACCGGCCTTTGGTTGAAATCAGCATTTCTGCGCCCTCCTTTTAAGAACAAACCTATTATACAGCGGGAAAGTGGGTAAATCAATAAAAAATTGAAAAGCCTATTGACAAATGGGGGAGGCGGCACTATAATCCATATAAACCTACAGGAAAGGTTGGTTATTAAATGAGCTTTATATGGAGATACCGATGTTGCCGCTGTCAGTGAGCAGGCATATAGATAACCGGGAGCAGAATACTAAATAAAACAATAACTACTTAGGAGGAAAATACGATGAGTAAGGTATATACATCCGCCGATCAGCTGGTCGGCAAGACCCCGCTGCTGGAGCTGGTTCACATTGAGAAGGCCGAGGGACTGGAGGCCAAGGTCCTGGGCAAGCTGGAGTATTTCAACCCCGCCGGCAGCGTGAAGGACCGTATCGCCAAGGCTATGATCGACGATGCGGAGAAAAAGGGGCTGCTGAAGGACGGCTCCGTCATTATTGAGCCCACCTCCGGCAATACAGGCATCGGCCTGGCTTCTGTGGCGGCCGCCCGTGGCTATCGCATCATCATTGTCATGCCCGAGACCATGAGCGTGGAGCGCCGCCAGCTGATGAAGGCCTACGGTGCGGAGCTGGTGCTCACCGAGGGTGCCAAGGGCATGAAGGGTGCTATTGCCAAGGCAGATGAGCTGGCCAAGGAAATTCCGGGCAGCTTTATTCCCGGGCAGTTTGTGAATCCCGCCAATCCCGCTGTCCACAAGGCCACCACAGGCCCCGAAATTTGGGAGGATACCGACGGCAAGGTGGACATCTTTGTGGCAGGTGTGGGCACCGGCGGTACGGTTACCGGTGTTGGCGAATACCTCAAGAGCCAAAATCCCAATGTAAAGGTGGTGGCTGTGGAGCCTGCGTCCTCTCCGGTGCTGAGTAAGGGTGTGGCCGGCAGCCATAAGATCCAGGGCATCGGCGCAGGGTTTGTTCCTGATGTGCTGGACACCAAGGTCTATGATGAGATCATTCCTGTGGAAAACGAGGATGCCTTTGCCACCGGCAAGCTGATTGGCAAGAAGGAGGGCGTTCTGGTAGGCATTTCCTCCGGCGCAGCCGTATGGGCCGCCATCCAGCTGGCAAAGCGGCCGGAGAACAAGGGCAAGACCATTGTGGCCCTGCTGCCGGATACCGGCGACCGTTATCTATCCACCCCGCTGTTCGCAGATTGAGGAAAATTCAAAGGGAGGCTGAGCAGCCCCTCCGGCATGAGCCGGAGGGGCTGCTTTTTGCTTAGGAAACAGGGATCAGGAATGGGGACAAACGGATTTCCCGGCTTGCTTGTTTTCTGAAAATGCCGCCGCTTGGGAAGCAAAAAAGCACCTGCTTTCAGTATCGAAAACAGGTGCTTGGAGAGTTGCTCGGCTTTGGAAGCGGAGCGTTACCATTTCCCCTTTTTAATCCTTCCGCTAATCAGGATAGCAGAAAGCAACGCAAAATAACATTGTCCCAAATCAGGCTCTTTTGACGGTATTATAGCAGAAATTTATGAAATTTTCTACCGCTGGCTATCTGTCCCGCCTTTTTCGCAGCTTTTCGCAAGTCGCTCTTGAAAGGATCATAATTCTATAGTATACTAATCGTAAACGAACGGTCGGTTTGCCTTGGAGGCGTGATCTATATGAAAACAAAAGAGCAACCGCGCAACCAGAGAAAATGGAGGTCTTAAAGCAGGGGGTCGCCCTGTTTGCGGATAAGTACAAGGCAAACCAAGCATAAGGCTGTCTGCCGCCGCCTGTTCACGGCGTGGGCGTCGGTGCAAAACTCCGCCGTAATAATTCCGAACGGAGGGAAGAAGATGAAAACAGAAAGGAAACTACTCATAGGCACACTTTTGGCGCTTTGCGGGGCTCTTTTGGCGCTTTGCATCGTGCTTGCCGCAGGATGGAGCAAGGCAGCAAAAACCGACGCCGCACTGCCGGAGGTGCGGAATAACGGCACGGCGATCCAATGGAGATACCCCGCTGAAGAAGAATGGCGCGACCTGGTGGCGCTTACCGAGCTGCGGGGTGCTGCCGGAGAAGCCGGCAAGGATGGAGTTAACGGCAAAGACGGCAAGGATGGAGCCAACGGCGAAAATGGCACCGACGGTAATAACGGAATAAACGGTACAAACGGAAAAGACGGCATTAACGGCGTTGACGGTAAAGACGGAGCCGACGGCAAAGACGGTATCAACGGCACTGACGGCATGAACGCCAAAAGCATAGAGGTGCAGCGAGCTGAATCCTACATACAGTGGCGTTATGAGGGCGGCGAGTGGCAAAATCTTGTTGCGATTGCCGATATCACAGGTCCCGCCGGACGGAACGGCGCAGACGGAGCAAACGGAAAAACGCCGGAGTTCCGCGTGAATGAAAACACCCTGCAGTGGCGCTACACCGGCGATGAAATCTGGCTGAACCTTTACGACCTTTCGGTTTTGAAAGGTCTTGACGGCAAGGATGGTATAAACGGAAAAGACGGAGCCGACGGCAAGGACGGAACAAACGGACAAAACGGATCTGACGGTGCGGACGGCAACACCCCCTTCATCGGTGAGAACGGCAACTGGTGGATCGGAGAAACCGACACTGGGGTGAAGGCGGCCGGAACAGTCGGCGAAAAGGGTGACAAGGGCGACAAAGGTGACCCCGGCGAAAAAGGTGACAAGGGAGACAAAGGAGACAAGGGAGACAAGGGACAGAACGGCAGCTGCGCCGGCTGGTTCTATGGTACGCTTTGGACAAAAGGCGATCTTTACAAAGAGGACGGCGCCGAACGGCCCGTTGGGATAAAAGTTTATAAAGAAGCCGAAAGCGGCGGATTTGTTTCTACATACATGGATGAGATATATCTGAAAAAAGGTCACACATACAGCGTAACCATAAGCGCATCTATGGAACTGCAATCTCACGAAGACAGAAGTGGTAATTATTCTGTTCAAATGACGGACAATTATGATGACGGCTTTTGCAGAGAAGCTACGCGCATAAAGAGAGACGGCGTAAAGCTGCCTTATTCAAGGGATCAGCACCATTTCAGTTTCAGCCGGATATATATAGCATCGGACGAAGATATTCCCCTGCGATTTAAAATTGAACAGTCGAGCTACAAAACTACGCTTCTCGGCTTCAACGGCACCATTACAATAACCGCTCTTGACTGAGCCGACATACACGAAAACGGAGGTAATAGAATATGAAAAAACGAATACTCAGTATCCTGCTCACCCTTTGTATGGTGCTATGCCTTGTGCCGATAACGGTTTTTGCCGCAGGCGGTGCAAAAGCCATTCTGCCCGGTACGAGCGCCCAAAGCATATTAAAGATCGACAAAAGCAGGCTGTCCTTTGCGGGGCATGAATGGTGGGTGATCGGCCAAAAGACCGACAAAAGCAATAATGCGCCCATCATTACCCTGCTTGCGGTAAACAATGATTTCGGAGATGTCCCGTTCCGCACGGGGAGCGCCGTGCCGTTTGAAAATGCAAGTCGCTACAGCGAGGACAACGGTTATTATGCCAACAACCCGTCCGATATGTCGCAATGGAGAAAGCCCAATGAGTATGCGGGAAGCACCTTGCAGCAGAAAATGGTTTCCCTGGCCGAGGCGATCCCCGAAAAGGAGCAGGCGGTCATCCGCCCCAAGGACATCACCGAGGGAATCACCGGGCAGGAGGTCAAAGCGCAGAAGCTCTGGGCCTTGTCGCAAGAGGATAGTATTTATTTGTATAGAAATTCGTGCAAGTACGCTGCACAGTGGTGGACGCGTTCTTCCAATGAGGTTTACGGCTACGGATCGTGGACGATTCATCCCGATGGCAGAAGCGGCAGCGCCCTCAACGTGGACTACGATGCTGCCGTGCGGCCTGCCATGGAGCTGGATCTGTCCTCCGTTCTCTTTATATCTGCTGCCGAGCACGGAAAAGTTGCAGATTTAACGACCCCGATCGCCGAATACGCCGGAGATGAATGGAAGCTGACCTTGCATGACAGCGACCGCGACGATTTTACGGCAAAGACGGTGCTGGTCAACGGTAGTGTGCTGGAGGTCGAATACAAGAACGCAAAAGTGGGCGATAATGAATATATATCTGCCGTTATTAAGGATGCGGACGGGAGCATTTCCCGCTATACACGCGTTGTGCAGCTGGACGGCACGACAAACGGTACACGCGGCAGGGCAGCGATTGACCTGACCGGCATAGACATGACCGGCAAGACGCTCTGCGTGTTCAATGAGCAGTTTAACGGCGATCATAAGACCGACTATGCCGGCGCACTTCGGGAAGTGAAGCTGACGGATGAGATCGACGAACAGTTTACCCTCGCCCCCGGCGGCAGATATTATTTTGACCTTTCGGCGATGAATATTCCCGGAACGGCAAACGGCGGAAACTCAGATGGTGCGGTTTCTTTGCCGGATACGTCGCTGCACTATGTTCCCTTTACCTATGTGGGAACGATAGAAGCCTACAAACTCACGTCTGCGACGGCAACCACCGAGGAGTATGCACAGCAGAACAAATATCCCCACAGCCTGTTTGTGGCGGACTATGCCGTAACGCATACGATTAGCTGGGGTGGCCTGAATGACGAAGGTCTGATTTTCGGCAAAAATTATGCCAGCGGCGGCGTGGACTATACCCTGCGCGCACCGTCTGTGGGAAGTATCTCTACAGGTTCGGGCGATTCCCAACGCGGCGTGCCCCAAAGCAACGAATGGGACACGATGCTGAACAAGAACAGCGGATATATCCAAAACTGGAATAAAATGTATTCGTGGGGACAGGATACTTCTTCTGCCGCCGAGTCGTTCCGGGCGTACCGTGGGTACAACTCGGCCCGCTTCTGGTATTACACCTCGTCCTCGTTTCGGAACGTCTACCTCGGTTTCCGCCCCGTCCTTGAAGTCCTGAACCCTGGCACACTGGGTTCTGACGGACTGAAGGTCGTTACCCTTGACCTTGGCGGCGGCAAGCTGGGTAATAGCTCCGAGGATATTCAAATCATCGTGAAAACCGGCAGCGAGTTTACCGCGCCTGCGTCCGACGGTCTGACCCGCCCGGACGGAAATACAGGCAGCTACTTCATGTGGCTCGGAAGCAACGGTAAGCTCTACGCGCCCGGTGCCAGTGTTCCTGCTGATGTGACGGAACTGACGGTGCAGTGGACAGCCCCGACCTATGCCGTAACCTTGAATACGAACGGCGGCACGATCAACAACGGCAATGTCACCGAATACACCTACGGCGTGGGTGCAACACTCCCGACAGATGTGACGCGCACCGGGTACACCTTCAAGGGCTGGTATTACAACGAAAATCTGACCGGCTCTCCTGTTACGGCAATCGGCGACACCGAAACGGGCAACAAGGAATATTGGGCGAAGTGGGAAATCAATCAATATACCGTCACAGTCAAGCCCGAAAACGGCGAAGCGGATATTACCATAACGCAGGATTACGGCACACCGATTACCGCTCCGACCCTGACAAGAGAGGGGTACACCTTTATCGGCTGGGATAGGGAAATTCCCGAAACCATGCCTGCCGAGAATATAACGCTTAAAGCACGGTGGAGAGACACCGAAAAGCCCACGGGCGAAATTAAAATCAGCGAGAACAGCTGGAAAGCGTTCCTCAACAATATCACCTTCGGTTTGTTCTTTAAGGATACGCAGATGGTAACCGTTACCGCTGCGGACAACAGCGGTGAAGCGGTTAAGATCGAATACCTGCTGAGCGATAAGGCGCTTACCGAATCGGAACTTGCGGGAATGACCTTTACGGCATATTCCGCACCGTTCAGTATCAATCCCGATAACGAGTATGTTATTTATGCAAAACTGACCGATACCAGCGGAAACGTTGCCTACATTAACACAAACGGCATCGTGCTGGACGCAACAGTCCCCGTTATCTCCGGCATTGAAGCCGGCAAAACCTATTGCGCAGCACAGACGGTTACGATCACCGAGAAATATGTGGATACCGTCACCGTAAACGGCACAGAGGTCACGCTTGACGAAAACGGCAGCTTTGTCCTCTCTCCGGCAGACGGCGGGCAGAAAATCGTTGTCACCGACAAGGCGGACAACACCGCCGAGATGACCGTAACGGTCAACGACGGGCATACCTATGGTGAATGGGTATCGAACGGCGACGGCACGCACACCCGCAAATGCACGGTGGACGGCTGCACTGGCTCTGAAACCAAAGACTGCTCCGGCGGCAAGGCGACTTGCAAGGACAAGGCGGTTTGCGAGGTTTGCGGCAAAGCCTACGGAGAGCTTGACCCGAAGAATCACACCGCCCTCAAGCATATCCCCGCCAAGGCGGCCACCGAGGATGCCGAGGGCAATATCGAGTATTGGCACTGCGGCGGCTGTGATAAGTATTACAGCAACAAATACGGCACCAAGGAGATCAAAAAGGCCGACACCGTAACGGCGAAGCTGCCGAAGTCTCCCCCGACCGGCGACAACAGTAACCTCATGCTGTGGATCGCACTGCTGCTTGCCAGCGGCGGGGCAGTTATCGGCGCAGCTGTTGTCAGCAAAAAGAAAAAACACTCTGCCGAATAACAGAGTGCAGGATAATGTAAAGCGGCAGGCTTAGTTTCATAAGAAGCCTGCCGCTTTTCTTTTTGTCATAGTTCCGATGACGGCTTTCAGGAGGCCCTGTCAAGATTTATGCGCAAAATTATTTGCAGGCTCCGACAGACCTGAGGTCAGCCGGCAATGAAGGCGTTGCCCGGAGCCGCCTCCAGGTGCTTTCCGGGAAAGCATTACCGTTACAGGCGTCGACGATCCCAGCTTCAGTGCGGGCTATTTGACAGGTGATGCTGCGGTGATCGCTCAGAAGCTTTCGGAGCTTACTGCGGACGATACCGGTTTTACGATTTTATTTTCCCATAGACCGGAGCTGTTTGATTCCTATGTCGATCATGACATGGATTTGGCCCTCAGTGGGCATGTGCATGGTGGCCAATTCCGGCGTTTTTTTGACCGTATCTTGGAGGTCTGCGTCCCCATCATGTTTGGCGGTGACAACTTCCGTAAAAGCACCGCTGCCGACAATCTGAAAACGGCGGCTCATCTGCTCGGCTGATGAACCCGGGAAAGGAGCTTTTACATGGAGAATTGCATCGGCATCAACAAGATCGGAAGCATGCTGAGAGCGCCCAGCTGCCCCTTCGTGTTGTCCGTCGGGACGAAAAGCCGGACAAGCGCCGGGAGTTTGAAGAGTACATCAGCCGCACAATGGCAATTTGAAGGCAAGTTCACTATTGAGAAAAGAAAGTCCTTGTGCTACAATTATAAAATGCATAGGGGCCTTTTCTCATAGTGAGAAAGGAGTTTCCGAATGGGTAAGAGTTTACGAGGCAAAGAATAATGATTTCATGTTAAAAGCCGTATTACAATTTGAAAAAGTGCAGCAAAATCAAAATGGTACAGTAATGGTACAGTAAGCGCCGTTCAAGTGCCGAAAACCCTTGAAAAATAAGGAGATAGAGAAAACTATGAAATTAGGTATCGTAGGACTGCCCAATGTGGGCAAGAGCACCCTGTTTAACGCCATCACCAATGCCGGGGCAGAGAGCGCTAACTACCCCTTCTGCACCATCGAGCCCAATGTGGGTGTGGTGGCGGTGCCGGATGCAAGGCTGGACAAGCTGGCTGAGATGTACCAGCCGGACAAAAAGACTCCGGCGGTCATCGAATTCGTGGACATTGCGGGCCTTGTCAAGGGCGCCAGCCAGGGTGCGGGCTTGGGCAACAAATTTTTGGAGAACATCCGCCGCACGGACGCCATCGTCCATGTAGTCCGCTGTTTTGACGACGAGAACATCATGCATGTGGTGGCCGATGCCGGCACCAACGTTCCGGTGGACCCCCTAGGGGATATTGAGACCATCGATTTAGAGCTCATCATGGCCGACCTGGAGATGGTGAATCGCCGGGTGGAAAAGGCCGCCAAGGCTGCCAAGGGCGACAAGAAGTTCCTCCACGAGGCGGAGGTGTTCAAGGCCCTGGCGGAGCATCTGGACGGAGGGAAATCCGCCCGCACCTTCGATTGTGACAAGGATGACCGCGCTATTATCGAGACGGCGGACCTGCTGAGCCTGAAGCCCATTATCTATGCCGCCAACATGGACGAGGCCGGTTTTGCCGATTGCGATTCGAATTCCTATTATAACGATGTGAAGGCCTTGGCCGAGAAGGAGCAAGCCCAGGTGCTGCCCATCTGCGCCAAGCTGGAGCAGGACATCGCCGAGCTGGACGACCCCGAGGAGCGGGCTATGTTCCTGGAGGAGCTGGGAGTGGAAAGGTCAGGCCTGGATCGGCTGATCCAGTGCTCCTATGACCTGCTGGGGCTCATCTCCTTCCTTACCTATGGCAAGGACGAGTGTCGGGCCTGGACCATCAAAAAGGGTACCAAGGCTCCCCAGGCCGCAGGCAAGATCCACTCCGATATTGAGCGGGGCTTCATTCGGGCAGAGACTATCAATTTCGACGAGATGATGGCCTGCGGCGGCAGCGTGGCTGCGGCCAAGGAAAAGGGCTTGCTGCGCTCCGAGGGCAAGGACTATGTGGTCAAGGACGGCGACATGATCTATTTCCGCTTCAACGTGTAAAGGGAAAGGCCTTTGCGGAATTAGCATATAAAAAAAGACGCACCCCGGTGCGCCTTTTTTTATTCGATTTTGACTTATTCCGATAAGAGGATGCGGTCATTGTCCAGGGCCTTTCCGGCACCGCTTTTGAACTTGGCCAGCAGGTCCTCCACGGTCATGCCTGCCCGTTCCGCTCCGGCAACATCCAGGATGATATGACCCCTGTCCATCATCAACGTGCGGTTGCCAAGCTCCAGGGCCTGGTGCATATTGTGGGTGACCATGAGGGTGGTGATATGGTTTTCCGAGACGGTCTGACGGGTGATTTCCAGCACCTTTTCTGCCGTGGCGGGGTCCAGAGCGGCGGTATGCTCGTCCAGCAGCAGGAGCTTCGGCGGCTTGAAGGTGGCCATCATCAGCGTCAGCGCCTGGCGCTGGCCGCCGGAAAGCAGACCCACAGGCTGCTTCATCCGATCCTCCAGGCCCATGTCCAGTTGAGCCAGCTTTTCCCGGAAGGCGGCCTTTTCCGCCCGGGTCACATGGCTGAGCCAGCCGCCAGAGGCCGCCGCCAGAGAGAGATTTTCCTCAATGGTCATGTGGGGTGCGCTGCCGCGCATAGGATCCTGGAACAGACGGCCGATTTGGCGGGAGCGCTGATATTCCGGCAGGAAGGTGATATTTCTTCCGTCCAGATAAATGCTGCCGCTGTCGGTGAAAAAGCTGCCGCAGATGGCGTTAAAGAGAGTGGATTTTCCTGCGCCGTTGGAGCCGATGATGGTGACAAAATCCCCGGGGAGCAGGTGCAGGCTCAGGCCCTGCAGGGCTGCCTTTTCATTGATGGTGCCGGGGTTGAAGGTCTTGGATATATTTTCAATCTTCAGCATAGTGGCTGGCCTCCTTTCTCGCAGCCATGCGGCGGCGCAGCATGGGCAGCTGCTTTTTGAAATAGGGGGTGGCGATGGCCAGCACCACGATCACCGAGGATACCAGCTTCAGCATGAAGGCGGGCATATCCAGCCGCAGGGCGATGGTATACACCAGGCGGAAGGCGAAGGCGCCCACCACCATGCCGATGGCCCGCTTGAGGATGCTGCCCTTGCCCAGCAGCACCTGGCCCATGAGCAGGGAGGCCAGGGCAATGGTCACCATGCCGGTGCCGATGTCAATGCTGACGGATTTTTGACTTTGGGCCAGCAGGCAGCCGGACAGACCCGTGAAGGCGTTGGCCACGCACAGGCCCACGATGGTGGTAAAGGTGGGATTGATAGAGGAGGAGCGGACCATGTCGGGATTGTCGCCGGTGGCGCGGATGGCCAGACCCAAGCGGGTGCGCAGGAACAGGGCCAAAAAAGCTACCACGGCAATAACGGCGATGACCGCCACCAGCAGCTTATACTGCTCAGAAAGGACGGTGCCCTGCAGCAGAGCCCGGGCCTTGGTGAACACGGTCTCGGTTTTGTTCATGTTCAGCAGGGAGGAGCCGCCCATGACGGCGATATTGATGGAATAGAGCCCGGTGTTGACAATGATGCCCGCCAGGAGGCTGTCAATGCCCATTTTCGTTTGCAGCAGGGCGGTGATGAAGCCGGAGAGGACCCCGGCGGCCATGGCGGCTAGGATGGCCAGGTAGGGATGCCCGGCAATGGCCACCGTAGCACCCACAGCGGCACCCAGAGTGAAGCAGCCGTCGGTGGACAGGTCGCACACATTGAGCATGGAGTAGCTCAGAAACAGTGCCAGCACCGTCAGCGAGCAGATGAGGCCCAGCTCCAGGGCGGTTTGGACCAGAGATAAAATGTTCATGGGGGTCTCCTTTGATGAAAAGTGATGGGGATTTGCAGGGGGAACGAAGCCTCCCTTGGCTAAAGGGAGGGGGACCAACCGTAGGTTGGTGGAGGGGTTCCGTGCGTGATAGAGAACTTCGTGTTTTCTGTGCGTTCGTGCGGGGAAGAATCCCCCAGTCACGGCTTCGCCGTGCCAGCCCCCTTTAGGCAAGGGGGCCGTGGGGACGGGGGATGCGGATTGCCACAGCCAGTGTGCGCACTGGCTTCGCAATGACAGTTTTTTGCAAGGAATGCGGCGGGACGGGCCGATGTGGGCATCGGCCCCTACAGACTGTTTACCGATAGAATCTCGTAGGGGGCGATGCCCAATCGCCCCAGTGGCACCAGCTTTCATGTTATGCGTAGGGCGGGGTGAGGGCACCCCACCCTACATTATATTATGTTACTTTGTGGTGCGTGGGGGAGGGGCTGCAAGCGCCCCACCCTGTTGGATCATTTTTCGGATTTTACTTGTTCAGATCGTCGAAGCTCTCGGCGGTGACGATGGATTGGACCTTGGTGCACAGGGGGGCGAAGGTCTTGGCCAGGTCGTCGTAGTTCAGGCCCAGCTCCTTGCAGATGTCGGTGTTGATGGTGGCGGTGCCGTTGTCGAAGGTCAGCACGGGTGTGGTGGCGGGCTTGTTGCCGTCCAGGAGAATGCCGGAGACCATGTTGGCGGTTTCCACGCCCAGGTTGGCATAGTCCACGCCGTAGCCCAGGAACGCACCGTTCAGGGCGAAGGAGTCAGCGCCGGTGTAGTGGGGGATGCCGGCCTTGGCCAGGGTCTCGTAAATGGCCAGCTCCGCGGTCATCACGGTGTTGTCGGTGGGGGTGAACACGGCCTCGGCCTTGTCGGCCACGATGCTGCTGACGGCCAGGCTGATCTCATCGGTGGTGGTGCCGTTATACTCCTTGTAGGACACGCCCTTCTTATCCAGGTACGCCTTGGCGTTCTTGATGGGGGTGGTGGAGGAGTCCTGACCCTGGTCATACAACAGGGCGATGTTCTTGGCGTCGGGGTTGGCGGCGAAGATCAGGTCCAGGATGGCGTCGGTGTCTAAATAGTCGGAGGTGCCGGTGATGTTGGCACCGGGAGCCTCCAGGCTCTCCACCAGGCCGGCGCTGACGGGGTCAGACACGGCGGCAAAGACCACGGGGATGTCGGTGCCCTCGGTGGCGGCCTGCATGGCCACGGCCACGGGGGTGGCTACGCCGATCATCAGGTCCACCTTGTCGGCGATAAAGTTGGCGATGATCTGGTTCAGCACGGCGGAATCGGCGTTGCAGTTATCATAGCTGATCTCAAAGGTGACGCCCTTCTCCTGGCCGATGGCAGCCAGCTGGGTTTTGATGTTGTCCACGATCTGATTCAGGGATGCGTCATCCACATAGTTGCAGATGCCGACCTTGTAGGATGTGGCGCCGGAGGTGCTGGTGGAATTGTCGTTGTTTTTTTTGCCGCAGGCGAAGAGGGACAGGGCCAGCAGGGCGGCCAGGGACAGGGTCAGCGCACGCTTCAGAATGTTCTTTTTCATTTTTGTTTCCTCCAAATTTTATATAGGTTTTTTTGGGCGGCGGATGGAGGGACCGTTGCCGGCGGTCTGGATTTTAAAAACAAAAAAGACCTCTGCCCCACATGGGACAAAAGCCTTTGCTTCTGCGATACCACCCAAATTGACATCTTGCGATGCCCACTCGCTTTTACGCACCATCATGCGTACCCCACGGATAACGGGAGGGTTCCCGTCGGACCCTACTTAGGAATGCTCCTGTTCAAGCCGCCCTCGGAAGGCCATTCACACCGCCGCGCACCGCTTCGATCTCACCACCCGAAGCTCTCTTAGGATGCCCTGTGCTGTGCTACTCTTCTTCCTCACAGGTTTGTCGTTTGAAATTAAGCGCATTATAATCGCATTTTTTGCCTTTGTCAAGAGGAAAATTGATTTATTTGAAAAAATTTTACGGGCGGCGGGGTGAGGGCGCCCCGCCCTACGGGGGGTTACAAGAGGTGCGGTAAAACGGGCCGATGTAGGCATCGGCCCCTACGGGTGGGTACAAGGAGTATGGTGCAAGACCGGGCGGGCAGGGAGAACCCTGCCCTACGGGGGGTTACAAGAGGTGCGGTAAAACGGGCCGATGTAGGCATCGGCCCCTACGAGGGGTACAAGGGGTATGGTGCAAGACCGGGCGGGCAGGGAGAACCCCGCCCTACGGGGGGTTACAAGGGGTGCGGCAAAACGGGCCGATGTAGGCATCGGCCCCTACGGGTGGGTACAAGGAGTATAGTGCAAGACCGGGCGGCGGGTCAATCCTCCCCTGCGAAAAATTTTGCCAGGGCGGCCTGGACTTCCTTTTTGTCTCGGAGCTGCTGAATATTGCCCCGCTCGTCGCAGGTAAATATATGCTTGAATACCTCCGGCAAGGCGGCGTATTGTGCTTCCAACTGCGCGTTAAACGCCCGGAAGCAGGGGTAGCTGTATTTTTCCAGCAGGTAGGGCATCAGGTATTGAGAGCGCATGACCTCATACTCCTGGTAGTCGTAGGGCGTGCGCTCCGGCCTTTTCTGCAGCAGGGCCAGCAGCTTCTCCATCAGGGGCACCACTTCGTCCTCGGAGGCGTAAAAGGCGTAGCCCCGGACGGCGGTGAGCTTCAGGTCCAGATACCGCTCTTTTTGAAAAACCCGGCGAAAAAATTCCTTGCCCTCGGGCGGGCAGGCGAATACCAGCTCCCTAAGCAGGGCGCTGCGCCGGGCCACATTTTTCTCCGCGAAATAGCACTGCATTGCTTCGTCCATAAGCGTTTTTCTCCTCGTCAGCTCACTCCGTCATTCTCCGCAGCAGCTCCGCCCGGTAGGGGAGCTTTTGAGCCAGCTCTATGGGGGTATAGCCCCAGGCATTTTTTACGGATAGGTCCAGGCGGCACCGGGTGAAGAGCAGGTCATACAGCGGGGCCATGTCCCGGTCCGTCAGCTTGGGATGGCTGATAAGATGCTGGAGCGCCACCCGGCCTTTCGCGTCCGGCTGGTTTATATCCGCCCCGGCGTCTATTAGTATCTCCGTCAGCTCCACCGTCTGCGCCATATTGTGCTTCGGGCGGGAGAACAGGATGTGGAACAGGGTCTCGTTTTCGCCGTTCGTGCCCGTCAATTCCGCGCCCTGGGCGATGAGAAACCGAACAATATCATATCGGTCCTGGGGTGACTGGTGGGCCATGGCGTCAAATAGGATGGTAGAGCCGCCGTGTATCTCATGAAGCCGCTGCTGGTCATAGACCTCCATAAACTGCGCAAGGGTTTGCCGTTTGGCCGAAAAATACATATCCATTTGCTGGGAAGCCTCCTTTTTATTGGCGTTTCGCATCAGCCGCAGCGCCAGCTTCGACAGGGCACTGATGGTGTGTGCCGCGTCAAATCCCATGATTTTCCCCTTTCGGACGGCTCATTCCTCCACCGGCTTCTTCTTTTTAAGAAACGGCAGGCCCGCCTCCATGGTCACCAGGGCCAGCATCATCAGTGCCGCCCCCACATAGCCCCGGGGAGCCAGCCGCTCCCCGGCGAGGAAGAAGGCCACAATAGCCGAAAACAGCGGCTCCAATGTGAAAATCAGCCCCACATGGACCGCGGAGGTGTGCTTTTGCTGCACGGCGGTGATGGCGAAGGCGATGCCGGTGCAGAAAACGGACAGAAACAGGACGCTGCCCCAGCCTGTGGGGGTTTGGGGCAGACAGGGGGTCTCAAACAGCAGCGACAGCACCAGCATGGCCGCACCTGTCACCAGCTGCTGGAACACGCCCAGCTGCAGGGCGTCCACCTCCGGCTGGCGCACCGCATGCTCCACCACCAGGAGGTTGATGCCGTAGCCCAGGGCACACAGCAGGCAGATAAGATCCCCCGGCGCCGGGCGGAAATCGTTCCCCAGGGTCAGCAGCCCAAGACCCACCGTGCAAAGAGCCAGGCACAGCAGCATCCGCCGCTCCGGCTTTTTCCGGTACAGCAAAAAGGTCAAAAGGGGTGTGGTCACCGCCGGCAGGGAGCAGATAAACCCAGCATTGGAGATGGAGGTATACAGCAGACCCACGGTGGCGCCGATATAGGTGAGGGTAAGGGAAAGCCCCGCCGGGACCGCCCATAGCAGGGTCTTGCGGTTTATATGCCGCAGCTTGGGAAACAGAGCAATGCCCAGCAGCGCAAAGGCCAGCAAAAACCGCATGGCACACAGGGCAAAGGGCGGCATCTCCCCCAGGGCCAGGTCGGACAGATAGTAGGAGCAGCCCCAAAAGCCGGTGATCAGCACCAGCAGCAGGTCGGCCTTTCTCTGTGTCGTCATGGGCGGGGCCTCCTATCATAGCAAAGCTGGAAGGCAGGCTCGACCTGCCTTCCAGCTTATCATATACTATTTTTATCCCAAGTGCAAGGGACGGCTTTCCGCCCCCTGGGGGCGGTGAGCTGCTCTCCCACACATAAAAAATCGAGTGGTCATAAGGGAAATCCCTTATGACCACTCGATATGGTGCCGGTGACCGGACTCGAACCGGTACGCTGTCGCCAGCGGTGGATTTTGAGTCCACTTCGTCTACCAATTCCAACACACCGGCAGGTGCTTGCTTATTATAGCGTACTTTCCGCCGCATTTCAAGAGGAAATTTTGCGCCATGCCCTATTTTGTACCGGAGAAAATGCAAAACAGGGACTACCCAAGGAGAGAGAAATGTGGTATAGTATATTCTGAATAAAAATCGGAACCGGGGAGGGAGTGCCGTGAAACGTTCTGCGAGGAAAATACTGATCGTGCTGGCCTATTTGGCGCTGGCGCTGGGACTTTGCGGCTGCTCGCTGGAGACTTCTGCGGAGAACCTGTTCACCCTGCCCCAGGTGCCGGTGGAATACACGGGCCTGGCCAACACACTCAACACCTATCTGGAAAGCGGCTATGAGTACATCACCCCCTCCAGCGGCAATAATATCCAATCCCTGCAGATGATCGACATGGACGGTGACGGGGAGAAGGAGGCGGTGGCCTTTTTCCGCCACACCGCAGACGACAACCCCCTGAAGATCCTGTTTTTCCGGGAGGAAAATGGGACCTTCTCCCTCTACAGCACCATAGAATCCGGCGGCAGCTCCATCGACTCCGTGTCCTTCCGGGATTTTAACGGAGACGGACGGCTGGAGGTGGTCGTGGGCTGGCGGGTCAGCACGGAGGTGCAGACCGTAGCCGTATACGAGCTGGTGCCGAACCAGGTCAATATGCTGATGCAGAGCGGCTACCTGCGCTATGTTGTGGACGACCTGGACAGCGATGGGTGGTTCGACCTGCTGCTCATCCGGTCGGAAGCGGAGGGAGGCTGCCTGGCCGAGCACTATGTGTGGCAGGATGGGGAGATGCGCGTGGAAGGCACCTGCCAGCTGCACTGCACACCGGCGGAGCTGAGCAGAGGAAGCATCGTGTGCGGCAAGCTGGACAGCCAAAAGACGGCGGCCTTTGTCACCGCCGTGAGTGCGGAAAACACGGCCATGACGAATATCCTGCTCTGCCGCGGCGGGCAGCTGCTGAATACGGGTGCGGACAGAAAAACCGGCATTACGGAGGTGCAGTATCCCTCCAGCCAGCTCCGGCCGCAGGACATTAATAATGATGGCATTATCGAAATTCCATATCCCGAGAAAAGCAATACCCGGCAGGCAAGTGCGTTTTTCGCCTGGTACCGGTTTGATGACCGGGGCAACAGCGCCTGGGTCATGGATACCTACCATGACCTGACGGATGGCTGGTATCTGGTGCTCAATGACGACTGGCACGGCAAAATGAGCGGCACACGTCTGGACGCCATGGAAAACGGCACCTGCGTGACACTGCAGGTGGATGGCAGGCCGGTGCTGTACCTGTACAGCCTCAGCGGTGAGGAACGGGAGCGGGATGCCCAAACAGGCGGCCGGACACTGGTGATGCAGCGGGCCAATGTGGCCTATGCCATGCGCATCACAGAAGACGGCGGTGAGCTGGGCATCAGCAGCGCCTGGGTCAGCAGCCATTTCAATCTGATTTCCACGGCGTGGGATGCCAGGAACTGAGAGAGGGGAGACAACCATGAAAAAGGTATTGGTATTAGAGGACGAGAGCAGCATCCGCAGCTTTATCGTTATTAATCTGCGCAGGGCCGGCTACGACGTTATCGAGGCCGAGAGCGGCGAGGAGGCGCTGGAAAAGCTCCAGGAAAACCCCGACACCCGGGTGGCGCTGCTGGACATCATGCTGCCGGGCATCGACGGCTTTGAGGTCTGCCGCCGCATTCGGGCCACCAATTTGCGCATCGGTATCATTATGCTTACGGCCCGGTCCCAGGAGATGGATAAGGTCACGGGCCTTATGACCGGGGCGGATGACTATGTAACCAAGCCCTTCTCCCCGGCGGAACTTACCGCCCGGGTAGATGCCCTCATGCGCCGCAGCGGTGTGGCGGACGAGGTGGCCGACCAGATCGACCAGCCGCCCTTCCTGCTCAACACCCGCAACCGTACCCTGGAGAAAAATGGCCGGCGCATCAAGCTTACCCAGATGGAGTACGCCATCATGAAGATGTTTATGGAGAACCCGGGCAAGGCTCTGTCCCGGGAGGAGATATTGGACCTTGTGTGGGGGAGGGACTATTTCGGCGAGCTGAAGATCGTGGATGTGAACATCCGCCGCCTGCGGCTGAAGATCGAGGACAACGCCACCAATCCCACCTACATCACTACGGTTTGGGGGTACGGATATAAGTGGGAAGCATAATGCTGGACAAGGCGGAGGAGGCAAGCAGGTCTGCCCCAAAACGGAAACGCCGGCTGGTTGGTATGCGCCGGCGATGGATCATGGGGAGTGTTCTGCCCGTTATTGTCATTTTGCTGCTCATTGCTGCGCTGACCTCGGTGATCCTGGTGACCAATTTTTACAGCAACGCCCGCTCCGCCTTGGAGAGTAAGGCCCGCTCCGGCGTGAGCTATTTCAACACCTATGTCATGGTCAGCTACAACGAGTATTACCGCAACGCAGTGCTCTACGCCAAGGATTTTGAGGACGCAGACACCATTGAGCTGCAGTTTCTGGATAAAAACGGGCGCATCGACATTTCCAGCCGGGGCCAGACCATTGGCCTGACGCCGGAAACCACGGAGGTCCGCCGGGCGCTGGACGGCGGGAGGATGGAGAGCTTTTCCGGCAAGGATCCTCTTACCGGGGAGAACATCCTGGCGGTGTCGGCACCACTGGTATTTGACGGCAGCGTGGTGGGGGTACTGCGCCTGGTTACGGCCACAAGAGAGCTGGATAAGCAGGTAGCCCTGCTGACCCTGGCATTCATGGGCATCGCCGTGGTTATCAGCGGCGTGGTGCTGGCGGTGAATTTGACCTTCATGCGAAGGATCGCTCTCCCTGTGGCGGAGGTGACGGAGGCTGCCAAGCGAATTTCCGACGGCAGCTACGGCATCCAGATCCCCAATAAATACGACGATGAAATGGGCCAGCTGGTGGATAATATCAATCAGATGTCCCTGCAGATCAGCCAAAGCGAAAAGATGCAGACAGAGTTCATCTCCTCTGTGTCTCATGAGCTGCGTACCCCCCTCACGGCCATTACCGGCTGGGGAGAGACACTGCTGGCTGACGACAGCGGCGACATCGGGCAGCTGCACAGGGGTGTGCGGATCATTCTCCGGGAGTCCCGCAGACTCACCAACATGGTGGAGGAGCTGCTGGAGTTTTCCAAGATAGAGGATGGCCGCTTCACGCTTCGGGTGGAGCAGATGGATCTCCAGGCTGAGGTGGAGGACGCCATCTACACCTACCGGGAGCTTTTCCGCCAGGACGGCATCGACCTGGAATATTCGAATGCCGGCGAGATGTTTGAGCAGCCTATCACCGGTGACCCGGAGCGGCTGAAGCAGGTGCTGTGCAATGTGCTGGACAATGCCGCCAAGCATGGCGGCTCCGGCAAACGCATTACCGTGTCCATGGAGCAAGATGGGGAGTGGTATGTGGTGCAGGTCCGGGACTACGGCCCCGGCATCCCGGAGGCGGAGCTGCCCTATGTGAAGCAGAAATTCTACAAAGGCAGCTCTAAGGCGCGAGGCAGCGGCATAGGCCTGGCGGTGTGTGATGAGATCATCCGCCGCCATGAGGGTACCTTCGACATCGGCAACGCCCCCGGCGGGGGCTGCGTGGTCACCATTCGCCTGCCGATTTCCCATGAAGAAGAATAAAAATAATAGAACAAATGTTGTATTTCCTCCACGGCTGTGCTATACTGTGGGGGAAGCAGAGAGGACTTACTGACACATGGCAAAACGCGAGAAAAAAGAAACCTTCCGTACCTCCATCGGCGGCCAGGCACTTATTGAGGGCATCTTAATGCGAGGGCCGGAAAAGCAGGCCATTGTGGTCCGGGCCCCGGAGGGCCTGGTGACCAAGGTGGAGGAGCTGAAGCTGGTGCGGGACAAGTACCCCATCCTGGGCCTGCCCATTATCCGGGGCGTGGTGACCTTTTTGGATTCCATGGTCAAGGGGATCAAGGCGCTGATGTTCTCGGCGGATTATTTCCCGGATGACGAGGCCGCCCAGCCCTCCAAATTCGACCTGTGGCTGGAAAAGCATGTCCCGGCGGAGAAGTTCCAGAGCATACTGGTCACATTTTCCCTGCTGCTGTCCCTGGCACTGTGCCTGGGTCTGTTCATGCTGCTGCCCACGTTTGTGGCGGGACTGTTCCGTGCGCAGAGCGCTTTGGTACATAATCTTATCGAGGGCGCCATCAAGATACTGATCTTTATCGGCTACCTGTTCCTCTGCTCCAGGCAGAAGGATGTACACCGGGTGTTTCAGTATCACGGCGCGGAGCATAAGACCATCTTCTGCTATGAGGCGGGGCTGCCGCTGACGGTGGAAAACGCCCGCATCCAGCCCCGGCATCACCCTCGCTGCGGCACCAGCTTTCTGTTTGTGGTGATCGTGGTGTCCATCCTGTTCTCCTCCGTGGCCTTCACCTATGTGGAGTGGCAGAATCTGTGGGTGCGCATCGGGATGCACCTGCTGCTGCTGGTGCCGGTGGTGGGCCTGACCTATGAGTTCAACCGCTTCGTGGGCCGCCATGACAATGCCTTCACCCGAGCGCTGTCTGCACCGGGTATGTGGCTGCAGAATTTTACCACCTTTGAGCCCGACGACTCCATGCTGGAGGTGGCCATTGAGGCGCTGACATTGGTTTTGCCCGAGGAAAAGGGCAAGGATAAGTGGTAATATTGCTGGCGAAAAAACTTCGTTTTTTCGCCAAAAGGATTGCAGTCTGCTGCGCGCATAATTTGTTCGCCGCAGGCGAACAAATTCCACACTGGCAGCCTGAGAGGTATTTTTCCCCACGCACATGTCGCGGTGAAAAATGATTTCAATTTTTTGCGTCTGCGGACGCAAACTCTGCGAGGCTTTTTTAGACTCTGCAAGCCAAAAATTCTCAAAATCCCACAGAAAGTGACAATAAATCGTATTATGGCCATCACATATAACAATTTGTATATGGATATTCGACAGCAGCTGCGCCGGGCCGGGGTGGAAGCATCTACCTTGGAGGCCCGGGAGCTGGTATGCTTTGCTGCCGGCAAGACCCGACAGCAGCTTCAACGGGACGGGCAGCTCTATGTGCCGCCCCCGGTAGAGGAGCAGGCCCGGGCATTGGTGCGGCGGCATCTGGCCGGGGAGCCGGTGGCCTACCTCATCGGGGAGTGGGAGTTTTATGGCCTGCCCCTGGATATTGATCGGCAGGTGCTTATCCCCCGGGCGGACACGGAGACCCTGGTGGATTGTGCTCTGCCGTTTCTGCGGCAGAATCCCGGCAGCCGGGTGCTGGACCTGTGCGCCGGGTCCGGGTGCATCGGGCTGGCGGTGGCCAGCCAGGTGGGGGATTGCCGGGTGACCCTGGGGGACGTTTCTGAGGGAGCCCTGCGCATCTGCCGGCAGAATATCCGGCGCAACGGCCTTACAGACCGGGTGGCGCCCATGCAGGTGGACGCCAGGAAGGCGCCGCCCCGGCAGCTGGGAACCTATGATTGTATTCTCTGCAATCCGCCCTACATTCCCTCCGGGGATATTCCGGGGCTGGACGTCTCCGTAAAGGATTTTGAGCCCCACGGCGCCCTGGACGGCGGCGAGGATGGGTTGGATTTTTATCGCTCCGTCACCACCCTGTGGCGGGAAGCTCTGCGCACAGGGGGGATGCTGTTTTTTGAGGTGGGTATCGGCCAGGCGGACGATGTGCTGCGGCTTATGCGCTCTGTGGGCTTCGGAGACTTGGAGATCACGACGGACCCGGCGGGCATACCCCGGGTGGTATATGGCCGACTGTACGACGAGATATAACTGGCGAAAAATCTTCGATTTTTCTGCCAAAGGGCTTGCAGTCTGCTGCGCGCATAATTTTGAGCCATAGGCTCAAAATTCCACACTTGCAGCCTGAGAGGTATTTTTCCCCACGCACATGTCGCGGGGAAAAATGATTGGAGTTTTCGCGTCTGCGGACGCGAACTCTGCGAGGCTAATTAAGCGAAAACTTGTATTTATAATGAAATTATGACGTAGGAGGATTGGATCATGGCAGCAAAGAAAGACACGGCGGCCGCCCCGGCGGCGGGCAATTCCGACAAGAAAAAAGCTATTGAGACCGCCATGCAGCAAATAGAGAAGCTGTACGGCAAGGGCTCTATCATGCGCTACGGCGATAACGCCGAGCCCAATGTGGAGGCGATCCCCACGGGCTCCCTGGCCCTGGATGTGGCGCTGGGCATTGGCGGCGTTCCCAAGGGGCGTATCATCGAGATCTACGGTCCGGAATCCTCCGGTAAGACTACCCTGGCCCTGCATATCCTGGCCCAGGCCCAAAAAAAGGGGGGCGAGGTGGCCTTTGTGGACGCTGAGCACGCCCTGGACCCCACCTATGCCCGGGCGCTGGGCGTGAAGATCGAGGATATGCTCATTTCCCAGCCGGACACCGGCGAGCAGGCCCTGGAAATCACCGAGGCGCTGGTGCGCTCCGGCGCCATCGACGTGGTGGTGGTGGACTCCGTGGCAGCTCTGGTGCCCCGGGCGGAGATCGAGGGCGAGATGGGCGACAGCTTTGTGGGCCTCCACGCCCGGCTTATGAGCCAGGCTCTGCGCAAGCTCACCGGCGTCATCGCCAAGACCAATACCGTGGTGATTTTCATCAATCAGCTGCGGGAAAAGGTGGGCGTCATGTACGGCAATCCCGAGGTTACCACTGGCGGCCGGGCGCTGAAGTTCTATGCCTCCGTGCGCATTGATGTGCGCAGGATAGAGACGCTGAAGGCGAACGGAGAGATGATTGGCAACCGCACCCGGGCCAAGGTGGTGAAAAACAAGGTGGCGCCTCCCTTCCGTGAGGCGGAGTTTGACATCATGTACGGCGAGGGTATCAGCCGCACAGGAGAGATTCTGGACCTGGGCGTGAAGCTGGACATCATACAGAAGAGCGGCTCCTGGTTCAGCCTGGGCGAGGTGCGCATGGGACAGGGCCGGGACGCTGCCAAGCAGTATCTGGTGGACCACCCCGACCAGTGCGACGCCGTGGAGCAGGAGATCCGCAAGAATTTCCACAAGCTCATGAGCAACCAGTCTAAGGTGGCCGCCCGGGCTGCCGGACGGGCTGTGGATGTGTCCGCCGACGATTTCGACGATGCGGATTGAGCGCATGGAGCCGTCCAAGCATAAAAAGAACCGGATACTGGTCTTTTTAGAGGGCGGCCAGCTGCTGAAAATAACCGAAAATGAGCTCCTGCACCATGACCTGCGCCCGGGCGCAGACCTTCCGGAGGAGACGGTGGAGGAGCTGAAAAAGTCCGCCCAGGCCTCCCAAATGAAGGCCCGGGGTGCCCAGCTTACCGGCAGCCGTATGCTGTCAAAAAAGCAGGTGGTGGAGCATCTTACCCGCCGGGGCGGCGACAGGGCGGCAGCGGAGGACACCGCCCGCTGGCTGGAGGAGCTGGGTGCGGTGGACGAGGCGGCCTACGGCGCGGCTATCATCCGGCACTACAGCGCCGCCGGCTACGGCCCCGGCCGCATCCGCCAGGAGCTGAACCACCGGGGTATCCCCCGGGACCTGTGGGAGGAGCTTCTTTCTCAAATGCCCCCGGCGGAGGAAGCGGCGGAGCGTTATCTCCGCGCCCGCTGCCGGAATAAAACCGTGGACGAGGCGCTTCTTCGCAAGCTCTCCGCCGCCCTGCAGCGGCGGGGCTTTTCGTGGCAGGATATCCAGGCCCCCCTTCGCCGGCTGGAATCCGAGATTCAGGAATAAAGGAAGATAAAAACCGTGATCGTATCATTTATATCCCTGGGATGTGACAAAAACCGTGTAAACACCGAGCAGATGATGGCCCTGTGCCTGCAATCAGGCATGACGGTGCAGGAGGACTGCGCCGGAAGCGATGTGGTGGTGGTGAACACCTGCGGCTTCATCGACAGCGCCAAGCTGGAGGCCATTGAGACCATTCTCTCCGTGGCGGAGCTGAAGGCAGCGGGCCGGGTGGGCAAGATCCTGGTCACCGGCTGCCTGAGCCAGCGCTATCAGGCGGAGCTTTTAGAGGAGCTGCCGGAGGTGGACGGCATCATGGGCACCGGCAGCTACGGCGACATTGTTTCCGCCGTGGAGCAGGTGGCCGCCGGGCAGAAATTCAGCCGCTTTGCCGACATCAGCGGCCCAGTGGAGGAGCTGCCCCGGGTCATCTCCACCCCCATGCACTATGCCTACCTGCGCATTGCCGAGGGGTGCAGCAACCGCTGCGCCTACTGCATTATCCCGGCCCTGCGGGGCAAGTACCGCAGCCGCCGGATGGAGGACATTCTCACCGAGGCCAAGGCCCTCTCTGACAGCGGCGTAAAGGAGTGCATCGTCATCGCCCAGGACATCACCCGCTACGGCATCGACCTGTATAAAGAGAAAAAACTGCCGGAGCTGCTGCGGGCGCTGTGCCAGCTGGATTTCCATTGGATCCGCCTGCACTACCTCTACCCCGACAGCATTACCGATGAGCTGATAGATACTATCGCCGCTGAGCCGAAAATTTGCAATTATATGGACATCCCCATCCAGCACTGCAACGACGACATCCTCCGGGCCATGCGCCGCCGGGAGACCAAGGCGGGGCTGCACCAGCTGTTTGCGAAGCTTCGCAGCCGTATACCTGGCCTGGTGCTGCGCACCACCGTCATCACGGGCCTGCCCTATGAGGACGAGGCTGCCTTTGAGGAGCTGTGTGGCTTCCTGCAGGAGGAGAAAATCCAGCGGGCCGGCGCCTTCCCCTATTCCCCGGAGGAGGGGACCCCGGCAGCCAAAATGCTCAACCGGGTGGATAGCGACCAGGCCCAGAGCCGGGCGGAGCTTATCATGCAGCTGCAGAGCCAGGTGATGGACCAGTTCAACGAAAGCCGCCTGGGCACCACCCTGGAGGTGCTGTGCGACGGCTTTGACCCCCAGGCCATGGCCTACGCGGGCCGCAGCTGGGCCGAAAGTCCCGGCATCGACGGCGTGATTTATTTTACAGCGGACCGGGATGTTCAGCCCGGCCAATTCGTGCCCGTGCGCATCACGGGCATTATGGACGGCGATCTCACCGGCGAAGTGACAGAGGAGGAATAAGGCCATGAAAATGAACACAGCCAACAAATTGACCCTGCTGCGGGTGTTTCTCATCCCGGTGTTCCTGGTGGTATACTACTGGGGCTTTGCCGGAAGCCGGTATATAGCCCTGGGCATCTATGCCGTGGCCTGCCTGACGGACCTGCTGGACGGCTACATCGCCCGGCACTATAACCAGGTGTCCGACTTCGGCAAGTTCGCCGATCCCCTGGCGGACAAGTGCCTGGTCATGGCGGCCCTGTGCTGCTTTGTAGAGAGCGGCGAGTTTTTCGGCTGGGTCCTGGCCGTGGTGCTGCTGCGGGAGTTCGCCGTCAGCGGTATGCGCCTGGTGGCCGTGGAGAAGGGCCGGGTCATCGCAGCCGGGTGGTCCGGCAAGGTCAAGACCGCCAGCACCATGGTCTGCATCTGCCTGATCCTCTTCGGCATCCCCCAGTGGCTGAACTATGTCTGCCAGGGGATCATCCTGGTGACCACGGTATATTCCGGTGTGGAATATTTCGCAAAAAACTGGGACGTGTTCAAGGAAAACTGAGAAAAAATACCCCCTGCAACGCTCCATTGCGCAAATGCAACGCCCCGGCGGTGGTGTGCAACGGAAAAAACTGCTACTCTTTATCTACCCCAAGACACCGTTCAACACAAAAAGGCGGATGCTTTGGGCTGACAACACGATTACAATGCATTTGTAAAGGGGGAGATATCCAATATGGCCGATAAGACGTTTGGAGACAATCTATCCAAGTCGCGCAAGAAGGCGGGCCTGTCCCAGGAGGAGCTGGCGGAAAAGATGGGCCTTACTCGGCAAACCATCTCCAAGTGGGAGACGGGGGCCTCCGTGCCGGATGTGGAGGAATTACAGCGGCTGTGCGCGGCCCTGTCGGCCAGTGCGGAGGCGCTGATCTGCGGGGAAGCGGTCCGGAAGCCCAAACGGGAGCACCTGGACTTATTTCAGTGTTTTTTCTATGGCTTCCTGGTGGTGATGTTTATTACAGGCGCCTGTGTCCGCATGGCGAATCAAATCAGCATAGAGACATACCATACAAGTATTACAACCGCAGCACGGGTGATGATGCTGGTCCCGGTGGTGGTGTTTTTCTCTATCGCCCTGTTCCGTCTGCTGCGCAAGAAAAAGCCCGAGGAGAACTGACTGGATACCTCTCTGCCGCGCCTTGACAAGGGCCGGGAAAACTGCTATGATAAGGGTAATTTCATAGCGCGTTGATCGGAAAGAGTACGTGCCACAGCTTTTCTGAGAGAGGGGCGGTCACCGGCTGCAAGCCGCCCTGTGAAGCGGCGCGGAAAGTGCGTCCGGGAGCGCGGGGGATGCAGATGCCCTCCGCCCAGCCTTGCGGAAAAGGCCCCATTGAGTGACAAACGAGAGTGGAACCGCGAATTTTTTCGCCTCTCATGCCTGCGGGCATGGGAGGCGTTTTTAGTTGGAGTCAACTCGTAGGGGCGGATGCCCCTGTCCGCCCGCCCGGGCTTGTGCCGCATTTCCTGTTACAATCCCGTAGGGGACGATGATCCTGTTGCGGTGCCCAAAATTTCTGCGCTACCTTACGGCTATCGCTTGAAATTTTGACCGCGGCCACTCGCTCATCTCGCTTCATCCGCCACCGGCGGCGCTCGATTCGCTCCCCACATCGTCCCGTCCCACCGCACTACATGTAATGTGTCATTGCGAGACCAGTGACCGAAGTCACTGGTCGTGGCAATCCGCATCCCCGTCCCCAATAAAAAGGCTCCCCTGCGTAAGGGGAGCTGGCACGGCGCAGCCATGACTGAGGGGGCGTCACCCCCGCAAAATCGTCTATATAATAAAACTGCAACCATAAAGGAGACCTGACCATGTATCTGTATAATTCCGCCACCCACAAGAAAGAGGAGTTCAAGACCCACACCCCCGGCCATGTGGAGATGTACACCTGCGGCCCCACGGTGTATCACTTTGCCCACATCGGCAACCTCCGCAGCTACATCATGGAGGACGTGCTGGAGAAGTACCTGCGCTATGCCGGGTATGATGTGAACCGCGTCATGAACATCACCGATGTGGGCCACCTGACCTCCGATGCCGACGAGGGCGAGGACAAGATGCTCAAGGGCGCCAAGCGTGAGCATAAGACCGTCATGGAGATCGCCAAGTTCTACACCGATGCCTTTTTCGAGGATTGCCGCAAGCTGAACATCAAGCGCCCGGATGTGGTCCAGCCCGCCACCGGCCTCATTGACGATTATATCAAGATCATCACCAAGCTTCTGGACACCGGCTACGCGTATCTCGCCGGCGGCAATGTGTACTTCGACACCTCCAAGCTGGAGCGGTACTATATCTTCAACGAGCACAACGAGGAGGACCTGGCCGTGGGCGTCCGGGAGGGCGTGGAGGAGGACACCAACAAGCGTAATAAAAACGACTTTGTGCTGTGGTTTACTAAGTCCAAGTTCGAGGATCAGGCCCTGAAATGGGACTCCCCTTGGGGTGTGGGCTACCCCGGCTGGCACATTGAATGCTCCGGCATATCTATGAAGTATAATGGCGAATATTTGGACCTCCACTGCGGCGGCGTGGATAACGCCTTCCCCCACCACACCAATGAGATCGCCCAATCTGAGAGCTACCTGGGCCACCCCTGGTGCCCCCACTGGTGCCATGTGGCCCACCTGAATACCGAGGGCGGTAAGATGAGCAAGTCAAAGGGCGAGTTCCTCACCGTCTCCCTGCTGGAGGAAAAGGGCTACGACCCTTTGGCCTACCGCTTCTTCTGCCTGCAGAGCCACTACCGCAAGAGCCTGGTGTTCTCCTGGGAAAATTTGGATAACGCCACCGTGGCCTTTAACAAGCTCATTGCCAAAATCGCGGCTCTGGACCCGGGCGACGGCCCCGTGGACGAAGCCGCTGCGGCGGAGCTGAAGGAGAAATTCTCCAAGGCCATGGATAACGACCTGAATACCTCTATGGCCGTTACGGTGCTGTATGATGTGCTCAAGACCAAGACCAATGGCGCCACCAAGTGCGCCGTGCTGGCGGATTTCGACAGCGTATTGGGCCTGAAGCTGCTGGAAAAGGCAGCTGACCAGCGCAAAAAGCAGGCCCAGATGGCGGCCCAGCCCGCACTCTTCACCGTGGTCAGTGAGAGCGGCGAGGAGGATGCCAATGTGGAGGCGCTGATCCGCCGGCGTCAGGATGCCAAAAAGGCCAAGAGCTTTGCCGAGGCCGACCGCATCCGTGATGAGCTGAAGGCCCAGGGCGTGGAGGTCATCGATGTGCCCGGCGGCGCTAAGTGGAAGCGCATTTGATGGCGGGGAATCTATTAAAAACATATTAATTCAAAAAAACACATCCGCTTGGCGGATGTGTTTTTTGAAATTGCCTGAAAAACAGGGGCTTCTCTGATTACAGATACTCCATGGAGGTGTGCTGACAGATCTGGAGGATCTTGGCCTGCAGAGCCTTGAGATCCAGAAAGGTCTCCGGCTTTTTGCTGCTGTCCCGGAGCAGGGCGGCGGGGTGATACAGCGCCGTCATCTGCACGCCGCGTTTCTCAAAGAACTGCCCGTGCTCCTGGGTGATCTTGAAATCGGGCTTTATCAGCTCTGCGGCGGCGATGCGGCCCAAACACACAATGATTTTCGGACGCATCATGGCTACCTGGCGGCGCAGATAACCGATGCAGGCGTCCTTCTCCGTGTTCAGCGGATCCCGGTTCTGAGGCGGGCGGCATTTGACAATGTTGGTGATGTATACCGCCTCTCGTTTCAGACCGATCATGGCCAGCATATCATCCAGCAGCTTTCCGGCGGCCCCCACAAAGGGCAGGCCCTGCTCGTCCTCGTTGGCGCCAGGGCCCTCACCGATGAACAGGACCTCCGCCTCCGTATTCCCTACGCCGAACACCACATTTTTCCGGGTTGCCGATAGGGCACAGGCACGACACCGGTTACATTCATTTTGCAATTCTTCCCAGGGCGTCATGAACTAAACCTCCCAAGTTTAAATTTTTCCATGGGCATAACCTACCTGCTTCGGTGAAACACTGATGGGTGAGGTGAGCGGATATGCAGTGGTTTTGGTTTTTCTTTTTTTACAGCCTTGGGGGGTACGGGCTGGAAAAGGCGTATGCCTTTATTACCCGGCCCCGGCATCGGGTGCGCAAGTGCTTTTTGCTGCTGCCCCTTTGCCCGGTGTACGGCCTGGCTATGACGGCGGTGCTGCGCCTGGCCGGGGGAGAGGAGAGCTTCTGGCGGCTGGCCCTTTATGGGGGCATCCTGTGTACGGCGGTAGAATATGCGGTGCATTTCCTGTATGAAAAGTGCCTGGGGGTGCTGTTTTGGGATTACAGCGGCACCCATTTGGATCTGAATCGCCGGATATGCTTTCCCTTCAGTGTGGCCTGGGGGGTGCTGTCGGCCCTGGCGGTGCGGTATGTGCAGCCCAAGCTGGCACCTGTAGCTGCAGCCATAGCGCCGGAGGTCACCCTGGCCGCCCTGCTGCTGCTGACAGCGGACAGCTTTTTCGCCGTCCGCCTGCTGCGGCGCAGCCATAACATCGACCTGCTGGGATTAAAAAACCTGTGGCGGGAGCTGCACCGGGCCTGATACGCCGGGGCAGACTGCATTTTTTTTAAACCGGGTCAGACATAGCGCGACAGCCAATCGTGGATGTCACCGTACACCGTATTCTGCATGGCCTTTTCGTTGAGAATCTCGTGCCGCAGACCCGGATAGAGCTTCAGCGTCACATCCTTCACCCCGGCAGAGCGGAAAGCGTCACAGGAGCGCTGTACGCCTTTGCCCATGGCTCCCACGGGATCATCCTGACCGGAGATAAACAACACCGGAGTATTGGGGTCCATCTTCACCAGATTCACATTCTTTTGGTTGAAACGGATACCTCCCAACATATCCCGGAACAGGCCCACGGTGGCGTCCGCCCCGCACATGGGATCGGCGATGTAGCGGTCTACATTTTCCGTATCCGCAGAGAGCCAATCGAAGCCCGTGCGGTTGGGGGCGAAGGCCCGGTTGTAGCCGCCAAAGGCCAGCTCGGTGATAAAGTTGCTGGTGGAGGCGCCGCCGTTTTTATAGAAGAAGCGCTTGGCTACCAAATTGCCGCCGGTGAGCATATAGCCCGGCTGCCAGCCGGTGCCCATGAGGATGGCGGCCTGCTTTTCCCCGGGATAGCGGATGAGGTACGACCGGGTGAGAAACGACCCCATGCTGTGGCCCATAATGAGCTGGGGCAGGCGCTTATAGCGCTTGGAGAGGATCAGGTGCAGGCCGTGGATGTCATCCACTGCGTGCTTCCAGCCGTCCTTTTCACCGAAATATACCGGTGTGCCGCCCTCGGGGAGGGATTGGCCGTGGCCCAGATGGTCGTGGCCCGCCACCACGATGCCCTGCTCGTTGAGATACCTGGCAAAATCGTCATAGCGCTCAATGTGCTCTGCCACGCCGTGGGCGATTTGCAAAACGGCCCGGAATTTGATTTTCTCATCCGGGATCCACAGGCAGGCGTGGAGCTGCGTTTTCCCATCCGAGGAGAGAAAACGGAAATGTTCACAATTTGTCATAGAATCGGCGCTCCTTCCGTGGTATACTTGCATCCATGAGAATGCCATTGATTTACCGGTAGTATACCACGCCGGTGCGAAAAAGAAAAGAGGAGAGACCCATGGAGCAGTATATTTTAGCCCTGGACCAGGGAACCACCAGCTCCCGCGCCATCCTGTTTGACCGCCGGGGGCAGATCGCCTCGGTGGGGCAGTATGACTTCCCCCAGATCTATCCCCAAACCGGCTGGGTGGAGCACGACCCGGGGGGCATTTGGAGCTCGGAGAGCCGGGCGGCGGCAGACGCCTTGCGTCCGGTGCGGCCGGGCCAGGTGATGGGCATCGGCGTTACCAACCAGCGGGAGACGACGGTGCTGTGGGACAAAAATTCCGGCGAGCCGGTGTATAACGCCATCGTCTGGCAGTGCCGCCGGACGGCAGAGCTGTGCGAGGAGCTGAAAAAGCAGGGCCTTACGGAGCGGATTCAGTCCACCACCGGCCTGCTGCTGGACGCCTATTTCTCCGCCACCAAGATCCGCTGGATACTGGATCATGTGCCCGGCGTCCGGGAACGAGCCCTGCGGGGAGAGATCCTGTTCGGCACGGTGGAGACGTATCTCATCTGGAAGCTGACGGGTGAGCATGTAACGGACTTTTCCAACGCCTCCCGGACCATGCTCTTTGACATACATAAGCTGCAGTGGGACGAGGAGCTGTGCGCTCTGCTGGGCATCCCTATGTCCATCCTGCCCCGGCCCGTTTCCAACAGCGAGACCTATGGCTATGTAAAGCCCGGTATCCCGGGCTTTGAAAAGGTGGCGGGCGTACCGGTGTGCGGCGCAGCGGGAGACCAGCAGGCGGCCCTGTTCGGCCAGGGCTGCTTCACCCCCGGAGAGGCCAAAAATACCTATGGCACAGGCTGCTTTACCCTGATGAACGTGGGGGCGGAGCCTGTGCGCAGCCGGGCAGGGCTGGTGACTTCGGTAGCGTGGCAGGTAAACGGCGAGACGAATTACGCCCTGGAGGGCAGCGTTTTTAACGGCGGCAGCACCATCCAGTGGCTGCGGGACGAATTGAGGATCATTGACTCCGCCCCCCAGATCAACGACCTGGCGGCCACGGTGCCCTCCTCCGAGGGCGTGGTGGTGGTGCCGGCCTTTACGGGCTTGGGTGCTCCCTATTGGGATATGTACGCCCGGGGGACTATTCTGGGCTTGACCCGGGGGACCGGGCGGGCGCACATTGCCCGGGCGGTGCTGGAATGCATAGCCTTCCAGGTGACGGATCTGATGCTGGCCATGCGCCAGGATGCCGGTTGTGACATCGCCCGCCTGCGGGTGGACGGCGGCGCCAGCGTCAGCGATCTGCTTATGCAGATGCAGGCCGACAGCCTGCGCATCCCCGTGGACCGGCCCGCCATGGTGGAGACCACGGCCTTCGGCGCAGCAGCTTTGGCGGGGCTGGCCTGCGGTATGTGGAGCAGCCTGGAGGAGCTGCAGGCCCTGCGCCGCAGTGACCGGGTGTTCCTGCCCCAAAGGATCCAGAGCGAGTGCGACGAGGAGTACCGCCTGTGGAAGCGGGCGGTGAGCCGGGCGGCAGATTGGATCGAGCATTAAAGTGCCGCAAAAACTCTCGGGACCGTCCCTATGAAATCCTTGCAAAGCAAATATAAATTGTGTATAATAAACAAAACTGCAAAATATGAAAGGAGATATTTACTATGGCATTTTTTGATGAACTGGGTAAGAAGGCACAGGCTTACGCCGGCGTAGCCGTGGATAAGGCAAAGGATTTGGCGGGCACCGCCAGTGAAAAGGCAAAGACCGCCGCAGAGACAGCCAAGGTCAACATGGCTATCATGATGGAGCAGCGGGAGCTGGACAAGAACTATAAGGCTATCGGCGAGTGGTTCGTGTCCGAATACGCAGAGGAGATCCCCGAGGCGGTGAAGGACGTGGTGGAGGCGGTGAACGCATCCAAAGCCAAGATTGCCGAGCTGGAGGCCTCCAAGCCCCAGAAGGAGGAGCCCATTGCAGAGGAGGAGCCGGCAGAGCGCGTATGCCCCGTGTGCGGCGTGACCGCCAACAGTAAGTTCTGCCCCGAGTGCGGCGCACCCATGAGCGAGCCCAAGGAGTAAGCGCCTCAATCAGCTAAAACAAAAAAAGGGCGGCGCCTTGCGCCGCCCTTTTCAAGGCCTAATTTCGCTGCAGGGACAACCCTGCATTTACCGAAACCCGGCAAAGGGGGCCGCCGGGGACGCCGGCCTCTACAGGCGCGATGCTGGATGGACCCGGCGCGGCGGGGCGATGTAGGCATCGCCCCCTACGCAAGACTGAAAGTTTGATTCCGTAGGGCTGCCTTTCATGGCCGCCCGCCACCTGGGTAACGGGGCGTCGAGGACGCCGCCCCCTACAAACAGATTCGTAGGGGCCGATGCCTACATCGGCCCGCCCGCAGGTGCGTCTTATTTCCATCCATCGGGGCCAGCGCCTCCGGTGGCCCGTCTGGCCTTGCGCTGTCCGGATACGACTACTATAACGGGGCGTTACTTCGGAAAAGCCAAGGAGAACTGCCCGCCGTCCGCACCCAGGAGCATCACATCCCCGGCGATAACGGCAGAGCCGCACAGGAGGAGGTTGGCCTGAGCGTCCGTGCGCCCCCCGGGATAATTGGTCAGGCGGAAGGTATAGCGGCATACGGTCTGTCCGCCGTAGTCGGCAAAGGGCAGCCCCTGGGCCTTTTGCAGGGCGACGTAGTCGGCGCAGCTGGCCTTCAGATCCTCCGGCAGGCGCAGCTGCAGGGTCTCGATGGGATCGGGAGCCACCTCCCAGCCCAGCCCTTCCAGATAGGCGGCGCACCCGGCACTATCGGGCACGGGGACACTGTTGGGCCTGTGGGACGATGTGCGCAGGACGAAAAACAGCACTGCGGCCAATGCGGCCGGCACAAGCAGCAGCGCCGGTAGCAGCCGCCGGCGGGACAGATGGAGCACGCGCATGGTATCACCTCGCAAAAGCCTATGTCCCCGGCGGGAGAAATATGCATGGGAGAGGAAAATGGAACGACTGGATAAAGTTTTGAGCGGCACCGGCCGCTGGTCTCGGCGGGAGGTAAAGGAGCTGGTGCGCCGGGGACGGGTGCTGCTGGACGGCGTGCCCGCCGCGTCACCGGAGCAGAAGATCGACCCGGAGACGGCGGACATCCGGGTGGACGGGGAGATAGTGAGCTACCGGCGGTTTACCTATGTGCTGCTGCACAAGCCGGCGGGGGTCCTGTCGGCGGTGGAGGACAGTCGGCAGAGGACCGTGCTGGACCTGCTGCCCCAAGAACTGAAAAGACAGGGGCTGTCCCCGGTGGGACGGCTGGACAAGGACACGGAGGGCCTGCTGCTGCTGACCAATGACGGAGCCTTGACCCACCGGTTACTCTCGCCGAAAAGCCATGTGGATAAAGTCTACTACGCTCGCACAGAGGGCACTCCTACGGAGGCGGACGCGGCCCGGCTGGCGCAGGGGATCACCCTGGCAGACGGCCTGCGCTGCCTGCCGGCGGAGCTGAAGATCTGCGGGGAGGGGCAGGTACTGCTGACCCTGCGGGAGGGAAAGTTCCATCAGGCCAAGCGGATGCTGGCCTTCTGCGGCACACCGGTGGTGTATCTCAAGCGCCTGTCCATGGGGCCGCTGCGCCTGGGGGAGGACCTACAGCCGGGGGAATTTCGTCATCTTACCCAGGAAGAAATTGACAGATTGCAGCAGGCGGTGGGGTTTGTAGCGCCAGATTGTCAAAAAAATGACAACAATTTTTGTAAGATTCATAAAAAACCCCTTGCAAATCCGTGATTCTGACGGTATAATACAGAAAACGGATAAACAGATTGCACAAATTCATCCTATCTAAGGATGTCCGGGAGGAATATCATGTCGGGACGGATTTTTCAAAATGTAGTGCTGCAGTTTAAGGAGACCACGGATCGGGTCATTGGCGTTATGGATGCCGAAGGCAGCGTCATCGCCTGCAGCGAGCTCACCGGGATTGGCAAGAAGTGGACTAAGTATGTGGAGGCTATCGAGCTGGCTGATGGCAACTGTGTGGCCATCGAGGGCAAGACCTTCAAGGCGCTGCCCGGCTGGGGTAGTCACTTTGACTACGCCGTGTTTGCCAGTGGGGACGACAGCGTGGGCCGCACTGTGTGTTCCATGGCCTGCGTGGCCCTGAACTCTGCCAAGGCCTACTATGAGGAAAAGCACGACAAGGGCTCTTTTATTAAGAATATTATTTCTGACAATATCCTCATCAGCGATATTTACATGCGCGCCAAGGAGCTGCATGTGCCGGTGGAGGTGAGCCGGGGTGTATTTGTCGTCCGGCCTATTGATGAGCGGCTGGAATCCGTGCCTATGGATGTGATCCAGGGCCTGTTCCCTGACCGGCAGAACGACTTTGTTCTCAGCGTGGGCGAGTCGGATGTGGCGCTGATCCATCAGCTGCCGGACAACGCTGATGGACGCGACCTGGACAAGGTGGCACAATCCATCGGTGAGGCGCTGAAGGTGGACGGCGAGAGCACCGTGTTTGTGGGCGTGGGCACCGTGGCCACCCATCTGCGGGATTTGGCCAAGTCCTATAAGGAGGCTCAGATTGCCATCGAGGTGGGAAAGGTTTTCGATACCGAGCGCTATATTGTGAACTACGAGAACCTGGGCATCGGTCGGCTGATCTATCAGCTGCCCACCACCCTGTGTGAGATGTTCCTGCAGGAGGTCTTCAAGAAGAACCCCATTGATGCCCTGGATCAGGAGACCCTGTTCACCATTTATAAGTTCTTTGAAAATAACTTAAATGTGTCCGAGACCGCCCGGAAGCTCTTTGTACACCGCAACACCCTGGTGTATCGGCTGGAGAAGATCAAAAAGCTCACAGGGCTGGATCTGCGGGAGTTTGATGATGCCATTACCTTCAAGGTTGCTCTAATGGTCAAGAAATACCTCACCAGCCGCGGGATCGACGCATAAAAAGCATAAGAGACCCTGTCAGGGAGACACCATAACCCGGTGCCTCCCTGTTTTCACGCCATAGGGACAATTGCCCGGGAGGGCATCCGTAGGGGCTGCTTCCTTGGGGATGGGACTGACGGGCTTCGCCTAACTTCCCTACAGTTCACACTTTTTTCATATTTTTCCTGTTGCAAAATACGGGGAAAAACCGTATAATGAAGCATGTAACCATTTTGTAACTTTTTCCGCGGGAAGCATCCGCGTTTCTGAGAATTGCGAGGAATATATGATTCGGCTTATTGATGTTAAAAAAGTATATGACAACGGTACAGAGGCCCTAAAGGGTATTTCGTTTACTATAGAGGATGGGGACTTTGTCTTTTTGGTGGGCCCCTCTGGGTCTGGCAAATCCACCATTATCAAGCTGCTCACCGGGGAGATTGTACCTACCGCCGGGCGGGTCATGGTCAACGGCTTTTCCATGGGCCGCATCTCCGATAAGCAGATCCCCTACATGCGCCGCACCATCGGCGTGATCTTTCAGGATTTCCGGCTTATCACGGGCAAGACTGTGAGAGAAAACCTCAGCTTGGCCATGTGCGCCGTGGGCGCCGGGCCACGGGAGATTAAAAACCGTATTCCCTATGTGCTGGAGCTGGTGGGCCTGAAGGGCAAGGAGGGGAGCTTTCCCGATCAGCTCTCCGGCGGCGAGCAGCAGCGGGTGGCCATTGCCCGGGCGCTGGTCAATAATCCCAGCACTATCGTAGCCGATGAGCCTACCGGTAACCTGGATCCCGCCCGCTCCCTGGAGATCATGACCCTGTTGGAGCGGATCAATGCCCTGGGCACCACCGTGGTGGTGGTCACTCACGAAAAGGGCCTGGTGAACCACTTTGATAAGCGCGTAATCACCATTAACGACGGTATGGTGGCCGGCGACGGTATGGGACGGTATGAGGTGGTCAAATGAAGGGTAATTTCGGATATTTCTTCCGGGAGGGCAGCCGGAATATGTTCTCCCACGGGTTCATGTCCTTTGCAGCCATCGGCATCACCGTGGCGTGTCTGCTCATTATGGGCACATTTTCCTTGGTGGCCTACAATGCGGATTATAACCTGAAAAACCTGCAGAAGGAGAATGCCATTTTGGCGTTTATTGACGAGACACTGTCTGATGAGGACGCTCGGGCACTGCAGAGCAAGGTGGAGGCGGTGCCCAATGTGGCCGATGCTACCTTTGTGTCCCGGGAGCAGGCCCGGGATAGCTATGTGGCCCAGTACGATGAAAACGATCTCTACGCAAACCTGGATCCGAGTATCTTCCGCCACCGCTTTGTCATTCATTTGCAGGACGATGCTCTGTTGTCCGAAACCGTGGAGGCCCTGCGCCAGGTGGACGGCATTGCCAAGGTGCGGGCGGACGAGGCTATCTCCGCCGGATTTATCACAGCCCGCAATGTGGCCAGCGTTATCAGCGTGACGCTCATTGTCATTCTGCTGATCGTGTCCGTGTTCATCATTTCCAATACCATCAAGCTCACTACCTTTGACCGGCGGGACGAAATCGCCATTATGAAGATGGTGGGCGCCACCAACGGGTTTATCCGATGGCCCTTCGTATTTGAGGGGCTGCTTATCGGCGTGTTTGGCGCCGTGATCGGCTTTGGCCTGCAGTGGCTGCTGTATAACGCCATTGCCAACGGCATTGCCGGGTCTGACACCCTGCAGCTGCTGCGGGTGGTCAGCTTCGCAAAGATCTGGTGGCCCGTAGCGGGTGTATTCCTGCTGGCGGGTGTTCTGGTGGGAGTGGGCGGCAGCCTGACAGCTATCCGGAAATTCCTACAGGTGTAAAGGAGGTACCTATGTCTTTTCGCAAACGAGTGGCATCTTTTTTGTGCGCCGCATGCATGCTGGTGTCCATCCTGTCCGTATCCCGGCCGGCGACGGTGTATGCCGGCAGCCTGGACGATCAGCTTCAGGAGGCCAGGGACGCCCAGGCAGAGCTGGAAAAGCAGATTGAGGCTGTTCAGGCTGACAAAAGCAAGGCCATTGAGGAAAAGGCCCTGCTGGATCAGCGCAACGAAATGCTGCGCACAGAGGTGAACCTCATCCAGCAGCAGGCCGACGAGACCGAGGCTCGCATTACCGAGCTGACCGAGAAGGAGAAGGAGCAGTACGAGCTGTTCTGCAAGCAGGTGCGACAGGAGGAGGAGCGGGGCACGGTTTCCTATTGGTCGGTGATTTTCAAGGCTACCGACTTTACCGACCTCCTGGCCCGGATGGATTTTGTAAACGAAGTGATGGACTATGACCGCCAGGTCATAGCCGACCTTCAGGAGACCCGCCAACAGCTTTCCGAGGACAAAGCAGCCCTGGACCAGCAAAGGACGGAGCTGTCCAGCTCCCAAAAGAAGCTGCAGCAGCAGATTGACGAGGCCAACGCACTGATTCGGGAGTATGAAAACACGGAGGCCGGCCACCAGGCGCTGCTGGATGAGGCGGAGGCGGACGAGGCCCGCATTCAGGAGCTGATCCGCAAGCAGCAGCAACAGAACAATAACAGCGGCAGCAGTGGTGGGAGTAGTAGCGGCAGCACAGGCGGCTACATCTGGCCCACTAATAATACCCGCGTGATCACCAGCCCCTATGGCAATCGCTGGTGCCCCTATCACGGCTGGGAGTGGCACAACGGCGCGGACATTGACGCAGCCTACGGCTCTCCGGTGCTGGCGGCTAACTCCGGCACGGTGATCCAGGCCGGGTGGAACGGGGGCTACGGCATCAGTGTGATGATCTCTCACAGCGATGGCATCACCACCCTGTATGGCCACATGAGCGATTGGAATGTGACCGCAGGGCAGACGGTTTCCCAGGGCGATATCATCGGTTGGTGCGGCAGCACCGGCAATTCCACCGGGGCACACATCCATTACACTATGTATAAGGACGGACAGACCATCGATGTTATGAACTACCTCCCAGGCTATATTGCCTACGATTGGTAAATAGAACAGGCTTTCCCAAGGGGCGGACACAGAAGGTGTCCGCCCTTTTGCAATCTGCCCCTTGCCGTCACTGCGGCCAGCCGTAGTGTTCCTGCACGGCGCGCGCAGGGAGGTCATGCGCGGCTGCCAAATACCCGGGCTGCGGGGCGTCAAGGACGCCGCCCCCTACGGGGTCCTGTGCGCTATACCTTTTCACTTTTCCGCCCGCATATTCCTCCGCCTGCCTTCATACACTGCCACGGGAGGGGATTATCATGCTTGGATGGATCGATTGGAAGCCCCAGGGACTGCCCCTGATCCGGAAACGGGTGGAGCTGCTGTGCGGCATGCCTTTGTGCCGGGTGGAGATTTCCGGAAAAGCTATGCCGCTGTTGCGGCCTTTTCTGCGCCGGGAGGAGAGAATTCTGCGTCAGGCAGGCGTGCGGGAGGGGGCCTGGCAGGACAATCTGCCGGAGTGTCTACACCTGGGCCTTGTACCGGTGGAGACGGCGCCCTTGCGCCGGGCTGTGCTGCCGGCCCTGCTGGAGCAGGCCTTCCGGCAAAAGCGCCTGTCCGATAAAAATGCCTCCGTGCGCCTGACGGCGGATGGGACGAGCCTGCCGGTGTATTGGGCGGCGCAGCTGCTGGTGCAGCGGGTACGGTATCTGCACCTGGATACGGGATATGGCCAGGGGGCCCTGGAGCAGTGGCTCCTGCAACGCTACGGCCTGGCCTGCGGCGGGGCGGAGCCGGAGCTGGAGGTGACCCTGCGGCGGGATGGGGCCCCATCGGCCCTGCTGCTGGGAGAAAACTGCATGCGCCAGGAGATCGACTACATATTGCCGCCTGCCTTGCGCGGCGAGATTCCCGGCGGCGGCGAGGGGGAGCGGCTGCTGGCGGCTCTGTATCGGCAGGATCGGCTGCACCTAACGGAGCTGGCGGTGGCAAGAATTCATTTCGATGCTTGACACCGGGGCGGAAACTCACTATAATGCAGTATGACTTATTATAAAATCGGTGTAGAATTGCAATAGGGGATACACCGAATCATCGAAAGGAAGCATAACCATGGTTAAAGAGTTCAAAATGAGCCAGGAGCGATATGACGAGCTGAAAGCGGAGCTGGACTACAGCAAAACCACCCGGGCCGACGAGATCGCCGAGCTTATCAAGGAAGCCCGCGGCTTTGGCGACCTGAGTGAAAACAGCGAGTACGACGAGGCCAAAAACGAGCAGGGCAAGCTCTACTCCCGCATTGCTGAGCTGGAGGAGATTCTGCTCCACGCCAAGATCGTCAATGAGTCCGAAGCTGATTCCGATAAAATTTCCATCGGCTGCAAGGTCACGGTTACCAACCTTTCCACCGGCAAAAAGCTGCCCGTCTACAAGATCGTCGGTTCCCAGGAGGCGGACGTGATGAACTACGCCGTGTCCGAGGATTCTCCCTTTGGCAAGGCGCTCATGGGCCGGAGCGCCGGGGAGGAGATCGCCGTGGAGGCCCCCAGGGGCGTGATCCGTTATCACATTGATTCCATCGAGAGATAAACTATAATTTTCACAAAAGGAGGATGCCCGCCATGGCAGAGCAAGTAAACCGAATCAACGAACAGGAGCAGGATCTCAAGCAGATCCTAAAGGTGCGCCGTGACAAACTCAAGGCCCTGCAGGATGCGGGAATAGACCCTTTTACCATTACCAAGTATGATGTCACCCACCACGCCCAGGAAATTAAGGATAATTTTGACGCCCTGGAGGGGCAGACCGTCTCCGTAGGCGGCCGCCTCATGTCCAAGCGCGGCATGGGCAAGGTCTCCTTCTGCGATCTGCAGGATAAGTCCGGCCGCATCCAGCTCTACGCCCGCCGGGACGAGATGGACCCGGACGAATATAACCGCTTCAAGAAGTACGACATCGGCGACATCGTCGGTGTTGAGGGCACCGTGTTCCGCACGGAAAAGGGCGAGATGAGTGTCCGGGCCAAGCACATCACTCTGCTGAGTAAATCCCTGCGGCCCCTGCCCGAGAAGTTCCACGGCCTTACCGATAAGGAAATGCGCTATCGCCAGCGCTATGTGGACCTCATTATGAACCCCGAGTCTAAGCGCAATTTTGAGATCCGCAGCAAGTTTGTGGCCTATCTGCGCCGCTATTTGGACGGCCTGGGCTTCATGGAGGTGGAGACTCCCGTTCTCAGCCCCATTGCCGGCGGCGCCAACGCCCGGCCCTTCATCACCCACCACAATGCTCAGGATATTGATATGTATATGCGCATCGCCACAGAGCTGCACCTGAAGCGGCTTATCGTCGGCGGTATGGAGCGGGTGTACGAGGTGGGCCGTATCTTCCGCAACGAGGGCATGGACACCAAGCACAATCCCGAGTTCACCACCTGTGAGCTGTACCAGGCGTTCACCAACCTGGACGGCATGATGGATATTCTGGAGGGCATTCTCTCCGGCGCCGCCAAGGAGATTTTGGGCACCTACCAGGTCACCTGGCTGGGTCATGAAATCGACCTGACCCCCTCCTGGAGGCGCATCACCATGGCTGACGCCGTGAAGGGCGTCACCGGCGCCGACTTTATGGCCTGTATCGGCGATGCTGACAGGGGCGTGGAGCTGGCTAAGAGCGTGGGCGTGGATATGGATGGCGTGGCGCATACCTGGGGCAACGCCCTCTATGAGACCTTTGACCAGAAGGTGGAGGAGACTCTGGTGCAGCCCACCTTCATCACCATGTATCCTGTGGAGGTCAGCCCCCTGGCCAAGCGCAGCCCCCAGCAGCCTGCCCTTACAGAGCGGTATGAGATGTTCATCTGCGGCTGCGAGATGGGCAACGCCTTCTCCGAGCTCAATGACCCCATTGACCAATACCAGCGCTTCAAGGCCCAGGCGGAAAAGCGCGCTCAGGGCGACGAGGAGGCCGACATGATGGACGAGGATTTCGTCCTGGCTCTGGAATATGGCATGCCCCCCACCGGCGGTCTGGGCTTCGGCATCGACCGCTGCAGCATGATGCTCTGCGGTACCGATTCTATTCGGGATGTGATTTTGTTCCCGACAATGAAACCCTTAGATTGACCGAAACGCGAAAAAGCCCGTAATATCAAGGGTTTTCGGACACAGAGGAAGCGAAAAACCTTACACCTTACACCAAACTTACACCAATCGATGTAGGAAAACGTGCAGAGGCAAAAAAATCGCATAATTTCAAAGCGTGAATGGGCGATTCCCTTTCGGGGTCGCCCGTTTTTTTGTAAAAAAACGAAAAAATCCCTTGACCTGTACGCAGCGTACACGCTTATACTGTCATCACAAGGAGGTATTAACTATGCTGTTGAATGAAATTGCAAAAGAAACCGGAATGACAAAGCGTGCTGTCAAGTATTATGAAGAAAAAGGGTTGTTGTCAGTGCATAAAGACGGCAACGGTTATCGTAACTACTCCCCGCAGGACGTGGAGACATTAAAAAAGATTTCAGTTTACAGAAAGCTGGGTATTAGCATAAAAGACATACAAAGTCTTTTGAAGAGTGGCGACAAAAGCATTCTTCTTCGTATTTATCAGGAAAAAATGCGGGAAAGCGTTTTATTTGAGGCAGAATGCGAGGCGTTAAGGCAATTCATAGACGATGGCAATGCCGACAAGGCAAATGAGTTACTTGATTATCAAACCGTCGAAAATGCGATTGAGTCTTTGTTGCCGGGTAAAGGGTGGTCAGATTATTTCAAAAGCCACTTCAAGCCATTCCTCAATGTAAGATTGCAGACTCAGGAACAGAAGCAAGCCTTGCAGAATATATTGAAATATTGCGATGAGACCACTTTGAAAATACCTTTTCTTATGCGAATAGGTGTGAAGATAGCAAGCGGGATTACTCAGGATACAAGAACCGCAGACGAGATGACGGCTTATTATCGCGATATGAGCGAAAGCGAATACCGGCGATTGAGAGAACGGGTAATAAAAGGGGTTAAGTTGAAAGCCGGAATTATGAAGTATCACCCGGCGTTTGTCGCTCAGAGAAAAATGCTGAAAGAGTTGCAGGACAAAGGATACAACGATATATTCATTCCCAACCTTATTGCTCTGTCTCCGCCTTATGCGGAGTATAAAAAAGCATTGGATAAGGTGAACGAAAGATTATGCAGGGAACTTGGTTTGTACTATGACAGCAACTACAACTTAGTTGTAAAATAATGAGAGTAGAATTGCTGTATCTTGAAATGAGCAGAAGGTCGATACACGGCAATTCGTATTCTACTTGATTAACCTTTGAGAAAGGAAGAACCCTTCTCAAAGGTTATTTTTTTGTTTCTCCCCATATTCGCAAACTACCCCAATTACCCTTTCCTCAATATAATAAATGCAAAACAGAGAGGAAGGAGCGGTTTTGCTATGAGTAATAGTTTGGCGAAAGTACATCCGGAGCTTGTTTCGGAATGGGCGGAAAGGAACTTTCCGCTTACTCCTGATGATATTACATATGGCTCAAACAAGAGAGTTTGGTGGAAAGGGAGTTGCGGTCACGAATGGCAGGCGAGCGTGAAGGCTCGTTCCAAAGGCGAAGGCTGCCCCATTTGTTCGGGAGCAAGGGTTGTTGCAGGTATTAACGATTTTGCTACCATAAATCCGAGACTGGTATCAGAGTGGTCAGAGAAAAACACGATTAAGCCAACAGAGGTTACTGTCGGTTCTCACAAGAAAGTGATATGGAAGTGCGAACACGGACACGAATGGACGGCTACTGTCAAAAGCAGAACAATCAATAATACAGGCTGCCCGTACTGTTCTCATAATAAGGTTCTTGCCGGATTTAACGACCTCGCCTCGCAGTTCCCGCAGATAGCCGCAGAATGGTCGGATAGAAATTATCCGCTCCTGCCTACTATAGTTACTGCTTTTGCAAACAGTAAGGCTTGGTGGAAATGTAAGGATTGCGGACACGAATGGTACACCCTGATTTCCACACGCTCAGGCGGAAGTAAATGCCCGTATTGCAGCGGATATACCCTGTTGAAAGGATTTAATGATTTGGCGACTACTCACCCACAGATAGCCGAAGAATGGTCTGAGAAAAACTTTCCGCTGACGCCGGAAACAGTAAATCACAAATCAAGATTAAATGTCTGGTGGAGGTGCAAGACCTGCGGGTATGAGTGGAAGTCGGTTATCAACGCCCGTGTGAAAGGAACCGTCTGCCCTGTTTGCGCCGACAGAGCCGTGCTTGCGGGGTATAACGACTTGGCTACAACGGATAAGGAACTGTTGAGTGAATGGGATTATGAGAAGAATAATATCCTACCCACTCAGGTATCGAGAAATTCAATGAGGGTGGTATGGTGGAAATGTTCTCTCGGTCATTCTTGGCGAGCTAAGATAAGCGACAGAACAATCCTCAAAACAGGCTGTGCGGTCTGTGAAAAAGAATATAAAAGCGTATTCCCTGCATTGGCTGTCAACTACTACGCAAGTAAAAAAGGAATGAGAGTTCAGCTCGGCTCGGATAAGCTTTTGGGAATACCGCTTGAAACATATATCCCCGATGAGAAGCTTGCCGTTGAATGGTCTAACTCCACGGAACAGATTGAGATACTGAAAGAACATCTTTGCCGACAGCGAAATATCACCCTGATAAAAATCCCGTTCAAGAGGCAGGAAACATACATAGATTATGCCGAGAGAATAAAGGCAGCTTTCAGAAAGCTGCATATCTTTATCGCTTCCGATACGAAAAGAGATACACAGATAATACGCAGTACATTTACAGAGTGGAGAAAATCAAACTGAAAATCGAATAAGAAAGACTTACATTGCCGTCTGCTTCACCGCCGAAGCAGGCGGCTTTTTTGTGCCTGAAAAAAATTTTTTGAGAAATTTTTGAAAAAGGGTCGATTTTGGGTGTCCAAAACGCACCCCCTTGTCCAAATAAGTGAGAGGACAATTTGAGCCACGGTTCAAAACCTCTCGATTGACCCTTGAAAATTGAATAAGTCATTCACTAAGAACTTCAATTCCGATGATAGCTACCTTAACGGGTACGCCGAGACCCTCTCGCTGTTAGAGGCTTAGCGAGAACTCCCGTTATGAGTGCCGGATTGCCACCGGCACGGCGATGACAGTCGGAACTACAATGGTACTTCCCTACGGGGCTGGCGGAGAACCCGGCAGAGGTGAAACTCCTATGAGGCGGATAAGCAGTCCGCTACTTAGTGACTTCCCAAAAGCAGACAGCTTGGCGAGGGGTGTTGAGAACAAATATTGCCCGACCGGTTAGGAAATGAGCCGGTCAAGTACATAGCCGTTTTGCGGACGGCTATGAATTTCAGAGAAAGGAGGACGCACAAGTGTCAAACTGCAAGACGATTGCCATATGCAATCAGAAAGGCGGCGTAGGCAAAACGACCACTGCGGTCAACTTGGGCGTGGGTCTTGCGATGAACGGCAAGAAGGTTCTGCTCGTAGACGCAGACCCGCAGGGCGACTTAACGACCTGTCTTGGGTGGAAAGATACCGACAACTTGGGTATCACGCTTGCAACGAAACTTACGGATATTATCAATGAGACGATGAATGACCCGTATGACGGTATTCTGCACCACGATGAAGGCGTTGACCTGCTCCCTGCGAACTTGGAGCTTTCGGCAATGGAATACAACCTGATGAACGCTCTGAGCCGTGAGACCACGATGAGGACATATCTGAACGAAGTGAAAAGCCGATACGACTTTATCCTAATCGACTGTATGCCCTCGCTCGGTATGGTTTCCCTCAATGCTCTTTCGGCGGCGGACAGCGTAATCATTCCCGTGCAGGCGCAGTATCTTCCTGCAAAGGGTATGACGCAGCTTCTTCAAACCGTTTCAAGAGTAAAGAGATATATCAATCCTAACCTCGTGGTAGACGGTATGTTGCTGACTCTTGTAGACAACCGAACAAACCTTGCCAAAAGCACGGTGGAAGCTCTGAGAGAGAACTTCGGCGGCACGATTAAACTGTATCGGACTTCCATTCCGATAGCCGTGAAAGCCGCCGAGACTTCTTCAAAGGGCAAGAGTATTTACGCCTATGAGCCAAACAGCACGGTTGCGAAAGCCTACGCCGAATTTACAAAGGAGGTGATTGCCGATGGCAGGAAGAAAGAGCGACTTCACTCTCACGAGGCTCGATGACCTGTTTACAACGCAGGAGCAGCGAGACGATGAAAAGCTTTCTAAAATCAGGGATATACCTCTGACGGAAATCGACGACTTCCCCGACCACCCGTTTAAGGTGCGAGACGATGAGGATATGGCGCAGCTTGTAGAAAGCGTCAAAGAGCGTGGGGTTATTACCCCTGCCACCGTCAGGCAGAAAGAGGACGGCAGATATGAAATCATATCGGGTCACAGACGAAAGCGAGCTTGTGAGCTTGCCGGCTTTGAGACGCTCCGATGTGAAGTCGTAGACCTCGACCGTGATGAAGCCATTATTTTAATGGTAGAAAGCAATTATCAAAGGTCGCAGATACTTCCGTCAGAGAAAGCTTTTGCGTACAAAATGAGGTTGGAGGCGATGAACAGAAAAGCAGGCAGACCGTCAAAAGAAAATCTGACACCAGTGGAGTCAGATTACGAGAAGCTGCGTACAAACGAGAAATTTGCTAATGAAGTTGGCGAAAGTCGAGAACAAATACGCAGATATATTCGCCTGACGAACCTTGTTCCCGAACTGCTTGAATTTGTTGACGAGGGGCGTATCAAAATGCGACCCGCCGTTGAATTGTCGTATCTTGACGAAGATTGTCAGCGTGATGTTGTTGATGAAATCGACTTGAACGACTGCACACCTTCTCACGACCAGACTATCCGTATGCGAAAGTTCTTTGATGAAGGAAAACTCACAACCGAGGCTATCCAAGCCATTATGAGCGAGGAGAAGCCGAACCAAAGGGAAAAAATCGTTTTGAGGGGCGACCGTGTAAGGCAGCTTATCCCCAAGAATATCTCTGTCAGTCAGACCGAGGATTATGTCTGCAAGGCGTTGGAGCATTACAACAACTTCCTACGCAGACGAGCCGAGCGAGACGAAAGATAGCTGCTTTTCCGTTCCCCCTTTCTCACACTCTAACCCCTTTTACAAGCTGTTACTCACCGAGAAAAATATCATCTATCTCTTAAAAATAAGCTATCTCGAATATAGAACAGTCTATGTAAGAGGGTCGCACATTTGGAGCAATGTTTCTGCGTTTGTTATGCTTAAAAGTCAGACCAATCGCACCTTTGATGTTTTTCGTGCTTTTGAGTACGATAAAGGCACAAAGGAGGCTGATTAGAATGATGAAGAAAGCATTGATTTTTACGCTCGCCGTGTTGGTTGTACTGCTTGCAGGCTGCGGGGTAATGCCCGCCGATGAAAAAGAGAGTGCCACACAATCACAGACTGTTTCTTTTCCGGCAGGTAATGAAACCGTAAGCGGACAGAAGCCTACCGAAGCGGCAAAAGAGACAGAAACTCCCGTGCAAACCGAGGAAGAAAAAAGTTCAAAAGCTTCGGGGTCGGAAATCGAGGAAACCCCTCAACCAACGGAACAGCCGAAAAAGGAAGCGCCCAAAAGCGAAGCGCCTCAGAGCCAAGCGCCAAAAGCTGAGACCACACAGACGGAACAGAAACCGACACAGCCACCTGCCGAGACAAAACCCGTGCAGGAAGAAACGGTCAGTCAGTCACCGAAAGAACCGGAGCCTGAACCGACTGCTCCGCCGGAGCCTGCCAAGCCAAAGTCGATTTACGACTATGAGTTTGATGTGGAAGCCATAAGGCAGGAACTCTTAGGCATTGGAACGGGAATGGGTCTTACAATAGACAGTTCCCTCACGCCGGACACCGCCTCTTGGGGCAATCCGGTTACAGCTTCCAAAGACTTTCAGGGAACGAGTTTAGAACGAAGCCTGAAAGATTATGTCCGCTCAATGCCCGGCCTTATCACGGCATACGGCGGCAGTCCAATTCAATACTTCACAATCTATGCGGAAAATCTCGGCGGCGGCAGTTACCGCTTCTACTTCCTCTACTGATTGTGAAACACACACAACCCTCTGTTTTAACCGACAGAGGGTATTTTTTTGCCCAAAAATATGAAAGGACGGTATTTAACCGATGAAAAACAATTCAAAATTCAAGAGGATTATTGCAGGGTTTCTGTGTGCAGTCCTCTCCCTCGGCGCTTTGCCGATGTCTGCTTTTGCATTTACGGCAGAACCGGGGAAAACCTGTGAAGCCTTCTACGGTCATAAATACACAGGTTCTGACGGTAACACCTACCATTCGCCGGAAAGCTATCAGGCAATTCATTATGATACTGCCGGCAATCAGACTGTGAGAAGCCATAACGGGGGTGGCGCAAGAGCTACCCTTTGGCTTAGAGACGACAGCGGCGAGCGGCAGGTGATGTGCATTGAGTCAGGCGTTGATTACGGCGCTTATGAAAACTATGAAAGCGTCAATGGCAAAAACAGCGCATATTTTCAGAACCTTCCTGCCACAGCTCAGTATGGCATTATGCTTGCCAGTATCTATGGATGGGCGCCGGACAGAGCGGTTCCGGTCAGTGGTTGCAATGAAGATGATTTTTCGATTGCGACACAGACGATTTACTGGGAATATCAGCAGTTGCTTAGAGTTTCTCCTGCAAGCCGAACTACCAATTCTTTCGGAATTGATAAAGACACCTACTATAACGGCATTAAAGGCAGACCCGCCGAGAAATGCTACAACTGGATTTTGGAGCAAATGCAGCGCCACGCAACCGTGCCGAGCTTTGCTTCCAATCAGAAGCAGTCGGCTCAGACTTACACGCTGAAATACGACCCCGTAAAGAAGAATTACAGCCTTACTTTGACGGACAGCAACAACACGCTTGCGGACATCAACTTTACCGACAGCCGCATTTCAGTTTCGAGAAGTGGAAATAAGTACACTTTTACTTCCAACACGATGATTGAAAATGCGGTCGGCATTAAAGCACAAAAGAAAATTGCACAGCCTATGGGAAAATTCCTCGTTTGGGGTAATGTCGGAAAGCAGACGATGTGTTCGGGCGCAGAAGACCCCGTGTATTTCTATTTCAACATCAAGACCGAGACGACCGGTATCGGGCATATCATCAAGCATTCCGAGGACGGCGTTGTAGGCGGTATCAGCTTCACGATTTCCGGCAACGGCGTGAATAAGACTGTAACCACAAAGGACGACGGAACGGTTGACATTGAGCTTATGCCGGGCGTTTACACCGTTACCGAGCAGACGATTGATAAGTATGTTCCGCAGAATGTGCAGAGAGTTACAATCGTCAGCGGCGGCACTTCCAATGTCACATTCAGCAATGTGCTGAAACGAGGCGACTTGAAGGTAATCAAATCTTCCGAGGATAACTTTGTGAAAGGCGTGAAGTTTCACCTTTTCGGTACTTCTTTAAGCGGTATCCCTGTTGATGAATACGCAGTAACCGATAAAAGCGGCGTTGCGACTTTCAGCGATGTCCTTATCAGCGGTTCGACCCCGTACACTCTTGAAGAAGTCGATACCGCCATCCGCTATGTCGTTCCCCCGACGCAGACCGCACCCGTGAAATGGAAAGAAGTCACGAACCGAAGCGTGGATAACATCCTCAAAAAGTTCGCCGTGACCGTTACCAAGAGCGACTACGAGGAAGGAACGGCGCAGGGCGACGCTACTCTTGCGGGAGCCGTTTACGGCATTTACAAGGGCGACACCCTGATTGATGAGTATGTGACCGACGAGAACGGTCAGTTCACCACCAAAGAGTATATCTGTGATACCGACTGGACAATCCGTGAAATCAAACCGTCCGAAGGTTATCTGCTTGACGATACGGTTCACGCTGTCGGCGCAGACCCCAAGCTTTACACGGTAGAGCATAACCTGACTTCCAATGATGTGACCGAGGAAGTCATCAAAGGCAATATCGCCCTCATTAAGCACACGGACGACGGCGATACACAGATTGAGACTCCCGAAGAAGGAGCGACCTTTGAAATCTATCTCAAATCTGCGGGCAGCTTTGAAGCCGCCGACGCCGATGAGAGAGATACCATCGTGTGCGATGAAAACGGTTTCGGGCAGACGAAGGATATGCCGTATGGCGTATATACAGTCTATCAGACTTCCGGTTGGGAAGGCAGAGAGCTGATGAAAGACTTTGATGTTTTTATCGCTCAGGACGAAGCAACCTACCGCTATCTGATGAACAACGCAAACTTTGAGAGCTATATCAAGGTGGTCAAGGTAGACGCTGAAAGCGGTAAGAATATCCCTTACGCCGGTGCGGGATTTGAGATTTACGACCCTGCCGGCAACAAAATTTCAATGACCTTTACCTATCCGACACCGACTACAATCGATGTTTTCTATACCAATGCGGACGGAGAACTTGTCACACCCGAAATGCTGCCCTACGGCGAGGGATACTCTCTCGTTGAGGTTCAAGCACCTTACGGCTATGTGATTGACAGGACTCCGGTTTATTTTGATGTGGCGCAGGATAATTCCACCGAAGAAAGCGGGGTTACTGTGATTAAAGTGAACAAAGAGAATATGGCGCAGAAAGGCGTCATTATCGTGGAAAAGACCGGCGAGGTCTTTTGGGGCGTGAATGTCTCCGGCGATGAGGACAGCGAGACGCTGTATCAGCCTGTTTATCAGGTAAGCGGTCTTGCGGGTGCGGTTTTTGAAATCCGTGCAATTTCCGATGTTATCACGCCCGACGGAACGCTCCGTTATGCTGCCGGAGAACTGGTCGATACCATTACGACCGGCGAGGACGGTATTGCAAAGAGCCGTGAACTCTATCTCGGCAAATACAGCGTTGTCGAGGTTCAGGCTCCTAACGGTATGCTTCTCAATTCCGAGACCCACGAAGTTGAGCTGACTTATGCCGGACAGGAAGTTGCCGTAACCGAAACGGCAACATACTTCTATAACGAAAGGCAGAAGGTCTCCGTAAATCTCTCTAAGGTTATGGAGCTGAACGAGAAATACGGTATCGGAGCGAACGGCGAGGTCGTTAATGTCAGCTTCGGTCTGTACGCAGCGGAGGAACTCGTTTCAGCAAGCGGAACGACAATCCCTGCCGATGGTCTCATTGAAATCCTGATGGTAGATGAAAACGGCAAAGCTGTTGTTTCAAGTGACCTGCCTCTTGGCAAATACTATGTCAAGGAAATCGCTACCGACAGCCACTATCTTCTGAACGACGCCAAGTACCCGTTTGAGTTCGCTTATGCCGGTCAGACTGTCGAGCTTGTGGAGATTACCGCAAACGACGGAAAGGACATCGAGAACGACCTGATTTACGGTTCCGTTTCCGGTAAGAAGGTCGATGAAAACGGAGAAGCTCTCGGCGGCGCTCTTATCGGTATCTTTAAGGCTGACGAGACCGAATTTACAAAGGACAATGCCATTGAAACGACTGTATCCGCCGATGACGGCAGCTTCTCTTTTGAGAATGTTCCTTACGGCGTTTGGGTCGTAAAGGAAATCGAAGCGCCGACCGGATATGTTCTTGACGGTACGCCCTATCAGGTAACGGTCAACGAGGACGAACAGGTTATCGAGATAACCGTGACCGATGAGTTTGTACGGGGCAATATCTCTCTTACAAAGGTAGACAAGGACTTCCCCGACAACAAGCTTTCCGGCGCAGTCTTTGAGGTCTACAAAGACCTGAACGGCGACGGTAAACTGGACGACGGCGATGAGCTTTTGGGTGAGCTTGAGGAAGCCGACAAAGGTATTTACGAGATGAAGGAACTGCTTTACGGCAAGTACCTTGTCAAAGAAACGAAAGCTCCCGAAGGCTTCGTACTGGACGAGGGCGTTTACTCTGTCTTTATCGAGGAAAACGGAAAGACCTATCAGGTAGAGAATGAAGCCGGCGTTGGCTTTATCAACGACGCTATGCGTGGCAGTCTGAAAATCGTTAAGACTTCTTCCGATGGCAAAGTGGAAGGCTTCTCTTTCCGTGTCACGGGAGAGAACGGTTACGATAAGACTTTCGTGACCGACGCAAAGGGTGAAATCCTGATTGAGAACCTGCGTATCGGTGAGTACACGATTTCCGAGGTTTCCGACAAGGCTTCCGCAAACTATGTGTTGCCTGCCAATAAGGACGCAACCGTTAAGGTGGGTTCGACGACCGTAGTTACAATGCACAACGAGCTGCGAGATACTCCTAAGACTGGCGATAACAGCCATCTTGGTCTGTGGTTCACCCTTGCGGGTCTGTCGGCTCTCGGAATTGCGGCAACTACTTTTGTAGCTTTGAAAAAGAAGAAAAAGGAGGACGCTGAATAATGGAACCTAAGACAATCATAGCTATCGTTTTGGTCGCCTTTATCATAGGCGGCTTTATCTTTTTACAGGTCAAACACCGTAAGAAGTAAGAAAACCCATTGTGGGGCGGGCGTAAAAAACCCGCCCCTATTTCTATTTTGGAGGTCAGAAGATGAACAAGTTAAAGACGGTTGACAGCAAGGTGCTATCAATTCTCAAAGAATGTCCCGAAACGAGGTTCGACGATATGAAGCTTATCCTTTGCTATTACAACCGATACAGCTATATGCAAGTGGGCGACTTGTCTCTTGAAGATATTGTCTACAACTACAAAGGCTACGGCTTGCCGTGTTTTGAGACTATCCGCAGAGCAAGGCAAAGAGTACAATCCCTGTTTCCCGAACTGTCGAGGCAATGCACGGGCTGTTGCTGCGATGTGCCGGACAAGTTGAAAATCGTCATTGAAGTGAGATAAGGAGGACGAAACAATGAAGGACACCTTTACTTTACAACAGAAAACAAAGCTTCTCTCAAAACTGTTTGACTCCGGTATCAATACCGAGAAGAAATTACAGCAGCTTGATATGGAGCGGATTTTGAAAATCTCAGGGATTACCATTCCCGAAATGAACCTGATTATTGAGCTTCAGAAGCAGACGAAAGCCAACAAGCTGTTTTCGTACTTGGGAGGTGGAGCAGATGAACCGACAGCCGAGTGAACGACACATCATTTGGAGCAATCTGAGCCTTGATGTGGACGACTGGCGAGAGGCATACAAAGAGTTTCTCGAAGCAAACGAGCTTGACGCCGACCCCAATGATGAAAACGGATTGTACGAGTATATGGTCGAAACAAACGACGAGTACCTTACCGATGAAAGGTTAAATCTCAATGTGCGGCTTTCTCAGCCGATTATCGTTATCGGTGATTTGGGACTTTGGAACGGTCGTAGAAGCGGTTATAAGATGATTGATTCCGGCAACATCAAAGACTGTCTGTTTTCGGATACCGACTATACCGAGTGGTATGTGGATAAGTACGGTGATCTGAGAGCCGACGCCGTTCATCACGACGGAACAAATCATTATCTTTACCGTGCGTTCAAGGACGGCGTTTCGGACACGCAGAAAGAAAATCTGCAATACAAAATCTACTGTGGCAAGGCGACCCGTGCCGACATCACAAGGGTCACAAAAAGGCTTGGAGATGAAATCGCAAAAGTCTATGGATTTCCCATTCCGAAGCAGCGAACCGCAGCGGAGCTTTCGAGGTGATATGAAATGAACGATTATCTGAAACGACCGATGACAGAGGAAGAAGACAAATATACCTTTCGCCAAAGCAATCAAATCAGCGGGCAAACCGGTCTTATCGGCTATCTCCGTGCTGACTTTGGCAGAGACGGCAACGAGTTTTATTCCTCTTGGGAGGATTGGAACAACAACTTGAAAACGCCGGATTTCAAACAAGAGCTTGATGAGGTTATCAACTGTCTGCGTGAAGAAGGCGATATTTTAAGCGGCAGAGCAGCGATGAGCAGATATTGTAACGACACGCCGCAGAGCAAAATGACAAAAGAGTCGTATTTTTACGGCGTTCGAGTGGATACCGATAAGTACGCCTATCTTCTGCGTATGAACCTGAACAAGGGCGATTACAACCTTTACTGCTATTGCTATGTAAAGGAATGGCTTGACAACCATATGGAAAAGGCTCGCCGTGGTATCCGCTTTATAGACAGCAATTACAACGAGAAATTCCGCATTGCGGACGGCGATAATATTCTAATGCGCCTGAGCAACGGAACCACTTCGCTGCGAACCTGTCGGTATATCGACGACTACCATTTAGAGGTCGGCAGCTATGTCTATCATATCTGCGAGTTTGCCGAGCATTGCGAAAGGAACGGGCATACGGTGGAACCGGCTGAAAAGACAACAGCTCCGCCCAAGCGAAACAAAACACTTGAAAGATAAGGAGGCGATGACCGATGGCAAGAAAATATGATTTGATTTCCGAGTTGTACGACCGAACCTGTGCGTCTGTATCGGAAAATCCGTTAAACTGGCAGGGGCTTCTCAGAACGGCAAGCTATAATTTCAGGCTCCGTTTTGACGAGCAGCTTCTACTCTATGCCCAGCGACCGGACGCAACGGCGGTACTGCCCATTGAGCGTTGGAACGGCAGCTTTGGCAGATGGGTCAACCGTGGGGCGAAAGGTATCGCCGTATTCGAGGACGAGAACCGTCAGAGACAGAGACTTACTCATTATTTTGACATATCGGATACCCACGGAAGCCGTTACGCAAGACCGGTTCCCCTCTGGCAGATGAAGCTGGAATATGAGAGCGACGTCGCAGAGACGCTTGAAAATACCTTCGGAGAAGCAGACGACAACAGTACCCTTGAGAGTATCATCGAGGGGTGCGTCGGCAACGCTGTTGACGACAATATTGCCGATTACCTTGCCGATTTGCAGAGTTTGCAGGAAGGTTCAGTCGCGCAATCTCTTTTACCGGACGCAGCAAGAGACATCTACACGCAGCTTGTGAAGCAAAGCGTGGCGTATATGATAACCGTCCGCCTCGGACTGGATACTTCCCGCTATTCTGCGGAAAGCTTTATGAACATCGGGTATTTCAATACACCCGAAATGATTAACGCAGTCGGATTTGCGACAAGCGATATTGCGGAAATGGGGCTGACGGAGATTGCTCGTACCATCAATGCCCTCGAAAAGCAAAATCGCATAATTGCCGCCGAGAACCATTCCGATTACAATAGAAACGAAAACAACGAAAGGAGCAACGACAATGGCAGAAATCACTTATTCGATGGTGGGAGATTACAATCTTCCGAACCTGAAAATGCCGGAGCAGCCGAACGTGAATCTGGGCAGATGGGCGCAGATGAGGCGGTCTTATCTGAGAGACCATCACAAAATCCTGTACTACAATCTGCTGACCAAAGGAACGCTGACGCAGCACTTGGCGGAGGTTCAACAGAGAGCGACCGAGATGGAGGAAACGCTCGTCAGGCAGATGGCGCAGAAAGAGGGTCTGACCGAGGAACTGAAAGCGACCGATATGATGAAGTGGGTTCGCCTGATGAACAATCTGAGGAACTCGGCGCAGGAAGTGGTGAAAGCGGAAGTAATATTCGCTTAGAGTATTATGACCGTAATAACGAGGACAGAAGCCTGCCGTTTTTCGGCAACGATGAGACGATAAATGAAATGCTCCGCACGACCCCGCACCTGAAAGCGTCAAAGGAAGAAATCGACGCTTTCTATGAAGGGCATACCGATAACGGGGAGCGTACCGAGTATATCAAGAGTATTTTCAACAATGATTATACTCATCTCACATTGGACGACGGCAGGCTCGTAGGCTACAAGACCTATCAGAATGTGCTTCATCTGTGGGAAGGCGAATACGACAGCCGAACCGCACAGAGCTTCTACGACTGGGGCGTTATCGCTCAGCACTTTCAGGCAATGCGACTGCTTGGGGAACTGACCGATGAAATGAAGCCTTTACCGTCTATGGACGGGCAGTTCACTTTAATACTTGACAGTCAGGCAGAGGAAAGAAAAACCTCTGCCTTTACTTTTTCTCAGGAGATTATAGACGAAGTTCTGACTCGTGGAAGCGGCGTTTCGGAAGGAAAAATGCGTATCTATGAGCAGTTTGAAAAAAGTCTGTCCGCAAAGGAAAACGCAGATTTTCTGAAAAGCGAGTACGGCTGGGGCGGTGTTTCCACTGTCATTGTCGGCACAGGCATAAGTGAATGGCACGACGGCAAGGGTATTCATCTGACAAAAGGAAGCCTTTTGCATCCGGACGCTGAATTACAACTGTCTTGGCAACAGGTAGAGAAGCGTATCGGTGAACTTATCCGTATAGACAGATACCTGAACCCAAAGGAAAAGGAAGCCTATCCCGACTGGCTTCAAAAGCAGGAAGAAAGGCGGGCGGAAGCTGCCGAACAGCGCCGCAATCGTGAAATCCTGTCTGCTGCTCCCCCGCAGACTGAAACGCAGACAAATGAGCAGGAAGCAAGATACGAATATCATCTTGGGGACAGCGTGTATATCGGCGCTTCCGAGTATGAAATTCTTTCCTTTGACGAAAGCCGTGTTATGCTCTACGACACGCAAATGCCACTTTTTAATAAAGAGCTTACAAGGGAGGAATTTGACCGTAAGGTACGGGAAAATCCGATGAACGACCACTTAAAGGTTTTGGACACACCCGCCGAGGAAGAAAGGTCAGATGACAAGCCGGCTCCGTTTGATATAAACGAATACGACGACCCCGACTACTATGAGCAACGGCAGTTAGCCGAACAGGAAGCGCAAGAACAAAAGGAAGCCGGTCTTGGAGAGTACCTGAACCCTGAGAAAGAAGAAACCGACCCCAACACTACTCCTATCGGAGAGATTGACTACTTCTTCCACCGCCCCGAAGCGGAGGAATATGAAGCGATATATTACAACCCCGACGCTGTGGCAGGCGGTCAGTTTGTAATCCTGCATTTGCCTTATGACCTGATTGCCGAAGCAAAGGGAAAAACAGAAACGGCAGAGGATTTCTTTGATTTCCTTGATGGACACGCCTATACAGAGCTAATCGACTTGGGTACGCCCGAATATGCCGAAATGCTCATTGAATACGCCGAGCCGATGCCTGACTTTATCGGCAGGAGCGAAGAAACAATGCTCGCTCTTACAGAAAGGTCAAGCAGAGAAATACCTGAACAGGAAACAGCGCCGCTCGTTCCCAAATGGGAGCAGACAAAGAAGCAAAAAGTCAAAGGATTTGACCTGCACCCCGATATACCAATGTCGGAGCGAAACACCTTTGACCTGAAAGCAAATCCCGTAGAAACGGTCGGTAAAAAAGAACGCTTCCGCAGAAACATTATGGCTATTCAGCTTCTTAAAAAATGTCAGGAAGAAAACCGCTTTGCTACGCCGGACGAACAGATTATTTTGTCGAAGTATGTCGGATGGGGCGGTATCCCCGAAGCGTTTGATGAGAACAACTCTGCTTGGGGTACAGAGTATTTGGAACTGAAAACCGTGCTGACGCCGGAAGAATACACGGCGGCAAGAGAAAGCACCCTGACGGCGTTCTACACGCCGCCCGAAGTGACGACCGCCATTTATAATGCGCTCTCGCAGATGGGCTTTCGTGAGGGGAACCTATTGGAACCTTCCTGCGGTATCGGCAATTTCATCGGAATGCTTCCGCAGTCTATGGAAAACGCTAAGATTTATGGCGTGGAGCTTGACCCGATTTCTGCCGGTATCGCACAGCAGCTTTATCAGAAATCCTCTATCGCCGCCCGTGGTTTTGAGGAAGTTAATGTACCCGACAGCTTCTTTGACGGAGTAGTGGGCAACGTGCCTTTCGGGGATTTTAAGGTTCTCGATAAGAGGTACGACAAGCACAACTTTCTCATTCACGATTACTTCTTTGCGAAAAGCCTTGATAAGCTGCGCCCAGGCGGCTTGATGGCGCTCGTGACGAGCAAAGGCACAATGGATAAGACCAACCCTGCGGTTCGCAAGTATATCGCACAGAGAGCCGACCTTTTAGGCGCAATCCGTCTGCCGAACAACACCTTTAAGGGCAACGCCGGCACGGAGGTCGTATCGGACATTCTGTTCCTGCAAAAGAGAGACCGACTGATAGACATTGAGCCGGATTGGGTTCACCTTGACACCGATGAAAACGGTATTGAGATGAACTCATATTTTGTCAGGCACCCCGAAATGGTGCTTGGCGAGATGAAAATGGTGACGGGGCGCTTCGGTTTGGAAAGCACCTGTGAACCGTATGAGAACGCCAACCTTGAAAGTCAGCTTGCGGAAGCTGTCTCAAATATCCACGGCGAAATCTCCGATTATGAGGTAGACGACGAAATGGAAAGCGAGGACAATTCAATCCCCGCCAACCCGTCTGTAAGGAACTTTTCTTATACTGTCGTGGATGATGTGATTTACTTCCGTGAAAACTCAAAAATGACGCCGGTGGAAGTCTCTGCGACTGCGGAAAACCGCATTAAGGGTATGATTGCCATTCGTGACTGCGTGAGAGAACTTATCGAATTGCAGACCGAGGATTATCCCGACAGCGAGATTAAACAGGCGCAAGAGAAACTGAACACGCTTTACGACAACTTTACGAAGAAATATGGGTTGATTAACAGCAGGGCGAATACTTCCGCTTTCAACGCTGACAGTTCCTATGCCCTGCTTGCCGCCCTTGAAGTACTTGATGAAAACGGCGAATTGGAACGCAAGGCTGATATGTTTACCAAGCGAACCATTAAGCCGCATATTCCCGTGACCGAGGTGGATACCGCAAGCGAGGCGCTCGCCGTTTCAATGGGCGAAAAAGCGACCGTGGATATGCCGTATATGCAGCAACTCACCGGTAAGACGGAACAGGAGCTTTACAGCGACCTGAAAGGCGTTATCTTCCTAAATCCCTTGTATGGCTACGGAAACAGCACAGAGCCGAAATATCTGATGGCGGACGAGTATCTCTCCGGCAATGTCAGAGAGAAACTTGCCCTTGCCAAAAGGTCTGCGGAGGTCTACCCCGAAGATTATACTGTCAATGTGGAAGCACTTGAAAAAGTGCAGCCGAAAGATCTGACAGCAAGTGAAATTTCCGTGCGTCTCGGCGCAACTTGGCTGCCGCCTGAAATAGCACAGCAGTTTATGTATGAGTTCTTGGATACACCCCTCTGGGCAAGGTGGAATATTAAAGTCCACTTTTCTCAATACTCTGGCGAGTGGAATGTCGAGGGCAAATCCTACGACCGAGGCAATGTCAAGGCATACAACACCTACGGTACTTCCCGTATCAACGCCTATAAGATTATCGAGGAAACCCTGAACCTGAAAGACGTTCGTATCTTTGACTATATCGAAGATGACGAGGGCAAAAAGAAAGCGGTACTCAATAAGAAAGAGACCGCAATCGCTCAGTCGAAGCAGGAGCTTATCAAGCAGGGCTTTCAGGACTGGATATGGGCAGACCCTACCCGCCGAGAAAAACTGACGAAGCTGTATAACGAAAAGTTCAACAGCATAAGACCCCGTGAGTATGACGGGAGCCATATCACTTTTAGTGGTATGAACCCCGAAATCGAACTGAGGGAACATCAGAAAAATGCGGTGGCGCACATTCTCTATGGAGGAAACACGCTGCTTGCCCACGCCGTCGGCGCAGGAAAAACTTATGAAATGGTGGCGGCGGCGCAAGAGTCGAAAAGGCTTGGACTTTGCAACAAGTCGCTCTTTGTCGTTCCCAACCACCTGACCGAGCAATGGGCGGCAGAATACTTGCAGCTTTATCCTTCCGCCAATATCTTGGTGGCTACGAAAAAGGACTTTGAAACCAAAAACCGCAAGAAGTTCTGCGGGCGTATCGCAACCGGCGACTACGACGCCATAATCATCGGTCACTCGCAGTTTGAGAAAATCCCGATGTCAATCGAAAGGCAGAGGGCAATCTTGGAACAACAGCTTGAAGAAGTTGCCGCAGGGATAATGGACTTGAAGCGCAATCGTGGAGAGAATTTTTCCATAAAGCAGCTTGAAAAAACCCGAAAATCCATTAAGCAGAAGCTTGAAAAGCTGAACGACCAAACACGCAAGGACGATGTGGTGACATTCGAGGAACTCGGCGTCGATAGGCTTTTTATCGACGAGAGCCACTACTACAAAAACCTCTACCTCTATACGAAGATGAGGAATGTAGGCGGTATCGCACAGACCGAAGCGCAGAAAAGTTCCGACCTCTTTATGAAGTGCAGATACCTTGACGAAATCACGGGCGGTCGTGGTACGGTCTTTGCGACCGGAACGCCAATCTCCAACTCTATGGTGGAGCTATATACCATTCAGAGATACTTGCAGTATGCAACCCTTGAAAGGAACAATTTACAACACTTCGACGCTTGGGCTTCCACCTTTGGAGAGACCGTGACAGCCGTGGAATTGACCCCCGAAGGTACGGGATACAGAGCCAAAACAAGGTTCGCAAGGTTCTACAACCTGCCGGAACTGATGGCAATGTTCAAAGAGGTGGCGGACATTAAAACCGCAGATATGCTTGACCTTCCCGTGCCTAAAGCAAACTTTCACAACATCTCCGTGAAGCCGTCTGAAATCCAAAAAGAGATGGTGAAGGCGCTTGCAGAACGAGCCGAAAAGGTACACAGCGGAGCGGTGGACGCAAGCGTAGACAATATGCTGAAAATTACAAACGACGGGCGTAAGCTCGCCCTTGACCAACGCTTGCTCAATCCTATGCTGCCTGATTTTGAGGGAAGCAAGCTGAACGCCTGCGTTAATGAGATGTTCAAAACGTGGGAAAAAGGAAAGGAAAAGCGACTGACGCAGTTATTTTTCTGCGACCTTTCCACCCCGAAGAACGACGGCAATTTTTCCGTCTATGATGACATTCGCAAAAAGCTGATTGAGAAAGGGGTGCCGGCTGATGAGATAAAATTCATACACGAAGCGGATACCGAAGCAAAGAAGTTAGAGCTGTTCAAAAAGGTGCGCCGAGGTGACGTTCGTATCCTGATGGGCAGCACACAAAAGATGGGAGCAGGAACCAATGTGCAGGACAAACTCGCCGCTTCCTCTGACCTTGACTGTCCCTGGCGACCGTCAGACTTGGAGCAGCGTCTCGGAAGGAGCATTCGACAGGGCAACTCCAATGCCGAGGTTGATGTGTTCCGTTTTGTTACGGAAGAAACCTTTGACGCATATCTGTATCAGCTCGTCGAGGGCAAGCAGAAATTCGCAAGTCAGATTATGACGAGCAAATCGCCTGTCCGTTCCGCAGAAGATATAGATGAAACGGCGCTGTCCTACGCCGAGATAAAAATGCTCGCAACGGGCAATCCGTATATCAAAGAGAAGATGGACTTGGATATTCAGGTTCAGAAATTGAAGCTCTTAAAATCCAATTTCCTGTCCGAAAAGTACAGCTTGGAGGACAAGATAATCAAATATTATCCGCAGCGTATCGCCTCTATGCACTCACGTATCGAGGGCTTAAAGGCAGATGTAAAAACGGCGCAGGAACACCCGAAGCCTACCGATGACCGCTTTGCCGGTATGGAGGTCAAGGGTGTTTTTTATACCGAAAAAGCAGAAGCCGGCAAAGCAATTATCGAAGCCTGCAAGGAAATGAACAGTCCTGACCCCGTTCCGCTTGGAGCATACAGAGGGTTTACGACCGAGCTGCTCTTTGACACCGTGGAGCGCCAATATGTCGTCAGACTCAAAGGCGAGACGAGCCGCAACGTGCCTCTGGGCGAGGATATTCACGGCAACATCACCCGTATTGACAACGGCATTGAACGCTTTGAGGAAATGCTGAAAGGCGCTGAAAACGACCTTGAAAATACCGAGAAGCAGTTTGAGACCGCAAAGGCGGAAGCCGAAAAGCCTTTCTCAAAAGAGGAAGAACTGAAAAGTAAAATGGCTCGTCTTGATGAGCTGAACATTCTGCTCAACCTTGATAAAAACGAGAATGAAATCGTAGGCGGTGAGCCCGATGAAGGCGAGGCGCAACCGGAAAAAAGGGAGCGAGATTATGAACGCTAACAACCAATTTACAATTAAATCAACAAAGGAAGGAGTTCTTGAATATGGCAACCGATTATAACCAACTACTCTGCGAAAAAATGCAAAAGGAATTTGATAACCTCATTGAGAAATTCAAATCCAAAGAACCGGCAGAGATTTTGAAACACACTTACGAGCTTACGATTAAAGAGGATTTCCTGAGTGAGTGCAGTTTGATGGAGCTTGAACCGGCAAAGGCAAAAGCTTTGTATCTATGCAAACACCCTCTTGACCGTCTGTATAACGACTGGCTTAAAAGTGATGTGAACTATATGGATATGGTGCGTGACAGCATTGACTCGTCGGTAAACCGTGCTGTCAAAGAGATGAAAGCACGGCAGAAAGAAAGCAGGTGACGATATGCCGTATATATCGCCGGAGGTGATATTGGAAGCAAAACAGATTGACCTTTTGACCTACCTGAAAGCCTGCGAACCGAGCCAGCTCGTCAGAGTTTCGGGCAACACCTATTGCACGAAGGAACACGACAGCCTGAAAATCTCCAACGGAAAATGGATGTGGTGGAGCCGAGGTATCGGGGGCAAAACTGCTCTCGACTATCTCATAAAAGTGCAGGGATATAGCTTTCTCGAAGCCGTGCAAGCTATTTTGGGAAACACTACTGTTGCCTATCCTGTTATGGGGAACGTACAAAAAGAAGAAGCGAGGGCGGCGGAAACGCCGCTCCTGCTTCCCGAAAAATGCAAGTCGGCGGACAAGGTTACAGAGTATCTGTTTGGGCGTGGGATTGACTATGAAATCATCAACTACTGCTTGCAGAAAGGTTTTCTCTTTGAGTCTCTCCCATATCACAACGCCGTCTTTGTCGGCTTTGATGAGAACGGACAAGCGAAGTACGCCGCATACAGAGCTACCAATTCCGCAAGGATTATGGGCGACTGTTCCGGCAGTAAGAAGCAGTATTCGTTCCGTATCTCTGATGGAAACGGACGGGATTTGCACCTCTTTGAATGTGCCATCGACCTGCTCTCCTATGCCACTTTGATGAAGCTTGACGGCGAGGATTGGAGAAGCGAAAACCTTGTTTCTCTTTCCGGCGTGTATCAGCCGAAGCGAAACATAGCCGAGAGCAAAGTGCCGGTTGCCCTTGAGGTGTTCCTTGAACAGCACCCAAATATCAATCGCATTGTTCTTCATTTTGATAACGACACGGCGGGCAGAAGAATAACGGAAGCTCTAAAAACCATTCTGCCCGACCGTTATGAAGTCGTTGACGATCCGCCGCCCTGCGGCAAGGATGTCAACGATTTTTTATGTTCAAAGCTGCATATCAGGCAGCCAAATCACAATCGTGAAAGGAGCGTTGAACGCTAATGAAAATCAAAATCTATCAGGTCAATTTAGACCGCGATGAGCATACCGCAGCCTTCCGTGGCTTATACGATAAGCCTATGACAGAAGCCGGAGCGCCGGTCATTGACAGCAGTATTTACGACAGTGTTTTTGAGGGCGAAATCAACTGCGAGAGCTTGGAAGATGTGTTCCGAATGTTTAATATCAACCACCCCGAAGGGTATCGGGCAAGGTCGCTTTCGGTCTCCGATGTGGTAGAAGTGACCGGCTCGGACAAGCTGAAAGACGGTTTCTATTTCTGCGACAATATCGGTTTTAACGAGGTTGTTTTTGACCCGACCGCAACAAAACAGAGCGAGCTTTTTCTGAAATTGGAACCGGCAAATAAGATTACAGTCCTCTTGGTTGAGCCAAACAAGTACCCGAAATTCATCGAGATTGAGGACAGCCTTGAAGCTATGCAAAGGGCGGTTGGCGGTGACATTGAGGAATATATGCCATTCAGCGATGAGGTCGCTATCATCTGCAACGAGGAAGGAAAAATCAACGGCGAGCCGTATAACCGAGCCATTTACAGCGAGGCTCCCGAAGAAGAAATGACCTATGAGGAAATGACTTCTCGCTTCCGAGAAGTGGAGCGCAGCGGCGGAAATTCCGTTGTCGGTTTCATCGTTTTTTCTGCGGACAGTTTCGATAAGGACTACCCCGAAGCAGCGAGAACCTATGCGGTAAGCAGCAACAACAAGGCGTTTATGCCGAATATGGGTGGCTACTCGATTTACGGTTCTTCCCTTGACGGGAGCGATAGAAATGTTCGCTTGGAGCGATATATGGCAAAGGAACACGGCGGAAAAGACGGTTGGAAAATCGAGAGATGTTATATGAAGGACGACAGCAAAAAGCAAATGCTTGATGTCATCGCCGGCAAATTCTTTATCTGCTATGCTCCGATTGAGTCCGAAACATTCCAAAGCCTTCCGAAAGATTTGGCTCAGAAATACGAGAGAATGTTCAAATATCCTGAGACTTTTGTGCGTACCCAAAACGGAATTACGGCTGTGCCTTTTAAGCCAAAGTCAAAGGAAATGGAGCGATGAGCGACAGAATTTGGGGCAGCCCGATAGGAGTGCGTATTCTTAGCGAGCAGACCATTTGGATAGCCAAAGCTCCCAAACGGTACTCTCGTTAGGGGCTGCCCCTAATACCCCAATACAGAAAGCGAGTGAAAATTATGAGTGAGTTTATCTTTTTTATGATAGGTCTAATGCTCGGCGGTTTGGTCGGTATCGTGATAATGTGCCTTCTGCAAGTAAACCGCCTGCACGATGAAATCTGTGAAAGGAACGAGGTCAATGAGAGCAAGAAATATTCAGAAGATTATCCGTCTTAACCGCAGCGAAGCGCAGGACTTGCAGAAGAAAGCAAAGAAAGCCTGTGTGTCGGAGGCGGGGTTGATCCGTCTGCTTCTCAAAGGGTACGAGCCGAGAGAGAAACCCGACGAGAAGTTTTACGACGCAATGCGTGAGTTGTCCGCCATCGGCAACAACATCAATCAGCTTTCCGTTAAGGCAAACACCCTCGGTTTTGTGGACGCACCGATGTTGAAGCGTGAAGCGCAGCGATGGCATAAATTTCAGGCGGACATCGAGAGGGTGTTCCTTCGCCCTGAAAAGAGCGAGATGAAGTGGCAGTAAGTAAGCTATGGTCTGTTACCACTCGGCTCGGACAGGTCATTGACTATGCGACCAATCCCAAAAAGACTGCGGTGAGGATTATTTATACCAAAGCACAGTATCAGGCGCTCCGAGATGTGATTGACTACGCAAAGGACGAGGAAAAAACGGAGCAGGAGTTTTATGTTGAGGGTATCAACTGCAATCCTGAGACTGCCCGTGACCAATTCGTGTCCGTAAAGCAAGGCTACGGCAAAGAGGACGGCATACAAGCCTACCACGGATACCTGAGTTTTAAGGAGCAGGACATCTCGCCGGAGCTTGCACAGAAAATCGGAATGGAGTTTGCAAACGAGGTTTGGGGAAAGCGTTATCAAATCGTGGTGACGACACACCTGAACACCAAACACCTGCATTGCCATTTCGTAATCAACTCTGTGTCCTTTGTCGATGGCAAAAGACTATGGGGAGAAGAAAAAGCTTGGTTCAAGTTCAGGCTCGTTGCCGACCGTATCTGTGAGAAGTACGGACTGTATTATAATCCAAAACCGAACCGCAGCAAACAGTCGTCCTATTACTACAAAAAAGAGAAAGCCGGTATGCCGACCCGCTACACAATGGCGAGAGAAGCAATCGACAAAGCTATCTCCCACTCCACCAATCTTGCGGCGATGAAATACGCTCTCAAAGAAATGGGGTGCGAGCTGCAAGTAAGCGAGAGCAGGAAGTATTGGACGATTATCATCAAAGGCTACGACAAACCGATACGCCTGAAAAATCTCGGAGAGGAATACACCAATGAAGCTATCAAGCGAAGGCTCATCGAAAATCAGAGGATGAAAATAGAGCCGTTTCAGAGGGAAACCTTTCGACCGAGACAGTACCGACTGCCAACGAGAGGAAATAAGCTTCGCAAGAAAGGCGGTTTGTACGGACTGTATCTTTACTACTGTTACCGACTTGGTTATCTGCCCAAGTATAAAAAGCAGAACACGGCACGACTTCACTATCTTCTCAAAGAGGATTTGCTGAAACTCGACCGCATATCAATGGAGGCAAGACTTCTTGGCAGGGAGAACATCTCTACTGACAAGGAGCTTTTCTCATATAAGGCGTCGATTGAAAATCAAATCGAAACCCTGACTGACGAAAGAACGCACCTGCGAAAAACGCTTAGAAGAAATTTGAGTGACGATGAGCTTTCAAAGGTCAAGGGACAGATTTCGACAATAACCGACCGAATACGGACACTCCGAAAGGAGGTCACGCTTTGCGATGGGATTGCAGAGAGGTCAAAGGTCATAGAACACAACCTCGAACAAGTCCACGCAGATGAAGATAAATTCAAAGGAAAGGAGCGCAACCGTTATGAACAACGGAGGTGACGCAGCGGAACAAGTCGTCAGGCTCTCGCTTGAAGGCTTTGAAGTCGCCGCTAAACTATCGGGGTCGGCTGCCAAGAATGTTGCCCTTTTGCTTGTTTCGGTCTTGAAGCAGGAGCAAAAGACAAAGGGCAAGGCGAGACTTACAAATATGATTAAGTCCGGCAAGGAGTTGAAAGTGTTTACTATCCCCAACAAGGACTTGAAAAAGTTTACGGAGCAGGCAAAGCGTTACGGTGTATTGTACTGCGTACTCAGGGACAGAAACACCAAAGGCGACAACGTGCCGATTGATATTATCGCCCGTGCCGAGGACGCTTCCAAAATTCAGCGTATCGTTGAAAGATTTGAACTCAGCTCTGTTGACAAGGCTGCCATTGTTACCGAGGCGCAGAAAGCTGTCGAGCAGCGTGAGGCGAAGGAACAGGACAAGCCGACCAAGAGCAAGAGCGAAATCATTACGGAGGAAGCAGTCAGAAAACCTATTCAGAAAGAAATGGGCAGCAACGAAAACCCCACAGTCGCCAAGACAGACAAAAACCCTCTGTCAAGGCAAAACTCAGAACCGGCAGATTTGCAAACTGATAAGGGTATCTCAAAGCCCGCCGAGAAGAAGCCTTCGGTCAAAGAAAAACTTGACCGATATGCTGCACAGGCGAAACAGAGAAAAGAAGCAGAGCGAACCGTGCCGGAGACCGAGAAACCTAAATCTCAAACGAAAACGGCTCAAACCGTTCATCAGCAACCCAAATCCAAATCGAAGAAACCGAAAGAGAGGTAATCATAATGACAAACAATTTTACGCCGAAAAAGGCTTCCGATAATCGACCGAAGCTTTCCAAAGAGGAATATGCAGAAAAGAAAAAAGCCGAAAAGGAAGCCGTCTATCAGATGGCGGACGAGGCGGTAGAAGAAATCGTAAACGACCCTGAGAAGTTCACCGCTTTTCTCGATACGCAGAGCCGTATGGACAGATATTCCGCCGTCAATGCCCTGCTCATCTATAAGCAGCTTCCCACGTCAACGCAGCTCAAAGACTACGACGATTGGAGCAAAGAAAATGTGCGTGTCTCGAAAGGTGCAAAGAGCATTTCTATCCTTGAACCGGTCGAATACACAAAGAAGGACGGTTCGACCGGCGTTTCCTACAATGTGAAAAAGGTATTTGATGTGTCGCAGACCAACGGGCGCAAAACGCCGGCGCCAACGGCGAATAAAGACCCGAAGGCTCTTATCACCACTATGCTTGACTCGTCTCCGGTGGAAGTGGAGGCTTGCGATGAGCTGCCGTATCCCAATATGGCGGCATTTTACAACAATGACAAGCAGACGCTTTTCGTAAAGAGAAATACGGGCGACAGCGTGGCGGTGGCACAATGCGTAGCGCAGGAACTCGGTCACGCTCAGCTTTCCATCAACAGCGAACGATACAGCCGCTCCGAGATGGGATTTCCCGCCGTGTGTATCGGGTATATGCTCTGCAAGAAGTACGGCGTAGATACACAGAACTTTGCTATCAACCGTATTCCCGACTCGCTCAAAGAGATGGAGCCGAAGGGAGTCCGTGCCGAGCTTTCAAAGACAAGAAACGCAATGTCTGAGGTTCATTCTCGTATCTCGGAAGTACAGTATAAGCAGAAGCAGGCACGAAGCAAAGACTACGAAAGATAAGGTGCGATTATGGAAAGAGAAAAACTGTATCACATTGCTTTGGACGATTATGAACACGGTATCATCATTCGCACTCTGAATGATAAAAAGACAGACCTTATGAATGAGGGAAAATCTACCGACGCCATTGACGACCTGATTGTGAAGGTCGGCACAGCCCCGCAGAAAAAGTTCAAAGTGATTAAGGAGCGAGATGAAGCGAGATAACGACCGTCAGGCTTCGATTGTCCTTGCCGTCATCGGTATCCCTTTGGTCATATGGCTTGCGCTGCTCATAGCGCCGTCTGTCAAAGGCGGCTTGCCTGAGATACTGCCAAAGCTTTTGACCGTTTTCAATGACCCTTTCCATATAGAAGTGTGCGAGGACAGCTTAAAAACTGTCCTCGTTTTGCTTCTTGCCTATGCGATGGGCATTGGAATTTACTTCTCAACACAGAAGAACTACCGAAGGCGTGAGGAACACGGTTCTGCGAAATGGGGCAGCGCAAAAGCCGTGGATAAGAAATACCGACAATCCCCGCCCTCGGAAAATAAACTGATGACGCAGAATGTGCGTATTGGTCTCAATGCCAAAAAGCACAGACGAAACCTGAACACTCTCGTGTGCGGCGGTTCGGGCGCAGGCAAGACGAGGTTTTACTGCAAGCCGAACCTTATGCAGTGCAACACATCATTCGTCATTCTTGACCCGAAAGGTGAGATATTGCGAGACACGGGCAGGCTCCTTGAGAAAAAAGGATATGAGGTTCGAGTCCTTGACCTTATCTCTATGGAAAAGAGCCATTGTTACAATCCCTTTGTTTATCTGCAATCGGATAACGATGTGCAAAAGCTCGTGACGAACCTCTTTAAGAGTACCACTCCGAAAGGCTCGCAGTCCAACGATCCATTTTGGGATACGGCGGCTTCAATGCTGCTTTTGGCGCTTGTTTTTTATCTGCACTATGAAGCGCCACCGGAAGAACAGAACTTTGCGATGGTTATGGAAATGCTCAGAGCTGCGTCGATTGAGGACGAGGAAGATACCCGCCCGTCTCCGCTTGACGAGCTGTTCTCGGAATTGGAGTTTCAAAATCCGGAGCATATCGCCTTGAAATATTATCATTCCTACCACGCCGGTTCTGCCAAAACCCTGAAATCCATTCAGATAACCCTTGCGGCGAGACTTGAAAAGTTCAATCTTGAAAGTCTCGCTTCTCTTACGATTACGGACGAACTGGACTTGCCCTCTATGGGTGAGAAAAAGGTCGCTCTGTTTGCTTTGATACCCGATAACGACTCAAGCTTTAATTTTTTGGTGTCTATCCTTTACACGCAGCTTTTTCAGCAGTTGTTTTTCGCTGCCGACCATATCCACGGCGGGAGCCTGCCAATGCCCGTCCACTTCTTGATGGACGAGTTCGCCAATGTGTCGCTTCCCGACGATTTCGATAAGATTTTGTCGGTTATGCGTTCCCGTGGCGTTTCTGTGAGTATCATCTTGCAGAACCTGGCACAGTTGAAGGCGCTGTTTGAAAAACAATGGGAAAGCATTGTAGGTAACTGCGATGAGTTCCTTTACCTCGGCGGCAACGAACAGTCCACTCATAAATATGTGTCGGAGCTGCTCGGCAAGGAAACCATTGACACCAATACCTTCGGCAAGAGTATGGGGCGTAACGGCAACTATTCGACCAACTATCAAATCAGCGGTCGTGAACTGCTCACACCTGATGAGGTGAGGCTACTTGATAACCAGTACGCAATCCTCTTTATCCGAGGTGAGCGACCTGTGATGGATTTCAAATACGACATTTTGAAACATCCAAACGTGGCAATGACAGCCGATGGAAAAGAAAAGCCGTACCGACACGGCGAAGTAAATTTGAAAACGTCGTCTATCGCTGTCTTGGATATTAACCCGAAAGAGGTATCTGATATTCAGACATCCGAAACAACTTATGAGCTTCTGTCCGATGAGGACTTTGAAGATGACAACAACTTTTAATATATGGAGGTAAACACAATGTTTATGAATAAGAAAAAGAACAACACCACTACTCGGCTGCCTATGACCGGCAAGGTCAAGAAAGGCTTCCGTTTTTACTGCTCTCTTGTCGCTGTGCTGACAATCATTGCCGGCACCTGCGTACCCGCATTTGCGGCAACTTCTGACCCGATTACGGTAGTAAATAACCTGTCCGATTTCATTTTCGGACTTATCCGTGCAATCGGACTTATCCTGCTCGGCTTCGGTATTGTGCAGGTGGGTCTCTCGTTGAAAAGCCACGACCCGTCTCAGAGAGCGAACGGCTTTCTGACCCTTGCAGGCGGTATCATCATCACTTTCGCAAAGGAAATCCTTACCCTTATCACCGGCTGATTGAAAACTGGCACAGGGGGCGTATCGGTAAAACGGTACGCCCCCAAATTTGTATAAGGAGGTGCGAAAGATGAGTGATAACTGGGTAGTACAAAACCTTGAAAACGCCTTAGAAACTTGGAACGAGAAACTTGCCGAGATATGGCAGCTTATAACGACCAGTCCGCAGAATTTCAAAGGCGGCGGTATTTGGAGCGTCATAGTCAATATCAACGGTGCGCTTCAAGCCATCGGCTTGGCTCTGCTCGTGCTGTTTTTCGTAATCGGCGTGGTCAGAACCTGCGGAAGCTTCACGGAAGTTAAAAAGCCCGAACACGCACTCAAACTGTTCATTCGATTTGCCATTGCCAAAGGCGTCATCACCTATGGAATGGAGTTAATGCTTGCGCTTTTCAATATCGTGCAGGGAACCATTTCTTCGATAATGACGGCGGCAGGCTTCGGAAGTCCGCAGCAAACCACCCTGCCGGCAGAGATGATAACCACAATCGAGGACTGCGGTTTCTTTGAGAGCATACCGCTTTGGGCAGTAACCCTTATCGGCGGTCTGTTCATTACCGTACTCTCGTTCATAATGATAATGACCGTTTACGGTCGCTTCTTCAAATTGTATATGTATACGGCGATGGCTCCGATACCGCTATCGACCTTTGCGGGAGAACCGACGCAGAATGTTGGCAAAAGCTTTCTGAAAAGCTACTGCGCCGTGCTGCTTGAAGGAGCAATTATTGTCCTTGCCTGTATCATTTTCTCGCTCTTTGCGTCAAGTCCGCCGGTAGTCAACCCTGACGCTGCGGCAGTCACACAGGTGTGGGCATATATCGGAGAGCTTGTATTTAATATGCTTGTCCTTGTCGGCGCAGTGAAGATGTCCGACCGTATCATCAGAGAAATGATGGGACTGTAAGGTGAGCGATATGAAAAGGATATTGAACAAATTCAAGGGATATACCCTTGCCGACTGCGATTGTAAATACTGCCTTTACTATGGCGGAAAACGCAAAGGAAAAATTAACTGCTTGGCTGAGAAATGCGTCTGCGAGGAAGAAATCAAGCACGCAAAGGAAGCCTATTGCAGAGAAAGGAATAACCGATGGAAGTAAAAATCAACCGTGAAATCAGAAATTACACAGAAGCGATGTTTTTCGGACTGTCACTCAGACAGTTCATTTTTTCTCTCTGCGCCGTTGTGGTGGCGGTGGGGTTATATTTCCTGCTGAAACCATACCTCGGTACGGAAACCGTGTCGTGGGTGTGTATTTTGGGAGCCGCTCCGTTTGCGGCTCTCGGCTTTGTCAAATACAACGGTATGACCGCAGAGAAAGCGATTTATGCGTGGATCAAGTCTGAGTTTCTTATGCCGAAGAAGCTCGTGTTCCATTCCACGAACACCTACTACGAACTGATGAAGCCGAATATCGAACAGAAACAAAAGGAGGCTATAAAAGCAAATGATTAAGACACTAACAAGTCTTTTGAAACAGGATAAAGAGAAGTTTGTCGTGCCGAAGGGAGTGCAGGATGTCATTCCGGTAAAGGCGATTTACGACGATGGCATTTTCAAAGTCGGCAAGGATAAGTATTCCAAGACATATAAGTTTACGGATATTAACTATGCCGTGGCAAGCCGTGAGGACAAAGAGGCGATGTTCCTTGAATACTCCGAGCTGCTCAATTCTCTTGACAGCGGAGCGACAACGAAGCTGACCATTAACAACAGACGGCTCAATCGCCTTGACTTTGAAAAGGCGTTCCTGATTGATGAGACTGGCGACCCGCTTGATAAGTACCGCAGAGAATACAACAAGATACTTCTCGACAAGGCGACCGGCGCAAACGCCATCGTTCAGGATAAGTATGTGACCATTTCCATTAACAAAAAGAGCGTTGAGGACGCCCGCACTTACTTCGCTCGTGTCGGAGCGGATCTCATCGCTCACTTTTCGAGGCTGGGCAGCAAGTGCGTGGAACTTGAAACGGACGAAAGGCTGCGTATCATTCACGACTTCTTCCGTGTCGGGGAGGAAACGTCCTTCCGCTTTGACATCAAAGAGACCCGAAAGAAAGGACACGATTTCAAAGACTATATCTGCCCCGACACAATGGAGTTTGAAAAGGACTATTTCAAGATGGGAGACCGTTTTGGGAGAGTCCTTTTTCTTCGTGAATATGCGTCCTATATCAAAGACAGTATGGTGGCGGAGCTTACCGATATGAACCGTAACCTGATGATGTCGATTGACATCGTGCCGGTTCCTACTGATGAAGCGGTACGAGAGGCGGAAAGCCGACTGCTCGGCGTTGAGACCAACATCACGAACTGGCAGCGCAGGCAGAACGCCAACAACAACTTTTCCGCTACCGTCCCCTACGATATGGAGCAGCAGAAAAAGGAAATGAAGGAGTTCCTCGACGACCTGACGACCCGTGACCAGAGAATGATGTTCTCGGTACTGACTATGGTTCATACAGCCGACACGAAAGAGCAGCTTGACAACGACACGGAGGCGCTTCTTACTACGGCAAGAAAACACCTGTGTCAGTTCGCCGTGTTGAAATATCAGCAGATGGACGGCTTAAATACCGTTATGCCTTTTGGCACGAGAAAGATTGACGCTTTCCGCACATTGACAACTGAGAGCCTTGCCGTGTTTATCCCGTTCCGAGTGCAGGACATCTACCACGAGAACGGCATTTACTACGGGCAGAATGTAATCAGCAAAAATATGATTATCGCTGACCGCAAGCAGCTACTCAACGGTAACGAGTTTATCCTGGGCGTATCCGGCGGCGGTAAATCCTTCGCAGCGAAGAATGAGATTATCAACCTGATTTTGTCAAGCGACGCCGATGTTATCATCATTGACCCCGAACGAGAGTACAGTCCGCTTGTCAAGGCTATGGGCGGTCAGATTATCAATATCTCTGCAACCTCGCCCAATCACATTAACGCTATGGATATGAACAAGGAGTACGGCGACGGAGCGAACCCTGTCATTCTTAAATCGGAGTTCATTATGTCATTGTGCGAACAACTCATCGGCGGAAACAACCTCGGAGCAAAGCAGAAGTCTATTATCGACCGTTGCACAGCAAGCGTCTACCGTACCTATCAGCAAAATGATTATCAGGGTACGGTTCCCACCTTGCAGGATTTCAGAGACGAACTACTAAAACAGGACGAGCCGGAGGCAAAGGAAATCGCCCTCGCTATCGAGCTGTTTACCCACGGTTCTCTGAATACTTTTGCAAAACCCACCAACGTGGACACGAACAGCTACCTGATCTGCTATGACATTCTCGACCTCGGCAAGCAGCTTATGCCTATCGGTATGCTTGTAGTCCTCGACTCTATTCTCAACCGTATCACGCAGAACAGAGCGAAAGGAAAGAAAACATTCATCTTCATTGATGAGATTTACCTTTTGTTCCAACACGAGTATTCCGCAAACTTTCTGTTTACCTTGTGGAAGCGTGTCAGAAAGTACGGCGCTTATGCGTCCGGTATTACGCAGAACGTGGACGACCTTTTGCAGAGCCATACAGCAAGGACAATGCTTGCTAACTCGGAGTTCATCATAATGCTCAATCAGGCGGCGACCGACCGAATTGAACTTGCGAAGCTGCTGAATATCTCTGACCTTCAAATGTCGTATATCACGAATGTTGAAGCGGGACACGGGCTGATTAAGGTGGGCAGCTCGCTCGTTCCGTTCGTAAACAAGTTCCCGACGAACACGCAGCTTTACAAGCTGATGACGACCAAACCGGGCGAGGGCGTTTGACCCCTCGCCTTGCGTAGAAAGGAAAACCTATGAATAAGAAAATCTTAATTCCGATTTTAACGGCGTTTATCCTTGTTTTTGCGGTAAGCGCCGGTTTTATTATTAAGCATTACACCGAGTCGGCAAAGCAGGAGGCACTTTATGACAGCCTTGCAGAAATTGTAGAAACCGAACCCGATGAGAATGTTGAGCCTGCCGAGCCTATTCAGTACACGGAGACCAAGACCATTCTGCCGGAATATACGGAACTGTTTACGCAGAACAGCGATATGGTAGGTTGGATTACCGTGGAAGATACGAAAATCAATTATCCCGTAATGCAGTCAAAGAACGAGCCGAATTTCTATCTGAAACACGGCTTTGACAAAGCCTATACCGACTACGGCTGCCCTTATGTGCAGGAAAACTGCGATGTGCAGGAGCCGAGCGACAACCTCATCATTTACGGTCATCATATGAACGACGGCTCTATGTTCGCAGGATTGATGAAATTTACCGATAAAGCCTTTTGGAAGCAGCATAAGCGCATTAGCTTCAATACCCTGACCGATGTACAGGAATACGAAGTTATCGCCGTTTTCAAAACTTTTGTTTACTCTAATAGTCCCGACAGCTTCAAGTATTATCACTTTGTAGACGCAGAGAACGAGGACGAGTTCAATGCCTATGTCGAAAAGTGTCGAGAATTGTCGCTGTATGATACCGGCGTCAGCGCAGAGTATGGGGATAAGCTGATCTCTCTTTCCACCTGCGAGTATTCAAGGACTAACGGAAGGCTCGTTGTCGTAGCTAAATTAGTGAAGTAATGTAACGCTTTTCGGGTCGAAAAACCGCCATTTTACAAGGCATACAGAGCGTGAAACATCGAGGGTAAGGGTCTAATACCTTTACCCTCATTTTTGCGCTTAATAAGCGTTACAGGAAAGGAGGAAGCGATGGCTGATATAAAGACGAGAGATGTTGTTAAAGGTACGGTCAGGACGATTGACAAGGCTGCGGTCGCCGGTCAGAGAATGAAACACGCCTATATTGCGACAAAAGAAAAGGCGGAACATTCTGTCGAGGCAAGAGAGACTTCGACAGAAGAATATGCTGCCGACCGTTTTGAGGCAGGTACGGATACCGTTGTACACGAAGGCGCTCACGCTTTGGATAAAGCAGGTCGCAAAGGCGTTCAGACCACAAAGGAAAATCTCGTCAAGGCAAAAGACGGCGTGGAACGCTTTAAGCAGAAGCGAGCCGAACAGTCCTTACGACGGCAGACATCTCAATCGGTGCAGAGGCAGACTACCACGACCACAGGCAGACAAGCTGCTCAGACCGGCAAATCTTCTATCAAAACCGTCGAGCAGACAGGAAAGACGGTAAAACAGTCCGCAACTTCCGCAGGGAAAAAGACGATTAAGACGGTTGGCAGAGGTACTGCCAGAACTGCTCAAAAGACCGTCAAGACTGCGGAACAGACAGCGAAAGCCACGATTAAGACTGCCAAACAGTCCGCAAAAGCGGCTCAGAAAACCGCACAGGCAACTGCGAAAGCCGCTCAGAAAGCGGCTCAGGCTGCAAAAGCGGCGGCTAAGGCAGCGGTTCAAGGTGTGAAACTTGCAGTTAAAGCCGTTATCGCCACCGTTAAGGCGATTATAGCGGCGACAAAAGCGTTGATAGCTGCGATTGCGGCAGGCGGTTGGGTTGCCGTTGTTGTGATTATCGTTATCTGTCTGATAGCGTTGTTAGTAGGTTCGGTTTTCGGTATTTTCTTTTCAGGCGAGGACTCAGGGACAGGTCAGACTATGCAGACGGTCGTACAGGAAATCAATGTTGATTACGATGGCAGGCTACAAGAGATAAAGAACTCCGTCAGCTATGACAAGCTTGAAATGAGCGGAAGCCGTGCGGTTTGGAAAGATGTGCTTGCCGTCTACTCCGTCAAAGTCAATACCGATCCCGACAATGCTCAGGAAGTAGCAACGATGAACGATGAAAAGAAGCAACTTCTCAAAGACATCTTTTGGGAGATGAACGAGATAAGCAGCCGAACCGAGACAAAATTGCATACGGAGATAACCGAGACTGATGACGGACACGGGAATATCGTGCAGACGGAAACGACAGTAACCGAGACGTTTCTGTATATTACAGTCTCGCATAAGACAGTAGACGAAATGGCAGCGCAGTACGGCTTTAACGAGGAGCAAAAGGAATACCTTGCCGAATTGCTCCAAGAGGAAAACAACTCGCTATGGTCTGCCGTTTTATACGGTATCGGATACAGCGATGACCAAATCGTGACGGTTGCGCTGTCTCAGGTCGGAAATGTCGGCGGCGAACCGTACTGGTCTTGGTACGGCTTTAACAGCCGAGTGGAATGGTGCGCCTGCTTTGTCAGTTGGTGTGCCAATGAGTGTGGCTATATCGACGCAGGTATCATTCCGAAGTACGCTGGTTGCGTAAACGGCGTTCAGTGGTTCAAAGACCGAGGGCAATGGATAGACGGCTCGCTGGAACCGATGGCGGGTATGATTATCTTCTTTGATTGGGATAACAAAGGCTCGTCAGGTCCGCAGGACGGACTATCCGACCATACGGGTATCGTTGAAAAGGTCGAGAATGGTATCGTTTACACGGTCGAGGGTAACTCAGGAGATAGCTGCCGTATAAATCAATATGCCGTAGGGCATTACGAGATACTCGGCTACGGAGCGCCGCAATATTGATATGATGGCTGTCCGCAAGGGCAGCCATCAAGTACATATTTTATGGGTGTTCAAGAAACGGTAGTACATCGAAGGGGGTGTTCTCACCGAAAAATCTCTGTTTTTTGTAGATTTCTTCATATTTGGGTGGTAAAATAAAAAACGCTACAACCAATAGTAGCCGGTTAGAAGGTAGTCCGTAACCTAATTGGAAAACAACACGAGTAAACCGAGTACCGGCAATATTTTAGCATAATATTTCTTCATATGAAGGTATGAGGTGCGAAACATACATATGAAAAAGCGATTTTCTGAACACCCTTTATTATGTTTTATTCTAATAGGGCTGCTGTTGCCCGCAATAAGTATTTTCATCGTTGTTGTAGATGAACTTATGCCACAAAGTCTAAATGAAAACCCGTTTCTTTTCGGGGTTTCATTTATTCATACCTTTGGAATCACAAATCTTATTCTTTACAGCATCATTGCAAACAATAGGCTGTTTCAATCAGTCAGACTAAGAAGTATTGCATTTGTCTGTGTTGCAACAGCCTTAGTCAGTTATCTGATTCCTTACCTTACAACTCCTGTGCTTAGGGGAACAAAATGGGGAATTGATTATTTGGTACACGCTTTGCTATTCTCAGTTTTACCTGCTTTACTCCCCATTTTCATTAAATATGCTATTTGGCGAATAAAACGAAAACCAAATGTAAAGCAGGACGACATAGCATAGTTCTTTTAGTATACTTGACAGGGGTAGTTGTTATCGGAGCTTTTTGTGGATTATTGTTTCGTCGCTAATGGGAGAAAAATCAAATGACTAAGAAATCTTATTGGTTAAGTATTAGTGCCTTCGTGTTAATGCTGATATGGACAATTTATTATTATGCGATGCGGTACACAGGCGGTTTTGCAGACTTGAAGGATACCATCATTTGTGGAGTTGTAGGGTTGATATGTGTAATATTTATTGTGAAAAGAACGATTAACTTTTTGAAAAGGAAAAAGTCGTGATTTTCTCGTTTGTCGAGAAGAAAATGAGGACGGCAAATTGGGATTTGAGGGAAAGAAAGAATGGAAGATAAAAAGCCAGTAAACAAAAAATTGATGGTGTTACCGCTTATACTGGGAATCTCTTCTTTTTGCACGTTTGCGCTTTATTTTTACAGTGCAAACCATGCCCCCTATACATATACCGACATTATACTTGTAGGACCGATACTATCCTTTATTGGCGTGATTGTTTCCATTATTACGAGGAGGAGCAGAAAACTGTATCCCACCTTATGGACGAGTGGACTTATAGTCTGTTTATTTAGCCTTGTAGTATGTGTTCTGATTATTATATTATTGATAGCAATTATGGCAGCAGCGTTTAATGGGAATTGGATATGATATAGTCATAAGATTACAATGTAAATCTCCGTTTGCGGAGTTCAAACAAATGAAATTTGTGGGAGGAATTCTTATGAAAAGAGTATTTGCTTTCATGCTGACGTTTGTGGTATGTTTGTCTCTAAGTGCGTGTGACGGAGGAAGTTCAGCATCTATTGAACCAACAATATGGGTAATGTCCTCTATTCAAAGAGCAGATGATGGGGCTGTCATTTATTGTTCTGCAAACGAAAAGAACCATTATGTAGGAGCAGATGCGCGGGATATTACTTGTCATATCAGCGGTTCAAGCATAGAAATACTGAATAACGAAACCTCTGAAAAATGGAGCGGTACTTATAGACTCTTGGACAGTGACGATACAAGCAGTATTTATGAAGCGACTATTGAGGACGCAGTATGTCAGATGGTGAAGGGTGTGACGGAATATGAGGATGGAACAGAGGCAAGAGATACGCTAATTCTTAGTTGTGAGGATTATGTGCTGAATTTTTTTGCTCAGGAATAAGTTCTTTTATTTCATAATTTCCCATTTGTACGGAAATTACCACTGCATAAAAATTTAACCACAGCGTTCAAGCGTAAAACTTGGACGCTTTTTTCTTCCCCAAACGCCGCATAAAGGCGTATGACCACAACTGAATACAAATCATAGCCCTTGCTTTCAAAGGCAGATACAGAGCGCCCATCGAGTACATATAAGCTTAATTTTACATTGTTCACAAAAATGTTGACAGTAAACCGTGCTTTCGCTCTGATTGATGTTGAAATTCATCGAATTTCGTGGTATAATAACTATGTATAAGTGCGTATCAGGACGGGAGGTACGAATATGGCAGTAAGCTACAAAAGGTTATGGCATTTACTACTTGACCGAGATATGAAGAAAAAAGACTTGATTGAATTGGCACATATAAGCGATTACACCATCAGAAAGCTCAACCGTGGTGAAAATGTGACTACCGATGTATTGGTAAGGATTTGCCGTGCGCTTGACTGCTCACTCGACGACATCGTAGAAATTCTACCGGAAGATAAATAACAGAAAATAAGGCTGAGATAACTATACAGAAAGAGAGGTCGCAAGAATGGCGAGGGCGACAACAAAACCGAAAAAAGAAATATCTATGGAGGAAGCTCTTTGGAAAAGTGCGGATAAACTTCGTGGCGCTATTGAGCCTGCCGAATACAAGCACGTTGTTTTGAGTTTGTTCTTCCTTAAATTCGCAAGTGATAAATTTGTGAAATGCAGAGAGAAGATCATTAAAACCCACGGCGAAAAATACGCCGATATGAAACCTTTCTATACGCAGGAAAACGTGTTCTATCTGCCGGAGGAAAGCCGTTGGAGTTATATTATCGAGAACGCAAAGCAGGACGACATTGCTTTGAAGATTGATACTGCTCTGTTTACGATAGAAAAGAACAATCCTGCTCTGAAAGGCGCTTTGCCAGATAACTATTACTCCCGTTTGCATTTTGATACGGCAAAACTGGCTTCACTGCTTGATGAAATAAACCGTATTAACACCGAAGATGAAGAAAACGATATTATCGGGCGTGTGTATGAATACTTCCTGAGCAAATTTGCTCTTGCCGAAGGAAAGGGTAAGGGAGAATTTTACACGCCGAAATGTATCGTCAACCTGATTGCCGAAATGCTTGAACCGTATGACGGTATTCTTTATGACCCCTGCTGCGGTTCGGGCGGTATGTTCGTGCAGTCGATTAAATTCGTCGAAGCTCACAGCGGAAACAAAAAGAATGTGTCCATCTATGGACAGGAGTACACTAACACCACCTTCAAACTGGCAAAGATGAATTTGGCTATTCGAGGCATATCTGCAAACCTCGGAGAAATGGCTGCAAATACTTTTACCAATGACCAACACAAAGATTTGAAGGCAGATTATATAATGGCAAATCCGCCCTTTAATCAGAAAGAATGGCGTGCGGAAAATGAACTTGTGGACGACCCTCGATGGAGAGGTTATGAAGTTCCGCCTACGAGCAACGCCAACTACGGTTGGATACTGAACATCGTCTCTAAGCTTTCGCAGAACGGCGTTGCCGGCTTCCTGCTCGCAAACGGAGCGTTGTCCGATGATGGTACAGAGCTTAAAATTCGTCAGCAGCTAATCGAAAATCATCTTGTCGAAGCCATCATTATTTTGCCGAGAAACCTGTTCTATACAACAGACATCAGCGTAACGCTTTGGATTTTGAACAAGAATAAGAAGGCTCGTGTCGTAGAGCAGAACGGGCAGCTTAAACGATACCGCAACCGTGAAGATGAGATACTTTTTATGGATTTGCGACAGATGGGCAGTCCTTACGAAAAGAAGTACATAGAGTTGACTGAGGAAGATAGAGCGAAAGTCACGGCGGTATATCACAACTGGCAGCAGGAAGGCTTTGAGCAGACATATGAAAATGTGCCGGAGTTCTGCTATTCTGCTTCATTTGATGAGGTCAAAGAAAAGGGATTTACTCTTGTTCCGAGCCGTTATATCGAGTTTATCAACCGTGATGAGAACATTGACTTTGACACCAAAATGAAAGCTTTGCAGAGCGAACTGAAAGACCTTCTTGTACAAGAGGAAAAGTCAAAAGCAGATTTGCTGAGTGTGTTCAAGGAGTTGGGATATGAAATCGAACTATAAAGCTCTTTATGAACTTGTTGAAAGAATAGATGAGCGTAACAGCGATGGCTCTGTGACTGACCTTCTCGGCGTAAGCATTGATAAATGTTTTATTAAATCCGTTGCGAATACCAATGGAACAGACTTGACGAAATATAAAGTTATCAGAAAAGATGATTTTGCCGTCAGTCTTATGCAGGTAAGCAGAGACTCTAAAATTCCGGTAGCACGATTAGACGAATACGATAAAGCGATAATGTCTCCGGCTTACCCTATTTTCCGAGTAAAAGATAAAAAGGTAATTCTGCCTGAATATCTGGATATGTGGTTCAAACGTCCCGAATTTGACCGAGAAGCAGCATTTATTGCTGTTGGCGGAGTCCGAGGAAGTATGCCGTGGGAAGAATTTGAAAAAATGCAGTTGCCTGTTCCCCCTATTGAGGAACAGCTTGAAATCGTCGCAAGCTATAAGGCAATAACCGATAGAATAGCATTAAAAAGGAGGATAAATGATAATTTAGCGGCTTAGTAAAGTCAAAAAATTAGATTGCAACGCAGCCAAAGACTTGATTTCAGCTTTGTTTTCCCTGATAGAATCAAATATTGGAACCACTTTTTCCATAAAGCTATCCAAAGAGGTTTTGTCAGGAATGAGGATTTGTCGCTTCTTAAAGTCAGGTACAGTAATCTGTTGTTGAGAAGTACCTGTGCTATGCAAATCAATTGATGATAAAGCGAAGTATAAGTATTTGGCAGTCACAAACTGCGTATCGGGAACAACAGCAATAAGCCTAACAATTGGAACATATGGTTCTTCCCATAAAAAAACATAACCAACAGTTCCTCGTGCAGAGACAGTAACGCTTTCATCAGAGATTTTAGCTTTATCTGTGAACCCGTAAAGTCCTTCTTGTTCAATTCCGTTTGAAAAGATAGGTACATTGCAGGTTTCGGACTGAATATCGCTGTATGCAGAAGGCTTGTCCCCGCCTGCACTCAATTCCGAAATGCTTTCAAGAGGAACTATACGCCATCCTTCGGGTAGAGCTGTATTGTCAACATCTGTAACAAACATTTTTTTGTAGACTGCTTGCGCTGTCGCTTCTAAATTATCATTTACAGCAGAAAGGCAGAGCAAAAACTTATTCCATAACTCTTGTGGGTGGCAAGAGTTAATATCGGGGAACCACCGCCCCATAGTCGTTCTCTTAACCTAATCAAAAGGAGAAACGACAATGAAACAGAAGTTAATCAATGATGTTGTTCAGGGAATGTTGCCATTCCTGAACAACGCACAAGCCGAAAGGCTGCAAGATGTGCTGCAACACGCACTTTGGCGCTATGAGGTCTGTGAAACGACAGGCGGAGAACCCGAACAGGAACAGGATTTGGTTGCCTTGTTCCTGTCCGCCAAGAGGATAGAGGGGTGTTCAGAGAAATCTCTGAAATACTACCAATCCACCATTCAGGCGATGCTTGACGAACTTGGAAAAGGAGTAAAAGAAATTGTAACGGAGGACATTCGAGGGTATCTGACGAATTATCAATGGAAGAAGCGGTCGAGCCGAGTGACGATAGACAATATCCGCCGTATCCTCTCCTCTTTCTTCTCTTGGTTGGAAGATGAGGACTATATACTAAAAAGTCCGGTCAGGAGAATACACAAAGTTAAGACGGCAAGCAATATCAAAGAGACTTACTCGGACGAAACGCTTGAACTTATGAGGGACAACTGCTCGGAGATAAGGGATTTGGCGATGATCGACCTGCTTGCTTCCACCGGTATGAGAGTTGGCGAAATGGTACTGCTGAACCGAAAGGATATAGACTTTAACGAGCGAGAATGTATCGTGTTCGGCAAGGGTGATAAGGAGCGAATGGTCTACTTTGACGCAAGAACGAAGCTGCACCTGCAAGCCTATCTCGACTCACGAGCCGACGAAAACCCAGCCCTGTTCGTGTCGCTGAAAGCGCCGCACAACAGAATGACGATAGGCGGTATCGAGACCCGCCTGCGAGAAATGGGGAAACGCTTGGGAGTGCCGAAAGTACACCCGCACAAATTCAGACGAACTCTCGCTACAATGGCGATTGATAAGGGAATGCCCATTGAGCAGCTTCAACAGCTCTTGGGGCATAAAAGAATAGATACGACTTTGCAGTATGCAATGGTCAAACAGAGTAATGTGAAGCTTGCTCATAGGAAATACATCGGTTGAGGTGAAAGAAATGAAGGAAGGCTACAAAGCACTTGGCGAATTTATCCGTCAGATAGATATTCGTAACACTGAGGGCAAAGAGGACAACCTGTTGGGCGTGTCTGTTCAGAAACAGTTTATCCCTTCTATTGCTAATACGGTTGGAACGGATTTCACAAAATATAAAGTCGTCAAAAAGGGTCAATTCACATATATTCCCGACACTTCACGCAGGGGCGATAAAATAGCCATTGCATTGCTTCAAGACTACGAGGAAGGTTTGGTAAGCAATGTCTATACCGTGTTTGAAGTTATAGATGAAGAAAAACTCTTGCCGGAATATCTTATGCTTTGGTTTAGCCGTCCTGAGTTTGATAGATATGCTCGCTTCAAATCGCACGGAAGCGTTCGTGAGATTATGGATTGGGACGAAATGTGCAAGGTCGAATTGCCCGTGCCGTCCATCGAGAAACAAAGAAGCATCGTAAAGGCTTACAAAGCCATAACAGATAGAATTGAGTTGAAAAGGAGGATAAATGATAATTTAGAAGCTGCAATGAGGGCGTTGTTCGAGCATTTTGTGGTATCGAATGAAGCCTATGATTTTGATGAAGCGATAGACGACAAAATTGACTTCATCAATGGTCTTGCAATGCAAAATTACAGACCTGAAAAAGATGAAACTCCCATCCCAGTTATTAAAATCAGAGAATTGTCGCAAGGATACTGTGACGAAAACTCCGAGTTCTGCTCTAACCACATAGATAAATCGCACATTATACAAAATGGGGACTTGGTTTTTTCGTGGTCTGGGAGTTTACAAGCTTCGTTTTGGACATCGCAAACAGCAGGTCTAAATCAACACTTGTTTAAGGTTCAGTCTGACGAATATCCTCTTTGGTTTGTATATGAGTGGGTAACCTTTCATCTCTTAAATTTCCAAAGAATAGCCGAGAACAAGGGTACTACATTCGGACACATTAAGAGAGAGGATTTGCACAACGCTAAAATTAAGAGTGTTGGTATTGATGAAATCAACAAACTTAATAATCTTTTTCAGCCGCTACTCAATACAATCATTGCGAATTCAACAGAGTTGCATAGCCTGATGAATTATCAAAGGGTATTGCTCGCTCGACTAAGCCGCTAAATTATCATTTACAGCAGAAAGGCAGAGCAAAAACTTATTCCATAACTCTTGTGGGTGGCAAGAGTTAATATCGGGGAACCACCGCCCCATAGTCGTTCTCTTAACCTAATCAAAAGGAGAAACGACAATGAAACAGAAGTTAATCAATGATGTTGTTCAGGGAATGTTGCCATTCCTGAACAACGCACAAGCCGAAAGGCTGCAAGATGTGCTGCAACACGCACTTTGGCGCTATGAGGTCTGTGAAACGACAGGCGGAGAACCCGAACAGGAACAGGATTTGGTTGCCTTGTTCCTGTCCGCCAAGAGGATAGAGGGGTGTTCAGAGAAATCTCTGAAATACTACCAATCCACCATTCAGGCGATGCTTGACGAACTTGGAAAAGGAGTAAAAGAAATTGTAACGGAGGACATTCGAGGGTATCTGACGAATTATCAATGGAAGAAGCGGTCGAGCCGAGTGACGATAGACAATATCCGCCGTATCCTCTCCTCTTTCTTCTCTTGGTTGGAAGATGAGGACTATATACTAAAAAGTCCGGTCAGGAGAATACACAAAGTTAAGACGGCAAGCAATATCAAAGAGACTTACTCGGACGAAACGCTTGAACTTATGAGGGACAACTGCTCGGAGATAAGGGATTTGGCGATGATCGACCTGCTTGCTTCCACCGGTATGAGAGTTGGCGAAATGGTACTGCTGAACCGAAAGGATATAGACTTTAACGAGCGAGAATGTATCGTGTTCGGCAAGGGTGATAAGGAGCGAATGGTCTACTTTGACGCAAGAACGAAGCTGCACCTGCAAGCCTATCTCGACTCACGAGCCGACGAAAACCCAGCCCTGTTCGTGTCGCTGAAAGCGCCGCACAACAGAATGACGATAGGCGGTATCGAGACCCGCCTGCGAGAAATGGGGAAACGCTTGGGAGTGCCGAAAGTACACCCGCACAAATTCAGACGAACTCTCGCTACAATGGCGATTGATAAGGGAATGCCCATTGAGCAGCTTCAACAGCTCTTGGGGCATAAAAGAATAGATACGACTTTGCAGTATGCAATGGTCAAACAGAGTAATGTGAAGCTTGCTCATAGGAAATACATCGGTTGAGGTGAAAGAAATGAAGGAAGGCTACAAAGCACTTGGCGAATTTATCCGTCAGATAGATATTCGTAACACTGAGGGCAAAGAGGACAACCTGTTGGGCGTGTCTGTTCAGAAACAGTTTATCCCTTCTATTGCTAATACGGTTGGAACGGATTTCACAAAATATAAAGTCGTCAAAAAGGGTCAATTCACATATATTCCCGACACTTCACGCAGGGGCGATAAAATAGCCATTGCATTGCTTCAAGACTACGAGGAAGGTTTGGTAAGCAATGTCTATACCGTGTTTGAAGTTATAGATGAAGAAAAACTCTTGCCGGAATATCTTATGCTTTGGTTTAGCCGTCCTGAGTTTGATAGATATGCTCGCTTCAAATCGCACGGAAGCGTTCGTGAGATTATGGATTGGGACGAAATGTGCAAGGTCGAATTGCCCGTGCCGTCCATCGAGAAACAAAGAAGCATCGTAAAGGCTTACAAAGCCATAACAGATAGAATTGAGTTGAAAAGGAGGATAAATGATAATTTAGAAGCTGCAATGAGGGCGTTGTTCGAGCATTTTGTGGTATCGAATGAAGCCTATGATTTTGATGAAGCGATAGACGACAAAATTGACTTCATCAATGGTCTTGCAATGCAAAATTACAGACCTGAAAAAGATGAAACTCCCATCCCAGTTATTAAAATCAGAGAATTGTCGCAAGGATACTGTGACGAAAACTCCGAGTTCTGCTCTAACCACATAGATAAATCGCACATTATACAAAATGGGGACTTGGTTTTTTCGTGGTCTGGGAGTTTACAAGCTTCGTTTTGGACATCGCAAACAGCAGGTCTAAATCAACACTTGTTTAAGGTTCAGTCTGACGAATATCCTCTTTGGTTTGTATATGAGTGGGTAACCTTTCATCTCTTAAATTTCCAAAGAATAGCCGAGAACAAGGGTACTACATTCGGACACATTAAGAGAGAGGATTTGCACAACGCTAAAATTAAGAGTGTTGGTATTGATGAAATCAACAAACTTAATAATCTTTTTCAGCCGCTACTCAATACAATCATTGCGAATTCAACAGAGTTGCATAGCCTGATGAATTATCAAAGGGTATTGCTCGCTCGACTAAGCCGCTAAATTATCATTTACCGCAGATTGAGAGGAAAATATGAACCAAACGCTACTTAAACCCAAAAAGATACCTGACCGAGCAATCGGAAGATAACGAGAATGCCAAACCGAAGGAGTGACTACAATGGCAAACTTTAACGAACACGCTTTGGAAATGTCCATAATGGAGCTGCTGAAAGACGAGGGATATACCTATGTCAGCGGCGACCAAATTCATAGAGAAAGAACAGAGGTATTGCTTACCGATGACTTGAAACAGTACCTCTATAATCGCTATGCTGCGGACGGTCTCACACCCAGCGAGGTTGAGAGCATTATCCTTATGCTTCGCAATATATCCGGCACGATTTACGAAGCAAATAAGGCTGTGTTAAAGCTGCTTTGCGATGGTTTCATCTTCAACCGTGAGGACAGAACCCAAAAAGACCTTTATATTGAACTTATTGATTTCGACACTCCCGAAAACAATATTTTCAAAGCGGTCAATCAGTTTGAAATCGAGGGTATCAACAATCAGTTGCGTATCCCCGATGGAATTGTGTTCGTGAATGGTATTCCTGTTGTAGTCTTTGAGTTTAAGAGCGCCGTAAAAGAAAACACCACGATAATGGACGCTTACAGGCAGCTTACGGTTCGTTACCGCAGAGATATTCCGGAAATCTTCAAATATAACGCATTCGTTGTGATAAGCGACGGGGCAAACAATAAGTACGGCTCATTTTTCAGTCCGTATGACTTCTTCTACGCTTGGAGAAAGGTAAACTCAGATGATAAGGAGTTTGACGGTCTCAATTCTCTTGTCACGATGATAAAAGGGCTGTTCCGTAAAGAACGTCTGCTCGATGTAATCAAGGATTTCGTTTATTTCCCCGACAACTCCGATAGCGACTTAAAAATAGTATGCCGCTATCCTCAATTCTTTGCCGCAAACAAGCTGTTTGAAAATATCAAGGCACATATGCGTCCGACCGGCGACGGAAAAGGCGGTACATACTTCGGTGCTACCGGCTGCGGTAAGAGCTACACTATGCTCTTTTTGACCCGTAAGCTGATGAAAAGCAAATTCTTTTCCTCTCCCACTATACTGCTTATCACGGACAGAACCGACCTTGATGATCAACTTTCCAAGCTTTTTGTCGGCTCGAAAAAGTATATCGGTGACGAGACTGTTGTAAGCATAGAGTCTCGTGAAAAGCTGCGTGAAGAACTGCAAGGCAGAGAAAGCGGCGGCGTTTACCTGACGACAATACAGAAATTCACCGAGGATCTGCAACTTCTTACGGACAGAGCCAATGTAATATGTATTTCCGATGAAGCGCACAGAAGCCAAATCAATCTCGACCAAAAGGTTCGAGTGACGGAAATAGGTGTAGAAAGAAAATACGGCTTTGCAAAATATCTGCACGACTCGCTCCCCAACGCCACCTATGTAGGGTTTACCGGTACGCCGGTTGACGGAACGCTTGAAGTGTTCGGCGGCGTTGTTGACGCTTATACAATGACCGAAGCAGTACGTGACGGCATTACGGTCAATCTTGTCTATGACGGACGTGCGGCAAGAGTTATGCTTGACAACGATAAGGTCAAAGAAATCGAGAAGTATTATGCCCAATGCGAACAGGAGGGCGCAAACGAGTATCAAATTGAGGAAAGTCAAAAGGCTGTCGCCAAGATGGAAGCTATCATCGGAGACCCCGACATTCTCCGTGCGGTTGCCGAGGACTTTATCAATCACTATGAAACCCGTGTCCGTGAAGGGGCGACTGTTGCGGGAAAGGCTCTCTTTGTGTGTGCCAACCGCTATATAGCGTATGACTTTTATAAGATAGTGACGGAGCTGAGACCCGAATGGGCAGAAAAGAAAATCTGCTCCGATGACGTCATCCTCGACGATAAGGACAAAAAAGAGTTAAAGCCGATGGAAAAAATCAAACTGGTAATGACTCGCAACAAGGATGATGAGAAAGACCTGTTTGATATGCTCGGCACGAAGGACGACCGCAAGGAATTTGACCGCCAGTTCAAAAACCCGAAGTCTAATTTCAAAATTGCGATTGTCGTGGATATGTGGCTGACCGGCTTTGATGTTCCCGAACTGGATACGATTTACATAGACAAGCCTATTCAGCAGCATACCCTGATCCAGACGATTTCCCGTGTCAACCGTGTATGCGAAGGCAAGGACAAGGGATTGATAGTCGATTATATTGGCATAAAAAAGAATATGAATACCGCCCTCAAAAAATACACGAACTTTGAAAGCGAGGAATTTGAGGGCGTTGAGCAGTGCGTTACGATTGTGAAAGACCAGTTGGAAGTCCTCGGTCAGATGTTTCACAATTTTAACAGCAAAGACTTTTTTTGTGGGGTGCCTATGGAGCAGCTCGCCTGTCTCAATCGTGCGGTCGAGTATGTTCAGCTTTCGGATGAACTGGAAACAAGGTTTATGGCGGCGGTTAAGAGAATGAAACAGGCTTTTAACCTTTGCAGTTCGAGCGAAAATATCTCCGACGAAGAAAAGGACTATATCCATTTCTATTGCGCTGTGCGCTCTATCCTCTTTAAGCTGACAAAGGGTGACGCTCCCGACATCTCACAGATGAACGCCCGTGTGCGTGAAATGTTAGAGGGTGCCATACAGTCTGACGGTATCGAGGAACTCTTTGAAAGCGGCAAGCATATAGCGGTCGATATATTCAGCGACGAGTATATGGATAAGATAAACGCTATTCAGCTTCCGAACACAAAGATTAAGATACTGCAAAGGCTGCTCTCCCAGGCGATTGACGAGTTCAAAAAGGTAAATAAGATAATGGGCGTCGAATTTGCGGACAGACTGAAAAAAGTCGTTGATGAGTACAATAACCGCCGCAGAGATGAAGCGTATGCCAATGAAGTTCTCGACGATGTGGCAGAGCAACTCGCTCAACTGTTAGAGGAATTGAAGAAAGAGAAAAATTCTTTCCAAAGTATGGGGATTGACTACGAGGAAAAGGCGTTCTATGACATTCTAAAAGCCGTTTCCAAAAAGTACGAATTTGAGTATCCCGACGACAAAATGGTTGAGTTGGCTAAGCGTATTAAGATAATCGTTGACGACAAATCGAAATATACCGATTGGGCGACCCGTGAGGACATCAAAGCAAATTTGCAAGTGGATTTGATTTTGCTCCTTGACGAGTTCGACTATCCGCCGGTCACTTTGGACGATGTTTATAAGGAAGTGCTTGAACAGGCTGAGAACTTCAAGAAATATGCAAAGTAAGCTTAACAAAGTTGGAGCGGGGTGATTATAATGGCAGGCTTATCGTATAAACATTTGAGCTATACAGAGTTATCTACATATCAGTTGCTCTGTATCAAAGATGTTTATCAGTTGATTGATACTATTTGCGCCGATAAGTATGCCGACTGGAATATCATCGACTTTGAAAAGGCGGTTGTGAGCAACAAATATCCCAATTCTTATGATGAGCAATCTGTCAGAACAGCGATTGAGAGCAGCCTTTTGAGGCTTGACTCAGAGAAGCCGAGGAAACGGTATTTAGAACAGGGAAAGCATTACGCCTATGAATTGTTTCTCTATTTGCCGGAACAATTTCGTTTTGATGAGCAGCCGTATAAGCTGTTTTGGGCATATATGGCAAGGGAATTTTCCAATAACGAATTGCCCATCGAAAAAAAGCAATTCAGGGAGCGATACATCGCCGTTCTCAAAAAGTTTAATATGCGGCTATATTCAAACAGAACCTTATATGTAAAGAGATTTTCTGTGAAAACTCGGTATGGGGAGCAGATGGAATTAGAAGAAAGAGACATAAGAAATGCTTTCTCGACTCTTGAAGGCAGAAATCAAGCTTATACAAGGAAGTACGACCGTATTGCGGATACAGCTTATCTTGATAGGGCAGTTGAGAAGCTTGAAGAGTTCGCACAGAGAATTTACCCTGATTATCAAATCAGGAAAGACCTGAATGTTCACGAACTTTGCTTTGCGATTGATAGCGCCTGCACAGAACTTGCAAGAAATGATATTTTACTGCTTTGGGGCGTTTTTACGGGAAAACCCATAACTCTTGCGGCTTGTGGGAGTAAAAGAGGAGTAAGTCCTTCTTGTATCCGGCAGCGACAGGAAATGGTTGTGAGAAATACCGGACACGGAAGCAGACGAATAATAATGGAGCCGAAATCCGATGATGAATAGCCTCGAAGGGCTTTATGAGAATGAGATTAAGGAAAAAGTGCAGATGAAATTCTATACATTTAATGATAAGATGAACGACTTGGAGATTGACGATGAAGCCTGATAATGTGTTATCTGCAAAGAACCGTAACGAGCTTCGCCAATGGCTTGAACATAATCATCTGACTGAAAAGGAATGCTGGGTTGCGGTGAAGCGTGGCAGACCGACATCTGACGATGTATTTTGGTATGTTGACGCAGTGGAAGAAGCCTTATGTTTCGGTTGGATTGACAGTACGACAAAAACGTTGCAGGACGGCGTCACATATCAGAAATTAGCTCCAAGAAAAAAAGGCAGCCTTTGGTCTGAACTGAACAAAGAACGCTGCCGTAGAATGGATAAGCTTGGAATGATGACCGAGTATGGTCGTGCTGTTTTACCTGATATGACGCCGGCAGGGTTTGTCATAGATGATGACATTCTTGCAGCGTTGCAGACAGATGATGTAGTGTGGTCTAATTTTCAAAGCTTTCCGGAATTGTATCAGCGAGTGCGTATAGATACAATTCAAATAAAGAAGAAGCAACCGAAACTGTTCCTTGCACGATTGCAGAAATTGATAGACAACACACGAAACGGCGTTATGTACGGGGAATGGAACGATAACGGGCGTTTGTTGAATTACTGATTAAGATAGAAAGAGGTGCTGTCTGTGGTTTCATTGATTTTATTGATAATTAGCGTTATATCCATCAGTTGTGCATATATTATTCAGTATAAAAGTCCAATATTGGGGAATTTGGGACAAGCTTTACCGGAACACTTTGTTGCGATATTACTTATTTTTACTTTGATTTTTTCGGTAGCAGGAATAATAATGTGCTTTGTCGAGCGAAAAAGGAAACACGCCACTGGTCTATTGTGGTATGTGAAGGTTATTGTATTCAGTGTTCTTTCAGTATACTTGACAGGGGTAGTCGCTATCGGAACTTTTTGGGGATTATTGTTTCGCAGCTAATGGTTATTTTAACTTATGTCGAAATTAAAGAAATCCGTGTGCTGTGATAACATAAGGAAATGAGACGATGAAATGTGGGATAACCTAAGTTATTATAACGTATCAACTGAAAGAAAAGCATTAGAGATTATTTTTGATTATTTGCAGCTTGATATGCTTACGAAACCTGAGTGTAGCCTTGCCTCAAACAACTATCCGCTATCACAAGGTCTGACCTTATCAAAAGAAGCCGGAACATTGCCGACATCATTCGACGCATTTCGCCGCAAAGTATTATCTGCTGATTGGGAAGTTGTTTTGTGTATTGCCGGCACCGATAAATCGGATATACGAAGGGTAGTTTTTCTTTATCATAGAGACGAAAAGAGTTTTATAGTAAACTTTCCTAATGGTGGTAAACTGACTGAAAACGAGACAGCAATAAAAAGCTGGATTGATAGCAGATTAAAATAATAAAGGAAATTATACTCGATTTGGAGGTTCACGGATGTTAGAAGTTTGTTTCAACGACAGTGTAAAGGGCGCATTGATTTTAGCACAACACTGTGAAGATAACCTCATAGGGGGAGCGGTCAGCGTAATATCAAATCGAAAAGGATTGCTTCCATTTTTCTCTAAACGAAAAGCAATCAAAGAGTATAGAAGGAAATATGAAAAACTTCAAAACTCAGCTATTTCATTGGGTGGAGTGAAAGAGGATATTATAGGAGTGTCATTTGCCTTGTCAGAAGGAGATATAGCTTCATCTATATCATTAGAAGAATGTCCAAGAAAAAAATATCTCCGTGAACAATTTCTTTTTCCAAGATATTGTGGGCGTGAAGATGGTAGTAAGGATTTTGAGGATTTTTGGATTGCGTGTATCAAAGATTTGGAGGTGCTGAAATCTAAGCCTGCACAAATCAGAATATGGTTAGACCAAACGCCGGACGCCCAATGCGGCTTACTGTTTATAGCCCATATGCTTAATGGGAGCGGAACGGAGATACATATTGTTTCTCTCCCCGAACAGATTATAGGGGAGGATAATATCTGTATAAAATATCGAGGATGGGGTGAAGTAGAGCCTCAGCTTTTCGGTACTTATCTTGAAAATGAGACGATGCTAACGAATGAAGAAACAGACTTACTGGCTAAACAGTGGGAAGTCCTAAAACAAGAAAACGCAATGCTTAGAGTAGTTGAAAATGGGATTGTTTGTAGTGCCGATATAAACTATTATGACAGTTTAATAAAAAGAGAGTTTCCTGAAAGCAGTTGCAAAGTAGCTTTTCTCATCGGAAGTGCATTGGGTAAACAGAATATACTGACCAGTGATGTTTTTATTGCAAAGAGGGTGCAGCATTTTCTGAATACAGGGGAGCTTGTTTTGTTGCAGCAATCTAAGGATGGTTTTTATTCTTCAACAATAGCGGCAAAGTGATGGCGCAAAGGTAGAGCACTGTTGAATAAGCATATAAAGCAGCCGTAGGAAAGCGAGGAAAAAATGAAACGAGGTTCAGCTATCAGCGTTGGATTAAGCGTCGGTATATCAATGAGTATCCTTTTTAGCGTGGTTTTCTGCAAGGTATTAGAGAGCTACGCCGGTATTGGTGTAGGTATTTGTTTTGGCATTGCACTGGGTGTCCTCACCTTCGTGATGTTTCGAGCTTATCGGAAAAAGAAGTGAGAAATTGCTTTCAGGAAAAAGTATAGAGAAAGACCGCCGGCTCTCCGCAGAGAACTGACGGTCTTTTTGTAATGCTTATAACCGATTGACTGTTTTGATTTCTTTCTTTAGATACCAGATGTTGTGTGCTAATAGCAGCCCGCTATATAGTAAGATGGACAAGAAGATAATAAGCGAAAAATCACGGCTGATAGAATATGTCGTCCAGTTAATACCTGATACTATGCAATGGCTGACAATATAAGCAACAGGATATAATCCGATACGCTCTACCCACAAACGTACAGTTTGCTTCTTCCTTGTAAGGAGCCAAACGATTACCATAATGCCCAATACACCAGTCGCAAGGATAAGATAGTATCCGAGTACCAGTCTCGGCAGGGTAGTTATGCCTTTTGTTTCGCCGTCTATTTCGATTTGGTTTTCAGCAGAAGGGTCATATTTTGCAAGGCAAACATTTTCGCTTGTATCATTTGGGATATAGAAAAGGTACATCGGCTTGCCTTCGCTGACGACCGTAGCCGAAAGGTTCTCTTTTCCTTGTGAAAACCATTTGTCCCAAAGTGTTGTCCACGCCTCAATATCGCAAATGCAAATGCTGCTGTCATCAGGGTCATCGTGAATATCGTAATGAAAGTCAGTTACATTTTTATCAAATGTCAGCGTTAGTCCTTTATCTCCGAGTTCCTCGATGGTAACAATTCCTTCGGAATACGGTTGATAGATAGGAGCGCCCAACACGGCGAAAGCCGAAACGAGCAGAGCGATAACAAATACGGCAGTCAACGCAATAGTCTGAATGCGTTTTAATTTTAGTTTATGGCTAAGTTTTTGTAAAGGTGCTGCGTCATTGCCTTTTTGTATCGGCTTTGGCTTTTTGATTTGTTCGTATTCTTTTCTGCAAGCTTCGCAGCTTTTCAAGTGTTCAGCTACAAAAGCTGCCGTGTCGTCGCTGACCATATTCTCAGCATAGAGAGGTAAAAGGTCTCGAATAATACTACATTCATTTTTCATCGGTTCCGTCCCCCAGTCTTTCTTGTATCATTCTTTTGGCTCGGTGGTAGGTTACGCAAGCCCAATTATCGGATTTTCCGAACAACTGACCGATTTGAGAGAAACTCAGTTCTGCAAACACACGCCACATAAAGACTTCTTTATATGTTTCTGGCAAAGTATGCAATACTGCTCTTATTCTTGAAGCTTCGTCCTGCCTGATAAGTTGTTCCTCGGCGGTTGCTTCCTCAGAAGGCAGTTCTGAAAGTTCAGTTTCGTCGATACTGTCCGTTTGAGTAGACTTCTTGAGGTAGGTATAGTAGCAGTTCTTAGCTATTTGACAAAGCCATACTCTAATGTCACAGTTACCACGGAAACTTTTAATGGAGCGCATTGCTTTGAAGAATGTTTCGCTTGTGATTTCATCGGCTATGCTTTCACTGCCGGACAGTCTGCGGATATATCGGAACACGTCATCGAAATATGTTCGGTATAATTCCTCGAACTCCGTCACTCTACCACCCCCTTTCATCTATAAGACTTCGCAGAGAGCAAAACCTTACAAGAAATTCAAAAAATTTTTTTGGTCTGCAACTAATAAAAACGGCGGGAGCTATTCCGCCGTTTTATCTTCTTTGTGGTTATCGGATATGGACTTTGCCCGTTCTTCAAGTTCCAACATATACCTGTCAAAATCAGACATAAAAAGTCTGTCTTGAATGATACGGTATTTTTCAAATTCCGTCTCGGCGTGGAGCTTGGCTTGCTCTGCGCTGATTTTACCGGCTCCGGTTAAAATCTCCGTGCCGTTAAATTCGAGAAATCCGTCAAGGCGTTTTGCCCAATCTTCCATACTCATCGGGATATGGCGCTCTGCCTGCAACTCAGCGTAATCGAGATAGAGCGAAACAATCCTTTCCAAAAAGGACAGTTCGCTTTCCGTAAGATAGTTCTTGGCTATTGACACATCGCTCTTAACGATTTTTCCGTCAGGCGCATTTTCCCAAGAGGTGAGACCCATATGTTCTTTTTGTGCGTCGGCTCTTTCGGCAATGAGTTCGGCAGCCGTATGTCTGTGAGTGGCATAGTGCAGCTTGTTTTGAACGGTTTGAAAAAAGAGTTTGGTGGTGCTTGCGTCCTTGTCGTAGTCAAATGCCGTAGCGTATAAGTCCGTTACCTTCTGATAGAATTTACGCTCGGAAAGACGAATTTCACGGATATTCTCTAACTGGCGCTCAAAATATTCGTCAGTGAACAGAGTGCCCTTTTTCAATCGTTCAACATCCATTGTCCAACCTTGTATCGTATAATCCTTGACAATCTGCCCCGCCCATTTGCGGAACTGCACAGCACGCTCATTGTTGACCTTGAAACCGACAGCGATAATAGCTTGCAAGTTATAATGATTGGTCAGGTAGCTCTTTCCGTCTGCGGCAGTTATTAAGTATTTCTTAATAACTGAACCTTCAACAAGCTCCCCATCATCAAAAATCCTTTTCAAATGCTGATTGATAGCAGGTACTGAGACATCATACAAGGTAGCCATCATCTTTTGCGTCAGCCATATATTCTCATCTTCATATCGCATTTCAACGCTGCTTTCCTCGCCGCCAACAGAGGCAACGTAGGTCAGATATTCAGCAGCACTTGAACGGATTGTTATTTCGTTCTTTTTCTTTTTCGGCATAACCGGTTCCTTCCTTTACGCTTTTATATTCTTAAAGAAATCGCTTTTCGGCTCAAACGGAACCCGAATGTGATAACCGAGTCTGCTTAATTCCTGAAGCTTTATCAGCATAAGATTGATTTCAGAGTTCATCGCCTTTGCAAGCTGCACTACATCGTAGCCTTCACGGGCATATTCGAGGCATTCGTCAGTATCAATCAGAACGTGTGCTGCAAAGGCATTGGCTTCGTATTCCGTGGAACTTTGCATTCTGAAAAGCTCAAACTCTTTCATACCGTCGCCTTTGGCAAGCTCTCTATGGTAAATATCGTGACCGAGTTCGTGTCCGGCTACCATCAGCGTCAGGTATTCGTCCATTCTATTGTTGAGAAACATTGCACGATGTTTCCAACGGTACACATACATTCCGAGAAGGTTATTGAAACAATCGACCGGAACAACCTCAACACCGGACGCTTCCGCTAATTTAATTGTATCTCTCGTTCCGTGCAGTTGAACGAGGCTATTTGCCTTTCTGTATATTCCAACAGAGTCAATCATTTCATTTACCCCCCTTTCAGGGCGTATTTATGCCCTGATACAAAGTATAGCAAAATATTCGTCCCATAAGGCGGACTTATTTCCTATACTTTTTGGGGGTGTATTTTTTGTTGTCCTCTTTGGCTTTCCAGTATAAGTCCTGCAAAGCCTTCATCACACCGTCAATATCTTCTTCGCTCATCTCGCCGCCGGCGAACATACCGCCCATCTGCTCAACAAGCTCCATAGCCTGTTTCTTTCCACGATACCCATATTTCTGTTGAGCTACCTCAACAAAATCATCGTTCTCGTTATGTAGATGGTCGGGGTCAACACCGAGTATCTCCGCAAGCGTCTTATATACTTCTCTATTCTGCGGATATGTCTTTCCGCTTTCATAGTTGCTGATTGTGTTGACGCCTAATCCGGCAAGCTTTGCAAGTTCAGCCTGTGAGAGTCTTTTCTCAGTTCTGTATTTGCGAAGCTTCTCTCCGAATGTCATATCATTATCCCCCTTTTGGAATTGTCACAAACTGTTTGGGAAATTTTCTGCACTAACCACTTGACATTCACAAACGGTTTGTGTATAATAAGAGCTACCCAATCGGTTTGTGAGTACATTATAAAACGGTTTGGGAAGTTTGTCAAGGGGGTCAAGAGAATTGTTGCGAAATGTTTTACATTGCGATATGAACAACTTCTACGCAAGCGTCGAGTGTATGCTTGACCCTGCCCTGAGAGAATATCCGGTTGCTGTTTGCGGCTCAGTGGAAGAAAGACACGGCATTGTCCTTGCCAAGAACTACAAAGCAAAAGCCTTTAATGTGCAGACCGGCGACGCAGTATGGCAGGCGAAGCAGAAGTGCAAAGACCTTGTTATCGTTCCGCCTCATTTTGAGGAATACATCAAATACTCAAAGCTTGCCCGCAGCGTCTATGAACGATATACAGACCAAGTGGAACCGTATGGAATGGACGAGTGTTGGCTGGATATTTCCGGCACAAGCGGGATTTTCGGTTCGCCTGAAAAGGTCGCCAATGAAATCCGTGAGACGATTAAGTTTGAACTGGGTCTGACTATCTCCGTGGGTGTTTCCTTCAATAAAATATTCGCCAAGCTCGGCTCGGATATGAAAAAGCCGGACGCTGTTACGGTGATTGAAAAGGACACTTTCAAGGATAAGATATGGGGACTCCCTGCTTCTGACTTGCTCGGCGTAGGCCGTGCAACGAGGAAAGTTTTAGATAGATATGCCATCAGGACAATCGGTGATTTAGCGAATACCGACCCTGACCTGTTAAAGCGATGGCTCGGCAAGAATGGGGTTGCTCTTTGGCAATTCGCCAACGGCTTGGACTGCTCCGCCGTTGCAAAGACTGACTTCGTTTCGCCGGTCAAAAGCGTAGGTCACGGTATCACGACAGTTGCCGATTTAGAGAATGGCGAGCAGGTGTGGCCCGTCATTCTCGAATTAACCCAAGACATCGGGCATAAGCTTCGAGTCCACGGATTAAGCGCCGAGGGAGTGGCGCTGCATATCCGAGACAACACGCTCTATTCAAAGCAATGGCAGACGAAGATTGATTATCCCACGCAATCTCCGATGATTATTGCGAAAACGGCGTACAGACTCTTTGAGCAAAAGTACCCGTGGCAAAATCACATCCGTTCCGTGACCGTACAGGCTATCAATCTTGTCCCACAAGATACGCCCCGACAGATTGGCTTGTTTATGGATTGCAAGAAGATGGATAAGATTGAAAAATTGGATAGATGTGTTGAGGCAATTCGTCAGCGTTTCGGGAAAGACAGTATCAGGAACGGGGTTCTTTGTCAGAACCTTAAAATGCCGCCCGAAAAAGCTGAAATCACTATGCCGACCGGTATGGTTGGGTAAGGAGGGTTTTAAGTGGAAACGAAAAGAAGAAAAGTTTACGTTGAGGTCGAGGTGACGCACAGAACAGACGGCACAGCGAGACCGAATTTAATAAGATTTGAAAATGGTGAAAGGTATGAGGTTGACCGTGTAATACAACGGTGCCGTGCAGCTTCCACGAAGGTGGGCGGAACGGGCATTCGCTATACGGTTCAGATTTGCGGTCATCCGACATTCCTGTTCGATGAGGAAAACGGCAAGTGGTTTGTCGAAGCGAAAACGGATTAAAGGAGGTCGCATAATTGAAACACTTATCACGCTTGGATATTGAAGCGATTGCGGAAAAGTACATCACTGCATATATGGAACTACCCGAAGTGCAGGATATGCAGATTTATCGAATAGAGCCGGAGCTGTTCTTGGAAAGAGTACTTGGTCTGAAAATAGATTACGCTCATCTTTCCTACGATGGTTCGCTCTTGGGAATGACATCGTTTGTCGAGGTTATGGTTGATGTAATGACCGCCGACTTTGAGGAAGAACATATCCTTTTGGACGGCAGCACGGTGTTGGTAGAGTCCGACCTGAGAGATGACAACAAGCGGAAAGGCAGGAGGAATTTCACTCTTATGCACGAAGGAAGTCATCAGATTTTCAAAAGGCTGTTTCCCGATGAGTACGGCACAGCCAAAGACAGGGGCGCACCTGTTCGCTGCTATAAAGTCAGCAGTGAAAACAGCGGGCGCATAAAAGATTGGGAGGAATGGCAGGCGAACGCTCTTGCTTCCGCTACGCTGCTTCCTGCTAACCTGATTTCAAAGGGTATGTATCTGTTTGGTCTCGGAGAGAAAATTGACTGCCTTAACAAGATATACCGACCGCAGGAATACGAGAGGTTCTCGGCGTTGGCAGACTTTTTAGGCTCGTCCAGGAAGGCTCTCGCTATTCGTATGAAGCAGCTCGGCTTGGTCAAGAAAGAGTATCTCGATAATCCGTTCGATATGATTTCGATTTACAAGTGAGGCGATGAAAATGGCTAAGTTCAATATACGAGAGCAAGACCCACAGAAATACAGTGCGGTCAAGGCTGAACAGGACAAGCTGAGCGCCATCTGCGGTGTTCAGATGAAGATAGCGAGGATTTGTCCGTACTGCGGGCATACGGTTTCCATCGTCTATAAGGGAGACCATTCCTACACGCAGGAAAAATGCAGCAAATGCGGCGAGACAGTCACATTCCCGCCGATTTCATTCAGGCTTAGCAAGTAGCCTGAGCGTTCTACAACTGAATAATCAATAAAAGCAAGCTTAGTGCTTTGGAGCCGCTTGGTGCGAGACTTCCTCAATGCCACTTGATTTTATAGACTACTTTATCCCAATGGGATAGGTCTATATTCTCGTGGCAGCAGTCCGCATCAAGTGGCTTTTATTCTATTCGCTCATCGGCTCTGAGAAAGGAAACCGATGAGCATTTTTTGTTGGCAGAGCCAAATAGCGAAGTATCCGTAATCTCCGGATTTTTGATTTCAACTCACATCAAAAATTCAAATTTCAAGGAGATTACGGAAATGGCAAAACAACTGAATATTACCGAACAGGAAGAACTGTTCTCAACCGAGTGCAAACTCATCAACCTCAAATATGAGTATCAGGGATATACCGGCACGGAAAAATGGGCGGTCGTCAGCGAGCTGTCCGAAAAGGAATTGTTTGAGAAGTACCCCGATGTTATCAGCCGGTACACACCTTGTGTGCTGCTCTCGGTCGAGCAGGGCGAAGTGATAGCCGAAGCCAAGCGGAACGACGACAAATACGAAAAGAGAAGCTCTCGTACCTTAGATGTTTACGGTTATGAAGATGACATTACAGAGAGCTTTCACAAAGAACTGATTACAGATTTTGAAGGACAGTTCGACCTTGAGGAAAAAGCACGTTTGGAACGGGAGGCAGAGCAAAAGCGCACTTGCGATATTCTCAAAGTAAGAAAAGCTCTTTCTATGCTTCAACCTATCCAAAGGCAACGTCTGTTGAAATTCATACTTGAAGGAAAGTGTTACAGACAAATAGCCGCCGAGGAAGGCACTTATCACAGCTCAGTGAGCAAATCCATAGAAGCTGCGATAAAAAATTTCAAAAAATTTTTTGAAAACCTCTGATTTTGGGTGTCCAAAACGCACCCCTTTGTCCAAATAAGTGAAGGGACTGTTTCAATTCCGGATACGGAACAACCTTTCAGAAACTATTTTAGAGAGGTTTTCAAATATGCAGAGAAAAGAAATTAAACGAGGCGACTTGTTTTACTATGATTTTGGCACAAGAGAGGGTTCTATCCAAAGTGGCGTCAGACCGGTATTAGTAGTGCAGGCTGATGATTATAACCGTAACGCACCGACAATTATTGTTGCTTGCCTGACTGCGGTAATAAAGAAAAGATACCTGCCGTCTCACATCATTTTAGGCGAGGATTTCGGTCTCAAAAAGCCGTCTATGGTTCTCTTGGAACAGATACAGACGGTAAATAAAGAACACCTGACGGACTACATCGGCTCTGTTGACGATGAGCATTTGTGGCGACAGATAAATGCTGCTCTGAAAAAGACATTGGGATTGTGGTTCTACAAAAAAGAAAAGGGCGGAGATGTTCGCTGTTTGTGTCCGAAATGTTTGAACGACTATATCCACGACCCGAATTATATCGTCAGGCGTGCTGACCCATTTGCCAAGAAAAAAGACAAGTGCGATAAGTGCGGCGGCAGCGGGTGGGATTATATCCTATATGACAGGCGTAATCCCTCTGAGGAAGGAGGGGTGCAGCGATGAGCCGTTGTTTAGAGAATATGAAAACTCCGAAATACGACATCCCTCTTTGGCATAAGTTGAACCTGACCATCGAGGAAGCTGCGGCGTATTCAGGTATCGGGGTTCGCAAGCTTTACGATATGACCGGTAGCGAAGAATGTCCTTTCGTACTGTGGATAGGTTCCCGACGACTGATAAAGAGAAAAGTCTTTGACGAGTATATAGCGAAGATGTACTCGGTATAAGCGGAAAGTCAAATGTGCGATAAGCCAATTCGCATAATTGGCTTATCGCACGAAAATCACTATGATAGCACCATAACAAACAAGGAGGTGCTAATGATGAGTCTTGGAGCAAATAACGCAAGAGCGCCAAAATTTGATATACCGATTTGGCACAAGCTGAACTTGACCATTGATGAAGCTGCTGCTTATTCAAATATCGGTATTCATAAGCTCTATGATTTAACGGAAGCGGAGGATTGTCCCTTCGTGTTGTGGATTGGTTCTCGCAGGCTGATTAAGCGAAAAACCTTTGATGAGTACATCGAAAAAATGTACTCCATTTGAGAGACAACGATTTAGGAGGTGGTCAAGTGGACGATGAAATTATGAGATATAGGGACAAGTTAATCAGACAGGCTCAAAATTTACCTATATGGGAGCGAAAATGCCTGACGGTTGACGAAGCTGCGGAGTATTCCGGCATTGGGCGAAAGAAACTTCGCAGTCTCTTGAAAAAGAAGAACTGCCCGTTTGCTCTCTCTGACGGGTTTCAGCTTCTCATAATCCGAGAGAAATTAGATGAGTATTGCAAAAAGCATAAACGCATTTAAGGAGGCGATGACAAGTGGCAAGACCGAAAAGAAAAGATAAAACGAGGGTTGTACTTAAAACCGGTGAAGGACAGCGTACTAATGGAACTTACTTCTTCCGATGGACGGACAAAAGAGGCGAGCGACATTCCGTTTATGCCAAAACCCTTGATGAGCTTCGCTATAAAGAGGAACAGATAGAGAAGGACAAAAAGGACGGCATTAAAGCAGAGGCACGATTTACGACCGTCAATGATTTGTTTGAACTATGGATTGTTCTGAAGCGTGGTCTGAAAAACAATACCTTTGAGAATTACAAGTATATGTATGAGACCTTTGTCCGCCCAAGCCTCGGTGAACGTAGAATATCTACCTTGAAAAAAACGGACATCAAACGATACTACAACTACCTTGCCGATGACAGGTGTTTGAAGCCGACTACCATAGATAACATTCACACGGTACTTCATCAGGTATTGGATATGGCGGTCGATGATGACTACATCAGAAATAATCCGTCCGACAATGTTCTGAAAGAGCTGAAAAAGTCGATGGCGCTCAGATCAGAGAAACGCAGAGCGTTGACGAGACCGGAACAGGAGTTGTTTCTTGACTATTTGCGTAACACGCCGACCGCTCAGCATTGGTATCCGGTCTTTGCGGTTATGGTGGGAACAGGGTTAAGAGTTGGCGAAGTAACAGGTCTCAGGTGGTGTGATATAGATTTAGACGAGGGTGTTATAGATGTTAATCATACTCTGGTCTACTATGAACACAGGTCAGATGAGGGTAAAAGAGGCTGCTATTTCAACGTCAACACCCCCAAGACTCCGACGAGTAACAGACAGGTTCCAATGCTCGACTTTGTGAAAGAAGCATTCCTGATAGAAAAGAAAAATCAAGAGTTGTTAGACTTACATTGTCAGGTCACGATTGATGGGTATAGCGATTTCATCTTTATCAACCGTTTCGGACAGGCGCAACATCAGGGAACGCTAAACAAGGCGCTCCGTCGCATAATTCGAGATTGCAACGACGAACAGTTGCTCAAAGATGAAAACACAGACCTTTTGCTTCCGCATTTCAGTTGCCACTCCCTTCGCCATACTTTCACAACGAGAATGTGTGAAGCGGGGGTAAATGTCAAGGTAATTCAGGATACCCTCGGTCATAAGGACATCTCTACCACACTCAACATTTACACCGATGTGACAAAAGAATTGAAGCGTTCTGAGTTCGAGGGACTTGACTTATACTTCAAAGCTGAGTAAAATATATAATGTCCTGATGTTTCCGCACAGGGAACATCAGGACTTCTTAAATTGCGAGGGGAAACAATAAGGCTTACACCACTTACACCAATATTTACGCCAAACAGTACCCAAACAACACTTTTTTACACGGAATTATATCTTTTGGAAATTCGCAAAATGCGAAAATGATGGAGGATACAGTAATATGGAAAACTACGCAAAATCGCTCTCTTTCGTCCCGACAATGAAGCCGCTTGACTCTGACAAGAAGGCTTCCAAGGAAGTTTCGGTTCCTGCGGAGGCTGTTCAGGCGGCTCCGGTTGTGGAGGAAAAAATCGATTTTTCCAATGTTCAGATCGAGCCGCTGTTCCAGGATCAGGTGGATTTTGACACCTTCTCCAAGAGCGATTTCCGTGCCGTGAAGGTCAAGGAATGCGAAGCCGTGAAGAAGTCCAAGAAGCTCTTAAAGTTCGTTTTGGATGACGGAACCGGCACAGATAGGGTCATTTTGAGCGGAATTCACGAGTATTATGAGCCGGAAGAGCTGGTTGGAAAGACCTGCATCGCTATCACCAATCTCCCGCCCCGCCCCATGATGGGCATCGACTCCTGCGGTATGCTGATCTCCGCCGTCCATCACGAAAACGGCGAAGAAAAGCTGCATTTGCTGATGGTGGATCCTCACATTCCGGCAGGCGCAAAGCTCTATTGATTGCCCCAAAATTGTCGGTGTTTACGCCAATTTACGCCTCACTTACGCCAAAAATGCGTCCCCAATTCTGCGATTGCAGACAAGTTCCGATAGCATACGATAATTTCATATGATTTAAGCCCGCTGATTTCGGTCAGCGGGCTTCTCTATGCCATAGCAGACTGCGTTCCGTTTATCAATTCTGCGGCGGCATTTGCCCTGCGAAAAAAGATAAAGTTCATTCGGCTTGGTCAAACCGTTTCAAAACCGGTGAAACCATTTTTCTGAGCTTTTATTCATTTTTTATGCAGGGGTAATTTCGCTTCGATGACCGCCTAAGCGCCCCGAAAATTAACCTATCCGTTAACAGTTTCGGGGTCAAAAACGGCATTTAGCCCATCGTTAACATGAAAAAATCGCGTCAAGCCGGGTCAAATTCCATCAGATTTTTTGAAAGCCGAACAAGCGAAACGGATATAAGAAAACCCCGGAAAATGCTGATTTTCCGGGGTTTTTGAGCTTTTGAGTTGTAAATTTGCGTCCGATCAGCGCTTGCTGAACTGCGGTGCGCGACGGGCGGCCTTCAGACCGTACTGCTTTCTGCCTTACGGGTGAAAACCGTTGATTTTACTGGCTTTTTTAGGTTTTCACGCCTCGGTTAACCCATGAGTTCACCCATTC